>Ga0209181_10000861_pt1 | contig 54726 bp, 58 predicted proteins | sample MAT05_FD_187208 | JGI IMG/M metagenome (GOLD analysis project Ga0209181, IMG submission 187208) | Freshwater microbial communities from Lake Fryxell liftoff mats and glacier meltwater in Antarctica - MAT-05 (SPAdes) (version 2) | ecosystem: Environmental > Aquatic > Freshwater > Ice > Liftoff... | reverse complement strand
ACGCGGCACCACGTAGGCCAGACGGCTTCCACCCTGGCGAGCCGGTCTATCGTGCCTGCGGCGAAGCCCTGGCCGACTACATCGCAAGCGTGATCGCCGGCAAGAACCGCTCAGCTAGCGGGCTGTACCACATGACCGATGCTGCGCAAATGCGCGAGGCCTTCGCCAAGCGCAACAGCCGCTCCAGGATCGCCGCGATGGTCTTCAGCTGGCCGCCGCAGTTCGGGCAGTGCTCCAAGTCGATCTCGAACACCCGCTTTGAGCAGCTTGGCCCAGCTCAGCCGAACCGGACGGTGGTGCGCACAGGTCGCCTCGCACTCGGCCGGCGGTGCGGCCTGCGCGCCCGGTTCTCCGACGAGCTTCTACGCCGCAGCGTCGAACGCAAGAAGATCGCCGGCACGTCCGTGCCTGTGTTCGGTGTTGCCAAGACGGTGGCCGACCTGTTTCGCTACCGTCGGACGGTGGGCGATGCGCTGCCCATCGAAGGCCTGCGCCAGGCGCTGCGGCGGCGCAAGGCCACGCCTGCGGAGATCGCGCGCGAGGCTGAAGCCGCAGGCGTATGGGCCACGATGGAGCCTTACCTCATGGCGTTGACCAGCGATGCCTGATCGCCCGCGGCCACGTCCAACAAACGTCAGCGCCTCCGTGCGCCAGCGCCTGTTGAACCTGGCGCATGCGCGTGGCCAGCCGATGGAGCTGCTGCTCACGCGCTATGTGCTGGAGCGCCTGCTGTACCGGCTGAGCCTCTCCCCGCACCGCGAGCGCTTCGTGCTGAAGGGGGCGATGCTGCTGGCCGTCTGGTTCGACGAGCCGCACCGCGCGACGCGTGACGTGGACTTGCTTGGTTTCGGGGACGCGGCGGAGGATGCGCTGCTCGCGACGTTCCGCGAATGGACCCGGTGCAGGGGGACTGCGAGACGTTTCCCTTGAACGAGTACCAGGCCTATACTGGTGATATATCCAGTTTCAGCCGCTGTGAACACGACCATCGGATGCGGATGAGTGGGTTGCGAGCTGCTCGGGGCGCTTGCATTCGCGCTGGACTCGGCTGCCCCAGGTACAGCGCCATGAAGTCGCTGTAGACATACATGATGTGGCCGTTGGCACCCTAGCTTCGTGTTGTGAGCTCAAATTAGGAAATTCAGAAATGGCCAAGAAGGATATTCACGTGGTGCCTCACAAGGATGGCTGGGCCACGAAGACCGAAGGCGCTGCGCGCGCAGGCGTCGTTGTTGACACGCAGAAAGCGGCGATCGAGCGCGCTCGCGAGCAAGCCAAGCGGGAACACGTGGAAGTCGTCATTCACCGCAAGGAAGGCGCGATCCGGGATAGCGACAGTTACGGCAACCATCCGAATCTCCCCAAAGACACGAAGAACTAGAGCATCTACCAACCAAAATCTCCAAGAGAGCCATCGCCTTGAACCTTCTTCTACGGCAGTCATCGTTTGCTGACCTTTGCCCTGTTACAGCGGCAATCGAGGAGCTGGCCGCCGCTGGTAGTGCGGAAAAGCGCGGCGCGATCTTTACGCGCCGCGAGGTCGTGGACTTCATCCTTGATCTCACCGGCTACACAAGCGACCGACCCCTGCAAGAGATCAAGCTACTCGAGCCCTCCTTTGGCGACGGCGACTTCCTCTTCCCGGCGGTCGATCGTTTGCTGCAGGCATGGACGGTGAGCGGCCTGTCCACGCGTCCCCTCGAAACACTGGGGAACTGCATTCGCGCGGTGGAACTCCACCGCGACACATTCAATCGCACGCACGCAGGTTTGATTGCCAAACTGACGGGGGCAGGCATCGCCGCAAGAACTGCGGTGTCCATCGCGGACCGATGGCTGCTACACGGTGACTTCTTGCTGACACCGTTGCCCGAGGCGTTCGATGTGGTCATCGGGAATCCGCCGTACGTCCGACAAGAAATGATCCCCGGCGTGCTGCTCGCCGAGTACCGCAGTCGCTACTCCACGATGTACGACCGCGCCGACCTCTACATTGCCTTCATCGAGCGCTCGCTGTCGCTGCTCAGCAAAGGTGGTGCGCTCGGGTTCATCTGCGCCGACCGCTGGATGAAGAACCGTTACGGCGGACCTTTGCGCGCGATGGTCGCCAGAGAGTTTCATCTGAAGATTCACGTGGACATGACCGACACCCCAGCATTCCACTCTGATGTGATCGCGTACCCCGCCATCACCATCATCACACGCGAGAAGCCCGGGACGACGCGCCTTGCACATCGCCCGGCGATTGATGGTGCAGTGCTGGGCCCTCTAGCCGCAGCACTCATCGCAAAGCGACTTCCCAATAAGGCCGGAGACGTGCGCGAGCTAGCCGGTGTGACGGCGGGCTCGGAGCCTTGGATTCTGGAGTCGTCAGATCAGTTGGCGCTGGTACGCCGGATCGAGCAGAATTTTCCAACGATTGAAGACGCTGGTTGCAAGGTTGGAATCGGCGTTGCTACTGGCGCGGATCAAGTCTTTATCGGCCCGTTCGATGCGCTTGATGTCGAGGACGATCGCAAGCAGCCCCTCGTGATGACTCGGGATATTCTGGACGGCACCGTCAAGTGGCGCGGGTTCGGTGTCATCAATCCGTTCGCTGACGGCGGTGGTTTGGTGGATCTTGCCGACTACCCGCGACTTAAACGATACCTCGAAGCGCGCAAGGACGACATTGCGGGGCGGCACTGCGCGCAGAAGACCCCGGCAAACTGGTATCGCACGATCGACCGCATTACGCCGTCCCTGACGAAGCGCCCCAAGCTGCTCGTCCCGGATATCAAAGGCGAGGCACATATCGTCTTTGAGGAGGGACTGCTGTACCCGCACCACAACCTCTACTTCATCACCGCAGACGAGTGGGAGCTGCGGGCACTGCAGGCCGTGCTCCTGTCGAGAATTGCCCGGCTGTTTGTTGCAACGTACTCAACGCGCATGCGCGGTGGCTTTCTCCGCTTCCAGGCGCAGTACCTGCGGCGTATCCGCGTGCCAAATTGGAAGGACGTGACCGCAGCGATGCGGCACGAACTGAAGCGCGCTGCCGAGGCGCAGGACCTTGCGGCCTGCAACCGCGCGGCCCTCAAGCTCTATGGACTGTCCGAAGAAGAGCGAGCGACATTGGGAGGAAACGTTGACCGAGAAGATTGATGTTGATGAGCGTTTGAAGAAGGCCGTCCAAGCCTATTGGGATGCACGAGCGAAGAACAAGGAGAAGCAGGTTGAGTCAGGCAGGATCGACGCCGGAACGCGGGGCGAGGTTACCGGCGGCACTCAAATGGGTGCGCTCGAAGTCCTCGTCGCCGATATCTTGTGCGAAGCGGGTCTCAAGCGGCTTGATGTGCGGACGCGAACTGCGCTCGATCTGCCGGGCTACTTTCGCGCCACCAAGAAGTGGGATCTGATTGTCATTTCAGAAGGCCAGTTGGTGTTAGCTATGGAGTTCAAGTCGCAGGCCGGGAAGTCGATCGGCAACAACGTCAACAATCGCTCGGAGGAAGCGATTGGAAGCGCCAAGGACCTGTGGACTGCGTATCGTGAAGGCCGGTTCGGCGAAGGGGCACCGACGCCGTTCCTGGGGTATCTCTTCCTGCTGGAAGACCGGGTAAGCGTAAAGCAGCCCGTCGCGAACAAGGAACCATACTTCACGGTCGATCCGGTGTTCCGTGGTCTGGAAGCCCCTGCCAAGAAGAAGGACGTGATCAAGTACAAGGGCGTCTCATACGCGGAGCGATACGAACTGCTGTGTCGTCGCCTCGTCCTTGAGCGGATCTATAACGCTACATGCTTCCTGCTGGCGACGAACACGAAGGCGACTGTGATCTCGCAGCCCGCGCAAGACCTGACGTTCACGCGGTTTGCTGCAGCCCTGCGCGGCCACGCGGTCACGTTCCTGGGCAGCCAGAAGAAATGACCGCGACACCCGCTACGCCTGACCTAAAACTTGCGCTCCGGGCCGAACCGGAACGTATTGAGGAAGACTGTATTCATTCCGGCAAAGCGCACTTTAACGCGGGCGATCGCTGGGCGCGCTATCACTACTGGCTAGGCATCCCGTCAGTCGTACTTAGTGCGCTTGCGGGTGCCGCGTTCTTCAAAGACTATGGCGATATCGCCGGGATCATGTCGGCGATCGTGGCCATTCTCACGTCGTTGATGACGTTCCTGAAACCATCTGAGCGCGCGTCGGGGCACAAGGGTAGCGGCGATCAGTACCTGACCCTCCGCAACGATGTCCGCGTGTTTCGCGAGATCAAGCTCACCTACGCATGCGATGAGCAGTCGGCCATCGCCGGAATGGATGAGTTCACGAAGCGCCGCAACGAACTCAATCAGGCGAGCGCTCAGTTCTCGCGGAAGGACTTCGAGATTGCGCGGGCCGGGATTGACCAAGGCGAAGCCGCACACCGCGTAGACAAGAAGGGTCCCTGATGTCTGTCATTACGTACCTGCAGGGCCGCGCCAGCGAGGCTGTTCTTTCAAGCACCGAAATCGCGTCAATCAACACGTCGATCAGCACGATCAAGAGCAGGCTTTCGAGCCACTTTGGCAACGACGTAAGTGAGCAGTTTCGCTTTGGGTCCTCGACACGCGGGACCATCCTGCCGCGATCGATGGATGAGCACTCGGACATCGACTACATGGTCGTGTTCTCGGACTCCGGCTACATGCCGCAAACCTACCTCGATCGCTTGAAGCGGTTCGCTGAAATCTACTATTCGAGTTCCGACATCAAGCAGTCATCGCCGAGCGTTGTGCTCCAGCTCAATCACATCAAGTTTGATCTCGTTCCCGCGTTGAAGCAGTCCTACGGCGGGTACAAGATTCCAAACGGGCCAGGCGCATGGCAGGAGACCAACCCCAATGACTTCAACGCCAAGCTGACAGCGAAGAACACAGCCGAGCTGTCGATGATCAAGCCGACTATTCGGCTGGCGAAGTTCTGGAACGCGAGCAACGGCTACATCTACGACTCCTACCTGCTGGAGAAGTACATTGTTGGACTGTCGTTCCCCACCGCGCTCAACCAGCGTGACTACCTGTTCACGACATTTGACAACCTCACCCTGTCCTACGACCAGCCGCAATGGCGCAAGGACAAGCTGGCACGGGCGAAGGACATCATCGAAAAGGTCCGGCAGTTGGAGCGGGATGAGATGCCACACACTGCCGAAGGCGAAGTGAAGAAGTTGATTCCTGAGTAGGCGCTACTCGGACCTGCCAACGTCCAACGCGCGATGAGAATTGTGCCCCGCGACTGTCCGCGACTTCTCGCAGGGCGCGATGTTTCAGAGAAGGACGAACTGGCGCGCAGCTTCCATTTGCTCTCGCCACGCCGGACTTCTCTCAAGGATAGGAATTTCAACGCCATTGTTGGAGTAATCCGGCCATATCGGTCTGGGTCAATCGTTGATTTGGCGCCGCAGACGCCTGACAAGCCGCTGAAACCCCGCCCCGGCATGCCCATTGTGGGTGCCTGTGGCCACCTGGGCGGCGGAAGTTTGCCGCCCGGGTGGCCACAGGCACGCGTCGCCCCCGACGAGCGAGTCTTGTCGTCTTTTGCCCTACCACGCTATGCGCTGATCGAACTCGTAGTCCGGCATGTAGTCCGGTATGGGTTGCGCGCGTGGATCGCCCTCGGCCGGGTCGCTGCCCGGCATCTCCCACAGCGGCGGCCCGCGGGCCGGCATCAGACGCGGCGGCGCAGTCGGCTCGCCCAAGTGACCGAGAACCTGCCGGATCACTGCAGCCTCGGTGATGAAAGCGATGATCTTCATCGCGCCGCCGCACTGCGGGCGCAGCAGCGGCAGCACCTCGTAGATGCGCGCCAGCAGAAGCGCCCAGACGTAGCGCGCCGCTTGGCGATGCATTGGCTCTGTCGGGGCCGCATCCGGCGGGATCGGCAGGACCGGCGTCGGTGCGGCGGCAATCTCAGCGGGCTGCGCTAGCGCGGTGACCGCATAGCGCAGGCGCGTTGGGTGCCAGCACCACGAAGTAGCGATGCCGATGTTTGCGCGGCGGCGGAATCAGCGCCGCCAGGCGGCCCTGCAATTGCATCGGTTTCAGCATCAGACCGACGCTGCCACCCGGGCCGGGCTTGACGCTCTCGTAGACCAGATGCCGGGCGTCGATTTCACGCAGCCGTTCCAGCGCAAAGGCGGCCCGGGCGCAATACCGCAGCAGACGTTCCAGACCATCGCGCTGGTGGGCCTCGATGCGTACCTTTGCATCGACCGGGAAGCCGCCGCCGTGTTCCCACTCGGCCATCACCTGCGAGTCGTCCGCCGACAGCAGGCCGCGCCGCGGGACCGAGCGCAGCAGTCGCCGGCGCACGGCGGCCTTAACCTCCCCGATAGCGGGCACATCCAGTGTGCTGGCCGGGTAAAAAACGCCCCCCCGGTCGCATCGGCCTCGAACACGCCATCCACCACCACGCAGTGGAAGTGCAGATGGGTGCCCCGCAGCGCACCAAAGCGGTGGATAAAGACCACGGCGCCGAGGCGGGACGCCGCACTGAGGCCGGGACCGTGTTGCCGCAGCACCCGCGCGATGGCGGTCAGGAAGATGTGCAGTGCGGCGTTTAGCACCGCAGAATCGCGCTCCAGGTGGTAGCGCAGACGCTTGGGCACTGACAGCACCCACTGCTGCAGCGGCCAAGCGCGCAATGACATGGTCGGCCAGCTGCGCGGCGGTCTCCATCATGCGGCGGGTGGTGCAGGAGAGGCAGATGCCCCTGCACTTGCAGGAGTAGGCGATCAGGAAGTCGTGCCCGCACGCAGCGCAGCGGGCACGGGCGAAACCATGAGCGAGGATGCCGCAGTCGAAGTAGCGGCCCAATTCCCGCTCGGTGGCCGCGGGCGCGCTCGCCCCGGCACCATCATTCTAAAACGCCAACCAGGTGGCAAGATGGCTCTGCACCGTGCGATTAGAGCAGCGTGCGCTGGGGCTGGCGACGGCGGTAGACGGCACTGCGCGGTGGGGCACAGGCGGCGGCAGGCATGGTAGTCCGGATCGGGTGATCGGGACAACCGTGCCGTCATCGGCGTGTAACGATGCGGCCTGAACATCGTATGCCCGGTGCCTTGTTCTCGCAACATGCGACGCCTTCATGGCGCCAACGACTTGGTGACATTGGCATATTGGGATAAGCTGCAACTTGGAAGTTCCCGCTTGTAGGGGTCATCGTTGCGGGTGGCGCAGCCACCGGAAAGGGTTGCCATGTCGATTTTTGGTTCTATAGCAGGCACGCTCACAGTTGCGGTCAGGCCTGGGGCGCGCGCCGGTGCGTGGCGAGCTCTGGCCGCAACCGCCTGGGTTCTGGCCTTTCCGGCCGCCGCGCTGGAAACACGGGTGTTGGCCACCGGCTTTAATGCTCCCGTGTTTGCCACCGCGCCGGACGGCGACTCACGCCTGTTCGTGGTTGAAAAGGGCGGGCTGGTCCGCATTTTGCAAAACGGCAGTATCCTGGCGACGCCATTTCTCGATATCCGTTCGCAGGTCGACACCAGCGGCGAGCGCGGCCTTCTCGGCATGGCATTCGATCCGAATTTCGCCGCCAATCGGCGCCTGTACGTCAACTACATCGACAAGACCACCCTTAGTACTGTGGTGGCTACCTACCAGGTGTCGGTGGGGCAGGCCAATCTGGTCGACGCGTCCACCCGGCAAACCGTGATCACGGTGGCGCAGCCGGTCGGGCGCGACAACCACAAGGCCGGATGGATTGGTTTCAGGCCCGGCGAGGCCAACAATCTTTACATCGCCACCGGCGACGGCGGGTCCGGCAATGATCCGGAAAATCGTGCGCAGAATCGCAGCGACAATCTGGGCAAGATCCTGCGCATCGATGTTTCGGCCGATCGCAATCCGGCCAACACCACGCTGTATGGTTACGCCATTCCTGCTGCCAACCCGTTCGGCGCCAATCTGGCCGTTGGCAACCCGGAAATCTACGCCTACGGCCTGCGCAACCCGTTTCGCAACAGCTTCGACCGGGAGACCGGCACGCTTTACATCGCCGATGTCGGCCAGGGCAACCGTGAGGAAGTCAATATCGGCGCCGCCGGTGCCAACTATGGCTGGCGCAAATTCGAGGGGACGCGCCTGAATATCTCCGGCGACCCGGCGATCACCAACCCTGCGCCGACGGCCCCGATTTTCGAGTACGACCACAACGGCAGCGGTGCCTCCATTACCGGCGGCTACGTCTATCGCGGCACCGGCATCACGGGTTTGCAGGGCACCTATTTTTTCGCCGATTTCGTCGACAACACGGTCTTCTCGTTCCGGCTGGTGGGCAATACCGTAACCGAGCTCACCAACCGCAGCGCGGAACTGCTGTCGAGCCCAGGCCTGACCGGCGGCATTTCCTCGTTCGGTGAAGACGGCTTCGGCAATCTCTACCTGGTGAGCATCAATGGCGGTGTGGGGCTGATCAGCGCCGTGCCGGAGCTGCAGCCGGCGGCGATGTGGCTGGCGGGCCTGTTGCTTTTCGCCGCTTGCGCAAGGCGCGGCGCCCGGCAAGTCACCGCCGCGCGCGCCTGAAGGGTAGCCGCCGCCGCGGGCGTTTTCGCGCAACTGGTTTATCTTGTTCCGCTTCGCACCCGACGGTGCGTCTGACGGAGCAAACTCATGGCCGCAAGACCCCCGCGCCCGATCGCGCTCATTAGCGGCGCGCCTTCCGGCATCGGCGCCGCGCTCGCCGCCCGTTTTGCGCCGGGCGGCTACGAAATCGTGCGGGTCGCGCGTAGCGCCGACAAGCTGGCGTCGCTCGCAACGAGTCTCGCAGGCGACTACGGCGTGCGCGCCTGGGCCGGGCCCGTGGATCTGGCCTTGCGTGACGCCGCGCAAAAGCTTGCGGCCGCATGCAGGCGCAAGCGCCGGTCGATCGATGTGCTGGTCAACAACGCGGGCGTGCTGGAACAAGCGCCTTCGTGAAGATGAAGCCGGAGCGCCATTAGCAGCTCATCGATCTCAATGTCGGCGGCCTCACCGCCATGCTTGCGCACTTCGTGCCGCCGATGGTCGAGCGCGGGCAGGGCGGGGTAATGAACCTGGCGTCGATCGCCGCGTTTCAGCCGATCCCCATGCTCGCAACCTACGCGGCCACCAAGGCCTACGTGCTCTCGCTTTCCGAGTCGCTGTCGGAGGAATTACAGGGCAACGGCGTCACCGTCACCGCGCTATGCCCCGGCATCACCGCGACCGACATGCTCGAGAAAGCGGCAGGCGCAAACGCACAGCTCTCGAATCTGCCGGACTTCCTCGTCGGCCGGGTGGAGGAGGTGGCCGAAGAAGGCTACGCGGCTTGCCTGAAAGGCGAGCCCATCCGGGTGCCGGGCGTTCTCAAGCGCGCCGGCGTGGTGGCGGCGCGCGCGGCGCCAAAGTGGCTGGTGCGACGTATCGGCGGGGCACTGGGACGCAAATCGGCGCGCTGAAACGCTACGCTGAGCCCCGGCCCGCTGCGCAGGCGCGATTCTGGTAGCCAGCGCAGCGCGCAACAAACGTGGTCCAAAACGCAGCCCATGTTGTGCAGCAACTGCCAAAGTTATTTCGCATGCACATTGCTTGACCGGCAGCAGCCTCGGCGCGTTGCGCCGAACAACCATAAATTTATTCGCTTTTTGACCGGACACTAGTGAAGGAATTCATCAAGTTGCATCGGGGACCACGAAAGCGCAACAGTAGCCGGTAGATAGTCGCCGCATGCCGAAGGAACAGCACGAGCGGGTGTTGGTCTAGCGGGGTGCCGACTGCATTCGGCGCTCAGCTATCGATCGCTTTTCAACTACGCGAGGACTAGCCAAAAGCGGCACGAAGGCCCGCAGTGTTCGCTGCGCACGGTCCGGTGAGGACAGATCGCGGGCGATCTTCTCGATCTCGACATCCAGGCGCAGGCTGACTTCGCGCGGCAGGCTCTTCGTGCCGAACAGCCCAAACCAGTTGCGCGACTGGAAATTCTTCATGTCTATGCCCAGTTCGTCGGTGGTGGGCACATGCGGAAACTCGGGGCTGCGCTGCGGGTTGAGCGCGGCCACCGCGGTGGCGCGCCCGGCCTTGACCTGCGGCAGGATGAACGGGGGTGATGCACTTTTTGTCCGGCATGCGTCCGCCCCGATGCACACGAACCGCCGGTCCGGCGGCGCGCTACACCAAATGTCCTGCGGCCAAGCCCAGCTTCTGCGCGACCATCGCGTTGAGTGATACGCCGGCTTTCGCCGCATCCACCGCGAGCTTGCGATGCAGATTTTTGTCGATGCGCACATTAAATTGCCCACTGTAGCGCTTGCGGGATGGCGCCTGCGGAACCGCCTCACCGCGCTTCTCATGGCTCAGCCGCACACCTGACCATGCCTGGGCCAGTTCATTGAGCGCCCCTTCGGGCGTGGCTGCGAACGCCGACACTTCCGGCAACTCGACAAAATGCGCCAGCCAGTCGCCATCGTCGTCGAGATACACATTGACGGTGTAACCGTCGAACCGGTCTATTTTGCGTTTCACCATCGTCTACTCCAGATGTTTCAAAAATTGTTCAAAAAGCAGCATCCGGACAAGCACAACTAATGCTCCTGCGGCGTGGGTGTGCCGAACCACCTGATGATGGAAATGCTCAAGTCCGCCACCGGCAGGCGCGTGACCCATGTGCCCTACAAGGGCGCGGCGGCCTCGATCACGGCACTCATCGCCGGCGAACTCACCATGATGTTCGAGACCGCCGCCGCGGTGATCCCGCACATCAAGGGCGGACGCCTGAACGTGCTGGCCGTAGGCAGCCCGACACGTGCGCAGTCGCTGCCCGATTTGCCGACGGTGGCCGAAGCCGGCAACCCGGACTACGGCGCGCAGGGCTGGTCCTCCCTGGTGACGCCGGCGGGCACGCCTCTTGCCGTCGTGCACAAACTGCATGCGCAATTGAAGGCCGCCCTGGCGCCGCCGGAAATGCGCAAGCGCCTGCAGGATCTGGGCGTCGAGCCGGTCGATTTCACGCTTGAGCGCACGAATGCGTTTTTCAGGACGGAACTGGAAAACTGGGCGCGCACGGTGAAGGCTTCGGGCGCCAAGGCTGACTGAACCAGGCGACAGGCCGCCGCCCGGCTTCTCGCTGGAACTCCAGTTCTTCCTCAGCCGCGGCATCGGCCGGGATGCTGCTGCGCGCCAGGTAGCAGGATGCGCGGCGCATGCGGAGCAGTGCTTTTCCGGGCCGGCGCCGCAGGCCTGGTAAAACCGCACGCCATCGCGCGTGGCGGCGCCGTACTTGCCGCATTGCATGGGCTGCCCTTCCATCCTTTCGCAGGTGCGCAACTTCCCGATTTGACCACCTCGAGGTAACGCAGCGATGCGTGCCTTACGATACGGGAGGGGAGCAATCTCCGGTTCGGCGAAGGTCGAAGGTTTGCTTTCGCTCAAGTACACCCCACGACGCGCATGGCGGCGGCCACTGTGGCGCCATCACTCAGGGGAGGCGATCCTCGTGAAAAAACGTTACCCTAATGAGGTAATATACCAACATGGAAAAGCACGTTCCGCACTATCGTTAGCAGGAAGTGCAACGCACTGTCGCGTCACGCGGCACCGACGCCTTTACCAGAACTGCTCTCGACAATGGCGTGGCGATGGGATTGTCATCGCGGCAAATGATCGACTCGGTTTGCGCCATGACGTGGCAGCGTTTTCACAAGAGCATGACCACCCTTGTCTCAAGCAAGATTTGGCAGGATCTATACCACGCACCGACACCTGCGGGCGTCGCTTACGTCAAGGTCACGCTTCGCGAAGATGGTGCGGTAGTGATTCAATTCAAGGAGAAATAGAATGAAACGGGAGTGCCTCAATTGCGGCAGTGATGAAATGACGCGCGGCAGTAGCAATGTGCGGATCACCCACAACGGTCTGGCCGCGACGGTACGGGCGGTCAAAGGATGGCATTGTCCGGCCTGCGGCGAAATCGAGTTCAACGTCGGCGAGGGCGAGCGCTACGCCGAAGCCCTTGCAGCGTTGCGCATGCGTGCACAAGAACGCAATGCAATTCGCCTCGCGCGCACTCGCAAAAAATTGAATCTCACACAGCAACAGGCCGCCAAACTCACCGGTGGCGGCAAGAACGCATTTTCACGCTATGAACGGGGTCAGGCCAAACCGATGCCTGCGGTGATCAACTTGTTCCGCTTGCTGGAGCGGCACCCGGACTTGCTTGCCGAATTGCAGGATTGAAACAAAAGCGGCCAGTCAAGCTCGCGGGGAACAGGCGTTCGTGTAACTACTCGATCACTTTGTCAGCACTGATCATCACGCCCCTCACCGACGGTCCGTACATGGCACAAGGCAACATGGAAATCGTTACCGGCACCGGCGCCACCATCGCGCGCACCACCAACGCGATCCTGTGCCGCTGCGGTGGGTCGAAGATGACATGCGTGATCTCCTCGTGTGTGACGGGCCGCGAACGTAGCGCCTGCTTCACGCACTCCGACGGCCCAGAGAAGTGTCTGCAACCACCACTGTGCGTCAGCCGGCTGGATGCCGAGTTATTTTATGGCGGGTCGCCTCGTTGCTCTGCCCTATCTTCTGCGCCTTCTCTTGAGGCGCCGGCTCTATGCAAGATGGGCAAAGATCGAGAACCGCTCCGCGCCGTTGACGGCGCGCGTGATATGGCCGCGGCCATCGGTATCCTCACCGATCAGGAAGCCGCCCGGCTGCACCACGGTGTTGCTGCCGTCGCCATACTCCATGGCGAGTCCACCAGTCAACACCAGGACGGCCTGCCTCTGGGGCGCCGGATGCCACTGATAGTCGAGATCCGCTGGAGCTTTGGCGAACTGGAAGGACCGCAGCGCGATCTGGCCGGTCTCCTTGCCCTCCTGACCGCCATACAGGAAGGGCATTGTCTTGTGCTCAAAGAAGGAAACGCCATCGGACGTCTCTTGATTGTGCAGGAACTCGATCCCGTCGGGCTCCGGTCGCTCTAGGTGCTCACGGCGATCCAGCACGATCTCATGGTCGAGGGAGATCAAGGCGGATCGGAACGGCTTGCTGTCGAGCGCGCGGCTGCGGTGACCTTCGCCCCAGGTATCGCGTAAGGAATAGATATCGCCGGGCTTGAAGACGCGCCGCTCGCCGCTGCGCAGGCCGATCTCAAGGGCACCTTCCGTCACCAGGACCAGCCGCCGCCGCGGCGACGGATGATAATCCATGTTGAATGAGCCGGGTGACCAGCGAAAGCTCAGCGTGGTCGCCGGCATGGCGGCCGTTTTGCGGAACGGGCCGCTGGTCGCGATGTAAGGCAGCGTCTCATCGATGAATCGCGTGGTGCCGTCGAGGCCAGTTTCGGTGATCTGGACGTGAACGCCGTCGGTATGCATCGGTCTCTCCTGTTGTGCCCGAACCCCGTGCGTCGGACGAAAGCAAGTTCGACGCGGCGAGCAACGAGCCGCTCAGTTGCGGGTCTCGTCGTCGACGCCGTCTGATTGGACACCAGCTTTTGTACTGCCTCGGTCCCGGCGGGCCGGTGCGTCCAACTCGATCGGAGGCTTCCCGCACTCCGGCGGCCCGGACGGGCCCATGCGTGCGTTTCGAATTCATCTTACTAGATAAGGATGAGGATAAGGGGCGGAGTCTCAGCGTTAGTTGACCGCGCTCGGGCAATGCCGGCGTACTTTCAACAAATGCAGCTTTAGTCCATCAAGCGACGGTCCGGCAGGGGCGGCTTGAAGTGCACCCATGCCGGCGGCACGCGGCAATGCGGTCGCAGCAGCCAAGGTATGCAGCAATCGACGGGAGGGTATAGGGTCCATGTGCTTCCCATCGTGCATAGACCCCTTGAAGCGTCTACGCCACGGATTGCGCTGCGGACCCGGCCTTACCATCGTGCGCAAACAACGACTCATCGACGAGCGTCTGCCGCTGCGCGGACTTGGCACTGCGGTGTTACCATGTAGACACCCGTGATCCCATGCGTTCCCGATATGCCCACGACATCGCTGAAACTTTCCGACGAACTGAAGCAACGCGCCGCCGCCGCCGCCAAGGAGCGCCGGATATCGCCACACGCATTCATGGTCGATGCGATAGCGCAGGCGGCAGATGCGGCCGAACGCAGGGCCGATTTTGTGAACGAAGCCCGCGCAGCGCGCGAACAGATGTACAAAACCGGCAAGGGCTACGATACCGGCGAAGTTGCTGCCTACTTGAAAGGACGCATCGCAGGTAGCAACCCCACCAAGCCGAAAGTCCGTCCTTGGCGCGGCTAAGTTATTCGGAGCGAGCGCTTGTCGATCTGACAAGGTTGACCGATTTCCTGATCAACATCGATGCTGCGGCGGCAGCGGAAACAGTTGACCTGATCGCCGAGGCCATCGAACTGTTGCGCCGCCACCCGCTGGTTGGCCGTCCTGTCGAACATGGGCTGCGCGAACTGGTGATTTCGCGCGGCCAAACGGGCTACCTGGTGCTATACAGCCTCGACGAAGCGGGCGACGCCGTTTTCATTCTTGCCATTCGCCATCAACGCGAAGCTGGTTATGCGAATGTAGCCACTGATTGAGGCGCCGGACGCAAACACTGTTCTTGTACGGCTGGCAAGACGTCGCCCCGAATCCCGGCATCCGGAGTTGCGCGTTCCTGTGTGTCTGGCTGGCGCTGGCTATTTGGTCCGCCTTCATTTTGGCAACAGCGTGGGCCTACACCACCTCGCGCAAATTTTTCGGCCTGTTTGTCGCCCTGCCGGGCGTGCTGTTTCGCGGCGTCGATCTCGCTTACATGCAGCTGCGGGCCCGCCGTCTCGCAAGCTGGTGGCGTACGCTGGCACGCCTTGTGGCCTTGCCGGCGGGCCTCATGCTGACTCCGCTTGACCAACTGGACGGCATCAGCATGGAGCGCTTCGATGCGGCGCTGGCGCCGCTGATTGCGCAGATTCAAGCCAACGCCGCCGCTCTCTGCGCACCGCAGGTCGTGTACACCAAAAGCCCGGCCCTGCTCGATTACCTGAATGATGCGCAAGCCCCGCGCCGACCGGCGGACCTGCACTAAGGCGGCGGGCGCTTCCTCTTGGCCCTCCTGGGCGGATCAGCCGACTTCGACGGCAGCACGATCCATTACGATTCACAAACCCGCGCTTGGCAAAAAATTCACAACGATGTGCGTGACAAGCGCGATGCATTCGCAGCCCTGGTCAAGGGCATGGAGACCTGCAAATTCGATCTGCGCTGAAGCCGCGCAGTTGGACACGCGTGGGTTAAGATTGGCCGCGATCCGCAGGCCACCTTGCCCTGCGCTCGCCCGCCCCACTACCGCACACCCGGAGGCTCCCATGCAGTCCATGTCCAGGCTGATTCTCGCCACCATGTTGGCCGCCACCCTTTCGGCCTGCGCGCCACTGATCACGCAAAGCCCGAACGGCTCGATCCGCCCGCTCAATGCCAGTGCCGACGCCGAGGATGCGCACCTGATGCTGTTCGGCCACGATGTGGTGGCCTATTTCACCGAAAGCCGGCATCGCCTGGGCAGCCCGGCGATAAAGAGCGTGATCGACGGCGTCACCTTCCGCTTCGCCACGCCTGAGCACAAGGCACTGTTCGACCGCGAACCGGCCAAGTACATCCCGCAATACAACGGCTATTGCGCCAACGGCATCGTCTACGGCATTCCGTGGGGTGGTGATGCCGATTCCTGGCGAATCATCAATGGCAAGCTCTACACCTTCGGCGGCAAGGGCTCACGCGACGGCTTTTATGTCGACCTGCCGCGCAACATCGCGCTGGCCGACAAGTACTGGAACGAAGAGGTCAAGGGTTCCAACGCCTTCTTCCAGCGCGTCAAGCGCTACATCTTCAACCGCGTGCCGCATTACAAGACCGGCGAGGAGCTGGCCGAGGAAGTCAGGCGCAGCGGCGGCGGCAAGTCCTGAAGCATCGCGGCGCTCGTGCGCTGAACGCGCGACCGCGTGCGCATGGCGGCCAGGCGTCGCCGCTTCAGGCCAGCTCGCCGCGGCGCAGCTTGTAACGCTGGATCTTGCCGTTTTCGGTGCGCGGCAGCGCCGCGACGAATTCGACCGCGCGCGGATACTTGTAGGGCGCAATCGTGTTCTTGACCAGCGCCTGCAAGGCCGCCGCGGTCGCGTCATTCGCCGCATGGCCCGGCCGCAGCACGACATAGGCCTTGACGATCTGCCCGCGCGCGGTATCGCTGGCGCCCACCACGCCGCACTCGGCCACCGCCGGATGAGTCAGCAGCACATCCTCGACCTCGGGGCCGGCGATGTTGTAGCCGGCGCTGATGATCATGTCGTCGGTGCGTGACTGGTACCAGTAGTAGCCGTCCTTGTCCATCAGGTAAGCGTCGCCGGTCAGGTTCCAGCCGTTTTGCACATAGCTTGCCTGGCGCGCGTCATCCAGGTAGCGGCAGCCGGTCGGGCCCTTTATCGCCAGCCGGCCGATGCGGCCCACAGGCAACGGCCGGCCATCGTCACCCAGCACACAGGCACGATAGCCGGGCACCACGCGACCGGTGGCACCGGGACGCACGTCGCCCGGCTTGCAGGCGATGAACGCATGCAGCAGTTCGGTGGCCCCCAGGCATTCGGTCATCTCGATGCCGCTGGCCGCCTGCCACTGCGCACGCGTGTCGGCCGGCAGCATCTCGCCGGACGAAACGCAGATGCGCAGGCTGCGCAGGTCGTGCCCGCCTGCCAGCGGCGCCATCTTGCGATAAAAGGTCGGCGCGGTGAAACAGATGCTGGCCTTGAAACGCGCGATGCCCGCCAGCAGGGTCTCGGGCGTCCATTGCTCGATCAGCACAGCTGAGGCACCGGCGCGCAATGGAAACAGGAACAGGCCGCCCAGGCCGAAGGTGAAGGCCAGCGGCGGGGTGCCGATGAAGACGTCGTCCGCCACCGGTGCGATGATCTGGCGCGACAGCACATCGCAGATCGCCAGCACGTCGCGATGAAAATGCATGGTGCCCTTGGGCACGCCGGTGGTGCCCGAGGTGAAGGCGATCAGTGCCACATCGTCGGCCGCGGTATCGACATTGGCGAAGCCGGCCGGCTTGCCTGCGGCCAGCCTCTCCAGACTCTCCGCCTCGGCGGGTGGCGCGTTGAAATACAGCACGTGGCGCAGTTCGCTACAGGCCGCGCGCGTCAGGCGCATTTCGTCGGCCAGGGCATGGTCGCACAGGGCGGCTGCGATATTGGCTTTGCGTACGATCGCCGAGAGTTCGCGTGCGCGCAGCAAGGGCATGGTGGTGACGGCGATGCAGCCGGCCTTGATCACGCCCAGCCAGGCGGCCGCCAGCGCCAGGTTGTTGCCGCTATGCAGCAGCACCCGGCTGCCGGTGGGCAAGGCCAGGTCGTTGCCAAGCACGTGCGCAATGCGGTTTGCCCGCACCTGCAGCTCGGCATAAGTCGGGCTCTCGCCGGCACCGATGAGGGCAGTGCGTGCACCCTGCCCGCGTGCCACATGGCAGTCCACAAAATGCGCCGCGCAATTCAGGCGCGGCGGGTAGGCAAGCTCGGGCAAGTCGAATATCAATCCGGCCACTGCTCGCGCGGCGGCAGCCTTGAGCGCGCGAAATCATCGCTGTAGCCAGAGGCTTCCAACGCCGTTGCGCTCATGCCTGGGTTGCCGATGGCGCCACTGCCGGCAAGTCCGCCGTCGCCGCCGACCAGGGCGGCGCCACCAGGCGCCGCTTGCCATCGCTGGCCAGGCGAACCGCGGGTTCTTCGAGTTCCGATCTGTCCCACAACTGGCAGGTGACCTGCTTGTGCTTCTGGTCGAGGCCCTCGCAATAGTTGGTGTACTCGCACAGCCGCACTTCCCGGCCCAGGCCGAGCGAGGTCTTGAGCGCCCAGTCGGGATCGGCCAGACTTTGGCGCGCGGTGCCGACGATGTCGCATTCTTCACGCACCAGCATGGCTTCGGCCATGTCGAAATTGTGCACCCCGCCGGTACACACCACCGGTGTTGTAAAGCCCGCGGCATGGATGGCACGGCGGATGGTGGCGGTAGGCGCGATGTTGCGCCCGAACGGGCCGAACTCGTCCGACAGGTATTGCGGCATGCACTCATAGCCGCTGCGTCCGGTGTAGGGGTAGGCGGAAGAGCCGATGCCGGGCTGCTTGGCATCGTCGAACTTGCCGCCGCGCGAGGTCGAGATGAAATCCATGCCGGCGCGCGCGAACTCGACGCCAAACCAGGCCGCGTCGTCGACCTGGTTGCCGCCGTCGATGCATTCCTCGGCCAGGTAACGACAACCGACCACAAAGTCGCGCCCCACGGCCTGCCGCACGGCCGCGTAAACCTCCAGCGGCAGGCGCACCCGGTTGGCGCGTTCGCCACCATAGCCATCGTCGCGCGTGTTGGTGGCCGACAGGAACGAGGCCATGGTGTAGGCATGTGCGTAGTGCAGTTCGACGCCATCGAAACCGGCCGCGCGTGCGCGCGCGGCGGCCGTTGAAAAAAGGCCGGGCAGGGTTTGCGGCAGTTCGCGGATGTGCGGCAGATCGGTATCGGTCACGCGCTCACGCGCCCCGAACTGCAGGGCCTCCCATTCACGCGCATCCAGAATCGCCTGTTGCGCCGCCGGCGGCAGCCCGGCCAGGTGCGCACGCACCGCATCCTCGGACCAATCCGCGGCACCGAGCAGCGCGCGATGGCGCGGCGTTACGCGCAGAAAACGCTGAAAGTATTTTTCCGCTTCGGGACGCCTGCGAATATTGAGGAAATCGATGATCTGGATGAACACCTGCGTATGGCCATCGCTGGCGCGCCGGATGGTATCGACCAGCGCACTCAGGCCATCCACATAGCGGTCGTGACTGATGCGCAGCAACGGGCCGCTGGGCACGTCGCGAATGCCGGTGGCTTCGATCACCAAAGCGCCGGGGCGGCCACGCGCGAATCGCTCATACCACTGCAGCACGTCGACCGTGGCTTCGCCCTCTTCGTTGGAGCGCCACGGCACCATCGCCGGCACCCAGGTTCTTTGTTGCAGGTGCAAAGGCCCCGCGCGCAGACGGCTGAAAAGGCGCGAGCGCGCCGCTTCTTCACGCGTTGGCACGCGGCCGGTGGCGGGATGGAACTTGATGCGCTGTGCGGGTTTCCACATGGTGTTCTGACTCGGGTTCGGTGGGTGCGCGGGTCTTCAAACGCCCAGGTAGCGATGCCACAGCGCGTGGTCGGCATCGAGTGCGGCGGAACTGCCGGCCCAGGCAACGCGGCCGCGCTCGATGATGGTGTGATGGTCGGCGATCATGATCAGGCGTTCCACATACTTGTCGATCACCAGGATGGTCTGGCCCTGACCCTTGAGCGCCTTGAGGCACAGCCAGATTTCCTCGCGAATCAAGGGCGCCAGCCCTTCGGTGGCTTCGTCCAGGATCAACAAGTGCGGGTTGGTCATCAATGCGCGGCCGATCGCCAGCATCTGCTGCTCGCCGCCCGATAGCTGGTTGCCCATGTTGTTGCTTCTTTCGGCCAGGCGCGGGAAGAAGCCGAACACGCGCTCAAGCGTCCACGGCGCGGCCGTGCCGTTGCGATTGCCGGCAAACGCCACCAGGTTTTCACGCACTGTCAGATTGGGGAAAATCTGCCGCCCTTCCGGCACCAGTGCCATACCCATGCGCGCGATGGCGTCGGAGCTGCGCTTCTCGATGGCCTGGTCGCGAAAGCGGATGCGCCCGCCGCGCGCCGGTGTCATGCCCATGATCGAGCGCACCGTGGTGGATTTGCCCATGCCGTTGCGCCCGAGCAGGGTCGCGACTTCGCCGGCGCGGATCTGGAAATCGATGCCGAACAGCACCTGGCTGGCTCCATACGCGGTTTGCATATCTTCCACCTGTAAAAGAATCGCCGCCGCGCTCATCGGACTACTCTCCTTTCACTGCGTGACATCGTCCCCGCGGGAGGATAAGCGCTCCCTGCGGACGGCCGGGCGCAAGCGCTCACGCCGCCGCCTCGTCGCCCAGGTAGGCTTTTCGCACTTCCGCGTTGCCGCGGATTTCCTCGGGCAAGCCGGTGGCGATCAGGCGCCCGTTGACCATCACCGAAATGCGGTCGGCCAGGCGAAACACCGCATCCATGTCGTGCTCGACCAGCAGCACGGTGATTTCTGCGCGCACCTTTTCCACCAGCTCCATCATCCGCGCCGATTCCTCCGGCCCCATGCCGGCCATCGGTTCGTCCAGCAGCAGCAATTTGGGGCGTGTTGCCAAGGCCAGGCCGACTTCGAGCTGGCGCTGCTCGCCATGCGCCAGGTTGCCCGCGAGCACCGCCTCGCGTCTGCCCAAGCCCACGCGCGCGGCCAGTGCGCTCGCCTCATCGAGCAAGGCCGTCTCGGAGGCGAGTGAGCGCCAGAACGACATGCTGGAGCCGCTGCGCGCCTGTACCGCAAGGGCGAGATTGTCCAGTACCGAGAACTTGCCGAAAATGCTGGTGATCTGATACGAGCGCGCCAGGCCCTCGCGGACCCGCTCATGCTGTGGCATGCGGCTGATGTCAACCTGATCGAATGTCAGGCTGCCGGCATCGCTTGCCAGGGAACCCGAGAGTTGCGCGATCAGGGTGGTTTTGCCGGCGCCGTTGGGGCCGATCAGTGCATGCACTTCGCCACGTTCGATTTCCAGGCTGACGTGATCGGTGGCGGTCAGGCCGCCGAAACGCTTGACCAGACCAGATATGCCGAGCAGCGTTTCAGCCACGGCGACTCCGATCGAACCAGCCGGCGATGCCGCGCGGCGCGTACAGCACGATGACAAGCAGGATGATACCCACGCCAAGGAGCGAGTGCTGCTGGTATTTGGGCCACAGGTCGGCCATCCACTCCACCTTGTGGTTGGCGATGAATTCTTCCAGACCCAGCAGGGTGAGCGCGCCGATCAGGCCGCCGTAGCGATAACCGACACCACCGAGCACCACCATGATCATCAGGTTGCCCGATTGCGTCCAGTGCAGGATCGAGGGGTTGATGTAGTTGCCGTGATTGGCCAACAGCGCGCCGGCCAGCCCGCCAAAGGCCCCGGCGATCACAAAGCACACCAGCTTGTAGCGCCGGGTCGGATAACCGATGGCTTCCATGCGCGGCTCGTTTTCACGAATCGCCACGATCACACGGCCAAAGCGCGAGGCCACCAGGCGGCTCAGCAGCAGCATCGATACGCAAAGGATCGCCAGCACCACGTAGTAGAAGCTGGTGTCGTCCTTGAGGTCGAGCAGCGGCAGCGTGGAGCGGCCGGGCAGGCTCAGGCCTTCGTCGCCGCCATAAGCCTTCATCGAGTTGGTGAGGTAATAGATCATCTGCGCGAAGGCCAGCGTGATCATGATGAAGTAGACGCCGCGGGTGCGCAGCGACATGGCGCCGATCGCCAATGCCAGCAGGCCCGCGATCAGCATCGCCAGCGGCCAGCCGATCAGGGCGCTGGGCACGCCCTCGATGATCATTACGCCCGCGGTATAAGTGCCGACGCCGACAAAAGCCGCATGGCCGAAGGAGATCATGCCGGCGTAGCCGAGGATCAGGTTGAGGCTGCCGGCCGCCAGCGCAAAAATCATGACGCGAGAAGCGAAACTGGTGTAGTAGTCCAGATCGAACGCGCGCATGATGAGCGGAAGGGCGAGCGCCGCCAGCAGCAGGATGAATGTGGCGGCGCGCTGCATCAACCCCTCGCCGGAAACAGGCCCTGCGGTTTCCAGAACAGCACCGCGGCCATCAGCACATAGATCAGGATCGAGGCCAGCGCGGTGCCGGCGGCGCTGGCGATTTGCGGCGGCAGGATTTCACGCAGCAATGCGGGCAGGAAGGCGCGCCCGAAGGTATCGACAAAGCCCACCAGCACCGAGCCGATCAGCGCGCCGCGAATCGAGCCGATGCCGCCGATGACGATCACCACGAAAGCCAGGATCAGGATGTTGTCGCCCATGCCGACCTGGACCGCAAAAATCGGCCCGAGCATGGCGCCGGCCACCGCGCACAGCGCGGCGCCGAAGCCGAACACCAGGGTAAACAGCAACTTGATGTCGACTCCCATGGCGGCGGCCATTTCACGGTTGGAAGCACCGGCTCGCACGCGCATGCCGATGCGGGTCTTGGCGACGATGAAGTAGAGCAATATTGCGACCGTAAGCCCGACGCCGATCACCAGCAGACGATAGGCCGGATAGAACAGGCCCGGCATCAGTTCGATCGGGCCGGACAGCGCCGCCGGTGTACCCAGCGCCATGTCCGAGCCCCAGATGATGCGCACCGCTTCATTGCAAATGAGGATGAGCGCGAAGGTGGCCAGCACCTGCGACATGTGGTCGCGCGTGTAGAGGCGGCGCAGGATCGATACTTCGAGCAGCATGCCGATGGCGGCGGTGGCCGGGATGGCCAGCACCACGCCGAGCGCGAAAGAGCCGGTGGCCGCCACCAGGGTGGCGGCCAGGAAAGCGCCGATCATGTAGATCGAGCCATGCGCCAGGTTGATCATGTCCATGATGCCGAACACCAGCGTCAATCCGGCGGCAAGCAGGAACAGCATCAGCCCGAACTGCAGGCCGTTGAGCGACTGTTCGAGGATCAGGACGATCGACATACAATGCGTTTACAGTTGCCTGAATACACGGGCGCCGCACGCCGCGCCGGGAGCGATCGATGTTTTTGCGCAATGCCTGGTATGTCGCCGCCTGGGACCACGAGCTCAACGCCGAGACACCCCTGGGCCGCATGGTCCTGGGCGAGCCGCTGGTGCTTTACCGGCGCCGCGACGGCCGCGCCGTGGCCCTTGAAGACCGCTGCTGCCACCGCCACTACCCGCTGCACAAGGGCACGCTGGCGAACGACTGCATCCAGTGCCACTATCACGGCTTTACCTACGACGACAGTGGTCGCTGCGTGCGCATTCCCGGCCAGGACACGATCCCGCAAAACGCGCGCGTCAGGCATTACCCGCTGGTCGAGCGGCATCGCTGGATCTGGGTCTGGATGGGCGATGCGGCGCTGGCCGACGAGACCCGGATCACCGACTTTCACTGGCTGGAAGATGCGCAATGGCGCGCCCGCGGCGCGCGCTACCACGTCAAGGGCGGCTACGAACTGGTGATCGAGAACCTCCTGGACCTGACGCATCTTTCGTTCGTGCACCAATCGACCATCGGCAACCAGGCAACCGCCGAAGCCGCCCAGGTGACGGTCACGCGCAGCGAATCGGAGGTGACGGTGGCGCGCTGGATGGTCGATACGCCACCACCGCCGACCTATGTGAAGGCCGGCGGCTTCAGCGGCAATGTCGACCGCTGGCAGTTCATCAATTTCACCCCGCCCTGTTTTGTGAGGCTCGATGTCGGCGCGCAAGATACCGGGCGCGGCGCGCAGGGCATGAAAACCGCCGCGTTCGCCGCCGAAGGGCAACTCGCGGGCGCCATCGAAATGCGCAACCTGAACGCGATCACGCCGGAAACGGACAAGAGCTGCCACTATTTCTGGGCCCAGGCACACAATTTCCTGCTCGATCAGCCGCAGGTGACCGACATGCTGTTCGAACAGATCGACCTCGCCTTTCGCCAGGATTGGGAAGTGTTTGAAAACCAGCAGCGCTGGATCGATATCGATCCGCAGGCGCCGCGGGTGGATGTGGGCGGTGACTCCGGCCAATTGCAGGCGATTCGCCTGCTGCGGCGGAAAATCGCCGCGGAACGCGCCGCCACAAGCATCGGCGCGGCCCAGGCGGGAAGCCAGGCCTAGCCCCACGCCAGGCCGCAGGCGCACCACACACAGGTTCACTTCATCTTGCAGTCTTGCACGTAGGCGTCGCCGCGGTCCTTGAACACCGTGCCGATGGTCTTGTTGACGATGCGCCCCTGGTTATCCTTGCCAACCACGCGCAACACGTAGTTCTGGATCGGGTAGTGGTTGGTGTTGAACTTGAAGGCACCGCGCACCGATTCGAACTTGGCCGCCTTGAGCGCGCGGCCCAGTGCTTCCTTGTCCTCGATCTTGCCCTTGACCTGGCGCACCGCGGAATCGATCAGCATCGCCGTGTCGTAAGCCTGGGCGGCATACACGGTGGGCAGGCGCTTGTATTCCTTTTCGAACTCGGCGACGAATTTCCTGTTGGCCGCGTTGTCGAAATCAAGCGCCCAGTGCGCCGTGTCGAAAAGGCCCAGCATCGGCTCGCCAACCGGGCGGATGATGTCCTGGTCGGAGCCGAAACCCGGGGTGATCAGCTGCACATCCTTGGACAGGCCGGCGCCGACAAACTGCTTGATGAAGTTGATGCCCATGCCGCCCGGCAGGAAAATGTAGAGCGCGTCAGGCTTGGCCGCGCGCACCTGCGCCAACTCGGCCGAGTAGTCGATCTGGCCCAGCTTGGTGTAGACCTCGTCGGCCACCTTGCCCTTGTAGAAGCGCTTGAACCCGGTCAGCGAATCCTTGCCGGCCTGGTAGTTGGGCGCGATCATGTAGACGTTCTTGTAGCCCTTGTTGGTGGCGTGCTGGCCGGCGGCCTCGTGATACGCATCGTTGGGCCATGCCACCGCGAAGAAATAGGGGTTGCACTGTGCGCCGGCCAGGGGCGACGGTGCGGCATTGGGGCTGATGTAGTAGGTCTTGCTGGAAAAAGCCTCGGGCACCGAAGCCAGCAAGATGTTGGAAAACACGATGCCGGTGAGGAAATCGACCTTGTCCAGCTTGATGTTCTTCTCGGCCAATTGCTTGCCCACTTCCGGCTTGAACTGGTCGTCGCCAATGATCACCTCGGCCGGCAGGCCGCCGAACTTGTTGCCGTTGAGCTTGACGGCCAGCATGAAGGCGTCGCGAATATCGCTACCGATCGCGCCGTTGGGGCCGGAAAGCGTGCTGATGAACCCGACCTTGACCTTGTCGGCCGCCTGCACGGGTGCAGTCGCGGTGATGGCCAGCGCGGTGAACGCGGCGATCGCCAATAGATTCTTTTTCAAGTCAGTTCTCCAAAATGTGGGGCGCATATTCGCATCAGGCTTCCCCGCGCGAACCATGACGAACGCAAACGCCTGCAAGCGGACCAACAACAATTACTTTAGGTTTCAAGTAATTGTAAGTCAATTAGGGTTTACAGCGGTACCGCCAGCATGGTGTCGATACCGAACGAATCGACCACCACCGCCATGCGCTGGATCAGCAATTTGCCATGCAAATCGGCCAAGCTCGCTTCATAGCGCGCCACCATGTAGAGCGATGAAACCCCTTCCGGGTCAGACTGGTAGACGACCAGTCCGGCACGCACGCCGAAGGCCTGCGCCTGCCCGCCCGCAGCGGCAGGCAACACCCGCACATTGCTGACCTGGCGCAACAGGTGGTTGTGCCGGTAGGTGAGCACGCCCTTGACCAGCATCGCCACCCGATCACACACCATGCCGTGCGAATAGCAGCCCATGATCGGCGCCGGCAAGCCAAGGTCGCGGTTCTCGCGCGACAGCACTTCATAGGTGCAATCATCGATGGGATCGAACAAGGCGACCCAATCGTCAAAGCGCTCCTCGTCTAAGCATGCCGCGTACTCGACCATGAAGGCCTGCACGCGAGCCTGCAATAGCCAATCGCTCATGCCGCGGCCTCGGCGTCGGCAGGTCCGGGCAGCCCCATGACGCGGTGATAAAAGGACCAGAAACCGCGGATCGAAATCTCCTGCGACAGGTAGTCCGTGTCGACAATCGGCCCGACACCGCCCATTTCGAGCACCTCATGGTCGCCGGGTCGACGATGGCGAATGCCTTCCTGTACCAGGCGCAGCGCTTCGCCATCTTCCAGCGAGATGTAGCCGGCGGGGCCGATGAAATTGACGGTCAAGAGCTTGTCACGGGTCTGTTGCGGCGTATCCGACTCGAAGCCCAGGTAGGTGATATGCAGTTCGACCAGGTCCGGCCCCTTGGGCCGCAGATGGCGGATCGCGTAGGTGTTATCGACCTGCGCCACCACCAGTGTGGGAAACATCGAGAGGATGGTGGTCTTGTAGTTGTCGCCGAGATCCAGCGGCACGCGCGTCAACGCCGGGTCGGCCATCTTCAGGTCGGGGTTGAACTTGCCGGTGCCGGCATAGGCCTCGGCCACGATCTTTTGGCTGGCGGCGTCCTGCTCGGTGACGATCGAATGGTTCCAGGTGTTTTTCAGGTCGGAGTCGAGTTTGATGCCGCCGCGCATGGTTGGCTGCTGCAGGCCGAAGGACACCTGGAACTGGTGCAAGAGCGAACCGTGATACGGATCGCGCACGTTCTCGTTGTAAAGCTTCCAGTTGCCGGGAATGCGCTGGCGCAGGTAGCCCAGCACTTTCGGTTTGCGCTGTACCAAGAGGCGCTCGATCTGCGCGATCGAATGCGGGCCCAGAAAATCCTCGAGCGGCGCTGTCGCGTCGCTGAAGGTACCGAACACCAGGCCGCCAAGTATCGCCACGCGCATTTGGTTGAGCCCGTGCTCGTTTTTTTGAAAGGTGGCCGGCATGCCGCCCTTGCCGCCCACGCCGCGCTGAAAGGTCACGCCCTGCAGATCGCCTTCAAGGGTGTAGGTCCACAGGTGATAGGGGCAGGTCAGGTGCGGGGCGTTGCCGCGCACCGCGGAGGTGAGCCTGGCGCCGCGATGCGCGCAGGAATTTTCGAAAGCATGCACCGCTCCGGCGGCGTTGCGGGCCGCGATGACATGCGTTTCACCGACCCAGGTGGTGACGAAGTCGCCGGCCGCGGGCAATTCGATTTCCATGCACAGGTAGTTCCACACCGGGCCGCGAAAAATGCGCTGATTTTCGCGGCGATAGATGTCGTAGTCGGTGAACACCGAATACGGCACGCGGGAAAAATCGGCGCGGGGCCACGCGTCATCGGCGGTTTCCGGCCGCAGCTTTCTCATGCGAATCCTCTTGGCGAATGACCAGTCGTATCGACGCAACCTCAATCCAGCTTGGCGCCGGAGAGCTTGACCACCTGCTGCCATTTTTTGGTCTCGGCGGCGATGAATTGTGCCAACTGCTCCGGCGTGCCGCCGACCGGTTCCGCACCGAGGCCCTTGAAGCGCTCGATCACCTCGGGCCGCTTGAGGATGCGGTCGACCTCGGCCGACATGCGGGTGGTGATGGCCGCCGGCGTACCGGCCGGCGCCACCAGCACAAACCAGGATTCCGCCGCGTAGCCAGGCAGTACCGAGGCGATGGTCGGCACCTCGGGCAACTGCCCGTTGCGCTGCTCGCTGGTAACGCCCAGCGCGATCAGCTTGCCGGAACGAATATGCGGAATGGCCGAGGGCAGGTTGTCGATGGCCATCTCCAATTGCCCGGCAATCAGGTCGAGCAGCATCGGTCCGCTGCCGCGATAAGGGATGTGGGTGACAAAGATGCCGGCACGGCTCTTGAACAACTCGGTCGACAAATGCCCGGTCGAACCATTGCCCGGGGTGCCGTAAGACATGGCGCCAGGTCGCGCCCTGGCCTTGGCAATCAGTTCGGCGATGGTCTTCACGCCCACCCCGGGATGGACCATCAACACATTGGGCACGCGTACGACGAACGACACCGGCAGCAGATCCTTGGCCGTGTCATAGGGCATTTTCAGATAGAGGAATTGGTTGATGGCCTGGGTGCCGGGCGTGCCCATGAGAAAGGTGTAGCCATCCGGCGCCGCCCTGGCGACTTCGGTGGCACCGATATTGCCGCCGGCGCCGGCGCGGTTGTCGACGACGAAGGGCTGCTTGAGCGCGAGGGTCAACTGCTCGGCCACCAGGCGCGCGGTGATGTCGGTGGTGCCGCCGGCGGCGAATGGCACCACGATACGCACCGGTTTGAGCGGCCATTCCTGCGCGGCGGCGAGCGGCGCGGCGAGCACGGCGAGTGCGGCAAGTAATGCTTTGATCATGGACGGTGTTTGCATCTGGTTCCCCACAGAGTTGCCCGTCGGCGTGTAGACGACGTCGGGCGCAGCGATTGCGAGCCGTTGCAGTAACATTAAACCACCGAAAACAAAGGAGACCTATCCGATGCCGATCATCGATTCGCAAGTCCACGCCTATGCGGTGAACACGCCGGCGCGCCCCTGGCACACGGTGCCCAACTGGCCCGCGCATGTCACCGGAGACGAGATGGTGGCGGCGATGGATAAGGTCGGGGTCGACGGCGCGATCTCCATTTCCGCCTTTTCCCTGTACCGCTACGACGCCAGCTACGCGGTGGAAACGCAACGCGCCCATCCCGGCCGCTTCGGCCTGGTCAAGCCGGTCGACCCGGAGGATGCGAATGTGGCCGATCTGATCGCCGACTGGAAGAAAACCCCAGGTACTGTCGGCATCCGCATCATGCTGACCAAAGAGTCGGGGCTCGACCCGACCCACGCGGGCTTGGACCGTATCCTGCGCGCTGCTGTCAAGCACGACTTCCCAGTCAACATCCTGTGCTGGGACAATCTGGCCGCAGGCACCGCACTGATCGATCGCCATCCCGACACGCGCTTCATCATCGACCATCTGGGCATCCTGCAGCCGCGCACCCCGCCCGCCCCGGCCGAGCCCTGGGCCGACATGCCAAAGGTGCTGGCGCTCGCCCGGCGCCCTAACGCGGTGATCAAGATCAGCGGTGCCTGCACGCTATCGCGCGAACCTTATCCCTTCGCCGACATCTGGGACCCGCTCGCCCGCATCTTCGATGCCTGGGGTTTCGAGCGCTGCCTGTGGGGCACCGACTGGACCCGCGCCTTTGCGGTGGTCGATTACGAACAGGCTGTCACGCCGTTTCGCCTGACTGAGCGCCTGCGCGAAAGCGAACGCGCGATGCTGATGGGCGGTGCCTGCGCAAAAGCCTATGGCTGGGCGCCGTCGAAGGGATAATGAAGTGACCAGTTCAAGCGCTCCACCCGGGAAACCCCGCCCGTCTGCGCCACCGGCTTGGAAGACGATGGCATGAACAGACGCGACACCGTCTTTGCGTCGATTGCGCTTTGCGCCTCGCCGCTCGCGTCGTTCGCGCAACAGCAGGCAAAAGTCTGGCGCAGCGGATTCCTCTCAAGCTTTGCCGGCCCGGTCAACGTCACCGAAGCCTTCCGCGACCAACTGCGCATCCTGGGATACATCGAAGGGCAGAATCATTCGAGTACCGCTGGTCGGCGTGAGCAGGCGCGCGCCTGCCGGAAATGGCGGCCGAGCTGGTGCGACTCAAGGTCGATGTCATCGTGACCCATGCCGGGTTACCTCCCGCTGCAGCCGAGCGTGCGACCAGCACCATCCCGATCGTGACCGCGGCGACCGCCGAGCCGGTCGGCCAAGGTGTGGTCGCGAGCCTTGCCCGCCCAGGCGGCATCCTCACCGGCATCGGCATGCTGTCGACCGACCTCACGGGCAAGCGGGTGCAATTGCTGCGCGAGAAAGTCTGGCGCCGGCGAGCGCTTCACCAATGTCGCGTGGATTCTCGAGCGTCGCCACCCGTGGCCTGAGGAAGCCGACCAAGCGCTGCTGAAGCGGCCGATCAAGCTTCTTTAATTCCTTCAGAGCCGCGGAATCGAACTCGACCCTATAGCCCAAGTTCACGCTCCACTTCCTCTACGGAAATGGTCTTGCGCCCACGCCGCGCCCGGGCTTCAGCCAGGTGGTAGTCCTCGAGATCGCTGATGTATTCGAGAATGGCTTCACGTGCAAGCGCGGTCTTGGTCCGCCCGGTTTCGCGTGCCAGCGCGGCCAGTCTTTGTTCGATGGAATCGGGCAGGCGTATTGTGAGCATTGTGTGGTCTCCCGGATGGTCTGCTATGCAAGTATCGCGTTGCAGATCATGCAGCCGGTTGATTCGGCCCCGGCCCGATTGTCGCGAGCCTCATTCGATCGGCAGGTCACGCCCTCGCTGGCATACCATGCAACACACATGCCGGCTTGTCGCAGCGCTCGAGCGCTGCGCAATCGACCCCAATGGGCATAGCAGCCGACCTTGCAGGACTGCCGCTGCCGAAACATCTGTGGGAGTAGCCTCGCGTCAATCCGCGCCGCAATGCGGTCATGCACGGCTGACATGAAAGCCCTCATGTCCGGTCATCATGCTCACATTTGAGACCAAGGGGAATGGCCGGTGTAGTACCCCATATCCAGCAGCACTGCACCGAACCATAGTGTCGGTGCAGTGCCGCAGTTGCAGCGCGCTGCCTTCAAGCCGGCAGGACGCGAAGCCAGCGGGCTGCGGCGCCCGCAACAGGCGGCAAGGTTTCCCTCGCCTATTTGATCACGCCCGTCATCGGCTTGGTCAGGGAAACCCAGCGCCCGCCCTTGACCTGGTCGATCTCGACCATCTCCGGGCCGGCATGATTGCCGGTGAAACTCATCTTGCCGTAGGTGGTGAAGTCTTCCTGCGAAATCGTCGAGATCGCCTTGACGAAGCCTTCGGCGGTCAGGTTGCGACCGGCGGCGGTCAAGCCCTTGATGAACCAGTCGGTATAAGAATAGGCATTGAGCGCGTTCTCGTCGGGGTCGACGTTGAACTTCTTCTTGTAGGCGTCCATCACTTTCCTGGCCTCGGGCGGCGCGCTGTCGGCATAGTTGAGTTTCCAGCCGCCGATGCCGTACAGGCCTTCGACCGCGTTCTTGCCGAGCAGGGCGACGATCGTGCTGCGACCCGGAATCACGGTCAGCACCTTGACATCGTTCCATGCCAGCTTCTTGACCTCGCTCATCACGCCGACGGTCTCGCGCACCACGGTGGCGGCGATGATCAGGTCGACGCCGCCGGCCTTCATGCGCGCCACCTGCGAGGCGAAGTCGATGTCGCCGGGCTTGTAGCCGGCCTCGGCCGCCAATTGCAGGCCATATGCATCGAGCGCGGTCTTGACGCCGCGCCGCACCAGGTCGCCGAACGGCCCTTCCTGGAAAATGAAACCGACCTTTTTCGACCCCCAGTTCTTGATCGCCCACGACAGGCCGGTGGCGGTGGTGGTGTCGTAGTTCTGCACGGTGGTGATCAGCAAGGGCGAGTTGCCGGAAATCTGCCGGAACACCGCCGACGCCCCCCACGGTGCGTAGTAGACGACGCCGGCATCGGTGGCGGCCTTGACCACCGCCGCGTTGGGCCCGGAACCGAAGGAATTGATGATCGCGAACACGCGGTCCTGGTTGATGAACTTCTGCACCGCTCGCACCGCCTGTTGCGGCTGCAAGGCGTTGTCCTCGACCACCAGTCGCAACTTGCGGCCGTTGACACCACCCACTTCGTTGGCCTCGTCAATGCGCATCTGCATGGCATTGCGCAACATCGGCATGCCGGCCGCGGTCGGGCCGGAAAGATCGAGGTGGCTGCCGAGCACGATCTCGGTATCGGTCATGCGCTGCGCCAGCGCCGGTTGCAATGCGCCAAGCGTGGCCAGACCGGCCGCGACCAGCAGGGTTCTGAGTTTCATGTTTTGTCTCCTGTTGAAAAAAGTTTGTCGATCATATTAACCCGGCGCACCGACGGCTTCACGATGCGGCCCGCTACCGATACATCTCCTCGACCAGCCCCGCGTACTTGGTCGCCACCACCCGGCGTTTGAGCTTCATGGTGGGCGTCAGTTCCTCGTCCTCGGCGGTCAGCAGTTGCGCCAGGATGCGAAAGGTCTTGACCTGCTCGACCCTGGCCAGGCGCTGGTTCACCGCTTCGATCTCCGCGCCGATCAGTCGCAGCACCTCGGGCGCGCGCGTCAAGCTGGCGAAATCGGTGAACGGCACGGCCGCGTCCTGCGCGAAGCTTGCCACATTCTCCTGATCGATCATGATCAGGCAGGTCAAGTAATGGCGCGCCTCGCCGATCACCACCGCATCGGCGATGTAGGGGCTGAACTTGAGCTGGTTCTCGATATTCGAAGGCGTGATGTTCTTGCCGCCGGAGGTAATGATGATGTCCTTGATGCGGTCGCGGATTGCCAGGTAGCCGTCGGCGTCGATCTCGCCGCAATCGCCCGTGTGCAACCAGCCATCGGCGTCGATCGTCTCTGCGGTCTTGGCAGGCGCGTTCCAGTAGCCGGCGAAAACGTTGCCGCCGCGCACCAGGATTTCGTCGTCCGCCGCCAGACGAATTTCAACACCCGGCGCACAACGCCCGGCGAAGCCGACCTTGATATTTGCAGGCGGCGTGGCGCACACGAAACCGGTGGTCTCGGTCATGCCGAAGCCTTCGATCAGGTCCACGCCCAGCGCGAGGTACCACTTGAGCAGATCGGGGGGCACCGGCGCGGCACCGGTAATGGCGTTTTTTACACTGGCCAGCCCGAGGAAATCGCGCACGTTGGAGAACGCAAGCGTGCGCAGCAGCTTCAACTTCGCGCTATCCCACTCGGCCGCCGGCCGGCCGGCCAAGCGTGCCTCGGCTGCCTTCATCCCCGCTTTCAGCGCCATGTTGTAGAGCGCACGCGCCGGCACAATCGCATCGCGCATGAACAACTCGACCTGCGAATACATCTTCTCCCAGAAGCGCGGCGGCGCGAACACCATGTGCGGCGACACTTCGCGCATGTCGTTGGCCACGGTGCCGGCGTTTTCGGGGAAGTGCACGATGTAGCCGATCGCCAGCTGGTTGAACACCGTGGCCATGCGCTCGGCAATGTGGCACAGCGGCAGGAACGACAGCGTCTTGTCGCCTTTTTCGACCGTCAGGTATTCACGCACCGTGCCGAGCTGGAAGATCAGGTTGCGCTGCGCGATCATCGCGCCCTTGGGGGCACCGGTGGTGCCCGAGGTGTACACCAGGAAAGCGATATCTTCGGGACCGCCTTCATCGATTGCAGCATCGAAATCGGCGCCGCGCTCAACCGCCAGTTGTGAGCCGCGCGCAATGAAGTCGGCAAAGCTTGTCACCATGGGATCGGCCAGGCCGCGCAGGCCTTCGGTTTCCATCACCACGATTTTCATGAGTTTCGGGCAGCGCTCACGCACGGCCAGCGCCTTGTCGAGCTGTTCGTCGTCCTCGACTATCAGCACGCGCGTGTGCGAATCGCCCAGCACATGTTCGACCTGCTCGGGAGAAGAGGTCGGGTAGATGCCGTTGCCGACCATGCCCATGCCCTGCGCGCCCATGTCGGCATACAGCCACTCGGGGCGGTTCTCGGCCAGGAGCGTGACCACTTCACCTCTGGCAACGCCGAGGTCCGCCAGCGCCAACCCGACCGCGCGCGCGGCGGACAGGTACTCGGCCCAGGTGGCCGAATGCCAGATGCCGCGCGCCTTCCAGCGCAATGCCGGCGCCGCGCCCCACATTCGCGCGCGCGCGCGAAATAGCTTGGCCGCGGTATCGCAGCCGAGAGTGAGTGGGTTTTCCTGTTTAGACATGGAGATCGATTCGACAGCCACTGCGGAATGCATTTTCGTCAAGCAATTGCGAAACTGTCCGGCTGCGCCGGCGATTTCGCGCCAGGCAGGCCCGCCAAAAGCAGGTTTGCACTTTTGTCGGCATCATCGCCACGTTTTCGTCTTCTTCCAGCGCCGCTTGCGGCCATCGGCACTGGCCGGCGCACCGATGCCCAGGTAAAACTCGCGCACGTCGTCCTTGGCCATCAGTGCGGCACAGGTATCGGCGGCGACGATGCGGCCGAGTTCCATGATGTAGCCGTCATGTGCATGCGCCAGCGCGACTTGCGCATTCTGCTCGACCACCAGGACGGTCATGCCGGTCTCGGCGTTGATCCGCGTGACGATGTTGAAGATCTCGCGCGTCAGGAGCGGCGAAAGACCCAGCGAGGGCTCGTCGAGCAACAGCAGGTCGGGCCGGGCCATCATGGCGCGGCCGATCGCCAGCATCTGTTGTTCACCACCCGACAAGAGGCCGGCGTGCTGCGCCATGCGCTCCTTCAGGCGCGGAAACCAGCTGTAGATGCGCTCGAGGTCCTCCGCTTGCCCGCCGCGATCACGCCGCGCGAAACTGCCCATCGCCAGGTTGTCGGCCACTGACAGGAAGGGAAACACGCGCCGTCCCTCGGGCACCAGGGTCAGGCCCAGGCGCGCCACCTGATCGGGGTCGCGCCCGTGAATCGCTTCGCCGCGATATTCGATCGCGCCCTTGAACGGGTCGATCACCCCGGCGATGGTGTTCAAGAGCGTGGTCTTGCCGGCGCCGTTGGCACCGAGCACGGCGACAATGCGCCCGGCGGCCACCGCAAGCGACACGCCGCGGATCGCGCACACCGGCCCGTACCATGTTTCGAGGTTGCGTACTGCCAGCAACGGCGCGCTCATGTTCATGCCCCCAGGTAGGCTGCGATCACGTCCGCATGTGCCTGCACTGCGGCTGGCGTGCCGCTGGCCAGAGGGCGTCCGAGGTTCATTGCCAGCACCCGATCGGCCACCTCCGACACCAGCGACATGTCGTGCTCGATCATCACCACCGTGACCCCCAGCTCATGGCGAATATCGTCGATCCAGAAGGCCAGTTCGCGCGTCTCTTCCGGGTTCAGCCCCGACGCCGGCTCGTCGAGCAACAAAAGCCTGGGCTCGGTCGCCAGCGCGCGCCCCAGTTCGACCACCTTGCGCACGCCATAGGGCAGGCCGGCCACGCGCTGGTTGCGGTAGGGCGCGAGGTCGAGAAACCCGATCAGGGTCTCGACCCGCGCGCGCGACCGGTCTTCGTGGGCGCGGGCGGCGCGGCTGTTGAACATCTGGCTTGCGAATCCGCCGTGTTCGAAGCGATGCCGCCCGAGCAACAGGTTGTCCAGCACGGTGGCGCCTTCGAACAACTCGATGTTCTGGAACGTGCGCGCCACCCCGGACTGCGCCACCTGCTGGCGCGGCAGATTGGTCAGATCGACCCCATCGAGCAACACGCAGCCGGCGTCTGCTGCGAACACGCGCGTCACCACGTTGAGCACCGTGGTCTTGCCGGCGCCGTTGGGGCCGATGATGGCGAACACTTCCCCTGCCTCGACTGTGAAACTGACGCCGTCGAGCGCCTTGACACCGCCAAAGGCGAGCGCCAGGTCGCGCACTTCGAAAAAACTCACCGGTGTCGCTCCGAACGCATGTAGGTCTTGGCGCGCCGAAAAGTGTCGCGCCGGTATAGCGGGAAGCTCTCGAAAAAGGCGCGCAGCTTTTGCCAGCGCCCGGCCAGCCCCATCGGCTCGAACAACACGAAGCCCACCAGCACCGCGCCGTAAACGAAAATCTCCAGCCCGAATTGCTTGGCGATGCGGTCGGGCAAGAGCGGCTTCAAGTGCGAAATAAAGGACGGCAGCAGCCCGATCAGGAGGGCGCCGAGAATCGCGCCGCGCAGGCTGCCCAGGCCGCCGATCACCACCGCCAGCACCAGTTGCATCGACAGCATCAGGCCGAAACCGTCCGGCGTCAGGTACTTGGTCTGGTGCGCCAGCAAGGCACCGGCCAGACCGGTGATCGCCGCCGACAGCGCGAAGGCCTGCACCTTGACCCGCGGCACATGAATGCCCAGGCCCCAGGCAGCAGCTTCGCTGTCGCGCACGCCGACAAAAGCGCGCCCGAGGTGGGCGCGCATCAGGTTGATGAGCGCCAGCAGCACCGCTGCCAGTAGCGCGAGGCACAGGAAATAGAAGCCGGTGGGCGTGGCCAGCGAAATGCCGAAGAGCTTTGCATCGGGCACCGCCATGCCGGTAAAGCCGCCGGTGAGCGAGGACCAATGGCCCAGGGTATGTTCGACCAGGATGGCGAACGCCAGCGTTACCATCGCCAGGTACAAGCCGGAGACGCGGATCGCCGGCAGGCCGATGGCAACCCCGGCCGCGCCAGCCAGAAGGCTGGCCGTCGCCAGCGAGGCCGGCAGCGGCCAGCCGCGCGCCAGCAGCAGCGCCTCGGCATAGGCGCCGATGGCGATGAAGGCCGCATGCCCCAGCGAGACCTGGCCGGTGTAGCCGGTCAGCACCATCAGGCCCAGGCTGGCCAGGGCGAAGATGAACAGATAAGTGAGCTCGCCCAGGTAGAACACCGGCAGCACGAATGGTGCGACCAGCAGCAGCAAGACAAGAACCGCATAGGCGGCGCGCTCGGTACGCCAGCGCAACAGGCGCCGGCTGTCGCGATAGCTGGTGTCGTAGGCGAACCTCATACCCGCTTGCCGTGTGCTTCACCCAGAAGGCCGCGCGGCCATACCACCAGCACCACGATCAGCACGATGTAGGCCACCACGTCCTTGATGCTGCCCGGCGCATAGACCCCGGCGAATGATTCGATCAAGCCGATCAGAAGGCCGCCGACAATCGCCCCGGGGGCGCTGCCGAAGCCGCCCAGCACCAACGCCGCCAGGCTCTTCAACAGCACGAACCACAAGCTGATATCGACCAACGTGATCGGCGCCAGCAACATGCCCGCCAGCGCCGCCAGCGCGCCGGCCAGACCCCACACCAGCGAGTTGACGCGCTTGACGCGGATGCCCGACAGGTAGGCGGCAAGCTGATCCTGCGAGACCGCCTGGATCGCCACGCCGAGCGAGGTGCGCGCCAGAAAGATGAACAAGGCCACAGTCACCACCAGCACCGCGCCGATGATCGCCAGGTTGAGGTCGGCAATCACCAGCGGACCGAAATGCGTGGTGTGGCCGGAAAATGGGGTTTCGAACTTGCGCGATTCCGGGCCGAAACCCATGCTCACCGCGCCACGGATCATGAATGCCAGGCCGATGGTCAGCATGACGCCGGCGAACTGCGGCTGGCCGGCGATGCGCCGCATCACCCCACGTTCGAGCAGGAACGTCGCCACCGCCACCAGCGCAATGGTGGCCGGCAGCGCCAACCAGAACGGCCAGGCGAGGCCGGTGATCAGGCCCCAGCCGATGAAGCTTGCCAGCATCAACAGGTCGCCATGCGCGAAGTTGAGCACCTCGGTGGCCTTGTAGGTGAGTGTCAGGCCGAGCGCCACCAGCGCATAGATGGCACCGACGGAGATGCCGTTGATCGCAAGCTGCAACAGCTGGACCAATTGCGCATCCATTGTGGGTAAGTCTCCGGGAATCCTGGCGGCTTGCGCGCAATGCGCGCCGCGCTTTGTGGGTTTGCGGGAATCGCAGGCATCCGCGCCCGAGGCAAGCGGCCGAGCGCTGGAATCGCAGGCGCTTCCTCACGAGCGAACGCGCAATGCTACCAATCGGAAGTCTAGTTACGCAAGTGAAATTCGCAACTCAGCATTGTGTCGCAGCGCCCGGCGCAGGCGCATCAGGCGGCAGAAGCCTTGCCGGCGGCGCCATCGAGCGGATAAATCGGTCGCCGCACTTTCTCGAAGCGGAAAATCGCGTTGTCCGAACTGGTGACGCCGACACTCGCACACGGCACCACGGCGGCGGCCAAGGGCTCGAATACCGGGCGGAAATACATGCGCGACTTGAGCACCAGGAAACGCGCGGCGCGCGGATCGATGCCAAGCACCTCGAAGCAGCCGAGGTCAAGCGGCTCCTGCGGCTGCGAGGTCACAACGATCTGCGCCGCGCCGGTATCGAGTACCGCTGTCAAACCCATGAACATGCGGTCGCCGGTAAAGATCGGACCGCTGACGACATATTCGCCATCACTGATCATGCGCACCACGCCGCTGAGCATGAGCGGCTTGGGCGCGGCCACCCCGACCCTGGGCATCGGCACCTTGCCGCCCACCTCCAGCGTGACCTGCGCGCCCACGCCGGCTGCGATCATCTGCGCCACCGCGGCGGGATCGCAGGTCGGGCCCACCACGATGCCTTCAAAGCCTGCATCGAGCGCGGCGCGCAGCACGTCGACGGTATCGCAGGTGCCGCCCGACATCACGTTGTCGCCATGGTCCATCAGGATCACCGGCTTGCCGCCAGCTATCCCGGCCGCCTTGCGCGCGCGTGCTATCGAGCGTGCCAGCGGTTCCTGTTTGAAAACGAACTCGGCGCGGCGCGACCACAGGAAATCGGCACCCCATTTAGCCGTGCGCCGCGCCAGCGCCGCCGCACCCTTGCGGTTGGCATCGGCCACCACCAGCACGCTCATGCCGGCAGCCGGCGTATCGGCCTGCGGGAAACCGCCGAACACGCTGCAGGCGAGGATGCCGGCATCGCGCTCGCGCCATTTCGCACCATCGAGTGCCTGCCGCATCGCGCCCAGGTTGGTGTTCATCTCCAGGGTTTGCGCCAGCACGTGCGCATGTGCATAACCGATGACCGGCTTGATCCTGCCGTCGATCATGTCGAACAACAGTCGCGCGGCATGTTCGCCTGTTTCATACATGTCGATGTGCGGATAAGTCTTGAAACCGACAATGATGTCGGCGTTGCCCGCGATCTTGCGGCTTACATTGGCGTGCAGGTCGAGCGCCACTGCAAGAGGGGTATGCGGCGCGATGGCGCGAATGCGCTCCAGCAGGTCGCCTTCACCATCGTCACTGTTCTCAGCCACCATCGCGCCGTGCAGGTCGAGCAGGATCGCATCGCAACCACGCGCAATCGCCGTGCAGATGCTGTCGCACATGTGGGTGTAAGCGGCAGCCTCGACCGGTGCGCTCGGGTAGGCCATGGCAGCTACGGGCGTGACGATCTCGCAGCCACGCTCCTGGGCCGACTTGAGGAACGCGCCCATCGCCACACGCGCGCCGCGCATCGCGGCGGCGGCATCGCTGCCGTAAAACGGACCGATGCCGTTGCCGGTGCCAAAGGCCGAAAGCGGCGTGCGCACCGGGGAAAAGCTGTTGGTCTCGTGCTGCATGCGGGCGATGACGACGCGCATGGAATCCTTAAGGTCGTGACAGACGCGGCGGATTATGTCAGGAACGCGGCGGCGCCCGCGTCGCCAGGTAAATCCCCGGCAGTATCAAGGCCGCGCCCACGAAGTGGAACGGCAGGATCGCCTCGCCCAGCACGGCCCAGGCCAGGCCGGCCGCGTACAAAGGCCCCAGGTACAGCACCACACCCACCCGCGCGGCGCCCAGTTCGCGCTGCATGAAGTCGTAGGCAAGATAGGCGCCGATGCCCGGAAACAGGGCGACGGCCAGCGTGTAAGCCAGGCCTTGCCAGCTCAAGGCGGTGGGCATGAACCACAGCGCTTCGATGACGGCAAACGGAATCAGCACGATCACACCCGCCATCGAACCGAGCGCCAGGCGTGCCCCCGGTCCGAACGCGGACGGCCAGGCCTTGAGCAGCAGCGCATAGGTAGTCCACGACAGAGCTCCGGTGAGAATCCACAGGTCGCCCACCGAAAAATGCAGTGCAGCAAGAGAGAGCCAGTGCCCCTTGAGCACCACATGCAGCACCCCGGCCAAGGCTAGCGCCACGCCGGCCGCCTGCATCAGGCCCATGCGCTCCTTCAGGTACAAGGTTGAAAACAGCGCTATCAACACCGGTGAAATCGCGTACAGGAGCCCGATATTGGTAGCCGACGTGGTGTACGCACCGATATACACAAAGGCGCCGCAGATCCACATACCAAGCAGGCCGAACACCAGCAACTGCTTCCACTCGCGCACAATCGCCGCGCGCTTCTCGAATACTTCGCGCCGGCTGAGCAGCAGCATGACCACGCCGGCGATGAACCATCGCCCCAGCGCCAGGGCGTGCGGCGCGACCACGTCCACCGCCAGGCGCGCAACCAGATAGTTCACGCCCCACAACGCGGGCGTGACCAGGAGCAGGATGGTGGCGCAGCGCCTTTTTTGGGAAGGTGACAAGAAATGGCCGACGCACAAGTAACGGGGCGCTGCATGAGCGCCCCGTTTTGCTGGTTTTACTGTGGCGAAGCGATCAATCGATGCTTGCCACCACTTCCGCGATGGTCGAGAAAATGCGATCGATCTGTGCATCCTCGACAATCAGTGGCGGAGAAACAGCGAGGATGTCGCCGGTGGTACGGATCAAAAGGCCTTTGCCGAAACACTTGACCATGGCCTCGTAGCCGCGCTTGCCGGCCTGCCCTTCACGCGGCGCCAGTTCGATGCCGGCCACCAGCCCGAAGTTGCGGATATCGATGACGTTTTTCACGCCCTTCAAGGCATGTACGGCCGCCTCGAATTTTGGCGCCAGGCTGGCGGCGCGCTGGAACAACTGCTCGCGCTCGTACAAGGCGAGCGTAGCGTTGGCCGCAGCACAGGCCACCGGATGCGCCGAATAGGTATAGCCGTGCATGAATTCCATGCCGCCTTCGGGCGCGGCATTGATGATTGCGTCGTGTACTTCCTGCTTGATCGCCACCGCGCCCATCGGGATGGTGGCGTTGTTGATCGCCTTGGCCATGGTCATGATGTCGGGCTTGACGCCGAACGCGTCGTACGAGAAGGCGCCGCCCAGGCGACCGAAGCCGGTGATGACTTCATCGAAAATCAAGAGGATGCCGTGCTTGTCGCAAATCGAACGCAGACGCTCGAGGTAGCCTTTGGGCGGCAGCAGCACGCCGGTGGAGCCGGCCATCGGCTCGATGATCACCGCGGCGATGTTCGACGCATCGTGCAGCGCCACCAGGCGCTCGAGTTCGTCGGCGATTTCGGCACCATGCGCCGGTTGCCCCTTGGAGAAGGCATTGCGCTTCAAGTCATGGGTGTGCGGCATGTGGTCGACGCCGGGCAGCATGACGTTGCCGAAAGTCTTGCGGTTGCCCGGAATGCCGCCCACGCTCATGCCGCCGAAATTCACACCGTGGTAGCTGCGCTCGCGGCCGATGAAACGCGTGCGGCCCGAATCGCCGCGGGCACGGTGATAGGCGATCGCGATTTTCAGCGCGGTGTCGGCCGACTCGGAGCCCGAGTTGGTGAAGAAAATCCGGTTCAGACCCGGTGGCGTGATGGCGGCCAAGCGACTGGCAGTCTCGAACGCCAGCGGATGCCCCATCTGGAAAGACGGCGCGAAATCCAGGCGCGCCACCTGCTCCTGCACCGCCTTGACGATTTCCTCGCGGCAATGGCCGGCCGCCACGCACCACAGGCCGGCGCAGCCGTCGAGCACCTCTCGCCCGTCGGGCGTCTTGTAGAACATGCCCTTGGCCTCGGACAACAGGCGCGGCGCCTGCTTGAACTGGCGGTTGGCGGTATACGGCATCCAGAACGATGCAAGATCCTGCTGCAGGTCGGTCATGTCCATGGCAAATTCCCCTCAGGTGAAGTGCCACAATATTATGATTCACGCATGCTCTTGAGCGGAGATTTACCGCATAATGATGCGGTAATGCCGCATTACATTACTCCTTCATGAAAAAAACGCGCGCTGTCACGTTGGACGACCTCGATCGCCGCCTGCTGGCGCTGTTGCAGCAAGACACTGCTGTCACAGCCGAGAGCCTGGGTTCGAAGATCGGCCTGTCCGCATCTTCGGTACAGCGGCGCATCAAGCGTCTGCGCGCCACTCGGACAATTGAGCGTGAAGTCGCCATCATCAACACCAACGCCATCGGCAAGCGCATGACCTTCATCGTTGGCGTCAAGGTGGATTTCAGCCAGAAGTCCGGTCTCGATGCGCTGCAACGCAGGCTGCTGGCCGACCCGCGCACGCAGCAGGCCTACTATGTCACCGGCGAAGTCGACCTCATGCTGGTGGTGGTGGTGCAGGATATGCAGGACTATGACAACTGGTCCAAGACTTTGCTGCTTGCGTCGCCCGCGATGCTGCGTTTTCAGTCGAACGTGGTGATCGAGGGCTTGCGGGTGGGGCTGGCGATTCCGCTTTAGGAAAACGCTGAACAAGCTCCTGGAAAGAAGACGATCGAACGCAAGCAGGTCTGGATTCAACCGGTTGCAGAAGTGGCGTTCTCGAGCTGAACGACAGCTCTCACAAGTGCGGAAGCAGGCAATGATTCATGTAACATCGAGCACCAACAAAATAGCTTCGCGAGGTACGCGCCGTGCCCTTGACTTCTTCGGTGGTATGGATTGATCCCGGGTTCTCGGTAGCACTCCATGCTGCGCCGGCACACGCGTGCCGATCAAGACCCTGTTCGACTACGTCGAAGGTGGCGACACCCTGGATTTTTTTTGACCAATTCCCGTCGCTCAGTCGCGCGCAGGCGATTCAATTGTTCGAAGATAGCCAGCGTGCCCTCCCTGCCGCATGAAGGTGTTGCTTGATGAATCGGTGCCCAAGGCGTTCGGGTTCGAACTGCACGGGCACCTTGTTCGAACTGCCCAGACACTCGGCTGCTCGGGTTTTTCAATGGTCGCCTGCTTGAAGCAACGGCGCAGCAGGGCTCCGAAATTCTTGTTGCTTGTGACCAAAATATCGACTGTGGGCAGCATCCGGCTCTGCCTGTGGCGCTCTTTGTCCTTTGGGGGCGAGACAATCGGGTTCCGAGCGTTTTGCGGTTTGCTCCGGCCGTACTTGCCGCCCTCAAGTCGATCAGCAAGTCTGAGACTATGTGATTGAGCGATCCCGGCTAGCGCCTGGACCCACGATGTCATGCCTGGCCAGTACAGCACGCGCTTCCCGGTATCGCTTCATGCAGCCCCACATGGTTCATATCTGACATGCACCTCGCAATCATCGGCACAGGCATCGTCGGCACCTGCGTCGGCGCCTGGCTGCAGCGCGACGGTCATCGCGTCACTTTCGTGTCCGACACCGCACCGGGCGAGGCCTGCTCGTTCGGCAATGCCGGCTCGATGTCGCCCTCGGCCTGCCTGCCGGTCGGCATGCCCGGCATGTGGAAGCAGGTGCCCGGATGGCTGGCCGATGCGGGCGGGCCGCTGACCATTCGCCCGAGCTATTTGCCGCTGTTGCTGCCATGGCTGGCGCGCTTCCTCTTGCACTCGCGCCCGGCCGAAGTGACGCGCATCGCCACTGCGCTACGCGGCTTGCTGGCGCCGATTTTCGAGTGCTACGAGCCCCTGCTGGAACATGCCGGGGCGCAGGCGCTGGTGCGGCGCACCGGCTGCCTGTATGTCTATAGCTCAAGCGAAGCGGCGCGCCGCTGGCAATGGGGCATGAATCTGCGCCGCAGCCTGGGCGTGGCGCTGCGCGACATCGACGCCGCCGAACTCGATGCGCTCGAGCCCGATCTGCGCGGACGCTTTCGCTGCGGCATCCTGGCGCCGGAAAACGGCTCTACACTCGACCCCGAACAACTGGTCAAGGCGCTGCATGCGCGTACCCTGGTCGATGGTGCGAGCCTGGTGCCGGGCGAGGTCATCGGCTTCGAACGCAAAGCCGCTACGGTGCGGGCGCTCAACCTCGCCGACGGCACGCGCATCGAATGCGATGGCGTGGTGGTCGCCGCCGGCGCCTGGTCTGCCGGGCTCACCAAGCAACTCGGGCTGTCGATCCCGCTGGAAACCCAGCGTGGTTATCACGTGACCGTGCAGAGCAGCAACCTGGCGCTCAGGCACACGGTGATGGCAGTCGAATACAACCTGATGGTCAACCCGATGGCGATGGGTCTGCGCCTGGCTGGCAGCGTGGAATTCGCCGGGCTCAGGCCACCGCCCAACTACGCGCGAGCCGATGTGCTGCTGGCCAAGGGCCGCGAGTTGTTCCCGCACCTGGATGTAAGCCGCACCAGTTGCTGGATGGGCCATCGCCCCTGCCTGCCCGACAGCCTGCCGGTGATCGGTCGCGCGCCCCGCAGCGACAACGTGTGGCTGGCCTTCGGCCATGGCCATGTGGGCATGTGCGCGGGGGCCAGCACCGGTCGCGAGGTCGCGCACCTGGTCGCTGGCCGCACGCCACAAATTGACCTGAAAGCGTTTCGCCCTGAGCGGTTTTGAGAGACACCACTCGCCACCTGCGGCACAATGATTGCTCCATGTTTTCATGCGCAGCATGAAACCTGTCTCACCAGACCCGCCCACCCGAATCCAGGGAACCGCCACGCCATGCAAACCTTGCCCCCCGCCTTGCCACACCGCCGAATCGTCATGACCATGCTCGCAGGCCTGGGCCTGGGCAACATGCGGTTTGCCCGGGCCCAAACGTATCCTTCACGCCCCTTGCGCATCGTCGTGCCGTTTCCGCCGGGCGGCAGCACCGACCTGCTGGCGCGGCGCATCGCCGAAGCGCTGGCGAAATCACTGGGCCAAGCGGTGGTGGTCGAAAATCGCCCGGGTGCCGGCGGCACCACCGGCGCCGACGCAGTGGCCAAGGCCGCGCCCGACGGCTACACCTTGTTGATGGGCGTGACCGGCAGCAACGCCATCAGCGCGGCCCTGTACCCGAAACTCCCCTACAACCCGGTGACCGATTTTCAGCCCGTCACGCAGGTGGTGTCGGCGCCGCTGGTGCTGGTGGTGAGCGCGGCGGCCGGCATCAGGAATGTGCGCGACTATGTAGCCCAGGCGCGCGCCAAGCCGATGACCTATGCCTCGCCCGGCAACGGCACCTCGATGCACCTGACCGGCGAAATGTTCGCATTGGCCGCCGACCTGAAGATGACCCACGTGCCCTACAAGGGCAGCGCCGCCGCCTTGAACGACACCCTGGGCGGCACGGTGCAATCGATGTTTGGTGACTTCCTGGTGGTGCTGCCGCAAATCCGTGCGGGCAAACTTGCGGCCCTGGGGGTTTCATCGGCACGGCGCCATCCGCTGTTGCCCGATGTACCGACGATTGCCGAGGCCGGTGCCGGTATCGGCAGCCTGGCAAGCCTGGAAGCGGCTTCCTGGCAGGGCCTGTTTGCCCCGCCCGGCACCCCGCGCGAGATCGTCGCGCGCCTCAACGCGGAAGTGGTCAGGGCGTTGGAGAGCCCGGAGATCAAGGATTTTTTCAGCCCGCAGGGCTTCATCGTCGCCGGCTCTACACCTGATCAGTTCAAGGCCTTGGTCGAGAGCGAAGTGGCGAAATGGGGGCGCATCGTAAAAGCGGCCAACGTGGTGGCGGACTGACCGGGACAGCAGGGGCGACCACCCGCCCCGGTTTCAGTCTCGTCACCGCTCAGCCAGGTCCGAAACCGAGTTTGAGTTCGTCACGCAGCTTGTCGGCGAGATCACGGCGGAAGTCATCGACGGTGAGGCCGGTGCCGTCGGCAACCTTGACGACTGCGTTGAACGAGGCGACTGCGCCCGCCGCATCGACCAGCTTGGCATCGCCAAGGCTGGCTCGCAGGCGGCCGCGCACCTGCTCAAGGAGCAAGTCATCAGCCCCCAGCACCGCTTCCGTGAACTGCACCAGGATCGCGCCATCCGGCACGCCGCTGTCGGCCGCGCCATCGAGCACCCCTTGCAGATCGAAGTCCGCTCCCGCCTTTTGCCCACTCGCACGGAGCAGGGTCGCATGGCTGGTGGTTCAGTAGTAGCACCCGTTGATCACCGAAGCACGTGATGCGATCAACTCCAATTGCGCATGCGTCAGGCTGCGGTACTCGCGCGTGAAGTCACGGATCCAGTCCTGTTTGAGGTAAAGCGCTGTATCGAGATCGAAAAACTCGATCACCGCTTCAGGCACCAGGCTCAGAGCCTGCTGAATGTGCACCTGGCCGTACTGCGGATAGGGATTCACGTCCTCGTCGGTCATGTCGGCCGGGCTGACCGTCGGCACCCGGGCGATGGATTTGCGCGCACCACGCGGCCGTCGACGGCTTGGCGCCCCAGCCCGTGGCGCCGGCAAGGCGGCCGGCGCGGTTCCCAATGCCCGGCTGAAGGTGTCGAGCCCGGTGGCGGTGGCGACGATGCCAACGATTTCCACATACTCGGCGTCGCTTAGTCCGGCCGCCAGAACCCGTTCAATCCAGGCCTCGCTCAGCCGGTTGGCGTCGGTGCGCACCCGGTGAATCACATCGACGACCACGTCGGGCAGTGTGCCAAGTGAAGCGTGGGTACCGGCCACGGCATTGGGCGAAAGCGCCGCCTTGCGCTCATGGCAGAGCGGGCAATGCACGGCATTGCGTGTTTCGGCCACGATCCGCAGCCGTTGCGCGCCGCTCCACCAGGTGCCCGGGCCGGACAATCGCCGCCAGCTCCGCTCAATCGCGCTGGCAAGATCAGCACGGATGTGCGGCGGCTTGACGGTGGCTATATCGGCAGTGATCATGCGGCCTCCCCATTGAGAAAACTGGAAAAATACGGAAAACAACGATGCCAGACGCCTCTCACGCAACCGGCGCCCAGCCGCCGGCAACCTTGCGCATGCGTGGCGACTCGAATACGGCAAGTACATCGATCACCCGGCCCGCCGACTCGCCCAGCCGCTCGCGCCAGGCCGCGCCCTGTTTCATCGCGACGACCACCGCGGCGACTTCGGCACCGCATCGCTCCAGCAAGGCCAGCGCCGAAACCATGGTCTGGCCGGTGCTGACCGCATCGTCAACCAGCAGGACGCGGCGACCACGCAGCAATGGCGCCTGGTTCGGATCGCAGTAGAGCAGCTTGCCGCAACCGGGCGTGGTCAGGGAACGTACCGGTTCCGACAGCGTATCAAGATACCAGTATTTCCGTGAATAGCCAAAAGGTACGAAACGCTTGAAACCAAGACCTTGCGCCACTACCGGTGCAAGGGCGAGCCCCAGCGTTTGCAGGCCGACGACAACGTCGACAACGAAGCGACGGGCGGCCTCGACCATGTGACCGGCGAGTACATCGATCACCGCGAAACTGGCCTGATTGGCGATCTGCGAGGCCACGCAGGCATCCGGTTTGCCCGGCACAGCGCGTAGCGGCAGCACCAGGTGACGCCCGTCGGGCAGGCGGGCGGGGTAGCTGCGGCGATATGGCGGTGCGGTCGGCAGTCGCGTCCCGGGCTCAGCCACATCCTGCCAGTAGCCGGTGGTGGCATCGAAAGCCCACGGATCATCAGCGCCTTCCATCTTCAGCCGCCATAGCGGGCGAGTGCCGCGCGCTCCGCCAGCACCACCAGGCCATAAAGCGCCAGCCCGATCACGCACAGCATGGCGATCGAGGCCAGGATCAGTTCCATCTCGGCCTGCGACGCAGCGAACATGATCATGTAGCCAAGGCCACGCTGCGCGGTGATGAACTCACCGACGATGACGCCGATCATCGCGAAGGTCACCGCGATCTTGAGGCCTGCGAATATATGCGGCACGGCAGCCGGAAAGCGCACCTGCAGGTAGACGTTGCGCTCGCTGGCACCCACCGCCCGGCACAAACGCAGAAGATCACGGTCGACCGACAGCAGGCCGGTGAGCGTTGCCACCACCACAGGGAAAAACGAGATGAACACCGCGAAGGTCACGCGCGACGGGCTGCCGATGCCGAGCCAGACGATGAACAGCGGCGCCAGGGCGATCTTCGGAATCAGCTGGAACATCACGATGTTGGGATAGAGCATCTCGCGCGCGACCCGGGAGGCGCACACCAGCACCGCCAGCAACACACCAAGCAATGCGGCGATGAGAAACGCACCGACCGTCTCGAGCGTGGTCGAGACCGCCTGCGCGGCCAGCAACTGGAAATTATTTACGAGCCGCCCGAATACCGCCGACGGCGTCGGCAATAGCGCCGGCGGAATCTGGCGCACACGCACTACCACCTCCCACAACACGATCGCCCCGAACGCCAGCATCAGGGGCAGACCGATCACGCGAATGCGATTGACGGCGGCGCTCATCGGGCTGTCGGGTAGGTCGGGGGCGTGGCCGACGAGGTGACGAAAAAAGCGGTCATCTCAAGCGGCCATGGTGCGCTTGCGTGAGTGGGAGCTTGCGCATGTCGGCCGCATCAGGCATCACTGCCGGTGGTGCGATGGATCGATGCTTTCAAGCGCAAATACAGTTCATTGAATGCCGGATCGGCCTCGATCGAAGGATCACGCGGCCGCTCGAAAGGCACACGGACATCCTCGATGATGGTCGATGGACGCCGCCCCATGACGAGAATGCGGTCGGAAAGGAAAATCGCCTCGCGAATCGAGTGGGTGATGAAAATCGCGGTCTTGCGGGTGCTGTCCCAGATGCGCGACAACGCTAGGCCCATGTCGTCACGAGTGATGGCATCAAGCGCGCTGAAGGGTTCATCCATCAGCAGTACCTGTGGATCGCCGATCAGCGCGCGCGCCAGCGCAACCCGCTGCCGCATACCGCCGGACAATTCGCGCGGGCGCTTGTCGCGGAACTCCCACAGGCTCACCATTTTTAGCAGGCGCAGGGCGGTGGCGCGATGCTGCGGACCGACCGCCCCGCTCATGCTGATCGGGAACAACACGTTGTCGAGAACACTGCGCCACGGCAACAGGGTCGGATCCTGGAACATCATTCCCGCGCTGGTCTGCGGGCCATCGACAGCGATGCCGTCGATCAGAATGCTGCCGGCGGTTACAGATTCAAGCCCGGCCAGCATCAACATCAGTGTGCTCTTGCCGCAACCGGAAGGCCCGAGCACCGAAACGAACTGCCCTTTCTCGATGGCAAAACTGGCCTCGGCCACCGCCTCGACCGGCCCTGAAGGCGTCTGGTAGATCTTGCGTACCGCGGTCGCCGCAATCGCGTGAATGGCTGCGCCCAAGACTCAGCCCAGGATGCTTGCGTACTGCGCAGTGTTCTTGCGCACCAGGTCCCAGTCGGCCGCAGAAAGCTTCACCGAACCGGTCAGCTTGTTGGTGTAGAGCGCCGCAAGATCGGGCTTCTTGGCATCCTTGGGCGCGCCGAATTCCATCACCGTATCGATCATCTCGGCGGCCTTGGCCATGTCGGTATAACCCAGGCTTTGCTTCATCGCCTCCGGCGACATCACGGTATATTGCATGAGCGCTTGCGAAACTCGCGCGTTGTCCTTGCCGGTCGCGGTCATCGCGATCTCCGGCACCTCCTTCAAGAAGATGTCGAGCGCGGCTTCAGGGTCGCGCAGGGCGAAGGCCAGACCTTCTTCAAGCGCCTCGACCATGCCCTGGCACAGCGCCGGATCTTTGGCCAGGCGATCCTGGCGGGTCACGATCTGACCGGCGTAGAGACTCACGCCGGCCTTGCTCCACAGCATGAAGCGGGCAGGTTCCTTCAACGCCATCATCACCGGCACGCTGGAAGTGCCGATGGCGGTAATCGCATCGACCTGCTTGTTGACCAAAGCCTGCTCGAGTACGCGGCTATCCATCTGAACCATCGTGACCTTGCTGGCGTCAATGCCGGCCTTGCGCGCGTAGGCAGGCCAGTACGGCGCTTCGGCGGAGGCCGAGACAATGCCGACTTTCTTGCCTTCAAGGTCCTTTGGAACCTTGATCGCGCTGTCGTTACGGATGGCGATGCCCATGGTCGCATCGTAGCCAATGGTGCTCATGCCCACCAGCGGAAGGCCGCGCGCGGCACCAAGGATCACGCCGCCGGCGAAAACATAGCCGAAATCGAACTCGCCTGCCCCGACCGTCTGTGCCGCCGCCACCGAGCCGAAGCCACGTGAAATGGCGACGTCGAGACCGCGCTTCTTGAAATATCCGCGATTCCTGGCGACGTAGACGAAGATCATCGACCCATTGGCAAGCCACGGAAGCGTGAATTTGATGGGGCGCGCAGCCTGGGTCAAGGCCGGCATCGAAAGCGACGCGGCGCCGCTGCCCAAGGCCAAACCAAGGCCGGCCTTGATTGTGGAACGGCGTGTCATTGACAACGCGTCCTGCGGCTTTGCTTTTGACTCATTGGTCATGCGCTGCTCCCGGTTGAACGAAATGTATCTGCGAGCGCACCTGCGGGGCGCCCTTCATATCGCCTACATCTCAGCAACTGTCGTGCCATCCAACCAAAAGCCGCCTTGAATCAACAAAGCCTGCGCCGACGACGCGTCGTCGTGCGCCGCGCGGATAGGAAGTTGATTCAAACGCACCGAATGAAGGCCTGTTCGCACCGTTGTGAGGCGCCGAGGATCGTTGCGCATTCCCGGGCGGGCGCCTGCCGTTCCAGATCAGCGAAACCCCGGCTGCCGCGGCGATCCAGGCCCGGATCGATCCGCGTGGTGATCGCGGTGTAAGCGCCGGTGCGAACGTGCTGGTTTTTGGCCGGTTTGAAATTGCAGTGCTTTCGGACTCGCGATCCCCAGTCGTTCGTGGCCTGGATTACCTGATGTCGTCCAAGTCATTGAAATGGCGACTGACAAACCGAAGAAGACCGTCGGAGACAATGGAGGCCAAGAAGAAAGAACGACGAAATCGCAGCATGGACAGATCGGCCGAATTCATACACTTTCGGCTCGGCGCTGACAGCGGAGCAGTTGACGCAGCGGAAATGCGCAGGGTCGGCGACCGCCCGCAACTATCGATAGTTGCCAGGAAACATGGCGGCCTTCTCCTGGTGTTGCCCAAGGTTCGGCAATTCCCAATATTCACGCGGCGCCAACAGAGGCTGTGAACCGCCAATGGCCTAAACGAAACAATGAACAAGTCCGTAGGTTGGGAAAGTCGCTCTTGCAACAGGTTGAAGTGAAAGAATTTTCCGTTCGACAGCTTGCATTTCACGGGCGTTTTCCCAAGCCGCAAGACTACAAGGCCTGTCGAGCATGGCCTGATCGAGAACCGAACACAGCCTGTGCCGCGGCTGTCATTCTTCTGGGAACGATCGAGCAGTGCTTTCGAGCACTCAATTTGCGCGCAACGTGGTGCGAAAATCCCATACTCCCTTGGTCGCATCCCATAGCAGGTTGTACTTCCAGCCGGCATGGACGTCGTACTCGACATATCCGCGGCCCTTGGTCGCCACGCGAATCTTGCCGGTCCGCGTGCCCGAGGTAAAGGTCATGGCACTTCGTTCGGATGAGCGCTTTGCGCCCGCCAACTACCGCGGGTGGGATCAAAGGTTTCGAATGGCAGCGTCTGGTTGCTGATATTGGTCACCTTCCAAGATCCCTGCGCCAACGCGGCCAAAGACATCAAAATCAAGACAAGTATTGCAAACATGCGGATTGCCATTCAGGTACCCCTTTCGCTTTACCGTCCATGCGGCGGCTCGACCGCCCGGGAGCGGATTTACCCGAAAAGTCCAGGCGCGCCGTCCGAACCGCATCCTCCGATGAGCATTGGCAATTCAGCGCAGTTCAGGAAATCGCGGGAGACGGCCAGCAGCGGCGGCCCACACATCGAGCTACCCGATTCAAATGGCGCGCGCCATCGCGGCCTTTTGCGCCGCGCCCGGTGCGGCTACTGCGGAACGATCTTCGCAATCGCCACGTAGTTCTTCCACTTGGCCCGCTCTTCGCGGTCAAACGCCGCCAGTTGCGCCAGGCTCATGCGTTGAGGCGTAAAGTCGAAGCCCTCAAGGCGCGACTTGACCGGGTCGGTGGTGATCGCCTCGTTGATCAGGTCATTGAGCGGCTGCAAGGTGGCCGCCGGCGTCGCTGCCGGAACGGCAATGCCGAGAAAACCCGAGGTGGTGTAGGCCGGGTAGGTCTCGGAGATCAACGGCACTGCCGGATACTTGACCAGGCGCTTGCTGCTTTGCGCGGCCAATACACGCAATTGTCCGGATGCGACAAAACTGTCGCCTGCCACGCTGTCGACAAAGATCACGTCGAGCTGACCCGAGATCAGGTCGGTCATCGCATTGCTGATCTGCTTGTACGGCACCGGCGTGAGTTCAATGCCGGCGATGCTGCCCAGCAAGGCGCCCGGCACATGCGACGACGCGTTGAAGTAACCGAAGTTGAGCTTGCCCGGCGCAGCCTTGGCGACGGCTACGAAATCACTCAGGGTCCTGTAGGGCGCGTCCGGGCGTACCAGCATGAACGAGGAAGAGCCGCCGAAGTGACCGACCAGGGTAAAGTCTTTTTCCGGGTCGTACGGCAGCTTGCGGTACAAGCTCGGATTGGCAGAATGGGTGGATGTGGTGGCAAGCAGCAGCACCGATCCGTCGGGGGCTGCCTTTTTCGCCGCCTCCACACCAATGATGCCGTTGGCGCCCGGCCGGTTCTCGACTACGGTTGCGCGGCCGGTCTTCCTGGTGATGAATTCGGCCAGCATGCGTGCGGTAAAGTCGCCCGACCCCCCGAGGCCGAAGGGCACGATGATCTGCAGGGTTTTCTCATTGCCGGTTTGCGCGCCGGCAGTTGCGGCGGCGCTGCCAAGCGGCAACACCATCAGCGATTGAACAAAACGGCGTCGTTGCATCTGCTTCTCCTTTATCGATCGGCGCGCCCGGCGTTGCCGCTGCGCGCGCTTATGGCTGTTTCTGTTCGCCGATCCATCTTCAGTTGCCAGGCGCAGGTCGCGGTGAGCGAATCGCATCGCGATGTTCGCCAATTTCCGGCGCCCGCCCCTTGACCGGCGGCCGCATGCCGTCAAATGAGATCGGCAAGCCGACAATCCGCAGCTCGACTTCCGGCACAGTCTGGAAAATGCCGATCGCGTGGGTTTGCGGCTGATCCACCACCTGCTGAAAATCATGGATCGGCGCGCACGGCACACCGATCGCCTCAAGCCTGTCGATCCAGCGCTGCATCGGCCTGGTGGCGAGCACGGCCGCGATCACCGGCACGATGTCCGCCTTGTGCTGCACCCGCAGGGCGTTGCTGGCAAAGCGAGGATCGTCGGCCCATTCCGGGTGGCCCAGTTCACGCCCAAGCTTGTTGAACAACCGGTCATTGGCGGCGGCAATCACCACCTCGCCATCGCTGGCGGCAAAGGCCTGGAACACCACCACCCGCGGATTGCCGCTGCGATGACGCTCGGGTTGCTTGGCGATGGCGGAGAATCCCGCCATCATCACCTGCAGCCAGCCCATCGCGGTTTCAAACAACGAGGTATCGACCACGCAACCCTGGCCCGTGCTGTGGCGCTGGAACAGCGCCGCGATTTAGCCCAGCGCCGACCAGATGCCCGTACCCAGATCGAGCACCTGCATGCCGACGCGCGACGGCGGGCCGTCCTCGGCGCCGTTCGCACTGAACATGCCGGCGAAAGCCTGGATCATCGGCTCATAGCCCGGGTTCAGGCGCATCGGCCACTTGTGACCGAAAGCCCACAGCGAGCAGTAGGCCAGGCGCGGATTGGCGGCGCGCAGCGCAGCCGCACCCAGGCCCAGGTCCTCGAGAACACCGGGGCGCAGGTTCTGGATCAGCACGTCCGCCGACCCGATGTAGGACTTGAGCCAGGCCACCGAATCGGCATCCTTGAGGTCAATGGCGATGCTGCGCTTGCCATGGTTCATCGCCTGGCAAGTGGTGGCGGTGCCGCGCCAGAACGGCGGCCCCCAGCCACGCGCGTCGTCGCCACCGTCGGGGCACTCCACCTTGACCACATCGGCCCCCAGCCACGACAGGATTTCGCTGGCGTAGGGCACAGAGATATTTTGCCCGATCTCGATGACCTTGATGCCGGTGAGCGGCATCGGGCCGGCTGCTGGCGATGGTATGCTTTGTCTCTTTCGCGTTGTTGATGCGCGTTGTCGCGGAGCTGTCGCGCCGGCCCGGTGACCCGGACTGGCCATAGCTTTCACATGGGCCGCGCAGCGTGCGTGCTGCGCTTTTCTCAAGCGACCGATTGTACGGCGCAGTGCGGCGCAGAGCGTCTACACAGCAGCGGCATCGCCGGCAGCAACTCGTGAGAGCATGCGCTGTGCAAAGCTGCTACGAGCAGATTTTGCTATTTGAAAAACGATTTTGAAACAGCAAATCCGGCGAACGTCCACTATCCGCGATAGCCCGGCCTACGGAACTTGAATGACGAAACCACCCACCCCGCCACGCGCCCTTAATCATGTCGGCATCACCGTGCCGGATATCTGGGGCGCGATCGACTGGTATGGCGAAGTGTTCGGTTTTTCGCTCGTGATGGGCCCGCGTGTGCTGCAGGCAGGTGCCGCAGCCACGCACGAAACACCGTCGATCTTCGGCCCGCGCTTTCGCAAGGCATACCAGGCCCACCTGGTAACGGCCAACGGCATTGGACTTGAGCTTTTCCAGTTCGTCGATCCGTCGGTCGAGGAGCCGGCGGAAAAGCTCGAATACTGGCGCCGCGGCTACTGGCACCTGGCGTTCACCGCACCCGATATCGACGCCTTCTGCGAACGCATCGTCAAGGCCGGCGGCAAGCGGCGGATTCCAACCTATACCTTCATCCCCGGGCGCCCCTACCAGTTGATCTATTGCGAGGACCCGTGGGGCAACATCATCGAATTGTTTTCCCACCACTACGTAGAGGCGTTCGGCAACTGGCCGCAACCGGGCATGCAGGGTGAGCCGATGATGCTCACGCGGGACGGGCGCGAGGTGCCCCTCTTGCCGTAAACGCCATGGATTCGCAGGTCTCCACTTCGTCGGCGATTCGATACAAGCCAGATACCCTGGCCTGTCAATACTTCAGGAACGTCGGGCGGCAACCAATGGATTTCTAGTCTTCAATCCGGGGAAGCGCGAAAAATCCCGATCCGCCGACCACAGCTCGCTTACCCGATGATCGATACAAATCGCCGCGATGCGTGCGTCATGAATCGCCCCGCCGACCAACTTGGATCCTTGCGCAATCCGCTTGAGTGTGTCGAGATGGATTGCGGATTCACCTAACGGCTCGCACGCGGGTGCCGCGAACCAGGCATCGATTTGCGCGAGCGCCTGGGCGCCGGTACTTGGCGGCTTGAAGATACCCGCTCGTGTCACCACCGCGAAAAACTCATGGACGCAAGGCCAGGGAATGGTCCACCGGACACCGCTTTCAGCCAATTCGGCAACACATTGCGCCGCGCGCTCATGCCATTGGTGATCGCGCCTGTGTGAATACACCAGGATATTGGTGTCGACCGCGATCATCGCGACTATCGCTCGTTGGCCAGATCGCGCAAAGAGGACGAAGACAGAGCACGCGCCGCGTCGGTCAGCCCCTTGCCACTCACGCTCGCGTCGCGCAGCTTGAACGCTTGTATTGGCGCTTTCTCGCGGAGCGTTCGTGCGAGGCTTTGCTCGATCACAGCGCGCAGCGTCATGCCGCGTGCGGCGGCGAACTGTTTGGCGGCGACGAACAATGCATCGGAAAGGTCTATGGTTGTTTTCATATGGGTACCCATATTTTCA
>Ga0209181_10000860_pt1 | contig 54757 bp, 45 predicted proteins | sample MAT05_FD_187208 | JGI IMG/M metagenome (GOLD analysis project Ga0209181, IMG submission 187208) | Freshwater microbial communities from Lake Fryxell liftoff mats and glacier meltwater in Antarctica - MAT-05 (SPAdes) (version 2) | ecosystem: Environmental > Aquatic > Freshwater > Ice > Liftoff... | reverse complement strand
GCGGCGGTGGCGGCGGCGGATTCAATCGCGGTGGCGGTGGTGACCGGGGCGGCTACGGCGGCGGCGGTGACCGGGGCGGTGATCGCGGCGAGCGCACGGAAGAAGAAAGCGTGTTTTCCAAGCGCGTTCGCGCTGGCAAGCGTCGCACCTACTTTTTGGATGTGAAAAAAACACGTGGTGAAGATTACTTCATCACGATTACGGAGAGCACACGCCGGGAGGATGGCTATGGCTACAAGCGGCATAAGATTTTCCTCTACAAAGAGGATTTCAATCGTTTTGTATCTTCCCTGAACGAGGTGGTCAATCACGTTAAAACTGAATTGATGCCTGAATTCGATTACGAAGAATTTGATCGCCGTCAGGCCGAATGGGAAGCTCAAAACCGGGACATGGATGATGACCGCGATCCAATGCCACGGAATGAAGATGAAGACAGCAATGAGGACGAGAGCGACGACAAAGACGACAAAGACGACAAGGCGGACGAAAAGCCGCCCAAGGAAAAAGATGAAGATGATGTGAACTGGTAAAAGTTCAACAACATGGATAATGTCCCGGGGGATATTGAAAGCAGGTGAAAATCTGTTTCCGATATCCCCCGGTCTGTTTTAATTTAACCTGGAGCGACTCCGCTTCCAGTATTTCGCCTTTCAGAGTAAGCATTCAGGACACCTAGTTGTCCCCACACCCATGCTGCAATGCAAGTATCGTGCAGCAGGTTATTGACAAGTCCGTGGGCAAAAAAAGTGGTGAGACTCAACAGGATACTTAAATAGATCCACGCCTCTCCGTCTGTCTGACCTTTCAAATAACCCGCTCTCAGACTCCTTATACATAGATACAAGGCGGTCGCTGCCCAGGCCAGCCAAAGCGCAAATCCCGGCCAACCCGTCTCTGCCAATGCTTGCCAGTATTCGGAATGTGTACTACCTCCCCGCCCATAAGTATCGGGATTGTGGGTGTATACAGGCAGGCCTACACTGATGCGGGTCATTTCCTCCCGTCGCTGGAATGGCATGTATTGAAATTGAAAAGTGCCCGGTCCAAAACCTGTCATTGGGCGTTCTGCCAACATCCGGGCGGCGCATGCGTAACGATTGAACCGTTCCAGGGTAGAGACGTCCCTGGATGTTCTGGTTTTCGCCGCTTCAAAAAAATTTTCGCGAAAAAAAAGCCCCCCGGTCAACAGGAGCGTCCCGACAACGATCCATTTGCGCCAATGTACCTGCCCGGTCAAAATAATCAACCCTAAAAATCCTGCTAGCAGCAGAGAACCCCATGCTGCGCGGCAATAACACAATGCAATCCCGACAAGAAAAAGACAGCAAGCGCCGATCAACAGCAATCTGGTAAAAGGAGAGGCGCGCCAAAAAAGAAACAACAACCCACATAGACACATGGCCAGCATGGCAGCATAGACGGTGTGTTCCTGAAAAAATGGCATGGGTGACAACAATGCCTGGTCGGCCCGAAAATGATACTGAGCATGATGCACCAGTGTATAGCAGACCAGCCCTGATACGGATCCTGTAAAGACCCACACCAACCGCTTCCATTGCATTGGCCACATCGTCAGCCCCACAGCAAATACCCACCAATGCGCAGCCTCCACGGCCCAGTATTTCCAGGATACGAGCGGCATGGTGGAAGATCCTGCGCTGATGGCCGACCCTACCAGCCATCCGGCACTCAGCGGCAACAACCACCCGGATTTGAACAGGTCAAAAAACGATCGGGGATCTTTCCATATCTGCCAGCCAATTCCAGCGCCCAATACACCCATCAACGGCTCCGCCGGTACGTCCAGCTGCCCTGCACCGAAAGACCGCTCTACCGACCAGGGCAAAACGGCAAACAGGAGGAGGTAGCCGCAGGAGAGCCAGGCAGGCAGGGGTGCTGATTGTGACATGTTCCGTTGCATTCATCGGGTTTCTAAAGAGCAAAAAGGGTTTTATACCAATAACAAACTCCATGCAACTGCGATCTCACCCGCTAACTGTGCGTTGTTGCAGACCAGCTCTATGTTCGTCGCCAGGCTTTCTCCCTGAGTGTTCTTTTCAATATAAGCCAGCAAAAACGGCGTGATGGCTTTGCCGCGAATTTGTTGTCGCTCTGCTTCTGCCACAGCCCGGGCGATGACCGCTTCTATTTCTTTGGCGTCGAGCGAATATATTTCGGGGACGGAATTGGCGACCAAAACGCCGCCACGCAGATTCAAGTCCCACTTGGCTTTTAACAATCGGGCGATCTCCAGAGGCGTATTCAAACGATGGTCTGCACGGTGGCCGCTGTGGCGGGAATAAAACGCGGGAAATTCTTCTGTCCGGTATCCAATCACCGGAACTCCATGCGTCTCCAGATATTCGAGCGTAAGGCCGAGGTCGAGGATACTTTTGGCGCCTGCGGACACGACGGCAACGGGCGTTTGGGCCAGTTCCTGTAGATCGGCTGAAATGTCCATCGTAGAAACCGCCCCCCGGTGGACGCCGCCGATCCCGCCCGTGGCAAAAATCCGGATGCCGGCCAAATGCGCAATGATCATAGTAGAAGCCACCGTAGTTGCCCCATTTTTTCCCTGGCTCACCAAATAAGGAAGGTCGCGGCGGCTGGCTTTGGGGATTTCCGCGCCGGTACGCCCCAGCAGTTCGATCTCCTCCGTACTCAAACCCGCCTTGAGTTGGCCACCGATGATGGCGCAAGTCGCCGGTACGGCCCCGGTGGCACGCACGGTGGCTTCGACGCGCAAGGCAGTTTCCACATTTTTGGGAAACGGCATACCATGCGCGATGATCGTGCTTTCGAGGGCCACGACAGGACGTTTGTCTTCCACCGCAGCGCGGACTTCAGGGGAGCAACGGAGGTGGGACATATAGGGCAGGTTTAAAATGACGAATGACTTTTTACGAATGACGACTCACGAACTCCTCACACGCTGCATCGAGCATCTGAAATACTTCTTCAAAACCGTCGTCATCGAAGTAGGGGTCAGGAACGCTGTAATTTTTACCCGCATGTACGTGATCGAGGATGAGGCTGACTTTAGCGCGATGTTCCTCCGTTCCAGCCAGGCGCAATACGTCGCGCAGGTTTTCGGTATCCATGACGAAGATGTGGTCAAATTCATCAAAATCAGATGCTTGAAATTGTCTGGCGCATTGATCCGTGATATCCACCCCATGCAGCCGCGCAGCGGCGATGGAGCGGTGGTCGGGTGGGCCGCCGACATGCCAGGAACCGGTGCCGGCACTGTCCACTGTCCAGTCCAGACCGCGTTGAGCGATTTTATGTTTCAAAATGCCTTCGGCCAACGGACTGCGGCAGATGTTGCCGAGGCAAACCATGAGGATACGCATATCAAAGTAGTTTGAGCGTTTGAAGTTTGAAGTTTGAAGTGGTGCAAAAGTAAGTGGACGATACCGAAAGTCTTTATGCGAATCAATGTGAAACGGATATATCAGACCATACCACTGGATATTGTTTCACACGACGACACGACGACACAACGAATTGGCTAGGGTTGTCGCCGTCGTGTCGTTGTGCCGTCGTCGTGCCGTCGTATCGCCGTCGTGTCGCCGTGTCGTCGTTGTGTCGTCGTATGAAACAATATCTGCGGTGCGTAATGTTTTTATTTAAAATTTCAACACAAAAAGTTTTTAAAAAACACGTTTCAAGTCCGTAATTTCGCCCTTTGCTATGTTCAAAATAACCTCCACATACGTCCCCACTGGTGATCAGCCGCAAGCCATCGAACAATTGGTGAACGGGATCCGGCAGGGCGACCAGACCCAGGTGCTGCTGGGCGTCACCGGCTCCGGCAAAACCTTTACGATGGCCAACGTCATCGCCCAATTGAACCGGCCTACCCTGGTGCTCACGCACAACAAAACCCTCACTGCCCAACTCTACGGCGAGTTGCAGACTTTCTTTCCCGACAACGCGGTCGAGTATTTCGTATCCTATTACGACTATTATCAGCCCGAGGCTTATATGTCGGTCTCGGATACCTATATCGAGAAAGACCTGCAAATCAATGAATTGGTAGACAAACTGCGCTTGAAAGCCACCTCCACCCTGCTTTCCGGGCGGCGCGACATCATCATCGTGGCCTCTGTGTCGTGCATTTATGGCATGGGCAATCCGGAGGATTACAAGACCGGGATCATTCAGTTGATGAAGGGCATGAAACTCTCCAAAACCCAGTTCCTCTACTCCCTGGTAGACAGCCTGTATTCCCGGACGGAGACGGATTTTTCCCGCGCAACTTTCCGCGTGCGCGGCGATACGGTGGACATCAACCTGCCGTATGCGGACTGGGGCTACCGGGTGATTTTCTGGGGCGATGAAGTGGAAAGCATTGAAAGCATTGAAATCACCTCCGGCAAACGGATGAATTCGATGGACTCGGCAGCCGTTTTTCCCGCCCACCTCTACGTGGCACCGAAAGACCGGCTCAGCGAAATCATTGTCCAAATTCAGGATGAGATGACTGCGCAGGAGCGCTATTTTATCCGGGAAGGCAGGCCGACAGAAGCGCGCCGTATCAAGGAGCGCACCTCCTTCGACCTCGAAATGATTAAGGAACTTGGTTATTGCTCCGGCATTGAAAATTACTCGCGGTTCTTCGACCGCCGCCAACCCGGGTCCCGCCCCTTCTGCCTGCTCGACTATTTCCCCGACGACTTCCTGATGATCGTGGACGAGAGCCACGCCACCATCCCGCAGGTGCGGGGCATGTGGGGCGGCGACCGCGCCCGCAAGCAGTCGCTGGTCAACTGGGGTTTCCGGTTGCCCTCCGCCATGGACAACCGGCCGTTGAGTTTTGAAGAATTCGAGGGCATGATCAACCAGGTGATTTTTGTGAGTGCCACGCCTGCCGACTATGAGTTGGAAAAAACAGAAGGTGTGGTGGTAGAGCAAATGATCCGTCCTACTGGCCTGCTCGACCCGCCCATCGAAGTGCGGCCTTCCATGAACCAGATTGACGATTTGCTGGAGGAAATCCAAAAGCGTGTAGACGCAGGAGAACGTGCCCTCGTGACCACGCTTACCAAGCGCATGGCCGAAGAACTGGCGACCTATATGGCCAAAGTGGGCGTCCGGTGTCGCTATATCCACTCGGAAGTGGAAACGTTGGAGCGGGTAGAAATTCTTCGGAACTTACGGCTGGGTGAATTCGACGTGCTGATCGGCGTAAACCTGCTTCGCGAGGGCCTTGACTTGCCCGAAGTCTCGCTCGTCGCCATCCTCGACGCAGACAAGGAAGGGTTCCTCCGCAACGCCCGCTCGCTCACACAGACTGCCGGCCGGGCCGCACGCAACTCGAATGGTCTCGTCGTTTTTTATGCCGACAAAATGACCCAAGCCATGCGCAATACCATAGACGAAACCCAGCGCCGCCGCTCCATCCAGATTGCTTACAATGAGGAGCACTGCATCACGCCGCGCACCGTGACCAAGACCAGGGAACAAATCATGGCTACCCGCAGCATCCTCGACATCCGGGACGTGGGCGAACCCACCAAATACTACGTCGAACAAGAAGAAATCAGCTTGGCCGCCGAACCCATTGTGGCGTATGCGACCCGCAGCCAACTGGAGAAAATGGTGGCCGAAGCCGAGAACAAGATGAAAAAAGCAGCGAAAGACCTCGATTTTATGACGGCTGCCCAGCACCGGGATGAGATGCTGGCGTTGAAGAAGTCACTGCGGGAGCGGTATGGGGCGGAGAGGTAGCGGCTCCTCACTGCACCATCAACCGGTTCCGGTGCCCGCCTTCCGTCGGCACGCAATAATTTCCACCAGTACCTGCCCGACGGCAAACCGCGCAGCTCGAGTTGCTGTTTGGCAATGGCTGATTCCATTTTAATTTACCCAATAACAAAAGTGCCGGTGCAACCCACAGTCGCACCGGCACTTTACTTTACTTTATTCGAGGTTCGGCTTAGAAAAAATCTACCCCCGCCGCAGGCCACGTTTTTACCCCACCGACAAACCCCCGGATCATATTCTCCATATCGCTGAAAAACACCGTATTCCCATCTTTCGAGTTGGTCACGAAACTCAGCGTATAGCCGCTGCTCGTACGCATCATGATGGATCCTGTGCCGGGCAGGCTGCCCAGGTGCCACCATTCGTCGCTGTTGTCTACTTTCCAGCCTTTAGCATAGCCGCTGGCAACCGAGCAAGGAGTCGTCATGGTGTTGATCGAAGCAGCAGAAAGAATGTCGGGCGTGTTAGCGAATCCATCTACGTGGGTACAGAAGCGGGCCAGGTCAATGGCAGAAGCGATCCAGCCACCGTGTGCGTCCATGCGGGCTATTTTCCAGACATACGGATCATCGCCGTTTTGTCCGTAATAGACCACTTCCTTGGCTTTTTTCTGTGCTTTGGTGTCGCCGCCGATCTGCATGGCCGTGATGCCGCAAGGGGCGAGGATGTTGCTTTTTACCCAGTTTTGGTAGGTCTGACCAGTTTTTTTCTCGATGATGCGACCCAGTGCGCAGTAGCCGAAGTTGGAATATGCCCACTGGGTGCCGGGTGTGAAATCCGGTTCGCGGTTGTCGAGCACGTCGCCGATCAGTTCAGCCTGATTCATCGAAGGTTTAGAGAACATAGGGTCGCTGCCATTATTGGCCCACGAAGTGCCACCGGCTGTATGTTCGAGCAGCATTTGCAGGTTGATGGCTTTTTCGCGGGCTGAATACTGGGCATCGTCGCCGTAAGTAGTGCCCAGCAGGGTGTTCGCGCCGAACACTTTGTCAACCAAATCGAAATTGGCGTCTATTTCAGTCAGTTTCATAATGGCTGCGCTGGTGATGGGTTTCGACACGCTGGCGATGCGGAAGAGGCTGGAAGTTCCCACTTTTTCTCCTGTGGATTTGTCGGCCAGGCCAAAACCGCGGGCATACACGAGGTTGCCGTTTTTGGTGATGGCAATAGAAGCGCCCGGCACGTCGTATTTTTTCAGGTACGCTTCGATGGTGTTTTCGAGGTAATCCAGATCTGTTTTGGTCCACACGCCGGTGTTTTCCCACACGGCTGCGTATTGTGCCGCACCAGTGGAGCAACCGGTCACGAGCGTTGGCTTGAAGCCGGTGTAGTAGTGGTTGTCCGACTCGGTTTGGTACATTTGGTTGTTCATGTCATGGCGGGCATCCCAGAGCGGTCCGCCCGTTTTTTCAGCGATGAAAGCGTAATAGTCAGTGTTACCCACGTTGAAGGAACTTAGGCAGGTGATGCGATAGCCTTTTGGTACCCAGTTGTTCACTTCCGTTTGGTATTGTGCGGCGGTGAGACCATGCCGTGCGACCATTTCCGGACCGGTGACTTTTTCCCAGATGGCTGCGTAGTTGCCCTGGCCGTTGAGGCCCATGCCATCTACCCACAGCAGGCGGTAGCCGGCTGCTTTATTTTGGTTGACCTCTTGCTGATATTCCTCGTTGGACATATCGTGGCGGGCCTTCAGGGTCGGCGCGGCAGTTTTGTCCCACAGTGCGAGGTAGTACGCCGTGGTTCCGACCGAATAACCGTCTACCAGGGTCAGTTTGTAGCCCGTGTTTTTCATTTCGACGGCTTTGGCCTGATACTGGGCGCTGGTAAGGCCGTGTTTGGCCACCTGGCCGGGACCGTTGACTTTTTCAAAAATGACATTGAAAAAAGGAGTGCTGCCCACCGAGAAGGCGCTGGCATGAGCGATGCGGTAGCCGGCACCCACGAATTCATTGACAGCACTTTGATATTGTGCGCCGGTCAGGCCGTGGCGGGAAGCCCAGGGGCTACCCGCAAAAAGGGATATGGAAGAAAAAATGCCTATCAGCAAAAAGAGGGAGATGCGAAGGAATTGAGCACGGAATGTCATGTTGTTAGAAAAGCGTTGAAGGTTTGAAAAAAGGTGCGTTCGGCTTTTAAGTGATGTGTGCGGCCTCTGGCAAGTGTGCCCATACGGGGCGTTCTTTTTTTTTAAAATCATAATGATGGCACAAAAGTCCGGGCGGTCCAGGGCGGAGAGGCTCAAGCAGTTTTCAAAAAAGGTCAAAAAGTGTAAAGCCGCGAAAAAGAGGATATGCAGCAGATGTATACTTTTGTCCTGCGGTGTTGCCCGCATTAAACCTTCCTGCTTCACCCACGTCTTAACTCAAAATTTGTGGATGTGCAGATTTCGGTGACGAACAAACCTGTGGTACTGACCGACGAACAAATCCTGGAATTCCTGCGATCCGAACGAACATTCGAGCGCGGCTTCCGCGCGCTGATGTCCCAATACCGGGAGCGGCTCTACTGGCATATCCGCCGGATGGTGGTGGCACACGAGGACGCCGACGATGTGCTGCAAAACACCTTCGTCAAGATTTACCGGGGCATTTTGCTGTTCGAAGGCAAGTCAAAACTCTATACCTGGCTCTACCGGATTGCGACCAACGAGGCCATTACCCACCTGCAAAGTGCAGCGCGGCGCAAAACGGCTTCGCTCGATGATGCGGGTTCGTTGGTCAGCCAGCGATTGCAGGCCGATGAGTGGTTCGACGGCGATGCGATTCAACTTCGATTGCAGCAAGCGATCGCACAGTTGCCCGACAAGCAGCGACTGGTATTTAATCTGCGCTACTACGACGAAATGCCGTACGAGGAGATGTCCGCTAAACTGGACACTTCGGTGGGCGCCCTGAAAGCCTCGTTTCATCATGCTTCAAAAAAAATTGAAGCTGTTTTTAAGTCCGAGGTTTGAGGAATGTGGAACCAAATCACCCAATCAACAAATCAGTACAAATCAACAGAGCAATGAAAAAGGAATCTTTGAACGATGAATTGAGCGAAATCTCCCCCTGGTTGCGGGATATGAAGCGGCAAGACGACGGGTTTCGCGTTCCGGACGACTATTTTGAGTCGCTGGAAGCGCGGGTTTTTGCCCGGATAGAGGAAGAAGGTGCGCGCCGGGAACCGGTGATGGAAGCAACACGCGGAGGAAAATGGTTTAGACCGAAAATGATGCTGGCTGCGGCTGCCCTGTTTGTGGCAATTCTCGCAGCGGTTTGGCTGTTGCGCCCTCAACCGGAAGTAATTGTAGCCTCGACGGAGTTGTCCGATGAAGATGTCGAAGCATACGTATTGGCCAACGCCTATGAATTTGAACCGGAGCAATTGGCTTCCCTTCAACCGGACACCCCGTCAGAATTACCGGATACCCGAAACACCCGGAAAATCTGCGGCACCGGGCGATGACATCTCACCTGAAGATATGGAAGACCTGCTCAATGATATGAGTGATGAAGAACTTGAAGCGATCCTTTGATTGACTGTTGACTGTTGACTGTTGACCTTTGACTGTTGACCTTTGACTGTTGACCTTTGACCTTTGACCTTAGAGAACACTCTGTGCCTCTGTATTGTAACTATCCAGCCGCCCCTAAATACTTATGATTTCCGACCTCGGAGAGGTCAAAGGTTTGTAGAAATGCATTGGGTTGACATTAATTCCTGACCTCGGAGAGGTTGAACGTTTGCTTCAACGCTATTTTCTGCAAACCTTCGACCTCTCCGAGGTCAGGAAAACATTGAAATGCTACATTTCTACAAACCTCTGACCTCTCCGAGGTCGTATGGCAAAAAGCATTTCAAAGCGGCTGGATAGTTACTCTGTATTTAATCTTTTGAATTTACTCACTGACAACTTAAACACTTCGCAATGAAGCATATTATTTTTTCAATCCTGATGCTCGGCGCTTGCAGCGCAGTGGCTGTTGCGCAGCCCAACCCGGAAAAACGCGAGGCCCGGATCGCATCTTATCGCGTGGCTGTTTTTACGGAAGTCCTCAACCTGACCCCTGACGAAGCACAAGGGTTTTGGCCCGTGTTCAATGACTACCAAACCAGGCGCGACCTCTTACAAAAACAGTTGAAACCCACCACCCAACTCGACGGGATGAACGACTCCGAGGTAGAAGATTATTTGAAAAAGTACTTCGAACTCAAACAGCAGGAGATTGACCTCGAGAAAGATCTGGTGCAAAAACTCCGGAAGGTGTTGCCGGTGCGCAAAATCGCCAAACTGCCGGTGGCCGAACGCGAATTCCGCGAGCGACTTGTCACCAAGTTGAAAGAGGCGCAGGAACGCAAAGCAGAGCGGCGCGGTGGCAGGAATCGTTGAATGATTGGAGGCTCCGGTCATTCACACCAGGGCAGTTGCGGCGCTCCCGACCGAACCACCGCCAACCCGACCCGGTTAGCCCATGCGCTCAGCTCCGGAAGCGCTTCCCATAAATTCAGGGCGGGCCGAAAACCGATCGTTTCTGTTATTTTATTCAAATTCAATGCACTTCCCTGTGACACGGATTGCAATCCGAACGGGGTAAATGAAGTTGGGATGCGCAGCCGTTCCAGGAGCCTTGCGACCACATGCAGCGGTGCCGGGGGCATTTCCAGAAAGGGCAGATCCAGGCCATACACCGCCGACAGGAGCCGACCGACGGCTTCCCTCATTTCGTAGGGCTCTGCATCTGCTACATTGAAAATGTGCGCGCCGCCCGGACAGGCTTCAAAGTGTTGCAGACAGCCCTCCACCGCTGCGCATAAATTGTCCACATGCGTCAGTGAACTTTGAATCCGCATGCTGCCGGGTATGCAAATTCTGCTCCCGTGCACCAGCCGCATCATACGGGGAAGCAACTGCCGGTCGCCAACACCATATATGACGCGAGGACGCAGGATGACGAGTGTTCTTCGACTCCAATCCTGTTGCAGGAGCCAGTCTTCAGCCAGCCGTTTGGAGCGGCCGTAGGGCGATAAAGCCTGGTAATCAACTAATTCATTTTCCTCGTGCATCTCGGCCCGATAGGAGTACACCGAACTTGAAGAGATGTAAATAAACACTGGGCAGTCTTGCGTCGCTTCGAAAACATGGCGCGCCCCATCTACATTGGCAGCCTGCAAACGTGCAGCGGTCGCAGTGTCGGAAGCCAGGGCGGCTGCATGTACTACAATATCTGCCTGAATCGGTAGCAAAGGCCGACGGATATCAGCCCGGAGATAACGGATGGAGGCAGGCAGTGAAACAGGCTTATCGCTTTGTCCGGAAGCAGTGATTGCCCCTGTTTTCCGGGCAAAATATCGCACCAGGTTGGCCCCGACAAACCCGGTTGCACCGGTAATAAACAGGTTCGGTATTGCCTGGTGCTGGTGTTCTGAAGCCGGTTCGGACATTTCTGTGAGGGATAGGAACGAAGACTTTCCTTGACGGTTTCTGTTTTTTTGAAGGGTCATAGCAGGGGGTAATTAAAAAAGGAATCAATGATAGAGAATTACCTTTGTGACATGCACCACCAGTCATTCTTCCGATTCACCGCCATTGTTTTTTTTGCCTTTTTGGCCCAAAGAATTTCCAGCCAGTCTTCCATCGCACGGGAATGGAGCGAAGTAGTCCTTGAATCCATGCGGGAGGATCTGGCGCGGCCTGCCGTGCAGGCGCGCAATCTCTTTTATTTTTCCCTGGCCATGTACGATGCCTGGGCGGCCTACGACACGGTAGCGCAGCCCTACCTGCTCGGTAAAACAGCCAACTGCCCGTGCAGCAAGCTGCCTTCCCCCAACGATGTGGAAGCGGCTCGCAATGAAGCCATCAGTTTTGCGGCATACCGATTGCTGACCGCCCAGTTTTCGCACTCGCCGCAGGGCAACGGCGCGACATCCCGGTTTCGGGAACTGATGCAAAAGCATGGATATGTTTTCGGCAACCACTCCGCCAACCCCGCCGACTCGCCGGCCGCTCTCGGCACCTACATCGCTCAGTGCGTCCTGCAAATGACCCGCCAGGACGGAGCAAACGAGGAAAACGACTACTTGAGTCCGAATTACCAGTCCGCTAACCCACCAATGGACGTAGCCGCACTCGGCCCGGGAACAGTGAAGGACCCCAACCGCTGGCAACCCCTGAAGTTGAGATACGCCCTCGATAAGGACGGCTATCCCATGGTGGAGTGCCGACGTTGCGCTGGCCGTTCGCTGACGAGCCTGATTGACTCGGTGGACTGGAACGGCCGCCGCATCACGGGCACCCAAACTTGCCAGGTCCCGCTCTGGGGCCAGGTCAAGCCGTTCGCCCTGAAAAAAAAGGATCAAAAAATTTACCGTCGCGACGGGCGTGAATACCGGCTTTACCAAGACCCCGGCAACGATTTTTTTCCCCGCCTCGATACGGTCAAAGGGGCCGCCGCCTCGCAGGACTACATGTGGAATTTTAGTCTGGTGGCCGCTTGGTCTTCCTTGCTCGACCCAGCCGACGGCGTCCTGTGGGACGTATCCCCGGGAGGGATGGGCAACGTGCAAGGCTACCCCCGCAACCTGGCGGAACTGCGCGATTTTTACAACCTCCCAACCGGGCGCGATCCCGGTGCCGGACATGCGATCAATCCCCGAACGGGCCAACCTTACGCTCCGCAGAGTGTGCCGCGAGGCGATTTTACCCGGGTGGCTGTCCAGTATTGGTCTGAAGGACCGAACCAGGAGACCCCGACGGGTCATTGGCTGGCCCTGCTGAATTACGTCAGCGATCAGCCTGACCTGGTGAAAAGATTCAACGGCAAGGGATCGCTGATGAGCGATCTGGAATGGGATGTCAAGGCGTACTTTATACTCGGCAGCGCCTTGCACGATGCCGCCATTTCGGCCTGGGGCATCAAAGGGTGGTACGACGGGCCCCGGCCTGTCACCGCCCTGCGCTATCTGGCATCCCGTGGACAAAGCACAAACCCCCAGGGACCGTCTTACCGTCCGACTGGTATTCCACTCCTTCCCGGACGGATTGAATTGGTGAAAAAAGGCGATGTGCTGGCTGGCCCCAAAAACGAACACCTCGGTAAAATCAAGTTTTTTGCCTGGAAAGGACCCGGCGCCGTGGCAGACTCTACCCTCCATACGGCAGGAGTAGGCTGGATATTGGCCGAAAACTGGTATCCCTACCAGCCCAAATCTTTTGTCACCCCGCCTTCTGCCGGCTTCGTGTCCGGTCACGCCGCTCTTTCCCATTCGGCAGCCGAGGTGCTTGCGTTGCTCACGGGCGACACCTATTTTCCAGGCGGACTGGGAGCCTTTACCGTGAAGGCCAATACCCCGTTCCTGCGCATCGAAAAAGGTCCCAGCGTGGACATCACCCTGCAATGGGCTACCTACCGCGATGCCGCTGACCAGGCGAGCCTGTCCCGCATCTGGTGCGGTGCCAATGCTCCCTGCGACGATATTCCTGCTCGGATGATCGGCGCCGAGACCGGCAAATCGGCGTTCCATTTGGCTAAAACTTATTTTTACAAAGACCATGACCGGGACGGATACCTGAGTTATGAGGATTGTGACGATTATAATCCTGCTGCGCATCCCGGCGCCGAAGAGCCCTGCGACGGTCTGGACAATGATTGCAATGGGAAAGTGGACGATGCGCCTCCATGTGGGGATAAAAATTAGGGCACTGTTTAGAAATGAGGACCACTGTTCCTAATCCCCCCTCAGTACTTTTTTATCCACCTTATTCTGCCGCCCGCTGCGCGGCAACCGGGTAAAGATAATCTCGTCGGGCAAGGCTTCGCGGTCAATGGAGAACGGTCCGGCTTCAAGTGCCCGGCACAGGGCGGATGCGGCAATCGGTTGATAGGTCTCTACAAACAGGATGACCCGCTCATCGTGTATTTTTTCGTCGTATACACCCACAAAAGCACATTCCGTCACGCCCGGAATCCGGTTGATGGTCGGTTCGTAAAGTCCGGGATAGAGGTTGAAATTTCGTCGGATGATCATGTCTTTTTTCCGTCCGGTTAGTACCAGGCGACCTTGTGGATCGAAGTGCCCCAGATCGCCGGAAGCATGCCACTCGTCGCGGTGATCGAGGTGCAGGTACCGCGCGAACGTCTGGGGCGAGCGGACCAGAATTTCACCGTCCGGTGCTAACTTTATCTCTACCTCAGGAGCAGGGCGGCCCACCATGTCACCATGATCGGTAGGAAGTTTGGCTTTTTCCCGTCCGTCTACCGAGGCGACGACCAGGTTTTCGGTCATGCCATACAAACAAGTCAGTCGTACATGGTCGGGCAGCACGGCGATGATGCGTTCCAAAAAAGATCGGTACACTGGAGCAGAGCCGAAGAACAAATGTTGCAGGCATTCCGGAAGCAGGCGGCCTTCGCGCTCGCAAATTTCCACCAGTGGGAGATAGTCGCATGGCGGGCTGAACAGGGTGGTGATCTGATATTTTTCAATAAACCGCAACTTTTCTGCTGCACTGCTTCGGTAATCCCACAAATGCGCTTCCACCCCGGCATTCAGCCCGATGAGGGCGAAATAGGGCAGGTGCGTGGCGATGCGCCGGTTGTGGCCACCTTGTATCAGCCCGGCGATTTGCAGGATACTGGCGGTAATGGCTCCAAGCGTATGCACCACCCCTTTAGGCACGCTGGTCGTGCCGGAGGTGTAGGTGATGAGAAATTCTGCATCAGCGGGCAAATGCTGTTGGTTTTTAGGCAAGGGCTGGTTGTTGACCAGTTTTTTCAGCCAAACATGTTTTTGCGAGATGGGCATCCAGGGTCCGGTAGCGATCAGGCGCAGGCCCGGCGTACGAGGGAAATAAATTCCTTTTTTTGCCCACTGGAAATACGCCCAACGCAGCAACGGGTGCTCTTGCAGAAACAGCAAGCGGCTATCCACAAATGCCCAGCCGGGATTCAGTTGGCGGAGTTTTTCACGGTAGTTATCGCGGCCCATTTCGGGATCAATGACTGCCAAGCGCAATCCGAACATCATGGCAGCATACACGATTTTGATGAAGCCCGCGTCGGGCATGGCAGCCAGTACCGCCGTGTCGCCGGGTTGAATGCCAAGTAGTTGCAGGTCATGGGCGAGCTGTTCGCTCTGGCGCAGCAAATCGCCTACCGGGATGACCTGGCCTTTGTGCACGACAGCAGGGGTATTGGAAGTGCGTTCGCAGAGGAGGGAAAGAAGGGTGTATTTTTTCACGTTTGAAAAGGATAGGTCAAAGATTCACCAAACCCCTAATTGCACGGAAACACTCACGCCCGCCGCCAGACCGATCAGGGCAAATCGGTCCCCTTTTTGGAGCTCTCCCCGTTGCAGCCGCTGGTACATCGCCAATGGAATAGATGCCGCCGCTGTGTTACCGAACATTGGGAAAGTCTCCTCACAGCAGGATGTGGGCACGCCGGTCAGCCGGGCGATGAGCCGCGAAGATTCTGCGGATACCTGGTGCGTGAAAAGATGCCGGATATCATCCGCCTGCCAACCTGCCTCGTTCAGGCAAGCGTGAAAAAACTGGTTGGCAGAAGTTGCCAGCACATCTTTCAGCGCAGCCGTCTGACCTTCAAAATAATGCTTGTCCGCATCGTGCGGGTGCATCGAGCCTCCCCCGCGGATCGTGCAGAGCGGCCAATGTTCGCCGCGCGTCATGAACCGTTGAAAATGAAATCCGCTTTCATCGTTGGAAGCGCATACCAGTGCTGCGGCGCCCGCATCGCCGAGGCTGTAAGCGGCGAGGCTTCGGCGAAGTTGTGCTTCGTCTTTGGGCTCGAAGCGGATGGCATCGCTGAGTTTTTCGCCATTGACAACCAACACCGATTCATACATCCCGGCAGCGATGAAACTGCTGGCTGTCATCAAACCGGAAGTAAAACTGTTGCAGGCGTTTTTTACATCCATGGCGGGACAGTGCAGGCCGAGTTTATGTTGCACGATGTTGCAGGTTGCGGGTTCGATCAGATCGGCGCAAGCGGCAGCGAAGATTAAAAAACCGATGTTGTCAGCACCGATTCGCTCCACGATTGGCCGCGCCGCTGCCGCTGCCAGATCCGACACTTGCTCGTCTGCTGCCGCAAATCGCCGCTCCCGGCTGCCGAACAAGCGTTCGAGGCTACCTGCCGGCAGAAAATTAATCCGCGACTCCAGATCGCCGTTCGTAATCACTTTCGGCGGTACATACGCCGACAAATCGGCTATTTTAGATTTTTTCATGCGGATGCCTAAACTTCAAACCTCCATCTTCATCACCCAGCGCCACAGCGGGCGCGTCAGAAAGTTGAAGCCGTTGAAACCTTCAATCAACTCCCGTATGCTGTCCAGGCATTCGTGGGCAAAACGACTTTGATAGTGGCGAAATGCCTGCCGCCGAACACGGGCGGGATTTTTGAGCCCCAGATCGCGGTAGATTTCGGTGCGGACATAGGTGCTTTGAAAGAAGCGCATATTGACCAGCACCACGATGCTGTACCAGGTACTGCGCCAAAATCCGGCTCGTTCGGTATATCGTTTCAACAAGGCTTTCGTGAACAGGATATGGCGCGCTTCCTCGATGTTGTGGAGTTGCGACACCTTCTGCAAGACCGGGAATGCGCCGGCTTCATGGCGCAGGTGGTCGCCATAGCGGTCGGCCATCATCTCTACGGCCAGACAAGACATAAACGCAAAATCGGGGGGAAACAGGCGCACCGTCAGGTCGGCGGCCAGTTGTTGAAATTTGGTAACGGGTACTGGCTGACAGCCCAGTTTTTGGATGGTGGTGGCAAACATTTCCTGGTGGCGGCACTCTTCGGCGATCTCGTGCAGCAAGAATCGTCTTTCCAGGTCATTCGGCATCCGGTGCAGGATATAACGGGTCATAAACAGGCAAAAAAGTCCTTCTGACCAACAGTAAGCATACAATGCCTGGGTGACTTCCCGGCGGGCGAGCAGGCGTTTTTGCGCAATGGAAAGTGTTTCATAGATCGGCAGCCCGGCGAGCGACACCAATTTTTCCGGTAAAAGTATATGAGTTTCCTGCTCGGGGATGTCCCAGGGGACAAAAGTGTCCGGCAACAATGGCCTTTCTTTGCTAATACGGATGAGTCGTTCGATTTGGCGGGTGTCGTCAGCAGAAAAGAGGGTGGTCATAGCGCAATCAATTTTCGTGAACTGATGCAAAGGTGTAGCCGCGCTGGCTAGTCAATGTCGTGACTTCCGCTTCTGACAAAAGTAATTTTATTTCATGTAGCGTTCAAACCGTTTCATAAGCGTGACAACCGCTGGCCTGTTCCATCCGGATTTTACCCGATTCCAGCCCATCGCAAAGGGCACTGCCGCATTTATGCTGGCAAAACGGGCAGGCGTGCATATCGCCGTCGGTGTCCACATACATGAATCGCTGTCCCGCCCCGGAACAACCCGCGCGCCGCTGGTAAGCGGCGTAATAATCCACCAGCGGAAAGTCGCGGTAAGCGCGGTATGTCTGCAATAAGCGCACGAAATCTTCCAATGTTCTGATTTCGGCTTCGCCCAGTGCGACGTCTTGTCCGCTGAAGTGCCCGACTGCCCGCGGTTCGAGGATACGAATAAAATGAACGTCCTGATCGCGGGCGAGTTGCGCGTACCGCATCAGGTCGTCAGGGTTGCAGAAACTGCGCAGGACGGTGAGGGTGAAACAGACGGCTAAACCTGCCTCACGCGCATGGCGGGCCGCTTGTAGCGCCCAGTCAAAACTACCTTCCATCCCCCTAAATTGATCGTGCTGCACCCGATCCCAATGATCGAGGCTGATACAGATGCCGACCAGCCCTGCTGCCTGTAAGTCGTTTGCCCGTTCCCGGGTGAGTCGGTAGCCGGAGGAGAGCAGCCAAAAATCGGATTGGTGCGTATCGCTCTTGCGCAGGATGCGCAGTAGGTCGGCAAACCGGTTGAGCGGTTCGCCGCCACTGAGTTCGATGGAAGCGACGCCGTCGGCCTGAAATTTTCGGATGATGTGCAGGACATCATCGGTCGAGAGATTTTCCCGTTGGTTGAGGTTGTCCCATTCAAAGCAGTGTGCGCATTGTAGTGGGCACTTTTTGGTGATGGCCAGGATGAGCACATTCAAGCCCTGCCGACGACCTGGAAGCGGGACATTCCGATGCAATTCGTTGGTTATAAGCAAATTCATCGCTTCCGTCGCCAATCTGGGAAAAGTCATTTGTACGAACACCTGCCCATGCACCCGCACCGCCTTGTTCAGGTGAATGATGCTTTTGTAAGCCAGATGCGTCTTGATGTGTCGTCGCAATGCTTGCCAGGCGTCTCTCCAATGTGGATAGGAACGAAAGGCGATACCGACCATTTGGCTGAGCATTTTCAGCTCCAGTAAGCGGTATCGAAAGCCTGTGATATTTTGGTGGGTACTTAGCACGTTCTATTTTTAGGGACAAAGAAAGAACGTTGTCAATTAACCGGTAACTCTTTTCCAATACTGCGTCCGGTACAAAAACCCCCAGTAGCCACGCATCACCAGCGTGTTGGGATCACCTTCTTTGAGCCAGTATTGCATCGGATACCATTTGCCCTGTCGGGGATAGAGCACCCGGCCCCCTTCCCATAAGCCGCCTTTCTGTAGCATGTCCTCGATGATGATCATATTGAGGATCGGTTGGTTTTTGCGGTAATCAGTACATTTATCGCACAAGTGGTTGGGCGCTTTGAGGAGCTTGACGATTTTACCAAACTGCTTGCCGTTCTGCTCGTAAATCTGGACATGGCTTTTTTCCGCGCCTGTCTCGTCATCTATAGAGGTCCAGATACCAATGGGCGATTGTGCTGGCAAGGTGGTTGCTGCGCTAAAAAGCAGCGCAAAAAATAAATATTTCATAAACGATAATTTATTGACTAATTCTGTGGTAAATATTGAAAAAGAGGTGAGTTACAGGCAATTTTTCTGATAACTATTTCACTGAGATTGCTTCAGACATCAGGCGTTGTAACTTCAGTATGGAGAACAAACGCTTTCCGCCAGAAAAAAGCGCAATGGAGCCGCCGGGTATACGTTATTTGCTTCCTAATAACGGCGGCATGGGTTTTCGCTGTTGTTGTTAAATCCATTCTAACGCTTTCTTTCCTTCTCGCATTCGGCATGGCACAAATGAGCTGGGTTTACCTCGACAATCAGGGTGGGCGGCACCGCGTAGGTTTGTATCATGGCGATCAGAGCGGTCATTTGGTGATTCATTGCAATATGCGGGTGGTACAGATTGATTTTTCCATCAAAGAGACCAAAACGTACTCATTTTTCATTGAGGACGAGCTCTGCGAAGTCACCCTAGAAAAAATGGCCAATGGCCGCTTCGGGTATGGATTTGAAGTCAACAAAAAAGTGGACACCCCCCGCAACCGCATTCGGCGGGCAGACGAGCGACATAACCGTTACTTAATGGCCTGGTTTGTGGGTGGATTCGTGGGGCTGCTGCTCCTGCTTTTTGTTGGCTTACGCTGGTATGGCCACGAGCAGCGCAAAAAACAAATGAGTCTCACCAGTCTGTTCAGTAATTTGACCGAAGAGAGCGCCCTTCGGCTGGGACAGGAGGGGAAAAATGCGGAGACCCAGATGATTATCGTGCAGGAAACGCAGCAACGCAAGGTGTATTACGCCTTTGTTACGGCGGACAGCACCCGGGTGTCGGGCAATTTTGCAGTAGCCGACACCGGACAAGTGTTGTTACCCAATGGCTTTCCGCTCAAAGACCGCGATGCTTTTGCGGTGCGTTATCTATCCACCGCCCCCAAAGTGTACCGGGTAGATTTTAATCAACCCATTCCGGCCACTATACTTGAATACCTGAGCCGCGCCATCGCTGCTGAACAAATCGCCCATCCGGATCAATTGTTTGAACACAACCGCTGCCTGGTGCAAACAGCGTTCAGCCTGAACGGTTGGCAAAGCCTCGGGCATTTCATCTCGCAACATCAAACACCGAAGCAAAATGCCCGCTTCAACCGCGACTCTTATCTGCGATTCATCCGCGATCCAACGTTTTCAAGGGCGGTGCAGAAGGAATGCTGGTAGGGAAGTTAGCAGTTACTCAGTAATCGACCACAATTAGTTTATTAAACACATAGGCACATAGGAATCATAGTTTTGAAAATAAGCACTCTATGTGGTCTATGTGCCTATGTGTTTGAATTTGCTGGGGGTTGTGTCAAAAGTCCAAAACAAGAAGGTTAAAAAAAACGGCCCCAATAATGTTTGGCGAAAGTGGCAGATTTGACAACTTGAAAAAAGTTGTCAAATCCTCAACCGGGCTTTAGCAACAATAATTTGGCACTAAAAATGGTTTTTTCTTACTTTAGACTTTTGACACAATCCCTCAGTGTGCCTGATAACTGATAACCAACGACAAAAAACCGCTCTGCCCATTTTTTTTGCTCCCCCAACGTCTGTGCTTTGAAGCCTTGTGCTTCGGCCAATTGCCCTATTTTTTCAAGATCGCAATCCTCCGAAAGAATCATCCAGATTTTCGTTTCGGCTGTGATGTAGGAGGGCACCTGCCGAAAAAATTTTTCAAAATATTCCAGGTGCTCTCCGGCAAAAAAAGCGTGTTCCGCCTTGTTGCGCGGGGCACGCGGGTAATAGGGCGGATTGACCAGAATAAAATCGAACGGCTGCGGCGGCAGTGCATCAAACAGGTCACTTTGCAGAACCGTCAGCGCCAGGCCGTTGACTGCGGCATTGCGGCGGGTCGTTTCTACGGCCAGCGCATGGATGTCCAGGGCAGTTACAATCCCGCCCTTTTGTGCAGCGAACAGGGCGAGCAAGCCGCTGCCGGTGCCCATATCCAGTACTTTTTTATCCTGAAAATCAACATCTTGAAGAAATTTGATAAAAATGGGCGTACTGAAAAATACGCCGGGGTGGAATACGCCCGGCGGTACCTGTACACGAACTCCTGAGTACTCGGCCCACCGCTCGCGCCGGATGTATCGCAGGGCCCAAAGCCGGTACAGTGGTAGCCAGAAAAGTTGGAAAAGTGCTCTTGTCATTGAATAGTAGCCTCTGCAACAATAGGCATTTTCACGTTCACTTCCGCACCAGTGTCACATCGCCGCTTTTACGAACCGTAGTTTTCCTCCCGCATAAAACCAGGTCAGCCTCCAGCGTCCATACAAATACGCTGCCCGACATCGCGTCGCGCCGCCAGTAGCCGTCCCAACCACGTTCAGCCTGATCCGTGGTGAACAACAAGTTGCCTCAGCGGTCGAACACCTGAAGCCGGAACCGCAACACCTCCACATCAGTGGCGATAAAAGTTTTGAATACCGAATTCAGCGGTTCCTGCGCATCCGGTGAAAACACATTCGGCACATAAACTAAATCGCCTTCCTGTTCGCCTTCCCAGCGAACCTGTGCCTCCTGCCGCACCGTCTGGCACTGATCGGAAACTTCCAGCCACACCAGCCCGGCTTCGGCCACCTGAATCGCTTCGACGGGCGCTCCATTGTGCCATTGGTATTGCAATCCAATGGGCTTGTTTTCCCATACCGGCGACAAAGTAATGGACGGTGCGCCACAAGGCAGCAGTGCATCCGGCAAGGTGAACGCCGCCGTTGGAAGCAGGTCCAGCACGGCCTCTTGTTGGGCAGTACAGCCGTTTTGATCTTTGACGGTCAGGGTGTAAGCACCTTCTGACAAGTGCTGAAAGGTTAAATTGTCCTGAAAATCCGTCGCGTTCAGGGAGATTGAAATCTCGGTAATGCCTCCCAACGGCGAGACCGTCAATTCACCGGTCGCTGTGTTCGGGCACGAGGCTTTGGCCAGAATGCTGAACGCGACAGAAGGATATTCTGATACGCTGACCGTGACGACCGAATCGCAGCCCAACCAGTTTTGGAGCGTAAAATCTTTGATTGCGCCCACCGCCAATTGTTCGCCCGCGTATTCAAACGTGCCTCCCGGACAGGCTTTACCGGTTAAGTTGCCTGTTGAAACTGGCAAGGCCGAAACCGTGACCGTGACGACCGAATCGCAACCCAGCCAGTTTTTCCGCGTAAAATCTTTGACCGCGCCCACGGCCAGTTGTTCGCCCGCGTATTCAAAGGTGCTGCCGGGACAAGCCTTGCCCGCCACGCTGCTTTTTGAAACTGGCAAGGCCGAAACCGTGACGGTCACGACCGAATCGCAACCCAGCCAGTTTTTCAGCATAAAATCTTTGATTGCGCCCACCGCCAGTTGTTCACCCGCGTACTCAAACGTGCTGCCGGGACAGGCCTTGCCTGCCGCACTCCCTGTGGAAACCGGTAGCGCTGAAACCGTGACTGTCACGATCGAATCGCATCCAAGCGAGTTTTGAAAGGTAAAATCCTTGACCAAACCTACTGCCAGTTGTTCACCAGCATATTGGAATGTTCCGCCGGGACAGGCTTTACCCGCAACACTACCCGCAGAAACAGGTAGCGCTGAAACCGTGACGGTTACGATCGAATCACAGCCAAGCCAGTTTTGTAATTTGAAATCCCGGACTACACCTACCGCCAACTGTTCGCCCGCATATTCGAACGTGCCGCCTGGACAGGCTTTGCCCGTCACTTTACCTGTTGACGTCGGCAGTGCGGACACCGTGACGGTCACAATCGAATCGCAACCCAACCAGTTTTTGAGTGTAAAATCCTGCACGGCGCCCACCGGAAGGTTCGCAGAACCATAGGCATAAGTCGTTCCTGGACAAGTTTTCACCTGTAGCGCAGACGCCGAAACGGGCAATGCGATGATCTTTACGTTGACGATGGAGTCGCAATTCTGCCAGTTCTTGAGGAAAAAACTGCGGGTTTCACCTACTGTCAGTGAAGCGCCCTGATACTCATAAGTGGTACCGGGACAAGTTTTTACTTCCAGGTTGATGATAGAAATGGGCAATGCGGAGACGGTAACCGTTACAATGGAATCACATCCCAGCCAGTTTTTGAGCGTAAAATCCTGGATGGCGCCCACTGGAATATCCACAGATCCATAAGTGTAGGTGGTGCCCGGGCAGATTTGTACACTGAACGCGGAAGCCGAAACAGGCAGCGCAGTGACTTTTACGTTGACGATGGAATCGCAGTTTTGCCAGTTCTTGAGGATAAAACTGCGGGTTTCGCCTACGGCCAGCGAGGCACCCTGATATTCGTACGCAGTGCCTGGACAGGTTTTTACTTCCAGGTTGATGATGGAAATGGGCAGCGCGGACACCGTGACGGTCACGATAGAGTCGCAACCCAGCTAGTTTTTGAGCACAAAATTTCGGGTCTCGCCAGCCGCTATCTGCTCTCCGCCATAAGTCACAGTTGTGCCGGGGCACGTTTGAAGCGCCACGCTGCTGACGGAAGGAGGCGGTATGTGGATGGTTACCAGCGCGGTATCTATTGCTTTGCCGCCTGCCCACAGGATGATCCGGATGGTGCGGGCGCCGGGCGTTCGCACGGCTGCCATATTGGCGTAGGCCGTAGAAGCCAAGGACTTTCTGAACACGGAATCCGGCGCGGAAGGTTTGCCGGAAAGCGTGACACGGCCGGTGCCGTTTCCCGGAAAATTCAGACCCGTGGTAGTAAACACCACAATCTGCTCATTGGGACCGTCAGGCACCGGACTGCCCGGCAGAAAGTGTATTTGTACCGAATCCAGGTGCTTGTAGTATTGCAGATCAAAGTCCGTATCTGCGATAAAAGCACCATTGCTTTTACAAAAGGTCGTATCCGATACGGTATAGTCTTTTCCAGCAGCGCCAGAACTGTTGTCTGCATCCAGATCAAACTCGTGGAGGCAGGGGACGGAGCCGAGGAATTCGAGGGGGCTGGTAGCGCCGTACATTAAACCACCCTGTGGGAATTGGCAACTTAGTTGGGTAACTGCTCCAGTCTCAAAATTAACCTCCGCCATTTTAGGCAGGTTCACGAAAGGTTTGGTACCTGTAGTATAAGTCACAACACTGTCGCAGGAATAATAGATGGAAAATAATCCCTATAACTGTAGCAAATCAGTGTTTCCCGTAAGGTCTTGAACAATTTTTCCTGCCAATGGCGGCGTGAGGTTGACTTCTCGAATTCGACTAAACTGATCAATCATATATAGCTTTCCATCTCGAAATGTTAAATCTCCACCTACATTTTCTCCAGCAAAAGCGTTAAAATCTCCATAAGTAATTGATTGTCCAGTAATCGTATTGTAAGAATAAAGTGAAAAACCACCTGCCCACAATAATCCATCTTTGTCACATACTAAGCCTCTCACAGAAGTATTATACTTTATTAAAAATGTCAACTGTCCAGTTTGAGGGTCTATTTATATAATTCGCTTTTACCTTCATAGCATACATAAAAAGCCCCGTCAGGGCCTATTGCAACATCACTCGCAGGAGCTATGGGGTTATTAGGGAAAATCACCTTTGTGATGAGCGTGTCTTTACAAGTGCTAAGTTCCAGGTATCGCAATTCTTGTTGCAAATTGACATAGTAAACCACCTGGGCAATCGCAGAATGCACTGAGCCGATACTACACAGCATCAACCCAATGCGAAGCAGCATCGTGTTCATAGAAGACAGGATTTAAACGTGAGAAGGTAGGAATAAAACGGGCATGGCTGCACTGCTTGACAGGTTGATCGGTAAGTGAAAAAAATGCTGGTATCGTTCCACCCCGATCTTCCCGGCCACCCTTGAATGCCTCACTGCATTCCTCACAGCTGCCATCTACGTCGCCGCGTTTGATGCCGTGATAATCCTTACTCGATTGGTTGCTGCTGAGTGGCGAGAATGACAACTCCTCACTATAGGTATAGCCGAAAAAATAACCATCGGGTGCTGGCAATAGATCATAAACGTCTGAGGGATAAACGTCCAGGAGTTCACAGGTGGTGCAGGTGGTGTGGGCTGATTACCTGACATCATGCCGCTTGCCACACTAATATCATAAGTAGTCATTGTATCGTTGTAGTTTACATCCCCCGCGATAAGCTGCCAGGGGTACTCGAAAAATGCAATGCCTTCTTCCGTACCCAATATATAATTTCGCATGTTGTTTAAGTCAGAAGTGCTGATGCCGCAACCCAATCCATTGGATTTGGATGGGCGTATCTTTACATAAACACCAGACGGCGTGTCATCCAGCAGGTAGGCGCCGTCATTCAAAGTCTCGTCAGTGTCAAGGTTGACATTGGTGGGCCGAGTCAAGGTGCCTGTCGTTGTACTCTGGAAATAACCTGCCACATTCACTCCTTCGATACCACCATTGTAATTGTCTTCGCACGCCGGATCGCTGAAAGGCGAGGTGATGCTACCTCGGATGTAATTGCAGGAGAAAGATTGGTTGTCAGTAGAGTTTGTTCCTTTTGTAATTGGGTAGATTGTACCCGAAAAATAACTACAAATAGTACCCCAAGTGAATTGTACCGTCGTATCTACTGTACTAGTACAGTCTGGAGTGCCTACGTAATAAATGACAAAAAGTGTGCGCGGTCCCGGATAAGTACTTGTGTTAAAACTACTCGCTCTAAATGTCAAATACCTTCCTCCATCTGTATATCCTGAAGCGCCACGGTCAAGAGTAGCGCCTGGGAATGGAAGGGTTTGGGCGATCATCGCATCGTGATCAACATGCTCCAAGTCGGTAGGGCTCATAGCAACTTCTACCTGCATTGACGTTATTGATTGGCTAAGGCCGTAGTTATCCCACCTTACAGCCATCCGGCGCAAACCATTGGGCGCATCGCTAAGTGGAACAAAAGAAAGGTCACCTGCTTGCCCCCAGAGTACACTAGTTGTCATAACGAGCAGAAGAAGAATGAGAAACTTAGAGAGAGAGAGAGAGAATTTGCAAGGTTTTCCTTGCATAAAAATGCCTTCATGTTGAGGAACTAGTTTTGAAAAAATGAAATAAAGGGCGTGTTTGTTTTCAATTGCAATTGCGGGATAAAAATAAATATTTGTCAATTACGGAGGTAGTCTAAAACATATATTTAACATTAAAAATACGGATATGATAAATACTGGCAAAAAGTCGCCGTGTACAAGTTAGAGGGATCAAAATTTCCTGCGGAAAACCTGTCTACGCCAACTTACCAAAATGATAACTTTGCCCAAACTACTGCGTCAAGTTAGCCCCTATGGAAAAAACCGCCCCGCTTTGCGACAACTGCTCCCAGCCATTACCCGCCTCCGACGTAATTTTTTGCCCGCATTGCGGTCAGAAGAACAGCGATGGAAAAGTCAGTATGCGCGACTTTTTGAGGCGCTTTTTTCAGCATTTTACCCACCTGGACAGCAAATTCGTGCGCACTGTCCACGATTTGTTCGTGCCGGGAAAAATGACAGAAGTTTATTTTCGGGGCAAGCGGAAGCGGTACCCCCATCCGGTACAGTTGTTTTTCATCGTGATGTTCTTTTTTCTGCTGGCAGCCAATCATTATGTTGGTCAAAGCGGTGCTATTCAGTTTTCCATGTCCGATAAAAATGTGCCCGCTGAAAAAAGATCGGGCGGCACGTTTTTCCCCTTGCTTCAGAAACACGCACAGAGCATGCGGCTCAGACAACTCGTAGATTCGCTGCCTTCCCACCTGCGCGACGCTCACGCCCGCGAGGCCATAGACAGCCTGCTGTTGTATTCCCATGACACTCCCTTGCGCGATCTTCAAGAAGTATTGCTGCGCAGCGACTCCACTACCCTAATCCGCAAGGACGACCGGTGGCGCGACTCCGTCCCGCCCGACGAACTCTGGCGCAACTGGACTGCGCTCGACTCCATCAGCATAAATTTGGGATTCAGGAACTATGAATTGAGTATTTCAGACGTGGTGACATTTTCCGAGCAGGAATTACTCGATAAATACCACGTGGAGGGATATGCCAACCGCCTTTTGATGAAACAAGGCATCAAAACCCTGCATACACCGACCGAGTTGATGAAGTTTTACGCCGGGTCGTTTTCCTGGACCATTCTGATGCTGGTAGCCGTCATGGCCGTCTTCATGCGGTTGCTTTATCGCCGCCAGCGCCGCTATTACGTGGAGCATTTTGTGTTTCTGCTGCACTGGCACAGCGCGGTGTTGTTGTTATTCGCTGTATTGCTGGCCCTTAGAAGGTTTGCAGATATAAAGCCGGTCTATCCCTGGGTAATGGTCTGGATTGGGATCTCGCTGTTTTGGGCTTTGCACCGCTATTACCGTACCCGGTTCTGGCCCACGGCCTGGCGGTGGATGTTGTTCGGGTTGGTATACGGGATCGCATTCTGTCTGTTTTTTGTGATCGGCTTACTGACGGCGATGCTTTTATTTTGACTGCTAAAATAATGCGCTCAACTCTTTCAGCCCAAAGGTTTCCTCCCGGCCGTCGGTGCTTTCCATCCTTAAGCGTCCTTCGTTCGTCACACCCCTGATTGTCCCTTCAAAGTGGCTGCCATCCGGTCGTGAATAGGGGGCCAATACGCCGAATCGAAACAGGTGCCGTTCGTATTCGGCTTTTAATGCCGCCCGTTGTCCCGACTTCAGTTGCAAATACCTGCGTTCCAGGCATTCGAATAAGGTGTCTGCTACCAGATCCGGGTCCATTTTTTGGCCGGAAACCAGCGCCAGCGAAGTGGCATTTGGAACGTCGGGATGGAAATCCGTTTCATTTACATTGAGCCCGATGCCCACGACGGAGCTTTGCAAATGATTGCCCGATAACGCATTTTGAATCAGAATGCCTGCACATTTCCGGTCGCCTGCATAAAGATCATTGGGCCATTTGACCGTAAACAGTCCGCCTGCCAGGGAAGAAATACTTGCTTCTGCTGTGTCCCGAAGTGCCAGCACCGTGGCCATACTCAGGTAGAATTGCGCCCCTATTTCCAGCCAGACAGGATATAAAAGTACACTTAACAGTAAATTTTCTCCGTGCGCGCTTTCCCAGCGGCTGCCATATTGACCGCGTCCGGCTGACTGGATGGCAGCGCGGACGACCGCACCTTCAGGTGGCCTGTTATTTGCAGTTGCAGCGAGTAAGTCGAGCGTATAATCGTTTGTCGAAGGGAGTTCGTCGAAACGCAGGTAAACCTTTCCGATAAAAAGGGTGTTTTCCATATCCAAGATTCATTTCAATTTGGTGAACGCCTTGTGCCACAGGCTTCGGTTCTGTGAAAATTCGTACTTTTGCACGTTCTAATACGTTTTACTTCGACAGCCAACAACTGATCCATCAGCAACCAGCATCCTTACTTTGAATATAACAGCATCCCGGCGGTCAGCGCCCCGCAATCAGCAACTTGAAGCGCTCAACCACTTGATCATCGAGGGCATCCGCGATAAGAAAGGCAAAAATATCATTCAATTGGATTTGCGGAAACTCGGTGACGCTCCGGCAGATTTTTTCATCATCTGCGAAGGCGATTCCAATACCCATGTCAAAGCCATTTCCGACAGTGTTTATAAAAAAGTGAAGGAAGATCTCTTTACGATGCCTACTCACACGGAAGGATCAAGCAATGCCCGGTGGGTCTTGATGGACTATTTCAACACGGTCGTCCATGTTTTTCACCCCGAAACCCGCGAGTTCTACGAAATCGAACACCTGTGGAGCGATGCAGAGGTGACGGAATTTGGGGAGGTTTGAATATGTTTGAAGTTTGAAGTTCGAAAGTTTGAAGTTGCCCAAGTGCCCGGTGTTCGTGCCATGGGGTTTGGACAACTTCAAACTTTCAAACTTCGAACTTCGAACTCCTTCAAACTTCAAACTTCTAGCAAATTATGGAACAAGAAAATAAAAACAACCGCGACGAACAGGAGAATCCATCCCCCCGTCGCAATGACAACAACAACGACCCTGACGGCATGCCCCGCATCGGGGTCATGTGGATTTATATCCTTATCGGGCTCGGGTTGCTCGGTCTGCAAATGTCGAAGATGATGACGGGCCCGCGCAAAGCCGAGTGGTCGCAGTTTGTCAAATGGGCACACGAAGGCGAGGTGCAGCGATTTGTGGTCATCAACAACGAAGAGGCTTACCTCTACATCGTGAAAGACTCGCTCGGTGCGCCTGGCGACCACAAAGACATTAAAATCCCCGAAAAAACGAAGTTCAACGCCGACCCGCCGCAGTACATTCTCAATATTGGCAAACCGGAGGTTGCAGAACCGAAAATTCTCAAGTTGAACGAACTGCTGGTCAAAGAAAAACGGCCCACGATCAATATCGAATACGATCCGCGGACCGATTGGTTTGCGCAGTCGTTGCCGTACCTGATCACAATCCTGTTGTTCCTGGGACTTTGGATGTTTATCATTCGCCGGGTAGGCGGAGGTGCTGGCGGCCCTGGCGGCCAGATTTTCAACATCGGCAAATCGAAAGCCACGCTGTTCGACAATACCACCAAAGTCAACATCACCTTCGCGGATGTCGCCGGCCTCGACGAGGCCAAAGAAGAGGTGATGGAAGTAGTTGATTTTCTGAAAAATCCGAAAAAATACACCACGCTCGGTGGCAAGATCCCCAAGGGTGTCTTGCTGGTCGGCCCTCCGGGCACAGGCAAAACCCTGCTGGCGAAAGCCGTGGCAGGAGAAGCAGGCGCGCCGTTTTTCTCGATTTCGGGTTCCGATTTTGTGGAAATGTTTGTCGGTGTGGGTGCATCGCGGGTACGAGACCTTTTCCGCCAGGCGCGGGAAAAAGCGCCTTGTATCATTTTTATCGACGAAATTGATGCAATCGGACGGGCTCGCGGACGCGGTGCTGTTCAGGGCGGCAACGACGAGCGCGAGAACACCCTCAACCAGTTGCTGGTCGAAATGGACGGCTTCCCGACCGATAAAGGGGTGATCCTGATGGCGGCCACCAACCGCCCCGATATCCTCGACAATGCACTGATGCGTCCCGGCCGTTTTGACCGGCAAATCGGCATCGGGCGTCCCGACCTCAATGGCCGTGCACAAATTTTCGAGGTGCACATGAAAAACATCAAAACCGCGCCGGAAGTGACTGCGATGGCATTGTCAGAGATGACGCCAGGTTTTGTGGGCGCTGATATCGCCAACGTCTGCAACGAGGCTGCACTCATCGCGGCGCGGCGCAACAAAAAAGCAATAGAGCTGGAAGACTTCAACTACGCACTCGACAAAGTGATCGGCGGTCTGGAGAAGAGAAACAAGATCATCAGTCCGGAAGAAAAGCAGATCATCGCTTATCACGAGGCGGGTCACGCGATCTGCGGCTGGTTCCTGGAATACGCGCATCCACTGGTGAAAGTCACCATCGTGCCGCGCGGTCTGGCTGCTTTGGGGTATGCCCAGTATTTACCGAAGGAGCAGTACATCACGCGTAAATCCAAACTGCTCGACGATATCTGTATGACGCTGGGCGGACGTGCTGCTGAGTCTGTGGTGTTCGACCAGATCAGTACGGGTGCACAAAGCGACCTTGATCACGTGACCCGACTGTCTTATGAGATGATCGTGAACTATGGTTTGAGCGAGAAAATCGGCAATGTGTCTTACTACTCGATGCTCAACGAAAGTTACCAGCGCCCCTTCTCCGAGCAGACGGCCTTCGCGATTGACCAGGAAGTGAAAAATATCATTGACGGTCAATACGAACGCTCCAAAAATTTGCTTCGCGACAAGCGAAAAGAACTGGACGCGCTCGCACAAGCCCTGCTCGAAAAAGAAGTGCTCCACCGCTCCGACCTGGAAGAACTGATTGGCAAACGCCCCTTCACCGACTCTACACCTGGTGAAAGTGCTCACATTGCCGACGTAGGGCCTATGAGTGGCGCAGCCGTAGAAGAGAATGAAGTGGATTGATTTTTTGACAGAGTCCTAAAAAAACATGGGTCATCCCAAATTTTCAAAATGGCTTCAGAGAAGCCATTTTGAAAATTTGGGATGACCCATGTTTTTTTTTAAACCCATACGAGTAGAGGCTTCTTATTGGTCCGTCCACTGCGCCAAATTCGAACTTCGAACTTCGGACTATACAAATGCAGGCTTTATGCTGTCGTCCAGTTCAGCGTCCTGCTGTAAGAGGCATCCCACACGCTCTCGAAAATGATGTGCTGCGGCTTTTGATGCGGCGACGGTTTTATCCAGATCGCTCCCCTGATCTTATTAGCAGGGACCGTATGATCTTTATTCTTCCAGCGTGGTTGTGGGTAAGCGATCCATTCTACGGTGTGCAGGATCAAAATGATGTGCGTGTTGCCCTCCCGGAAACTCGCATTTCGATGCAGCAGATCATCCCAGTTGGCACCGTTAGGTCCTTTAAGATGCCGATCAACCAACTGGCAAAACCACATCTCCGGAGTAGGTATTTGTTTCTGCGGCCTCGATTTTTGTTCCAACCCCAGCCGGACCTTTGCTTTGCGACTTTGCTTCTCTTTTTTGAAACGCGATTTCTTTGGGAATGGTCCCTTGGGAATCTGTACACGCGGGTTGAGGATGCAAAGTATACCTGTCTCGGGATGAATGCTGAAGCGGGTGGAAACGCCATCATTTTGCGTTCTGTACCGGTTGCTTTCCGGGAAAAGAGAGTTCCACTGATTATCCACGTAACCAAACAGGTGGTCGATCACATGTTGACCGGAAGTAGTAGTGCGGTCGAGTTGGCGGCTCAGTTCGGCATATACTGCCGACCAGGGGCGACCGACGTTGCTGCGCAGGAAGCGTTCCAGAGGTTCCAAATTGTCTTCGAAGGAAGTGGTGTTTTTAAAATTCACCGATTCACGTGATGGATAGAAACCGGCCTCTTCCATCTTTTGCTTCCGCTTGGTATCGCCTTTTTGTCGCACTTTTTTGTTCGTATCACCGCCTGCATACCGGCGGCACTCGATAATTTCTTCAGATAACCGCTTGTCCCGGCGTTTCTGGCGGCGGAGCCTCGACGGCTTGTTGTTGGGAAATTCAAACTTGTTCATCATGGTGCTGTGTTGGGTCGCACAACAGCGGCAGGATTGTCAAAAGTTCCGGGAATGCATGTTCCGGGGTTGATCTTTGAGGCAGCCAGTAATTACACTGGTCTAAATTTCTCTCCATTCCCGGGCATCCTGCATTACTTTCAACCTGTTTTCTAACCAATCTATTTTTTCAACATGGACGCTATGAAACACCTTTTATTGGTCGCCCTGACCGCCTTGCTCTTCGTTGCCTGCAAGCAGGACAAACCTGCTGCCCCGCCCCGCGAGGTAAAGCAGTACACCATTGAACAGTTTTACAAAACCAAGTCCACCGGTGCGGGCATCTTTTCGCCCGACGAACAAAAACTGCTGGTACACACCAATGAAACTGGCATCTTTAACCTGTATGAGATCAACATTGCCGACGGCTCCAAAAAGGCGCTGACCAACTCTACAGTTGAGTCCAACTTCGCCATTGACTATGTGCCGGTCTCGGGTGAAATTCTGTATTCTTCGGATAAAGGTGGCAACGAAATTGACCATATCTACCTGCTTAAAGCAGACGGTGCCAGCCAAGATCTCACCCCTGCGCCTAAGGAGAAAGCAGGCTTTTCGGACTGGACAAAAGACAAAAAAGCCTTCTACTATACGTCTAACAAGCGCGACGAGCGCTATTTCGACCTCTACCGCATGGAAGTGGGTTCCTGGAAATCTGCGCTCATGTACGAGAACAAGGACAACTACGGTGTGGACGCGGTTTCGCGTTTCGGCGACTGGCTGGCACTCAGCAAGTCCATCACGACCAGCGAAAACCAGTTGTTTTTGTATGACCTGAAAACCAAACAGTTGAAAGAAATTTCCGATCCCGCACAGCCGGGGGGTTACGGCACATCCGGCTTTAGCGCCGATGGAAAAACATTTTTTTACACCACGGATGTGGGCAAAGAATTCGCCTACCTGGTGCAATACGACCTGGCTTCCGGTGAACGCAAAACAGCGCTCGAAACCAACTGGGACGTGATGTACAGTTATCAATCCGAAAATGGCAAATATCAGGTGATGGGCATCAATGAGGACGGCAAAAACAAACTGATGATCCGCGATGCCGCCGGGAAGGAAGTTGCTTTCCCGGCCATCCCCGACGGAGATGTGGCTGCGGTGAACATTTCGCAGAGCGAAAAAATGATGCGCCTCACGGTCGGTACCTCCAAATCGCCCAACGACCTCTATGCCTATAATTTCGAAACCAAGGAACTTAAACGCCTCACCAACAACCTCAACCCGGAAATCAACCCGGAAGACCTTGCCGCCGCTACGGTCGTGCGCTACAAGTCGTTCGACGGAGTGGACATCCCGGCCATTTATTTCAAGCCGCTGAATGCCACCGCAGCCAGCAAAGCCCCCGCATTGGTATGGGTGCACGGCGGTCCGGGCGGACAGTCGCGGGTGGGTTATTCCGCTTTCATCCAGTATCTGGTCAACCACGGATACGCCGTGCTGATGGTCAACAACCGCGGCAGCAGCGGCTACGGCAAGTCATTTTATAAAATGGACATATGACGATGGCAGCCATGACTTTTGCGCCTGACGAGTTCAAAGTTGGGGTCAACCTGTTCGGCGTTACCAACTGGCTGCGTACCCTGCGCTCGGTGCCCCCGTATTGGGAATCCTTCCGCAAAGCGCTCTACGCTGAAATCGGCGATCCGTCAACGGCAGACTCCGTGCGCTTGCACAAAATTTCTCCGTTGTTCCATGCCCAGCATGTCAAAAACCCGATCATGGTGCTGCAAGGCGCCAACGACCCTCGGGTGCTCCAGGTGGAGTCAGATGAGATCGTAGCTGCCGTCAAGAAAAACAACGTACCGGTGGAGTATGTGGTTTTCCCGGACGAAGGGCATGGTTTTGTGAAAAAAGAGAACGAAATGAAGGGGTACAGCGCTGTATTGACCTTTTTGGATAAAAACCTGAAGGCGGCGGGCGGAGTGAATCAGTAGGTTTTTTACAGGATTTTACAGGATGGACAGGATTTTACAGGATGGACAGGATTTACACATTTTACGTAAAAATCCTGTCCATCCTGTAAAATCCTGTCCATCCTGTAAAACCTGCTTGGGGAACTGGGTGTTCGAATGAAGAAAGCAGCGTGTCAATTACCTAGCGCTCACGCCAGTTTCACAGACACTGCGGTCACCCCCTTTTTGCCGCGTTTGGTCTCGAACATAACGGTATCACCGTTGCGTACTTTGTCTACCAGACCTGTGACATGGACGAAGACTTCCTGGTTGGTACCTTCTTCGAGGATGAAGCCGTAGCCTTTGGTTTCGTTGAAAAATTTGACGGTTCCTTTGAACATGGTAATTTATGTAATTAGAGTAATTTATGTGATTTTACAAAATTACGGCTTGGCAAATATTACCGCCAGCAAAAATTACTCGCCTGGCAAAAATTACCTGCCCGGCGAACTAATTCGACCTCGGCAGCATCCGCCGCAAGTTCACGTCTTTGACGGGCTTTAGCAAGAGCGGCGCCTGCTCGATGTCTACCGAGTCGGAATCGAGTCCAAACCAGTTTTTGGGTGACGAAACCCAGCCCTTTACGGTCAGGTAAATCCCGATGATCAGTTGCTCGACCCAGGGCAATTCATTCTCATTGCTCAAAAATTCCTGGATCAGCACGAACCGAAAGTCGCCGGTCGGATAATTGTCCGAGATGGTGTGATAGCGCGAGCGGACCGTCAATTCTTCGTTGGCAACGAGGTCTTCCACCACTCTTTTCATGAACACATTCATGCGTTGCTGTACACGGAAGCCAAGGCGGAAATTGACCTTGTACACGTCGTCCTGAGAAATCGTATTCACCTCATAATCCATGGTGTAGGGTTCATCCGCAGTTTCGATGTGGACAAACCAGTAAACATCGGCGCGTTTCGGCTGGGTTTGCAGGATGGAATACAGTACTTTTTCTTCTACTTTCTTGGGACTTTTAGCACTGCTGAGGAATACCAGATTGGTAGCGTACTTTGGTATTTGCTGGTCATTGCTCAATACAATGAGTTGATCCAGATAATCCTTGATTTTCAGTTCGTCGGAGTAGCGTTGGCGGATGCGCCGGGCGGAGAGCCAGAGCAGCATGATTCCAAAAAGCAGGCTGGCCATGGCGACGGTTACATAACCGCCATCAAAGAATTTTTTTGCGTTGGCGACTAAAAACAATCCCTCCAGGAGCAGGTAAAACACCAGGAATCCCCAGATCACCAGCGATTTGATCCGTTTCACCACCAGCCAGTTGGAAAGCAAAATCGTGGTGCAAAGCATGGCCAGCACAATCGCGAGTCCGTATGCCGCTTCCATCTCGGAGCTGTGCTGAAACAGCAGGACCACACCGACGCAGCCCAGCCACAAGAACGTGTTGATGGCGGGGATATAGATTTGGCCTTTCAGGTTAGTCGGGAATTTGACCGTCATTTTGGGCAGAAATCCCAGGCGGATCGCTTCCGATACCAGCGTGAAGGATCCTGAAATCAATGCCTGGCTGGCAATAATAGCCGCCAATGTGGCGATGATGATGCCCGGCCACAGGAACCAGTCGGGCATGATGCCGTAGAATGGATTTTCCTCCATCCTCGTGCCCTCATGGTGCAGCAACCAGGCCGCCTGGCCCAGGTAGTTGAGCACCAGGCAGATCTTTACAAAAATCCAGCTCGTCTGAATATTTTGCCGCCCGCAATGGCCGAGGTCGGCATAGAGCGCTTCCGCTCCGGTCGTGCAGAGAAATACCCCGCCCAGGATAAAGATGCCGGACGGGCTATGCATCAGCAATTGGATGCCGTAATGCGGGCTCAATGCAGCCAATACTTCTAGGTCGTGGCTGATGTTGTTCAGTCCAAGGAACGCCAGCATGCCGAACCACACCAACATGATGGGACCGAAGCCCCGCCCAACGGTAGCGCTGCCAAAACGTTGCACGAAAAACAGCAAAGAGATGATGGCGATCGTGATCGGCACGGTCGGGATACCGGGATATTTGATGGCCAGCCCCTCGATGGCAGAGGCTACCGAGATCGGTGGCGTGATCATTCCGTCGGACAACATCGCTGCGCCACCGATGAGGGCCGGGTAGAGCAACCATCGCTCCCGGCGGCGGACCAGTGCGTACAATGAAAAAATACCACCTTCACCCTTGTTGTCGGCCCGGAGCGTGAGCAGCACATACTTCAATGTGGTTTGCAGGGTCAGCGTCCAAAAGACCAGCGATACCCCGCCCAGTACCGTGGCGCGGTCTATAAGATTCCCCTCTCCAACAATCGCTTTCATCACATAAAGAGGGGAAGTGCCGATATCGCCGTAGATGATGCCAAGCGTGATCAGCAAACCTGCTGCTGAGAGGCGGTGGTAGCCGTGCGGGGACCCGTTGGCGTGTTGGTTCATGATGTCTGAATGGCGATATCGCCGGGCAAATGTACGCGGTTCGGATTTGTGTTCGCTTAGACAACAGCGGACCGGGAGCAGAAAATAAAAAAGGCCACCCAGCGAGCGAATGCTTGCGGGATGGCCCGGTTGTTATTCAAAAGGAAGGTAGAATGTCCTCCTCATCAAAATCTACTACGAGACCAGCAACGAGTTGCTCGAAACCCGCATGGGCGCCCTCTATAAAAAAGTCCAGCGCACTAAATTCGTGTAACTATCCAGCCGCTCCTAAATACTTATGATTTCCGCCCTCGGAGAGGTCAAAGGTTTGTTTCAACGCTATTTTCTGCAAACCTTCTACCTCTCCGAGATCAGGAAAACATTGAAATGTTACATTTCTACAAACCTCTGACCTCTCCGAGGTCGTATGGCAAAAAGCATTTCAAAGCGGCTGGATAGTTACATCTTATTTCCTTTTCCCCTATTTTCATCCGCCGTTTTCATCCATTTATCCAACTATTTTTCAGTCCAGCCTCCGCTTTGACAACCTTGCGTCTTAGTTCTTCACTCATTTTTATTGCCTGCGCATCGTTTCCATGAAAAATACGGCACCCAAACGCAACAAAACCTTCCTTTACATCCTGATCGGCGCAGTAGCCCTCCTCATCGTCGCGGCTGTAGCCAAAGCCCGCAGCAAGCCCAAAGGTGAGGAAGTGACCGTCGAAAAAGTGCAACGCCGCACCATCCGCGAGACGGTGAGTGCCAGCGGCAAGATATTCCCGGAAACGGAAGTCAAGATCAGCTCCGACGTGTCGGGCGAGGTGGTGGAGATGTACGTTAAGGAAGGCGACTCTGTCACCGTCGGTCAGGTATTGGCCAAGATCAAACCCGACGAATACCAGAGCGCCGTGGAGCAGGGAGAAGCCTCCGTCAGCACCGCCCGCTCACAGCGCCAGATTTCCTCTTCCAATGTGCTGGGCAGCAGTGCCCAGATCGAGCAACTCAAGGCCGACCGCCAGCGGGCGGCGGCGCAGTTGGACGTGTCGAAACGAGCCTTCCAGCGCAGCGAAAAACTTTTCAAGGAAGGGGTAATCGCCGAAAGCGAATACGAAACGACTCAGGGCAACCTGAAATCTGCCGAAGCCGCACTCGCAGTAGCCGACGCCGCGCTCAAATCCTCCGAAAGCAGCCTGGCTTCTGCCCGCGAGAACGTGCGCGTCTCCGAATTTGGCATCAACAGCGCCAGCGCCCGCCTGAAAGAACTGCGCACCAGCCTGCAAAAAACTATCATCACCGCTCCGGTCAGCGGCATTATCAGCAAACTCAACGTCGAAAAAGGCGAACGGGTGGTCGGTACCCTGCAAATGGCCGGCACCGAGATGATGCGCGTCGCCAACTTCCGCAGCATGGAAGTGCAGGTGGATGTGAGCGAAAACGACATCCTGAAAGTCACCGTCGGCGACCTGGCCGACATCGAAGTGGATGCTTACCTGGGCCGGGCGTTCAAAGGCAAAGTGACCGAGATCGCCAACAGTGCGAGCAATGTCGGTCTCACGTCCAGCCTCAACACCGATCAGGTCACCAACTTTGTGGTCAAGATCCGGGTAGACGCATCCTCTTACACCGATCTGATCCAGGATGGTCGTCGCTATCCTTTCCGTCCGGGCATGTCGGCAGCCGTGGATATCTACACCAATTCAGCAGACAGCACCCTCAGTGTACCGCTCATCGCTGTCACGGCCCGCGAAGAGGATGCAGATAAAAAGGCAGCAAAGAAAGACGACGACGCGCCCAGTAAGGAGGTAGCTCAACCCATTGGCAAAAGCAAAATCAAAGAAATTGTGTTTGTCGTTGTAGGCGACACTGTCGGAGTGCGCGAGGTGAAAACGGGTATTCAAGACAACGATCACATTGAAATTGTGAGCGGCTTGCAGGAAGGCGAAACCGTAGTGACCGGCCCTTATTCTGCTGTCGCCCGCAAACTCAAAGGCGGTAGCCGCATCTCGGTGATAGATGAAGAGAAGCGGAAAAAAGAAAAGAAAGGCGGCGTAAAGGTGGAAGTGGATTGAGGGTTTGTGCTGATCAGAAAAGATAAAACGTCTGGAAATACAGGCAATGCCCGTTGAGGGTATAGGGATAGGGCGCCGGATCGAAATTGGACGGATTGTACATGCGCCCAAAAGAGCGAACATAGCGGAAGGTAAAGCCCAAGTGTTGGGAAGCCATAAAATTGGCACCGACCAAAAAACTTACATCGCTCTTTTTCAAAAGAATTTCAGGTTCCAGCACAGCACCGATCCCCGAGCCTTCGCCTTTGGAACTGGCGCTGATCAGCCGGGCGTACGACAATCCGATGTTGAACGCCACCCGGTAAAAGTCGTCGGCATCATCTTCGCCTTCGATGAGCCAATCCTTGTAGTTCCATAACACGGGGACTTCCACATAATTCAGGGTATGCGAAAACCGGTAGGGGTCGAACTGATCCTTCAACAACGTGCTTTTACAGCCGCGTTGAGAATACAGGAATTCGATGCTCAGGTCCTGGCGTGGCTGGAGGCGGGCAATGCCGCGCAGTCCGCCCTGCACACCCAGTTTGTGATAGCCGGCGGAAAGGTCGCCATCAATCTGTGAGGCAGTAAGACCGGCTACGACGGCAGCCTTAAAGCGAGGTTGGCTGAAAGCCCACACAGGCAGTACAAAGAGAAAAAGCAGCCCGGCAAATCGGGCGATAGGAGTTGTGTTGATTCGCATGGCAGTGTCAGATTGTTGGGTACTTTTGTGCTAAGGTTTACCGGCATGATGCCGGGCAATTGTAATAAGTTGCCTCAAGGATGCGCCCGACTTCGAGGCGAAGGTAATCATAGGTATTAAAGATGGAAACCGGCGATTGAATCATGCGCTACACAATCACGACTTTAAAAAAATTGGAAGAACTTTTTGGCGAACTCGACTACACGGTGCGCTATGAAAAAGGCAGCTTCCAAAGTGGCTATTGCCTCGTGGAAACCCGGCGCGTAGCAGTGGTCAACAAGTTTTTCGATACGGAAGCCCGCATCAACTGTTTGCTCGACATCCTCTCCAACATCGAGTTTGAGATGGAAAACCTTTCAGAAAAGTCCCGTGAATTGATCGAAAAGTGGAAAAAGGAAAACTAAAACTCACCTTTCTAGGTACTGGGACTTCACAAGGTGTGCCCGTGATCGGTTGCGACTGTGCTGTATGCAACTCTGCCGATCCCCGGGACAACCGCCTGCGTTCGTCGGCGCTGCTTTCCGTCGGAGAACAGAATATCCTGATAGATGCCGGTCCGGATTTGCGCCAGCAAATGCTTCGCGAACGGGTGAAACGGGTAGATGCGATCCTGTTGACCCACGAGCACAATGACCATGTGATAGGACTCGACGATATCCGGCCGTTCAATTTTAGTTCGGGTCGGCCTATGGCCGTTTACGCCCAACGCCGGGTCGCCGCCGAAGTGCGCCGCCGGTTCGAATACGTCTTTGCTGACCCGATGCCGGGCCTGCCGCGCATCGAACTGATCGAGATAGATGAGCACACGATCTTGTATTTCGACAACCTTGCTATTCGACCCATCGGGGTGTTACACGGACGACTCCCGATATTAGGTTTTCGCATTGGCGATCTGACTTATCTGACCGATGTAAAAACAATTCCGGAGTCGGAAATGTGGAAGGTACTCGGTACCAAGTATTTGGTGGTCAACGCCCTGCACCACAACGAACATCCAACTCACATGAACCTGATCGAGGCACTTGCTTTTGTGGAGACCGTGCGACCACAGCGCAGCTGGCTGACGCATATGAGCCACAACATCGGCCTTGCGGTGGAGGTAGGAAAGGACTTGCCACCGCATGTTTTCCTGGCGTATGACGGGTTAGAATTGGTTTTTGACTGACAATCTTCTTTTTAGAAAACCGTCTTCAAAAAATCAATCGCCTGTACCATGAATCAACCACTTTATTGGCCCGACCGTTTGCGCAATTTAGCGACCGTGATGGTGATCGCCATTCACGTCGCCGCCCCGGTGGCGCATGCCTATCCCGATCTGGATTCGACCTGGTGGTGGACGGGCAATTTCTGGAATTCGCTCGCACGACCCGGGGTGCCCCTGTTCGTGATGCTGAGCGGTTTTTTATTGCTGAGCAAGGATTATCCACTCGGTGATTTTCTCAAACGTCGCTTCACTCGAGTCGTGGTGCCGGCCTTGTTCTGGATGGTGGTGTATTCTATTTACAACCACATTGCCAAAGGCAGCCCGGCGAACATTGGACAAGCCGCGCTGAATATCGTGAACGGATCCGTACACTATCATCTCTGGTTTATTTACCTCATCATTGGGTTGTACCTCATCTACCCTGTGTTGCGGCCCTGGGTGCGTACCGCAAGCGAACAGGAATTTCTGTATTTTTTTGCGCTTTGCGCATTTTGTACCTGGTTTTACAAATTGCTCTGGACGTTCACGGGTACCAGCATCGGTATCTATTTCGAGTTGTTTACCAACAATTGCGGCTATTTTGTGCTGGGCTATTATTTGGGCGCAAAATTCAAGGATCCTCCATCCAATCAACCGGCTTCTTTGAATAAGGACGACTCGCAGCCACCAACAACCAACAACCAACAACCAGCAACAACCAATAACCTGACCTGGATCGCCATCGGATTGATCGTGTTGGGTACGCTAGCCACCATGCTGGCCAGTTATTTTCTTAACAGAGGCCATGGCGATGCGCCTATACAGGTAATTTTTTACGATTACCTCACGCCCAATGTGGGCATCGCTGCCATCGGTTGGTTCCTGTTCGCCATGCAAACTTTTAACAGCCGGCATTTGCTGCGTGTAGAGCGCGAGTTTTCAGCAGCCAGTTTCGGGATCTATTTTGCCCACGTGTTGGTGATGGACTGGTGGGGGCAATGCGGCTATTGGCACAGCAAAGTCCATTCATTCGTCTGGCTGACCAGCCTGATCGGCCTCATAACCTGTATGGCATTTCTAGGGACAATGTTCATCCGGGCTCTTCCCGGCGGGAAAAAAGTGACCTGATTAGCATAAAAAATAAAAATGGACTGATTCCGCACAAGGAACCAGCCCATTTTTATTTGTCAACAGTCAAAGGTCAACAGTTGATAAAGGTTTATGAGGGTTTATGAGGGTTGATAAAGGTTTATAAAGTCAAAGGTCAACAGTCAACAGTCACTTAATCACCCGCACCTTCATCTTCACATCCTTTTTCGGGCGGTCACTGCCATCTTTTTCTACGGCTGCGATTTTATCCAGCACATCCAGCCCTTTGATGACGTGGCCGTACACTGTGTAGTCGCGGTCCAATTGCGGCGTACCCCCTAATTTTTTATAGGCTTCCCGTTGTTCGGGCGTATAGTGGAAACGTTTCATCGTTTCGATCTGGTTCAACGTCTCGTCTGAAACAGGAATACCTTGCACAATGTAGAACTGTGAGCCGCTCGATTTTTTGTCCGGGTTGCTGGGGCCGCCCGTGCGGGCTGCAGCAATTGCGCCTTTGATGTGCACGAGCGAATCCACAAACTCAGCAGGTACCAGCTGGGCTGGGCCGCCAAAGCCGAGTGCTGCGCCGGGTTTGGCGTCACGCGAATTGGGGTCGCCGCCTTGTATCATGAATCCGCTGATGATGCGGTGGAACAACAAGCCCTCGTAATAGCCCTCTTCGGCGAGTTTGACAAAATTGTCGCGGTGTTTGGGGGTGGCATTGTAGAGTTCGGCGGTCATGGTGCCGAAGTCGGTTTCGATTTCCACGAGGCAACGCTCGGGCGCAGTGACTTGGATCATTTGCTTGTTTATGACTGTTTTGGTGCCTTTTGTGGCTTTGAGTGTAACGGTGTAATTGCCGGAATGAAGGTAACGGTGGGTCGGGCTGACTTCTGCGGAAGTGCCACCGTCCCCAAAATCCCAGGCATAGGTTTCAGCTTTCAAAGAAGTATTCGTGAACGCTACATCTACCGGTGCGACATATTTTGGAATGGCGGGCAGCGTGAAATTAGCCACTGGCTTTACAGCGCAGGAAGCGAGTGTAAGCAGGGCTGAGAGGGTGAAGAAAAAGGTCAGTCGTTGCATAAGTGTTGTAGATTTGTAAGAGCCTGGCCGCAAGGAATGTTTGGACAGGTTTTGAGTACAGGAGCAAAAATGTCTGTCAAAATTTTTAAATATTATGAGTCAACGCTTTGCGCCTTTGCGCCTTTGCGAGAAACTTTGTCGGGGTGCTACGGCAACACCTTGTCACGCCGCATCAGGTCAATATACGCCATACTGCCTTTTTTGTTCGGGTGCATAAAATCGCCAAAATCGGTTGGATCGCTGAGTGCTTGCCGGTAATCTCGCACCGGAAGCCCGGTAGCCTGCTCAACGGCGGTTTTAAGGTTGTCCAGATTGGTCACGTTGCCATCGAATGTAGGGAAATAGGGGCTGATTAGCAACTGCACCTGCACCCCTTTCGCCTGGGCGGAAGCGACCATTTCTTTGAGTTGTAATACCAGGTAAGGATGGACTTTCAGCAAGTAGGAATCCTGTTCTACGCGGGCGACCAGATTGGGTGAAATCACCCGGTCCAGCAACCAGTCTTCGTCGGTTTTATCGCGATACGTTAGCCCCCGCTGAAAAATTTCGTTGTTATAACGAAAGAGCGCCGAAACTTTGCTGCCCCACCATACTTTAGGCAACTTACTGTGTATCAAAGTGTCCAGGTGTTTGGACCTGTTCATATAGGTCGTAAACCCAGCCAATAGTTCGTCATTCACCCGGTCACAGGTTGTGATATCCACCAGCATGACCTTGGGTGCGGGATAACGGTCCAGATAATCCTGCACCAGCACTTTGGCGGCATCCATCGGGAGGCCGTTGTAACTGAGGTTGAACGTCGTTTGGCCAGTCTTTTCTTCGATATAAGGCTGGTAAAATGTCAGGCCGCGCGAGTTGCCGACCAGCAAAATATCAGCCTCCGCATCGTCCCGGTACATCCGCGCGTAGCGAAACTGGCTTTGCTCCGCCTGACGCTGGAGCAGCCAGCCACCGAAGCGGTCGCCCGCGAAAAGCAGGGCAAAAAAGGCGGCGTACCAAACGAGGTGTTTCATGTGTCAGTTCGCCCCGTGACAGTTTTTGTATTTTTTACCACTTCTGCAGGGACAAGGTTCGTTGCGACCCACTACTTTTTCCCGCACAATCGGTTGTACACGTTGCACGGGACCGTTGTGACCAGCCGAGGCGGCGGCGCGTTGGGCGGCTTCCTGGGCCTCGGTCATTTGCTGTCCGGAGTTATTGGCGCGGAGGCGACTGGCCTGAGCACGGCGTTGGGCTTCAGCCCGTTCTTGTGCGACCTGTTGCTGCTTGATCTGTTGCTCGTCAGCCATGGCAAGCGAGCCTTTCAACAGAAACGAAGTTATACTGGCATTGATATGCCCGATCAACCCTTCAAACAGGTTGTAAGCCTCCATTTTATAGATCACGAGCGGGTCTTTCTGCTCGAAACTGGCGCCTTGTACGGACTCTTTCAAGTCATCTACATTGCGGAGGTGTTCTTTCCAGGCATCGTCAATCAGCGCAAGAGTGGCTACTTTTTCAATGTCGCGCATGATGGTTTTGCCATTGGAATTCATGGCCTCCTGCATATCCGCGCTGATGTTCAGCCCCAGCGATCCATCTGTGAATGGCACGACGATGCGCTTGTACCGATGCCCTTCCCTGGCGTGCACATCTTTGATGACGGGCAACAGGCGGTCACCCACTTGTTTGCCTTTGTGATCATACAGATCGAGCACCTGTTGCTGGAAAGTCGCAAGTACTGTATTCAAAGGCGCTGATTTGAACCAGGCCGCATCCATTTCAGGGTCTACGCCGATGACCCGAATAGAGTCCAGGCGGAACGTTTCGTAATCGCCGCCCTGACGGTGTATCTGTACCAGTTCGGAGGTGATGGAAGTAAATGCGTTGTTGATATCTACCGCCAGGCGGTCGCCGAAGAGGGCATTGCGGCGCTTTTTATAAATCGCTTCCCGCTGGATATTCATCACATCATCGTATTCCAGCAGGCGTTTGCGGATACCAAAGTTGTTTTCCTCTACTTTTTTCTGCGCCCGCTCAATGCTGCTGGTGACCATCGAGTGCTGGATCACATCACCATCTTTGTGGCCCATACGGTCCATCAAGCCAGCGATTCGATCACTCTGGAACAAACGCATGAGGTTGTCTTCCAACGAGATATAAAACTGAGAAGAGCCGGGGTCACCCTGGCGACCGGCACGGCCGCGCAACTGACGGTCTACCCGGCGGCTTTCGTGGCGCTCGGTACCGACAATGGCCAAACCGCCTGAATCTTTCACACCTGGGCCGAGTTTGATGTCGGTACCGCGACCCGCCATGTTGGTGGCGATGGTTACTTTTCCTGCCTGACCTGCTTCTGCCACAATCTCGGCTTCGCGCTGGTGTTGCTTGGCATTCAGCACATTGTGGTCAATGCCACGCATTTTCAACATCCTCGAAAGCAGTTCGGAGATTTCGACCGAAGTGGTACCGACCAGGATCGGGCGACTGGCATCGCGGAGCTTCACGATGTCGTCAATAACGGCATTGTATTTCTCTCGGGCGGTTTTGTACACCAGGTCCTCCTCGTCTTTGCGGGTGATGGGGCGGTTGGTCGGGATGACCACCACGTCCAGTTTATAGATGTCCCAAAGTTCTTTTGCTTCCGTTTCAGCGGTACCGGTCATACCCGCCAACTTGTGGTACATCCGGAAATAGTTTTGAAGCGTGACCGTGGCATAAGTTTGTGTGATCTCGCCGACCTTCACGTTTTCTTTCGCTTCGATGGCCTGGTGAAGGCCATCGGAGTAACGGCGACCTTCCATGACACGGCCTGTTTGCTCGTCCACTATTTTTACCTCACCCTCGATCACGATGTACTCATTGTCCTTATCAAACATCGTGTAGGCTTTCAGCAATTGCTGAATAGCATGTACGCGGCGGCTTTTTATGCCGTAATCCTGCGAGAGCTTTTCCTTGGCTTCCACTTTTTCATCGTGGGTGAGACCCTCCTGACGATCAATTTTCACCAGCTGATCGCCAATATCGGGCATGATGAAAAAGTCGGGCTCGTTGTTGAACCGGGAGAGGTAATCTACCCCCAGTTCGGTCAATTCCACGTTGCGGTTTTTCTCGTCAATGCTGAACAGGATTTGGCGGTCTACCTCGGGCATCCGCTTGCTATTCTCCTGGAAATAAACATTTTCCGTTCTTTGGAGCAATACTTTCATCCCTTCTTCACTCAGGAATTTGACCAGCGGACGGTTCTTGGGCAACGCGCGATAGGAACGCAGCAGTGCCAAACCGCCGCCACCTGCTTCAGGACTATTGTTGCCTTCAGCGATGAGTTTTTTAGCCTCGGCCAAAAATTGCGAAGCGATTTTGCCCTGTTCCTGATACAGGCGAAGTACCGTCGGATTCAGTTCAACATACTCTTGATCATCAGCGCCGCGTGTGACAGGACCGGAGATAATAAGTGGTGTCCGGGCATCGTCAATCAATACAGAGTCCACCTCGTCCACAATGGCGTAGTGGTGCTTGCGCTGTACGAGTTCGTCGGGCCCGATCACCATATTGTCGCGCAGGTAATCGAAACCAAACTCCGAGTTGGTGCCGAATATGATATCGCAGCGATAGGCTTCAATGCGCTCGCGCGAGTGTGGCCGGTATTTATCAATACAGTCCACGGTGAGCAGCAGGAATTCGTAGAGTGGTCCGACCCACTCGGAGTCGCGACGGGCGAGGTAGTCGTTGACCGTCACGATGTGCACACCTTCGCCCGATGCGCCGTTCAGGTAGGCCGGCAATGTGCCGACCAGCGTTTTACCTTCACCCGTGGTCATCTCGGCGATCTTGCCGTCGTGGAGCACCATACCGCCGATGAGCTGTACGTCATAATGCAGCATGTTCCAGATGATGTCGCCGCCGGCTGCCTGCCAGCTGTTTTTCCAGATGGCCTGATCGCCGTCTATGCGGATATACGTTTTGCCTGCTTTGGCAGCCAATGCGCGGTCGTGATCGGTCGCTGTGACCGTGAGCGTTTCATTCTGCATGAGGCGGCGGCTGGCTTCTTTCACCACTGCAAAGGCCTCTGGAAGAATAGATTGCAGGATGTCTTCGAGAGACTTGTCGCGGTTTTTGCGCAAGTCGTCCACCTCTTTGAAGAGGCTTTCCTTGAGATGGAAATCTTCTGCGTCAATGGCCTGCTGGTTCACCGAAACGATTTCCGCGTCAATATCACTGAGGTATTCCTTAATGCGGGACCGAAAATCAAGGGTTTTCGAGCGCAGCGCGTCGTTGGAGAGCGACTCATATTCGTTAAAATTTTTATTGATTTCGGTCACCAGCGCCTGGTACTGTTTCAAGTCGCGGTCTTGCTTGGTGCCGAGTATTTTTTTTAGAAAACCAAACATTTCAATTAATGTGCTAATGTGGTCAATGTGCTATGTGCTGGGGCAACTTCTCTAAAAGAAGTGCTTTTTTATAAAAGCCGAACATTGGAAATGCCGACAAAACGGCGGCAAAGATAATGCTTTGCCCTCCGGGAAAAGTCGGGAGCCGCACATTTCATTCCATGCGAAGAAAAGGGCGGGATTTTGACAAAATGGCAGAAACGAATAGGAGCGGACGGACGCGATGGCAGGAGCGACCCACTTGATTTTGTAGTATTTACCACAAATAAAGTGGGTCGTTCCATTGGATGGAGCGGCTCGCTTTTATTTTACCTTTGCCCGAATCAATGTTCAGGCATTCTGTATGTGGTAGAAACCTGCCGTAAAACGCATCACTGGACAATGGATCAATTAGTAACCAAACATCTTTTATCCAGTCATGCAGCAACTCATTGAGTGCGTCCCCAACTTTTCGGAGGGTCGTGATCCAGTGGTCATCAAGCAGATCACCGATGTCATCGAAGCCATTGAAGGCGTAAAACTTTTGGATGTGGATCCCGGCAAGGCCACCAACCGCACGGTAGTCACTTTTGTAGGCGCGCCTGCCGCAGTTGTGGAAGCGGCTTTTCAGGCCATTAAGAAGGCTTGTGAAGTGATTGACATGACCAAGCATACCGGCGAGCACCCGCGTATGGGCGCAACGGATGTGTGTCCGCTCATCCCCATTGCGCATATTTCGATGGAAGAAACCGCAGCGTGGGCGCGTACATTGGGCGAGCGTATTGGGAGCGAACTGGATTTGCCGATTTATCTCTACGAAGCCGCTGCAAGCCGCCCGGAGCGTCAGAATCTGGCCACGATCCGGGCTGGAGAATATGAAGGTCTGCCGGAGAAATTGGCAAATCCTGACTGGAAGCCTGACTTTGGCCCCGCCCGGTTCAACCCGAAAAGTGGCTCGACAGTCATTGGTGCCCGCGATTTTTTGATCGCCTACAACGTCAACCTGAACACCACTTCAGTGCGCCGCGCCAACTCCGTTGCTTTTGATGTTCGCGAAAAAGGCCGGGTGCTCAATGACCCCGCCACCGGCAAGCCGATGAAAGACGCTTCCGGCGAACCGGTGCGCCAACCCGGCCTGCTGCAAGGGGTGAAAGCGATCGGCTGGTACATCGAGGAATACGGCATCGCACAGATTTCGATGAACATCACCAACATCCGCGCTACGCCCTTGCACGAGGCATTCGAGGCGTGCTGTCGCAGCGCCGACCAGCGCGGAATGCGCGTCACCGGCTCCGAACTTGTGGGCCTTGTGCCGCTCGGGGTCATGCTCGAAGCAGGCAAATATTTTCTTCGGAAACAACAGCGCAGCGTCGGCATCAGCGAAGCCGAACTGATCAAAATTGCGGTGAAGTCCATGGGTTTAGACGAACTTGGACCGTTTGATCCGCAGCGAAAGATCATCGAATACAACCTCCGGTCCGGAAGTTCAGCGGGGTCTAAAAAACTGATCCAGCGCGCTTTAAGTGATTTTGCCGACGAGACAGCCAGTGAAAGCCCGGCGCCTGGTGGCGGTTCTATCAGCGCTTATGTCGGTGCGCTCGGCGTATCGCTCGCTACGATGGTGGCCAACCTCAGCAGCCACAAGCGCGGCTGGGACGACCGCTGGGAAGCATTCAGCGAAGCCGCCGAACGCGGTCAAAAAACAAAGGACGCCCTGCTTCGCGCAGTGGATGAAGACACCGATTCCTTCAACGCGATCATGGCGGCATTTGGCCTGCCCAATACGACTCCGGAAGAAAAAACGGCCCGCAAAGCCGCCGTACAGGCCGCTACGCGCAAAGCCATCGAAGTACCGTTTCAGGTAATGAAACTCAGCCTCGAATCATTTGCACTGATCCGTCAAATGGCTGAAACCGGCAACCCCAACTCTGTGACCGACGCAGGCGTAGGTGCGCTCTGCGCACGAGCAGCGGTACATGGAGCGTTCCTGAACGTGAAGATCAATGCCAGCGGACTGGACGATAAAACCTGGGCTGCACAAGTTCTGGCCGAAGGCCAGCGGATGATAGAAGCGGCGGATGAAGCAGAACAGACCGTGATGGACATCGTCGCAAGTAAAATTTGAGTGTGGGTATCTCATCACTCATCACTCATCACTCACAACTCATTTATGTCTCTTTTCAATCGCCTTCGAAAAAATCCCTGCACCGAATACACCGATGATGATTTTGTCCGCATGATCCAGGGCGGTAGCGCATCCGAGCAAGCGTTTCGCTGTCTCACGCAGCTGTATCTGGACATGGTCCGCAAGACTACCGGATACAAAGGATTGACGCGCGAAGACGTGCTGACCGCGTATTCAGAGGCATTCGTGCAACTGCGGAAAAATGTGATAGGAGATCAATTTCAGGCCAAGGGATCGTTGCGCGCCTACTTTTCGCAGATTTTCAAAAACAAGTGTTTTGACATTTTGCGCAAACAAACGACTATTGGGAAGAAGGAAACATCCTACGAAGATTTTCCGGTGCAAATACCTGATTCCACCCACAACGCCGAACAACAAATCATCGAAGACGAAGAAGAACAGGCGGAACAAAAACGCCAGGAACAACGAAAAGTATGCCTTCAAAAAGCCAGCAGCTGGTTGACAAAGCGCGAAAACGACTACCTCAATGACTTTTATGTAAACAAAATAAAGCCTAAAGAAATGTCTCAGCGATATGCCCTGAAGGATGAGCGCAGCGCCTCCACCACCGCTGTGACGTATCGTAAAAAACTGAAAGAGGCGATTCTGGACATTTGTCAGACCGACCCGGCTTGCCGGGTGCTTTGCTCGAAATAACTTTTTATCCATAAACAATCTTAACCCGCATCTTCACATGGAAAACCGCCTCGACCCCGACATCGAACGCTACCTCCGGCAACAAATGCCGCCCGGCGAACGCCACTTATTTGAACAACGCCTGGCTGCTGATCCCGAACTCGTCGCCGAAACATCGGCCTTGGAAGCGATGCTCGACTACGACGACCGAAAGTTGTACAGCCAGATTTACACCGACGCTGAAAAATTACTGTCTGCTCCCGCTCCTGGGCTGCTTCCAAAATGGACGATGGCTGCCGCCGCATTCCTGGTATTGGCCCTTGTCGCCTGGTTTTTTTGGCCCGGCGCCGATCCTGCAACCCAAACACCGGCAAGTTCTCCTGCTAAAAACGATTCTCTGATCTACGCAGCGCATTACGACCGCCTGCGCCTTTCCGGCAGCCTCTCTGGTGGCACTTCTGATAACTGGCAAGAGGTCTCCCGCGACAGCGCATACGGTTTTTACCAGGCTAAAAAATACGATCAGACACTCGCGATCACTGCCCGCCTCTACAATCAGCCTTCATTTAAGGAAGAAGCCCGGTTGCTTGCCGGGGTCAGTTTGCTCGAATCGGGTCGTACCACCGAAGCCATCACTCAGTTAGGCCAGGTAAGTGCCGAAGCCAAGCCCAGGCTAATATTTCACCAGGCACTGTTGTACCAGGCGCTGGCACAAATACGCAACCATCAGGCTCCACAAGCCGCCGCCACGCTGCGGCAAATAACCGCCGATGCTGACCCGGATATTCGGGAGCAGGCGGGCAAGTTGCTGAAAGCGTTGGAGAAAAGGTAGTGATACAGAACGCTGTTTCACAATGCACCTCGGAAGTCTGTTCCCGGGAGAGATGGCTACATCTGGAAAACAAAAACGCCTGTAGAATAGCATTCCGGATTACCTGTCCCCGGAACGGACTTCCGGGGTACTCAGCGCATTGAGCAATTCCCGGATCAACAGCCGCATCTTCGGCTCGGCAGCCTGAGCCGTGGCGATTACTTCCTCCACGGTCGTCACGCGGATTGCGCTGATGGGGAACGACACATTACTCACCAGCGAAAGCATCAACACAGGTAAACCCATGTGCCGGGCCACGAGTACTTCCGGGATGGATGACATTCCGGTGCAATCACTGCCCAGGCGATGGAGCAGGTCGTATTCGGCCGGTGTTTCCAGATTAGGACCTTGCAGGGCAGAGTACACGCCCTCGATCGCACGAATGCCGTGCTTTTTTGCCAGATCCAATGTTTTTTTCCTTAAATCTGCGTCGTAGGTATGCAGCATGTCGGGAAATCTTGGACCGAGCCGATCGTCGTTTTCACCGCGCAGTGGGTGTTCAGGGAGCAGGTTGATGTGGTCGCGCACGACCACGAGATCACCCGCCTGGAGATGCGGATTGACGCCCCCAGAGACGTTGGTAATGACAATCCGTTCCACGCCCAAGGCGCCCAGTACCCGCACCGGGAAAGTAACTTGCTGCATGCTCCAGCCCTCATAATAATGGAATCGCCCGGCCATGACAACCACGGGATGCCCATCGAGATACCCAAACAGTAGCCGACCCTGATGACTCTCTACCGTGCTGCGCGCGAAGTGCGGGATATCCAGGTAGTCCACCGAAGCCACGATATCCAGGTCATCCGTCAGGTTGCCAAGACCCGTACCGAGTATAATGCCAGAGCGCGGCTGAAAGTCCGTGCGGGTGCGGAGATAGGCGAGGGCAACCTGGATTTGATCGTAGAGCATGTGTTGGATATGGTCAACATTTTTTATTTTCTTTCTTCCAGCAATTTGGGATCCATTTCCATGGCTTTGGCCCTCAATTCCTGGCCTTTGGCGGTGTTGCCGGAGGCAAAATAAGCAGTGCTCAGATCGTAAAGCAGCGCAGCGCTTTTGGGCTCCAACTCTACGGCTTTGGAAAAATAAGCGATGGCTTCGGCATGTTTGCCCTGGACGCCATTGGCTACGCCCAGCAAGCGGGCCGTTTCCGAGTCGGTGTTGTTAATCTGCCAGGACTCCAGAAGATAGCGTTGGGCGGTGGCGAGGTCATTTTTTTTCTCGCCGTAGTATTTGCCTCCATCGCGGAGGGCCACCCCAAGATAGGTACGCGGCTTGTCTTCTTCAGGAGAAAGTTTGAGCAGGAGCCGGTAGTCAGCAATCGCACCATCAAACCCCTGTAGATGATAGTGCGCCGCCGCCCGGGTGAGCAGCGGGTCTTTGTAGGTAGGATGTATTTCAATCGCTTTGCTCGCGTGTTTAACGGCCAACTGATAGTATTCCCGCTTTTTAGTCTCGTCTTTTTCTTTGCCTGCCAGATCGAAATACGTGCCACCAGCGGCATTTTGCAGTTTCGCGCTATTGGGCGAATTGGCCGCATCCCCCAGAAAAAGTGCCTCATTACTGGCCCATATCGGGTTTCGGGTAATGGTTTTGAGGGAAAATAATGCGACTACCACCCCTAACACGATGAGTGGTAACCGGTAATTGCCGTTCGAACCCAAACGCAGCAGCAACGCGGCCGCCACGATGCAAAAACCGGTTGAGGGCATGAAGGCAAAACGTTCTCCCATATTGGTACCGATCGGGAATACGAAGTTCGACACAATGCTGAGCGACAACAGGTAGAGCAAAATGCCGAAAGAAATCGGATCGCGGCCGCTACGAATGCCCCTGACCGCATAGATCGCCAAAAAGCCATAGAGCGCAACACTCAACAGTGCCATCGGCTCGCTGAAGGTCATCATGGCAATGTGGCGCGGATAGTAGTCGTGCGTGAGGGTAATGGGTGCAAAGAGCAGCGCAACGTATTTCCAGAGGGTGTAAAAAATGGTCGCCAATTTTTCCGCAGGTGCAAATTTGACCCACATCCCGTTTTCTATTTTCAGAAACGGGTTGTTCATCAACTCCATCGGTTCGCCTCCAAAACGCCAGTGCAGAATGGCGCCGCGCAGTACAAAAAATACGATAAATGCCGCCCAAATCGGCCAGGAGGCCCGGATTGTCCTGCTGAGACCCTGTTCTTGTTCGGAGGTGTTCGGCAGGCTGAACCACAGCGCCAAGGGGATCACGAAGACAAATGCCGCCGCGTTTTCCTTCGAGAGGCAGGCTGCAAAAAAGATCAGACCCGCCCCAATGCCCCATTTCAATTGGTTGGTTTGGATCGCTTTCAGCGCAAAAAAGGTAGCGCCCAGACAGCCCAGCAAAGTCATGATCTCATCACATCCTTTGACGTTGGCGACCACTTCCGTGTGGATCGGGTGTGAAGCAAACAACACGGCAGCCACCCAGGCCAGCATATCCGGGTAGTCGTCGCCCAGCCGGGCAAACAACCGCCGCAGCGTGAGGTACAGTACTACGCAGGTCGCGCCAAACAGGAGGACTGTGAGCAAATGAAATACGAACGGAGCTGCACCGACCATTTGATAAAGCAGTGCAAACAGCACCAAAGTCAACGGACGGTAGCGACCGCCCGATACCAGGTTTTCTTTGCCTTCTACCTTAAAAAACCCGAAAAACGTGTCTTTCGTCAGGATGCCCGGAATGCCCTTGATGCCATCCTTCGTGAACATATTGTCCGTGATCACGATGCCGTCGTCGAGCACAAAGCCGTGTGTGAGCGTATTGGCGTAGAGCAGGAATGCGAAGCCGAAAATCAGCGCGCACTGCAAGCGGATATTTTTGAAAAACGCTGGTATCGGCTGGCTGACCGGCGATGGGATTTTACCGGGGACAGTCGTTGATGGAGCGGGCTTACGCGGTTTGGACATGAGTTAGGCCGAAATGAAATTCGCCCGCGAAAGAACGAAGAAAATCTGAATCAGTCCTCACTCATACCGGAGCGCTTCAATCGGGTCGAGGCGCGAGGCTTTCATGGCAGGGTAAAATCCCGATAATACGCCCACAATCATGCAAAGTGTGAAGCCGAGCAGCATCCATGCCCAAGGGATGAGGAAACTGCCGCCGAGCAGCGGCGTCACGATATTACCCATCAAAATGCCCAGGAAAATGCCCACGAGTCCACCCATTTGACAGATCACAATCGCCTCGGTCAGAAATTGGAGTAGGATGGTACGCCGGGTGGCGCCAAGGGCTTTGTAGATGCCGATCTCCCGGGTGCGCTCCGTTACGCTGACCAGCATGATGTTCATCAGGCCGATGGCGGCACCGAGCAGGGTCATCAGGCCGATGGCAATGGTCGCCAGGCGCAGGGTGGTGGTGTTGTCTTTTAAAATCGCTACGAGGCTGTTGCTGGTAAACAGCTCGAAATCTTCTTCTTCACCGGGTCGAAGTCCGCGCACTTGGCGGAATACACCCATCGACTCCGATTGCCCAGCGTCCATGTCCGTCGCGTTATTCACGGCCACCACGATGTCGTAATTCGTATTTTCGGTGCCGTAGAGCGCTTTCACGCTGACGACCGGTGCAAACACTGCCCGGTCATTGTTGTTGCCCATGGAAGAACCTTTTGAGAGCAGCACACCCACCACCCGGTAGCGGTTGTTGCCGACCAGCACGACTTGGTCTACTGCCTTTTCAGGTTTGTTTTTGAACAGTTTTTTGGCAATTTCGGGTCCGATCACTACTTTGTCTTGCCCGTCCTCTACTTCTGATTGAGAAAAGCCGCGACCGAACTCAATATCTATACCCTTTACGTCGAAATAGTTTTCGTCTACTCCTACAAAGCCGATATTGGGATTGGTTTTTTCGTCGCCGAATTTTACGGAGGCCAGGCTGGTCGCCCAAAACGACACCGACACTTTAGCCGGGAAGTCAAACCGCTCTTTAAATTCTATCGCCTGGCGGTAACTGATTGGCTCCCCTGCCTTCTGACGCTTTCCTCCCCGGTTGCTTTTAACATCGCCCCATTTCCGTTCGATGCTGAACGAATTGGCACCCAGTCCCGAAAAATTGTCGTTAAGCGAATAGGCAATCGCGTCAATAGCCGTCAGGATGCCCACCAATGCCATGATGCCAAACGCGATGATCAACAGCGTGAGCACGGCCCGCAGCATATTGGCGCGGATGCTCTGGAAAGCCATGCTGAGAATTTCGGAAAAAGGCATGGGACAGGGAAGGACTGGTGAATGAAAAAAAACGGAATGACGCAGCAATGTACCTCAATCTGCCCGGCAACCCGACTTTGAAATAGAGCGGGCCTGTTCTTTTTTCGATGAAATACTGGAAAGGGAGGGCGAATTTGTTTGTCCTCGTAGATTTGCGCTGCCCGCTGAGACAACAATGGGACACGGATTAAGGAACGCGGCACCAATAACTTGTAAATTTGATATGCTTTCTTTTCACCCAGATGACCCATCTTTTTGATTAAATAGCCCCACTATTCGCTCAAAAAGATAGCCCATCTGAGCAAAAACCAATCTATCTGAAACTTACAA
>Ga0209181_10000858_pt1 | contig 54794 bp, 38 predicted proteins | sample MAT05_FD_187208 | JGI IMG/M metagenome (GOLD analysis project Ga0209181, IMG submission 187208) | Freshwater microbial communities from Lake Fryxell liftoff mats and glacier meltwater in Antarctica - MAT-05 (SPAdes) (version 2) | ecosystem: Environmental > Aquatic > Freshwater > Ice > Liftoff... | reverse complement strand
GTGCGTGAGGCGCAGCATGAACGGCGCTTCAGGCGCAGCGCCGGCGATCGTCGCGACGAGCCGACTGCCGACGATCAGCGGCGTCGGGAAGACCAACGAGACCAGCGTCGGGCGCAGCTGCACCGGCGGCGGCGCGACGTCGTCGTCACCGGAGCACGCGGCGACGAGCGCGAGGCAGGTGACCATCAACGCGAGCCGCACGCCCGCTGCGATCGACGGCGACGACATCGCGCGCGCGCCGATGGAGCGCCCTTCGGTCGAGCGCACACGGAGCGCACACGAGAGCTCGTGTTTCGTGTTCATCACGGCACGCACAAGCGCTGGGTGGTCCCGGCGACATCGGTGACGCTGCGGCACGCGTAGCTCTCGGCGAGTCGACAGAGGCTGTCGCCCGAGAGACACGAGAGCGCACACACGTTGGCGCTGCCGACACGCGTGCAATACGTACCCGTCTCGCAATCGGAACTGCGCGCGCAGCCGGCGCGTGCGCAATAGCCGCCGGGCGTCGCGAGGCAGGCGCGCTGTCCGCCGCACGAACCGTAGGACGTACACGCCGCGCCGTTGGCTGCGGTGCCGCGCGCGCCGCAGAAGCGACCCTCCGCGAACCACTTGCAGGCCTCGGTGGAGCGGCAGTCTGCGTTCACCGTACACGGCGCGCTGCAGACGCGACCGAGCGCAGTTGGCCCAGAGACGGGACAGGTGTGCAGCGACGGACAGGTCGCCGCGCTCGTGCACGCGGAAGGAACGCAGACGCCCGCGTTGCAGACGTTGCCGGTCGGGCACGCGAGCGTCGACGTACAGGTCGTGCGCGCCGCGAGCCTCACCTCGCCGACGTAGTCCGAGGTCGCGCCGGCGTAGCCGAAGATGCGCAGCGTGTGACGGCCGGGCGACACGTCGCGCGTGAGCGTCTCAGTGTCGGTCGTGCCGCGCGATGCGGCGAGCACGGTGCCGTCCGGCGCGTAGAGCTCGAGGTCGAGATCGGCCGGCAGGTCGAAGATGATCGTCGCGGTGAGCGTCGAGGCTGCGGCGACGTCGACGGTGATCCAGTCGTCGTCCCGCGGACACACCGTGCCGTCGAAGTCGGCCCCGCCGGCGCGCGAAGTCGTGCGCGTGTCATCGGGCTCACCGGCGTCGTCGACGCAGCAGGCGCCGGGCATCGTCGCGACGCGCAAGCCGTAGCTCGGCGCGGCCGCTGTCGCGTAGCCGAATACGCGCGCGTAGAGCGCACCGGCGGCGGCGACGCAGAGCCCGGCGGTCTCGACGTCGGTGGTGCCCGCGCTCGACGCCACGATGGCGCCGGTGCTCGATACCAGCTGCAGATCGAGGTCGCCGGCGGAGTGACGGAAGCCATCGAGCGTCACGTCGACGCGCGTGCCGGTGGTCGCGTTGATGCGGTACCAGTCGCTGTCGCCGGGACAGATGACGCCATTGGTGATCGCCGTGCTGTAGACGGTCGCGGTCGTCCGGTCGTCGTTCTCTTCGCGCGCGTCGTCGGTGCAGACGCCGGTCGACGAGCACGCCGCGCTCGCGTCGCCGCACGCGCTGGTGATCGAGCCCTCGGTGCGCGTCACGCTCACGCACGCGCCTGCCGCGCAGCTTGCGCCCGGGCCGATGCACGCGGCGAGACATCGCCCACCGCCAGCCGACGCGGCGCACACGCCCGAGACACAATCGATCGACGCGCTACACGCGGCACAGAGCGCGAGGTCGCCGCCACCTGCGCCGCCGACCACCGTGATCGCGATGAGCGGCGTGTCGGAGCGGTGATCGCAGAGCGTCCCGCCGGCGTCGTCGTTGTCGGTCGCGCTCGCCAGCAGCCATACCGGGCGCTCTTCGCCGGCCGAGAGCACCAGGGGCACCCGCGCGCGGAACATCGCGCCATCGGCGGCAAAGCTCACCTGCGAGAACAGCGTGATGTCGGGCTTCGTCAGATCGTCGGGCATCGTCGTCGAAAAATAGAGCAGCGGCAGATCGCGCAGCCCTTCGGGATCGCTCGCGGTCGCGACGACGTCGAAGCCGCCCGCCGTAGTCACGCGCGCATCGGCCGCAGGCGACACCAGCGCGATGGACGGATCGGCGCCGGGGCAATCATCGCGCGCGCCGGCGCGCAGCACCGCGACGAAGTCGTGCGCGGTCGCTGGGTGATCGCCATCGTCTGCGGCGAGCGCGACGGTCCAGCGCTCCGACGCTTCGATCTGATCGGGCGCCGGACACCACGAGAACGTCGCGTTCTTCGGGCCTTCTTGCATGAGCGTCGCGCCCGTCGGCAGCAGCGAGCGCTCGGCGATCGTCACGTTGGCGGAGTCGTCGTCGCGCACCTCGACGTCGAACTGCACACACGGCTCGCGCGTAAGGTCGAAGGTCGCACCAGCGCCGGGACGGAGGAAGATCGGCGCCGCATCGGCCGCGGGCGTGACGGTGATCGTCGTCGTCGTCGACGAGGTCCCGGCCGAAGATGCGACGCTGAACGTGAGTTCGTGCGCGCCGACGTGGCTGACCAGCGGCGTCCAGCGGAACGAGCCGCGCAGCGCATCGCCGCTGACGCTGGCGACGCTGTCGAAGCCCGGCAGCTCTGGTCCGACGACGCTCCAGGTCAGCGGTAGCGCGCTCGGATTGGTGACGGAGAGCTCGAGCGTCAGCGTCTCGTTCACGGCGATAGTCCGCGGCGCGACCGGCTGCAGGCTCGGCTCGGCGGCGTCGTCGCCACACGCACACAGCAGGAGGGCGGCGAGCATCGGCGCGGCGAGCAGCAGCGCGGCGACAGGCGACCCGTTGCCGAGGGAAGAAGACGTGAAGAGGAAGCGAGTCTGGATGAGTTGGCGGATGTGCATATCGAGGGGGCCGGGGCGCTGGCCAGCGCGCATTAGAGCACGCGCTCCGTGGCGCGGGCGAGTCGGCGCGGGCGAGTCGGCGCGGGCGAGTCGGCGAGTCGGCGCATTCGGGTCCGCAGCCTCCGCAAAGCGAGCGCACTGGCGCGCATCGGTCCGCGGTGCATCCTCGGCGCGTGTCTCCTTTCCGCTGGCACACTGCCACCCTTCGACGCCGTTCCACTCCGGCGCTGCTGGTCACATTGGCGTTTGCGTCGCTCTGCGCCTGCGGCGACGACGACTCGGCGGCGAACGACGCGGGTGCCCGCGATGCGAGCGCCGACGACGCCGCGCAGACGATCGACGGCAGCGCTGCCGATGGCGGCGCGCTCGATGCGCTCCTCGCGCGGCTCCGTGCGAGCGACGCGACGGCCGCGGCGCTCGACGCCGTGCTCCGGGAGATCGCGCTCGGCGATGGCTGGCCGCTCGCGGACGACGCGCGGCTCGTCTTCCTGACGCGCTGGGACGATGCGCCCGGCGACGTCGCGCTCGTCTCCGAGCTCGACGCGTGGAGCGAGACGGCGCGACCTGCGACGCGGCTCGCGAGCGGCGTGCACCACTTGGTCGTCATCGAGCGCGCATCGCTCACCGCTGCGATCGCAGGCGCGAAGTACAAGTGGTGGAGCGCGCCTGCCGTGTTCCGCGCGCCGCCGGAGGCCACGGCGTACGACGCCGACGCGCTCGGCGAATTCGGCTACGTCGCGCCGCCGAGCGATCGCGCCTGGTACGAGCGCTTTCCGGGCTTGCGCTCCGCGCACCTCGACGCGCCGCGGACGTTGCGCGCGCGGCTGCCGGTGGGCTTCGTCGCGCGAACGGCGGCCGCTGCGAGCGCGCGCACCGTGCTGTTTCACGACGGGCAAAACGTGTTCGATTCGGGCGCGCCGTATGGCGGCTTTCGCGCTGGCGAAGCGCTCGCGGAGCCTGCCTATGCCGACGTCGTCGCGCTCGCCGTCGACAACGCCCCCGACCGCTTCGACGCGTATACGCACGTCGACGACACGATCCCGGGCGTCGGCGTCGTCGGCGGACGTGCCGATGACTACCTCGCGCTGCTCGATGAAGAGGCGCTGCCGTTCTTTCGCGCGCGCTACGGCGTACGCGCGATGGGCGACAGCCTCGTCGTCGCCGGCTCGTCGCTCGGCGGACTGGTCTCGCTCTACGCCGCGATGACCAGCGACACGCGCCAAGGCTGCGTGATCGCGATGTCGTCGACGCTCGGCTGGGGCTCGATCGACGCGAGCGCAGCCGATGGACGCGCGCTCGCCGCGCTCTGGCCCGCGCGCGGGCACGGCACGACCAGCGTCTATCTCGACTCGGGCGGCGGCGGGGGTAGCGGATGTCTCGACAGCGACGCGGATGGTGTCGACGACGACTCGCCCGACGGCGCCGACAACTACTGCGAGACCGCGCAGCTGCGCGATGTGCTCGACGCCATCGGCTACGACTTCGGCACTGATCTCGCGCACTGGCACGAGCCCGGCGCGACCCACGACGAAGCCGCATGGGCCGCGCGCTTGCCGCGTGGCCTCGCGGCGTGCGCAGCAATGGGCTGGGCTGCAGCAGACTGATCGCAAGTTGCGTGTCGGCGAGACGCTGATCGCGAATCGCGTAGCTGGTACCCTGCGCCGCATGCATGCCTGGCGCGGTCACGCTTTTGGTCCTCCCGAGTCACTGGTCTACGAAGAGGTGCCCGATGCGCCGCTGCCCGCGGGCGCGATGCGCATCGCGGTCGCCGCATCTGCGGTGAACTTCCCCGACATCTTGTTCGTCGCCGGCACCTATCAGGTGAAGCCGACGCCGCCGTTCGTGCCGGGCTTCGAGATCGCTGGCGTCGTCGTCGAGAGTCGCGCCGAGGGCTTTCCCGTCGGCGCGCGTGTGGCGTCGACGCTGGACGGCTCGGGCGGCTACGCGACGCACGCGATCGCCTATCCGTTCAACACGTTCCTCGTACCGGAATCGATGACCGACGAGCACGCGGCGGCGCTCACCATCACGTATCAGACCGGGTGGTTCGCGCTGCATCGACGCGTTCAGCTGCGCGCCGGGCAGACGGTGCTGGTGCACGCGGGCGCAGGCGGCGTCGGCAGCGCGGCGATCCAGCTGGCGAAGGCGGCGGGCGCGAAGGTCATCGCGACGGCGGGCGGGCCGGACAAGGTCGCGGTGTGTCTCGCGCTCGGTGCAGACGTCGCTGTCGACTACAAAAATGACGATTTCGTCGCGGCGGTGAAGAAGGAGACCGGCGGTCGTGGCGCCGACGTCGTGTTCGATCCGGTCGGCGGCGACGTGTTCGACAAATCGACGAAGTGCATCGCCTTCGAGGGCAACATCGTCGTCATCGGCTTCACCTCGGGGCGCGTCCCAGAAGCGCGCGCGAACCACCTGCTGGTGAAGAACTATGGCGTCCTCGGCCTCCACTGGGGCGCGTACAACCTGCACGATCCGCAGTCGGTGCACGCCGCGCAGGCCGCGCTCTATGCGCTCTACACGAGCGGCGCGATTCGCCCGCTGGTCTCCGAGGTGCGGCCGCTCGCAGAGGCGCGCGACGCGATGAAGGCCGTGGCGTCGCGCTCGACCACGGGAAAGATCGTCCTGCGTCCGTGAGCCTCAGCGCAGAGTGCGCTCCCAAAGCAGACTGCGCCCCCAAAGTGGGACGCGCGTAAACGCCCGATCCGGGCGCGAGCGTGTTAGCGTGGCGGCGTGCGAATCCTGGGGTGGGCGACGGTCGTGATCGCGCTGTCGGCTGTCGGCGGCTCGTTCGCGAATGCGCAAGATGTCGGCGTGCCCCGTGTGGGTGACGGCCCGGGCAGTTTGCCGGCGCTCGTCCGCGTGCCCGTGGCTGGCGCGATGCAGACCGGACTGGTGGTCACAGGGCACGCGGGTTACGGCTTCACCGAGGGCGTGCTCGACGAGGCTGACTCGCACCATCGGCTGAGCGGCATCCTCGGCGCCTCGGTGCGCCCGCTCGCCTGGCTCGGCATTGGGCTGCGGCTCGACGGCCGCTACGACACGCACTCTGGCAACCAGGGCGCGGACGACGGAATGGTCGGCGAAGCGCGGCTGACTGCGCGCGCCTCGACGGACCTCTCGCCGCAGCTCGCGCTCGGCGTCGAGGCGGTCTTGTTCGTGCCGGGCAAATTATCGCCATCGCTCGACTTCGGCGCGACGACGCTCGATGCGACGGGCTTCGCTGCGTGGTCGCCATCGGCGTCGCTCACGCTCGCGGGCAACGCCGGCGTGCGCATCGACAACACCGGCAAAGCGGTGCCGGAGCGCGATCGGCTGAGCCGCGCGGACCGCCTCACGCTCGGTGCGAGCGACAGCAACGCCGTGCTGCTCGGCCTCGGCGGATCGTGGCGGCTGCCCGTAGTGGAGCTCGTCGCGGAGGTGTCTGCCGACCTGTTGTTCGGCAGCCGCGCGCCGCCGCTCGGACAGTCGCCGCTGCGCGTCGCGGCGGGCGCGCGGGTTCCGCTGAACGAGCGCCTCGCGGTGTCGATCCTCGCCGAGGTCGCGCTGTCGTCACGCCCCGCGATCGTGACGGGCGAAGCGCTGGTGCCCGTCGACCCGCGCTTCTCGCTGCTCGTCGGCCTCGTGTGGCGCGCCATCGGCACGCGCGCGGCTCCGGCCGACGAAGGCGAAGCGACCGACACGCGCGAAGTCGCAGCCGAACCCGCAGAACCGGCCGCCTCTGCGGCGACGACCGGACGCGTCAGCGGTACCGTGCGCGGCGACGATGGCGCGCCGCTCGCAGGTGCGACGATCAGCGTCGAGGACGCGTCGCCCGCCGTGCAGACGAGCACCGACGACACCGGCGCGTACACGCTCGAGGGCGTGCCGGTCGGCCGCGAGGTGCGGCTGCGCATCACTGCGCCCGGTCGCAGCGACGCGTTCGTCGCCGTCACGGCGAACGCAGAGACGGCGACCACGGCTGGCGAGATCACGCTCGAGCCCGCGCCGCCCGCTGGCGTGATTCGCGGGGTCGTGCGCTCGCTCCGGGGTCGCGGCGGTGGGCTCGCGAACGCGCGCATCGCCGTCGAGCCCGGCGGTCAGTCGGCAAGCGCCAATGACGCCGGCGAGTTCGAGGTCGAGGTGCCGCCAGGTGCCTATGAGGTCGTCATCGAGGCCGATGGGCACGAGTCGCAGCGGCGGCGCGTGACCGTCGAGCAGCTCGGCGTCACCGTCCTCAACGTCGATCTACGCCGGAGCCGCTGAACGTGCACCGCTGGTTCGCGCTCTGCACCGCGCTGCTCACGCTCTGCGCCTCGGCGTGTGACGGCTGCGCCGGCTGCGGAACGTCCGATGTGCTGGCGACGCTCGAGCGCGTCGAGGGCGTGGTCGAGGCCGACGCTGCGGAAGCGCCGGTGGCCTTCGAAGCGACAGCACCAGGGCGCCATTTTCGGCTCGGCGAGGCGGTGCGCACTGCGGCCGATGCGCGCGCCGATCTCGAGCTCGCGGGCGGCGGCACTTTGCATGTCGAGCCGCGCAGCGTGGTGCGCTTCTCCGCATCGCCAGGCGCGGCGCGGCGCGTCGGCATCGGAGTCGAGATTGGCGGCGCCGAGGTCGAGGCGCCTGCCGATGACGTACTCGCCTTTACCACCGCGTTCGGCAACGCGCGCGTCGAGCGCGGCTCACGCGTGCGCGTCTCGGGCGGCGAGGACGCGCACTTCGAGGTCGTGATGGGCTCGGCGCTCGTCGACGGAGACGGCGGCAGCGTCACGCTGACCGTCGGCGACCGCTTCGTCGTGCAATTCGGCGGCGCGGTGCTCGAGCGCGGCGCTCCGCAGCGGCGCGACGCAGGCCGACCGCGCGCGCCCGATGTCGATGCCGGCGCGCTGACGGATCTCGGCGCGCTCACGGATCTCGGCGCGCTCGGCGCACTCGACGCGAGCGATGTGCCCAGCACCGACGACGGCGCGGGCAGCGCATCGGTCGCTGAAGACACCGCCGCCGCAGATTTCTCCATCGCGGCCGGCGAGACCGCAACGATCCACGATCCGAGCGCGCCGACCGCGCTGCGCTTCCGCTTCGGCGCCGGGTGTACGACCGGCGGCACGATCGAGCTCGCGCGCGCGGGCTCGTCGTATTCGCGCGCGCTGCGCGCCTCCGGGCGCACCAGCGCAACGCTGACCGTGCCGAACGGCGCGCACGCCTACCGCGTCCGCTGCGGCAGCGACGCTCCGTTCGCGAGCGGCACGGTGCGCGTGAGCCGCGATGCCGGCACCGCCACGCTGCCGCGCCGCGCGCCGCGCACCACGGTCGACGCGGACGGTCGGCGCTACACCGTCCTCTATCAGACGCTGCTGCCGATCATCACGATGCGCTGGCGACGCGCGCCCGAGGCGCCGAGCTACATCGTCTCCGTCGAGCGCGCAGGCGGACGCGCAGAAGAGACGACGACGCGCGTCGCCGATCACACCTTCGCCGCCGGGCACTTCGGCGACGGCAGCTATACGTTCACCTTCCGCACCGCCGACGGCCGTGTCCGCACCGCGCCCACCTCGATGCGCATCGACTTCGACAACGCCACACCGGCAGCCCACCTCGACGCGCCTCCCGCGCGCGCGGCGGTCGTAGGTGGCGTGACCGTCTCCGGCACCGCGGGTGAGGGCGCGGCGGTCAGCGTCGACGGGCGCGCACTCGACACCGATCGCAGCGGGCGCTTCTCGGCTCTGGCGTCGCCCGCCGGCGGCGAGCGCTGCATCGCGCTCCGCGTGGCGCACCCGCAGCGCGGCGTGCACTACTACCTGCGCTGCGGTGGGGGCTGAGCGTTGACAATCGGTGAGCTCGACGGACGCGTGGTCCTCGGCCGTTTCCGCATCGTGCGCTTGCTCGCGCGCGGCGGAATGGGCGAAATCTATCTCGCGCGCAGCGAAGGTGCGGCCGGCTTCGCAATTCCCGTCGTCGTCAAGCGCGTGCTCTCCGAGTTCGCGAACAACGAGTCGATCGTCACGATGTTCAAGCGCGAGGCGCGCATCATGTCGAACCTGCGCCACCCGGGGATCGTCAGCGTCCTCGACTTCGGCGTCGACGGATCCGACTACGTGATGGTGCTCGAGTACGTGCACGGCTTTCACGTCGGCCGCTGGGCGCGGTGGATGCTCACGCAGGGCGAGCGCTTTCCGGTCACGCGCGCCGTGCAGATCGTGCTGCAGATGCTCGACGCGCTGCACTACGCGCACACCGTGAAAAACGCGGACGGCAGCCCGCTCTCGGTCGTGCATCGCGACGTCTCGCCGTCGAACGTGCTCATCGACGTCGAGGGCCACGTGAAGCTCGCCGACTTCGGCGTCGCGCGGATGCAAGGCGAGCAGACGGAATGGAAGTCCGGCGCAGGCGGGGATGCGACGGTGAAAGGTAAGTTCCCATACCTCGCGCCAGAGCTCTTCACCGGCTCGCCGCCGGAAGCCGCGAGCGACGTCTACGCCGCCGCGATCGTGCTCGACGAGCTGATCCGCGGGCTCAACGCGTTCCGCGCCGAAGACGCGCAGCTGACCATTGGCCGGGTCATTCACCTAGTGCCTGAGCGCCTCGACCACGTGCGCGATGACGTGCCGAAGGCGCTCGCCTTCGTCATCGCCAAGGCGCTGTCGAAGACGCCGAGCGAGCGCTGGGGAAGCGCTGAGGCGTTCGCGAACGCACTGCGTAAGGCCGTCCCGGTCCCCCAAGATCAAGCGCAGCGCGAGCTCGTAGAGGCCGCGCGCAAAGACTTCCACGATCCGTCGATCGCGCAGTCGCTACACGTCGACGATCTGTCGACGCTCGCCCGCGCCTGGCGCGAGGCGCCGGGTAGCGACGACTCACTCGAATTCGTGCCGGCGACGCTCGACAGCACGAGCCGTGCGCTCGAGACCGGGCTGTCCTATCCGCCGACCCACGCCGCGACTCCGATCGCGCTGGCGGACTCCGCACAAAAGTCGAGCGCCGATCGCGCCCTCAGCGATGGCAATCGCTTCCGCGCGCTGCTGGCGCTCGGCGCGCTCACGATCGTCTCCGTCGCGGTCGTCGGCATCGTGTTCGCGCTGCAGGGCCCGTCGAGAGGCGCCGGCGATCGCCCGGTGTATCTCGTCGTCGATCGCGGCAGTGACGGCGTCGACGCAGGCCCACCACCCACGCCCGCAGAAGATGCGCAGGTCGTGGCCGCGTCGCCGGCTCCGCCCATCGACGCGCCGGATGCCAGCAGCGCGCCCGCGCCGCGTCCCCGCGCAGCGCGCGCCCACGAGACGGCCGGCCTCGAGGCGCCGTTCCGCCGTCGCTCCGCTGACATCGCACGCTGCTTCTCTACGCACGCCGCCGATCTGAACGGCGCCGCCGAGCTCGTCGTGCGCTTCGAGCTCGACGTCGAGGGCAACGTCGCGAGCGCGAGCGTCTCGCCACCGGAGCTCGCCCGCCTCTCCGTCGGCGCGTGCGTGCTCGACGTCGCGCGATCGACGCACTTCGGTCGGCGCAGCGACTCCGTCTCGTTTCGCATCCCACTCGGCGCGCGGCGCGCACCGCAATGACCTCCGCGCAGCCTTACCCAGGACCCCCGATGACGAACCTCACGAGCACTCTCGCCGATGACGCCCGCGCCGAGCTCGAGACGCTCAGCCGCGCGAACCTCGCTCAGACGGCGCGCTACCCGGGCGACCGCCCCGATCGCCAGCCAGTGCACACCGTCTATGGCGGCGCGCAGCTATTCCGCGCAGAGACGAGCAAGCGCCTCGGCGAACTCGCCCTCGCCTCGCTCGAGCAATACGCGCCCGACGCCTTCGCCCTCGCCACTGCGCTGCGCCTGCCGGGGCATGAGCTGCTGCCGAGCGCAGACGCCGAGCGTCGAGCGCTGATCGCGCGGTTCGCGACGGACTCCACGGGGCTCCGCGCTGCGGATCCGGCCCGCTGGCTGCCGCTCGCCGTACACGATCGGATGATCGCCAAGCTACGCTGCGAGCCGGTCGAGGACTTCCGCATCGACTTCGAAGATGGCTTCGGCGTGCGTCCCGACGCGGAAGAAGACGAGACGGCCGTGCGCGCCGCACACGAGGTCGCGCGAGGGATGCGCGAGGGAATTCTGCCGCCGTTCATCGGCATTCGGATCAAGACGTTCAACGAAGAGCTGAAGCTGCGCGCGATTCGCACGCTCGATCTCTTCGTCACGACGCTGGTGACGGAAGCCGGCGCCCTTCCCGACAACTTCGTCGTCACCCTGCCCAAGATCACGGTGCCCGAACAGGCACGTACGCTCGTGCGCTTGTTCGAGCGGCTCGAGCAGCGCCTCGGGCTCGCGAACGGGGCGTTGAAGATGGAGATGATGATCGAGCTGACGCAGACGATCCTCGACGTCGAGGGCCGCTCGACGATCCCGCGCCTGATCGCGGCGAGCGAAGGGCGCTGCACGGGCGCGCACTTCGGCACCTACGACTACACCGCCTCGTGCGACATCACCGCCGCTTGGCAGACGATGGACCATCCAGCGTGCCAGTTCGCGCTGCAGATGATGAAGAACGGCATTGCCGGGACTGGCATCTTCCTCTCCGATGGATCGACCAACGTGATGCCCGTCGGCGTGAATCGCGCGGCCGCCGGCACAAAGCTCTCCGCCGAGGCGATCCGCGAGAATCACGACAACGTCCACGCGGCATGGCGGCTGATGTACGGCCACGTCCGTGGCTCGCTGAAGAACGGCTTCTATCAAGGCTGGGATCTGCACCCCGCGCAGATCCCGATCCGCTACGCCGCGAGCTACGCCTTCTTCCTCGAGAGCTTCACCGCCGCCGCCGATCGTCTGCGCAATTTCATCGACAAGGCTGCGCAAGCGACGCTGATCGGCGATGTCTTCGACGACGCCGCGACCGGCCAAGGCCTGCTCAACTACTTTCTCCGCGGCCTGAGCAGCGGCGCCGTCTCGCCGGAGGAGCTGTCGATCACCGGTCTCACCGTCGACGAAGTCCGCAGCCGCTCCTTCCTCCGCATCGTCGCCGGCCGCACCGCTGAGGCGCAGCGCGCTGCCTCGCCCGGCTGAGCGGACTCCATGATCGAAGAGTGGCTCCACTACGGATTTCGGCTGTTTCACCTGATCGCCGGGATCATGTGGATCGGCACCTCGTTCTACTTCGTCTGGCTCGACTTCAGCTTCACGCCGCTCGCGGAGAAGCAGCCAGGCGTCGAGGGAGAGACCTACATGGTCCACGGCGGCTTCTTCTACCGCGTCGAGAAGCAGCGCCCGCTGGTCATGCCGAAGGTGCTGCACTGGTTCAAATACGAGGCGCTGCTCACCTGGGTCAGCGGCGTCTTCTTGATGGGACTCGTCTATTGGCTGCGCGGCGGACTCGCGCTGGTCGATCTCAACCGCTTTCCGATGACTGGCACGATGGCGATCGGCGTGTCGATTGGCACGCTCATCGCCGGCTGGCTGGTCTACGACCTGCTCTGGGCGCTCATCGGCGCGCGCGCACCGCGGCTCGCGCTGCTGCTCTCGCTGCTGCTCGGCGTCGGCGCGATCTACGGCTATTGCAGGATCTTCTCCGGCCGCGCGGCGTTTCTCCACGTCGGCGCGATGTTCGGCACGGTGATGGTCGCCAACGTGTGGATGCGCATCCTGCCGAACCAGCGCCGCATGATCGCCGCGAGCCTCGCCGGCAAGGAGCCTGACTGGGCGCGCGGCGCCGGCGCGAAGCAGCGCTCGTTGCACAACAGCTACATGACGATACCGGTGCTCATCACCATGGTGTCGAACCACTTCTCGTTCGCCTTCGATCATCCGCTCAACTGGGCGCTGCTGACGATCCTCTGCATCGTCGGCGCGAGCATCCGCCACTTGATGATCACCTTCGATCGCAGCGCACCGGCATATTGGGCGTTTGCACCTGCACTGGTCGGGCTCGGCCTCGTCGTCGCGCTCACCTTGCCGGAGACCGTGCCCGTCGACACCAGCCCACGCGTCCCGTTCGCCGACGCGAGTGACATCATCACCCGTCGCTGCCGTCAGTGCCACTCGAGCACACCGACGGACTCCCTCTATCGCGTGCCGCCGAATGGCATCGTCTTCGATCGACCGGACACCGTCCAGGCGCTCGCGCCGCGCATCCGCCAGCAGGTGGTCGTCGCGCGCGCGATGCCGCTCGGCAATCGCACCAACATGACCGACGCCGAGCGCGAGATACTGCGGCGCTGGATCGACCAGGGCGCACAGGTCCAATGACAGAGTCGCAATCGACACTGATCGAATGGAGACACGCACGGCGGACGCGCGCGGTCGCGCGGTCCTCGGGAGGAGCTGAGATCGTATGAGTACCAAAGAACTGGGCGCGTCATTCGTCGGCCTCATCGATCTCGCGGCAGAAGAGGTCGGCGGCGCCGCGATTCACTGCACCGACGACTTCTTCGCGGGGATGGACAACCTGGTGAAGCCAGGGCGCGGCGTGTTCTTGCCCGACGAATACACCGATCGCGGCAAGTGGATGGATGGATGGGAGAGCCGTCGCAAGCGCGGACCGGGCCACGACAGCTGCATCGTGCGGCTCGGCGTGCGCGGCGCGATTCGCGCGCTCGACATCGACACCAATCACTTCCTCGGCAACCACCCGCCGTTCGCCTCGCTCGAGGCGACGCGCGCCAGCGAGAGCGCGACGACAGAAGAGCTCGCCGCCGCCAGCTGGACCGAGCTGCTCGCGCAGTCGCCACTGCGCCCCGGCTCGCAGAACCTATTCGCGATCTCTGGCACGGATTCCTATACGCACGTGCGACTGCACATCTACCCGGATGGCGGGGTCGCGCGGCTGCGCGTCTGGGGCGTCGCCGATCCCGATTGGCAGCGCTCGGACGCCGACGCGCTCACCCAGCCACTGCTGCACGCTGGCGAGGTCGACCTCGCCTCGGTGCGCAACGGCGCGCTCGCGCTCGCCTGCAGCGACGCGTTCTTCGGCCCGATGAACAACCTGATCGCCCCAGGACGCGCGGTGAACATGGGCGGCGGCTGGGAGACGCGGCGCAAGCGCCAGCCAGGACACGACTGGATCCTCGTGCGCCTCGGCGCGCCGGGCGAGCTCGGTCTCGTCGAGATCGATACCAATCACTTCAAAGGCAACTTCGCCGATCGCTTCGCGCTGCGTGGCATTTACGCGCCGGGCGCGCGCATCACCGATCTCGTTGCGGTGACCTCGTACGCGAGCGCGCGCGAGTGGCAGACGGTGATCCCGGAGACGAAACTACGCGCGAGTGAGCGGCACTTCTACCGCAGCGAGCTGCAGGCGAAGGGCCCGTTCACCCACGTGAAGGTCGATGTCTATCCCGATGGCGGCATCAGCCGGCTGCGCGTCTGGGGCAAGCGCACGTGACGCCGAGCGCGCTCCTCGACGCGGCCTCGCTCGACGACGCGCGCGCTTCGCTGACGCGCTGCTGCGGCGCCGCCCGCTGGGTGAATGGCATGCTCGCGCAGCGGCCATTCGGCAGTGACGCAGCGCTCTTCGACGCCGCAGAGGCGGTGTGGGCGACGATGGCGCCGTCGGACATCCTCGAGGCACTGACACACCATCCGCGCATCGGCGCCGATCTCGACGAGCTGCGCAAGCGCTACGGCGCGACGGCGCAGTGGGCCGCAGGCGAGCAAGCCGGCGCCGCGGTGGCGGACGAGCCGACGCTGCACGCATTGCGCGACGGCAACCTGCGCTACGAGGCGCGCTTCGGGCACATCTTCGTCGTCTGCGCGACGGGCAAGAGCGCCGCGGAGATGCTCGCGCTGCTCGAGGCGCGTTTGCCGAACGAGCGCGCAGCAGAGCTGCAGCTCGCGGCCGCCGAGCAGGCGAAGATCACCCGGATTCGACTGGAGAAGCTGCGATGACGACCCGTAGTCCGATCACCACCCACGTGCTCGACATCGCGCTCGGCCGCCCTGCCGCCGGTATCGCCATCGCGCTCGCGCGCGCAGCCGGCGAAGAGTGGCAGTCGCTTGGCACCGGCGAGACCGACAGCGACGGTCGCGCGAGCCAACTGCTCGCCCCGGGCGCGCTCGAGGCCGGCATCTATCGACTCCGCTTCGCGCTCACCGACTACTTCGCACGGACGCAGCGCACGTCCTTCTATCCGCACGTTGACATCGTGTTCGTCGTCGCTGCCGGCGCGACGAGCGAGCACTACCACGTGCCGCTGCTGCTCAGCCCGTTCGGCTATTCGACGTATCGAGGCAGCTGAGCCGTGGCTGCAGTCGTCGCGCCCGGCGTCGTCCCTGCGCTGTCACGGCGCCGCGGCTGGATCCTCGTCGGGATGGCGACGCTGACGATGGCGATCAGCTACTTCGATCGACAGACCATGTCGTTGCTCGCGCCGACCGTCTGCGAGAAGCTGCACATCTCCGACAGCTCGTATGGCGACCTGACCTCGGCGTTCTCGATCGCCTATCTGCTGGCGACGCCGTTCGCGGGGCGGATGCTCGACAAGATCGGCGTGCGCCACGGCCTGCTCGGCGCAGTGATCGTCTGGTCGATGGTCTCGGCCGCGCACTCACTGGTGCCCGGCTTCGGCACGCTGTTCGCGCTCCGCCTCGCGCTCGGAGTGGCCGAGTCGCCTTCGTTTCCAGCGGGGACGCAGATCGTCTATCGCGCGCTGCCCGCCGCCGAGCGCTCGCGCGGGATCGGCGTGTTGTTCACTGGGTCGTCGCTCGGCGCGATGGCGACTCCCTTCATCGCGACGGCGCTCTACAACTGGCTCGGCTGGCGCGGCGCGTTCGCCGGCAGCGCGCTGATCGGCCTCGTCTGGGTTCCGCTCTGGCTCGCGACGGCCTATGCACGCGGCGCGCGCGCTGCGCTCGATACACCGATGCGCGACGGCGGACTACGCATCGCCCCGCTCACGATGCTGCGTCACCGAGCGGTGCTTCGGGCGGCCGCAGTCGTCGTCGCGAGCGCGCCGATGATCGGATTCCTGCTGCTCTGGAGCAGCAAGATGCTCGTCGACTCGATGCACGTCCGGCAGGAAGACGTGATGCGCTATCTGTGGGTGCCGCCCGTGCTGTTCGACATCGGCGCAGTGGCGTTCGGCGACCTCGCGACACGCCACCGCCGCAAGCAGCGCGCGAGCGACGAAACACCCCCACGCCTGCTGCTCGGCACGGCGCTGCTGCTCGCAGCGGCCATCGGCGCGATTCCGCTCGTGCACGGCCCGTGGCCCACGGTCATCGTCGCCGGCGTCGCGATGGCCGGTGGCGGTGGCCTGTTTGCGCTGCTCACAGCCGACATGCTCGCGCGCGTCCCACCAAGCGCCGTCTCGCTGTGCGGCGGGCTCACCGCAGCGGCTCAGTCCGTCGCCTACATCATCGCGGGACTGATTATCGGCCGCGTCGTCGATGCGACACACAGCTATTCCTACGTCGTCGTCGGCCTCGCGGTGTGGCTCTTCCCCGGTTGCCTCCTGTGGCTGTTCTGGAAGGCACCGCCGCGCTACGTCGAGGCGGAGGCGTAGCAGCGCGGGTTTGGAGCGGCGCCGCTCGATGCGCGAGCGCGCAGCTGCCCGGTGGCCATTGCAGCGTCGACGCGGCCTGCGGCGGGACGGACGTGAGCGAAGCGCTCGTTTCCTCGTGCCACATCGCGCTATCCTCGCGCGCATGGACGAGATCGAAGAGCTGACGGAAGCGGAGATGCTGGCGCTCGCGGCGCTGCTGCGCGTGCTGATTCGCGCCGATGGTGCGTTCAGCGCAGAGGAGCACGCGGCGCTGTCGGCGGTGGCGGCCTCGGTGACGCTCCTGGTCGAGCGCGAGGCGGACGACAGCGCGACGTACCGCACCGCGGGTGAGCCGCTGCAGCCGCTCGGCGACGACGCGCTGTTCGCGCTGATCGAGCGTGCGGGCAGAGAGCTGCCCGATGAGACGTCGATTCGCGCGCTGGCGCGCACGGTGACGAGACCGGCCGCGCGCGCGACGATTCACGCGCTGCTGTTCGAGGTCGCCGCGTCCGATGGGATCGCCACGGGCGAGAGCGCCGTGCTCGACTGGCTCGCCGAGTGCTGGGCTCTCGGCTGACTCCCGGCGCACGTGACGCGCGGCACGTGACGCGTCAACATCGCCGGCCATGACCGTACTCGTCACCGGCGGCGCCGGCTTCCTCGGCGCACATCTCGTGCGCTCACTGCGCGAGCGCCGCCACGAGGTCGTCGTGCTCGACGATCTCTCGGGCGGCGTGCGCGAGAACGTGCCCGAGGACGTGCCGCTGGTCGTCGGCGACATCTGCGACGCCGCGCTCGTCGGGCGGCTGTTCGACGAGCATCGCTTCGATGTCGTCTATCACTTGGCGGCGTACGCGGCCGAGGGCCTCTCGCACTTCATTCGCCGCTACAACTACACCAACAACGTCGTCGGCTCGGTGACGCTGATCAACGAGGCGATCCGCCACAAGACGCGGCGCTTCGTCTTCACCTCGTCGATCGCCGTCTACGGCACCGGCGAGCTGCCGCTGCGCGAGTCGCACACGCCGCGTCCAGAAGATCCGTATGGCATCGCCAAGCTCGCGGTCGAGCAAGATCTCGCCGCCGCGTTTCACCAGTTTGGTCTCGAGTACACGATCTTCCGGCCGCACAACCTCTACGGCGCGTACCAGAGCATGCGTGATCGATATCGCAACGTCGTCGGCATCTTCCTCAACCAAGCGATGGCCGGAAAGCCGCTGACGATCTTCGGCGACGGCAAGCAGACGCGCGCGTTCACCTACGTGCGCGACATCATCGGCGCGATGGCGGAGAGCGCGTGGTCGCTCGAAGCGCGCAACGTCGTGCTCAATGTCGGCGGCGATCAGACGTACGAAGTCGGCGAGCTCGCGCAGGCGGTGATCGAGGTGACCGGCAAGCCGCTCGAGATCGTATACCTGCCGGAGCGCAACGAGGTCGTACACGCGCACTCCGATCACACGCGCTTCCGCGAGGTGCTCGGGACGACGCAGCAGACGCCGCTCACAGAGGGGCTCGCGCGCACCTGGGAGTGGGCGCAGACCGTCGGTCCGACGGAGACGCCGGCGTTCACCGCGATCGAGCTCGAAGAGGGGCTGCCGCCGAGCTGGAAGTAGGTCGGACGCGAGGTAGATCGCGTGCGTCCGCGCGTAGGCTGGGCGTGCTAGCTTCGGCGCCCAGAATGCTCGGTCAGAAGAAGATCGCCGTGGTGCTCCCAGGGCTGAACGTCGCCACGACGCTCGAGCGTACGATCGCGGCGATTCCGCCGAACATCGTCGACCTCCTGATCTTCGTCGACGACGGCGGCACGGATGGCTCGGCGGAGCTCGGGCGCAAGCTCGGCTGCCACGTGTTTCGCCACCCGAAGAATCGCGGCTACGGCGCGGCGCAGAAGACCGGCTATCGCGAGGCGCTGCGGCTCGGCGCGGACGTCGTGGTGATGGTCCACCCCGACTTTCAGTACAAGCCGGAGCTCGTGCCGGCGATGGCCTCGATGGTCGTATATGGCGGCTACGACATCGTGCTCGGCTCGCGGCTGCTGATGCGCGGCGCGCTCGCGGGCGGCATGCCGATGTGGAAATACCTCGTCAACCGCGGATTGACGATCTTCGAGAACGGGCTGATGGGCGCGGGCCTCAGCGAGTACCACACCGGCTATCGCGCGTTCACGCGCAAAGTGCTCGAGGAACTGCCGCTCACCGAGAACCGCAACGACTACGTCTTTGACAACGAGCTGCTCGCGCAGGCGATCCACTTCGGCTACCCGATCGGCGAGGTCAGCTGCCCTGCGCACTACTTCGACGGAATGCAGACGATCACGCTGCTGCCCGGCATCAAATACGGCATTGGCTGCGTGAAGACGGCGTCGGCGATGCGCGCGCATCGCGCCGGTCTCGCACCATCGCCGCTGTTCAATCGCGCCGGGCGCAAGCTCTCGGACTGGACGGACGGCGTCCCCTTCGTCGGCGCGGCTGCGTCATGAGCACGGCAGTGGCGGACGCGGCGGGCGCAATCGCGGTCATCGGGCTCGGCTATGTGGGCTGCGTCGAGGCCGCCGTACTCGCGGCGTCGGGACGGCACGTCATCGGCGTCGATCTGCGCCAAGCGGTGGTCGCGGCGATCGAGGCGGGACGCACGCCGCTCAACGAGCCGCAGCTCGCCGAGCGCATCATCAGCGGTCGCGCGCAAGGCACGCTGCGCGCCACCGTCGATCTCGCGGATGCGGTGCAGTCGACGAGCTGCGCGCTGATCTGCGTCGGGACGCCGCGCGGGCCCGAGGGCGAGCTCGATACCCGCGACGTGCTCAGCGCGTGCGAGTCGGTCGCGCGCGCGGTGCCGCCGGGCGCTTCCTACGTGATCGTGATTCGCAGCACGGTGCCGCCGGGGCTCTATGCGCTCGCCCGTGCGCGCATCGCGACGACGCTCGCGGAGCGCGGTGTGCGCGCGCGGGTGGGCCTCGCGCTCAATCCGGAATTTCTGCGCGAGGGCAGCGCGGTGCGCGATCGGGAAGAGCCCGAGCTGGTCGTCTATGCGACGGAGGACGAGAGCGCGGTCGCCGTCGTCGAGTCGCTGTGGAGCGCACATCGCGCGCGCCTAGTGCGCACCGATCCGGCGAGCGCAGAGGTGCTGAAGCTCGTCGCCAATGCGTGGCACGCGCTGAAGGTCGCTTTCGCCAACGAGGTCGCGCGCGTAGCGCGGCCGATTGGCGTCGACCCGTTCGAGGTGATGGAGCTGCTCTGTCGCGATACCAAGCTGAACACTTCCGCTGCCTATCTGCGGCCCGGAATGCCGTTCGGCGGTGCGTGTCTGGTGAAGGATGTGTCGGCGCTCGAGGCCTTCGCGCGGGCCGAGGGCGTGTCTGTGCCGGTGCTCGGCGCGGTGCTCGGCTCGAACCAAGCGCACCTCGATCACCTCGTCGCCGCAGTCCTCGCGCGCTCACCGAAGCGCGTCGCCGTCGTCGGTATCGGCTTCAAGCCGGGCGCGCCCGACGTGCGCGACAGCGCGCCGGTGATGTTGGTGCTCGCGCTGCTCGACGCGGGCCTCGAGGTCTCGGTCGCGGACTCCTCGGTGATCGACGCGCGCGTGCCGCCGCTCGGCCTGCTCGCGCTCGAGGCAGCGCTCGACGATCCGCGTGCGCGCGCCGTCGAGAGCGTCGCCGAGGCGGTCGAGGGCGCGGACGTGGTCGTCGTCGCGCATCCGTCGGAGGCCGATCGGCGCGCGCTGGTCGCGCTGTGGACGGCGCGTCGCGGGCCGCGCGGCGTGGTGCTCGATGCGGGCGGAGAGCTCTCGCGCAAGCTGAGTGAGCCGGAGCGTGAGGTGCTGGCGCCGGTCGTCGTGCTGCGAGGGCGCGCGTGACGTCGCCGCGAGTGCCACGGACCGCCTCGAAGCTGCTGATGATTCCCACGCACCCGGGAGTCCAATACCACTTCACGCGCGTCGGTCTGCCGACGTATTTCCTCGGCCACTGGGACCAGTTCCAATATTGGCGGCCGCAGGAGCCGAACGTTCACAACGTGCTGCCCGCGTTCGATGAGTCGCAGCTCGATTGGGGACCGGCGGAGTACGAGGCCTTGCTCGATGGGCGCATGCCGGGTCAGCCCGCGATCGGCTGGCCGGAGCGATACGACCTCGCCTGGCTGATGTTCAATTGGCAGGTAAAGCTCTTCCAAGACCGGCCGGGCAAGAAGCTCTATCGCGTCGCCAAGGTCGCAGAGCTCGAGTCGCACGAGTGGGACGAGCTGCTCGCGCGTGACGACTTCACCGTGGTGAGCTTTTATCCGAATACGGTCGAGTGGCTGCGTGCGGAGAAGAAGGTCGAGGTGCCGTATGTGCCACTCGGCCTCGACCCGGCCGCTTATGGCCCGTGGACGGGACACGAGAAGCGCGTGTTGTCGATCATCCACACCTATCGACAACGCGGCTGGCACTACAAGCAATATATCGAGGCGATGCGCGAGGTGCCTTCGCTGCACGTCGACCACCTCGACGAGGCGCAGGAGAAGTTCTCCTACGATGGCCTTCAAGCGCTGCTGCGCAACTCGCGCGTGTATCTGCACGACGGCGAGCAGGAGTACACGATTACGTTGATCGAGGCGCTGATGACCGGCATGCCGATCGTCTCGTTTCGGCTCCCTGGAATCGAGCGCTACGTCGTCGAGGGCGAGAATGGCTTCGTCTGCGACACCGCTGCGCAGGTGCGCGATCGCTGCCGGCTGCTGCTCGACGACGACGCGCTCGCAGAGCGCATGGGCGCTGCGAGTCGTGCGCTCGCGCTGCGCGACTACGCCGAAGAGACCTGGCGCAGTCGCTGGCTCGACATCATCGACCGCTACCTCGCGGGCTGAGCGGTGACCCCCGCCGTTCCGCAGGCGACCTCGCGCGCGCCGGTGTCGGCTGTGATCACGGCGTTTCGTGTGCCGCTGCGCGAGGCGCTCGGCGTCTTCGCGCTCGGCCTCGCATGGGCGCTGCTGGTACGGCCTGGGCCGCTATCGCTACCGTATTTCTGGGACGAAGCGGACGTCTACGCGCCCGGCGCAAAGTGGCTCGCGGATCACGACCTCGATCCGACGCCGGGGCACTTCCCCGATGACTGGTCGCGTGGTCACCCGCAGCTGCTGTACGTCTTGGCGGCGTTCGCGTTCCGGCTCTTCGGCCCCGGGCCGGCCGTCGGCCATGCGCTGATCGTGCCATTCACTGCGCTCGCGATCGCGGCGACGTACGTGCTCGGCGCCGAGCGCGCAGGCGTCCACCACGGCGAGCCTCGCGCGCCGCACGCCCAACAGGGCAATGCCGGTGCGCTGCACGCGCAACGCGGCGCACGCATCGTCGGCGCGGGCGCGGCGCTGCTGATCGCGACGAGCCCATTGTTCATGTCGATGGGCGCATTCTTGCTCCCGGAAATGCCGCTCACCGCGCTCACCGCGTTGGCGCTGGTGTTCACGGCGCGCGGACAGCTCGTCGCCGCTGCGGCTGTCGGCGTGGCGCTGGTCGCGCTGAAGGAGACGGGCGTCGGTCCGCCGATCGCGATCGCGGGTGGTCTCGCGCTCGAGGCGCTACGAGCGCGAGCGCCGCGGGCTGCGCTGCGCTCCGTGGCCATCGCGCTGACTCCGGTGCTCGCGCTGATCGTCTTCTTCATCTGGCAACGCCTGACCGCGGGCTATTTCGTCTTTCCGCATCACCAACATCTGTTCACCGATCGTCCCTTCGGGCTCGCCAATGCGGTGACGGTATTTCCGTCGATGTTCCTCTGGGATGGCCGGTGGATCGTGACGACTGCGGCGCTGATCGCAGCCGTTGCGCTGATCGTACGACGCGATTGGCCAGCTTCGCTGCGCCCGGACGCGACCAACCTCGCGATTCTGCTGCTGCTGCTCGGCAACGCCGTGTTCTTCGCCAAGATGTTCTGGCTCGAGCGCTACGCGCTGCCGGTCCATCCGGGCCTCTGCGCGCTCATGGTGGTGGCGCTGGTCGAAGCGGCGCGGCTGCTGCCCACCCGGCTGCTGCCCACCCGGCTGCAGCTCCTCGCGGCGGCAGCGCCCTGCGCCGTTGCGGCGACGCTCGGGCTGAGCGCGCTGCGCGAGCCGGGTGAGGCCGCCGAGCACAGCTTCGCGTTCGCCGACATCGTCGAATCGCATCGCCAAGCCTACGCGCGGATAGCGCAGCTCGACGTCGACGACCCTATTGTCGTGACGACTTGGCCGCTGACGACCGAACTGCGCGAGCCGTGGCTCGGCTTCGTCGAGACGCCAGTGCGCTCGCTCCACCCCGATCTGCTCGACCAGCATGCCAACACTCGGCCCGACGTCGTACTGGTCGATGAGGGCTCGCACGAGCGTGATCGCCTGCGCGCGTTGGCGCGCCAGTATGGACTGCGGCTGCGCTCGACGGTGCAGCGCGGGAGCGCGCCGCGATTGGAGCTGTGGAGTCGATGACGCGCGATGATTCGGCGCAGAGGCTCCGCGCCGCGCTCGCCGTGTGTGCCGTGCTGCTCGCGACGAGCCTGCTGTTCGCACCGCTGCTGCTCGGTGCATTACGTGGCGCCCCGCGCTTCTTCGAGTGGGACGTACCCGAGCAATATTGGGGCGATCTCGTCTATCTGTGCCGCTCGCTGCACGAGGGCGTGCTGCCCTATTGGAATCCCTATGATCGCGGCGGATATCCCTACTACGCCGACCCACAGGCGGCGACGTATCACCCCGTCGCCTGGGGGATCTGCGCAGTCGCGGGCGCGTCGCCGGGCCTCGCCTGGCAGGAGGCGCGGGTCGTGCTCGGATTTCTCTGTGCCGGGTTGTTCGGATTGTCGTGGCTTCGGCGCCTCGGTGCGAGCTGGCAGGCGGCAGCGCTCGGCGCAGTGGTGATCGAGGCCGCGCCGTTCATGCGCCACAACTGGGAGCTGAATCTGACCACCGCGCTCGGCTGGTTGCCGATGGTGCTGTGGGCCTTGGAGCGCGCGCTGCAGCTGCGACGCGCGCGCGACGCTGCGCTGCTCGCGCTCGCACAGGCGCTGCTCGTCTGGTCGGGATCCCCGCCGGCCGCGTGGTTCGCGGGGACGTTCACCGTGCTCTACGCGAGCGGCCGGCTGATCGAGCTCGGCCGACGCGAGGGTCGCGCGGCGCTGCAACCTGCAGTCACGACGCTCGGACTCACAACCTTGCTGGTCGGCGGGCTGTGCGCGGTCGTGCTCGTACCCGGTCTCACGCTCGCCAAACACTCCGTTCAGGCCGGGCGCTCGTACGCGTCGCTCGCCGAGGGCGGGCTCGCGCTGCGTGACGCGACGGCGTTGTTCTGGCCGCGCGATGGCAATCACCTCTACGTCGGCTGGATCGCGCTCGGGCTCGCCCCGCTCGCCGCGCTGCGTAGGCCTCGCCTGCCGGGACTGTGGGCTTTCTATCTCTGCGCGCTGGTCGCCGTGCTCCTCGCGCTCGGCGATCATGGGCCGCTGTTTCGTCTCGCCTTCGACTACCTACCTGGCGTACGCCTGTTTCGGCTGCCGCATCGCTACGAGGCGTGGCTCGGTCCCGCGATGGGTGCGCTCGCCGCCGGTGGGCTCGATGCGCTTGGTGAGCTGCTGCGCGAGCGCCTTCCGCGTCTGCGCGTGCGTGGCGCGGCCAACGTCGCGACTCTGCTGCTGCCGCTCGTCGTCGTGTTCGACGTCTCGCAGCGAATGCCGAGCGACCGACACACGCGACCACGCCCCGCACCGGGAGGCGCGGATATCGCAGCGCGGGTATTGCCACGCGCGCCCGACACGCAGATTCATTATCGCTACATGGACGAGTTCGGCATCTCGTGTCGCTCCGGCACGCGACTTTCGCGGCGCGACTTTCGCGGCTATCAAGACCCGCTCTTGCTGCACAGCTATGAGCGCGTGCTCGCGGCGCTCGGCGAGCACCCGAGCCTCGCGATGCAGTTCAACGTGCGCTACGCGCTGACCGCGCCGCACTTCATCCACGACTGGAATCGACACTTTCTGCCGCCGCCAAGCGTGCTCCGCGCGCTGCCCGGCGCGCGCGATCGGGGGCTCGGCGTGATCGAGCTGACGGGCGCGCTGCCGCTCGCGTACATCGTCCCGAATAGCCGCGTGCAGCGCGTCGACACGCGCGAAGAAGCGCTGTCGCGCACGATCGCTCGGGCGCCCGCGCCTGTCGCGATCATCGAACACAGGGAGTTCGCTCCCGCCGCGCCGACGCTTCGCGATGACGAAGTGGAGACGACCGCTGCGCTCGTGACTGCAGACGTGCTCTCCTACGACACCGATGCGCTCACGCTCGACGCGACCGCGCCTACCGATGGCATGCTGGTGGTGAACGAGACCTGGTATCCCGGCTGGCGCGCCTGGGTCGACGGCCATGAAACGCCGATCTTCCGCGCGAACGGGCTGGTGCGCGCACTCGCACTCCGTGCCGGGAAGCATCGCGTCACGATGCGCTTCGCACCCGCCGAGGGAGCACCGCTGCGCTGGCTGCTGCTCGCCTCGTGGTTGGCATTGCTCGCGCTGGTGCTGGCTCCGCTGCTCGCCGCGCGCCTCCGCCGCGCGCGCAAGGTCGAGGCACCATGACGGAGAGCGCTGAGCCAAAACGCACCCTGCCCGCCCAGATCGTGCTGCTCTATCGTAACCTCGCGCGCTCGCTCGGCCTCGCGTGGGGACTCGATCGCGCGCTCGTGCTGCGCTACCTCGCGCTCGGTCTCATCGACGCGCTCGCGCCGATCGCCATTGCGTGGGTCGGCAAGGCGATCGTCGACGAGGTCGTCGCTGCGGGGCGTGTCGACGCGTCCTACGGGCCAGCGATCCGCTGGGTCGCGCTCGAGTGTGCGCTGGTCGTCGGACGGCTCGGCGTCGGCCAGGCGATCGGCTACACCGCGGAGATATTGCGCGCGCGTATGGCAGCCCACGTCGAGGGCATCGTCGCCGAAAAGGCGGCGCGCCTCTCGCTGCGCCACTTCGAAGATCCAACGTTCATGGACGTGCTCGAGCGCGCGCGGAAAGACGCGAGTTGGCGGCCAGTCGAGATGATCACCCACGGTGTGTCGCTGACCCGGCAGCTGGTGACCATCGCCGGTTTTGCCGCCCTGCTGCTCGCGTTCAGTCCATGGGCGGTGCTCGCGCTGCTCCTCGCATCGCTGCCATTCCTCGCCGAGGCGCGCTTCTCTGCGCAGCAATACGAGCTGCAGCTCGCGCGCACCCAAGACGAGCGGCGCGCGGGCTACTACCAGCAGGCGCTCACCAGCGACTCGCTGGTGAAAGAGATCAAGCTGTTCGGCTTGGTGCCATTCTTTCTCGGCCGATGGCGCGCGATTCAGCAGCGCTTTCTCGCTGAAGATCGGCGCTTCGCGCGGACGCGCGGCGTGTGGGTGACGCTCTCGGGAACGGCGAGCACCTTGGTCTTTTACGGTGTGTTCGCCTGGATCGTAGTCCTCGCCGTCGCAGGCTCGCTCACGCTCGGCGCGATGACGCTCTATCTCGGCGTGTTTCGCCAGGCCCAGCAAGGCTTTCAGACGGCGATGTCGGCGGTCGCGCGCGCTTGGTCCGACAGCCTCTACATGGGCAATCTGTTTCGCTACCTCGCGATCCCCGACGACGACGAGGCGCGCCTCGGGCCGGCGGACGTGGTTCGGACGCGCATCGCGGCGCCGGAGATTCGCTTCGAGGGGGTGTCGTTCTCTTATCCGGACTCGGCGCGCAAGGCGTTGATTGGCGTCGACCTCACCATCGCCGCGGGTGAGGCGGTGGCGCTCGTCGGCGCGAACGGCGCCGGCAAGACGACGCTCATCAAGCTGCTGACTGGCCTGCATCGGCCGACCGCCGGACACATCTCGATCGGCGGGCAAGACATCGCGTCACTCGATCCCGGTGAGCTACGCGCGCGCGTCGGCGTCGTCTTTCAAGACTTCGCGCACTACCATCTCACGGCCGCGGAGAACGTCGGCATCGGCTGGCTGCCCTCCCTCGACGATCGCAGCGCGGTTTCCGCGGCCGCAGCGCAGGGCGGCGCCGCCGAGGTGCTCGAGTCGCTGCCAGCGGGCTACGACACGATGCTCGGACGCTGGTTCGGCGGCGAGCAGCTCTCCATCGGCCAGTGGCAGCGCGTCGCGCTCGCGCGTGCGTTCATGCGCGCGAGCGGCGTGCTCGTCCTCGACGAGCCGACGGCCAGCCTCGACGCCGACGCGGAGCACGCGATCTTCGAGCGCTTTCAGAAGCTCGCGGCGGGACGCACGGTGCTGCTGGTGACCCATCGCTTCTCGACCGTGCGCATGGCGGATCGCATCATCGTGCTCGACGAAGGCAAGATAGCCGAGACTGGCACTCACGCCGAGCTCGTCGCGCACGGTGGCATTTACGCGCGCATGTTCGCGCTGCAGGCAGCCGGATATCAGCCATGAGCGCGCATACTGCCGACGACAAGAGTACCACCGACCAGACTGCCAACAATCTGTGTCTGCACTATGTGAGCCCGCGCGCCGGGGAGCGCCGACTGGCACTCTCGGTCGACGCGCTGCGCGAGCTCGTCGCGCGCGAGCGTGAGTCAGGCCGTAGCGCAGCGTCCCTGCTCGACTACTGCGCAGCCGTGCCCGACGACGCGCACTTCACGCTCTCGTTCGACGACGCACACCGCTCGGTGCTGGAGCTCGCGGCGCCGGTCCTCGCGGAGCTCGAGGTCACAGCGACGTTGTTCGTCGCGACGGCGTGGATCGGCACGAGCGAAGAGTGGCTCGACTGGGACGGACTGCGCCAATTGCGCGACCTCGGCTGGACCATCGGCGCGCACTCGGTGACGCATCCACGCATGAGTTGGGCGCTCTACGACGAGACGCCAGCTGCGCGAGCGAAGCGCCTCGCCGAGGAGTGCGCCCGGTCGCGTGAGCAGCTCGCCGCAACGCTCGGCGTATGGCCAGCGCTGTTCGCGTATCCGTATGGCGAAGATCCCACGGAGGCGCGCGAGGCGGTGCGTGCGGCTGGGTTCAGCGCCGCGTTCTCAGTGCGTGAGAGTCGCGACTGGGATGGCGATTTGCTGTCGATCCCGCGGCGCGAGGCGATGGAGGCGGCGGGGCTCGTCACCGCCGGGGATGGCCCTCCGCTCGGCATCAGCGTCGTCGTCCCGGCGCGCGATCGCACGGCGATCCTCGGCGAGACGCTGCGGCGCCTCGCCGAGCAGAGCTATCCGAGCGAGCTGCACGAGGTGATCGTCGTCGACGATGGCTCGCGCGACGATCTGCGCGCGGTGCTCCCAGACGATCCGCGCTTTCGACTGCTGCCGAGCGGCAACACCAGCGGTCGCTTTCAAGCCGGACAAACGCGCGCGGTTGGCGCGGCTGCGGCGACACATCCAATCATTGCCTTCCTCGACGCCGATGTGTCAGTCGGCTGCGACTATCTCTGGGCCGTCGACTGGGTCCATCGACGCTGGCCGCGCACTGCGCTGCTCGGCTATCTCTCGGGCTACAACCTGCACGATCTCGGATACGTGCACACGCTCGCGCAGGTGCATGGCGCTGCGCCGCTCGAGAGCGTGCCAGTGATTCCAGACAGGCAGCGGGAGCCGCCGACGCGCGCCTGCCTCGACAACATCGACTGGCTGAGCGAGCCGTGGCGGCTCTGCTACACGGGAAATCTCTCGCTGCCGCGCGCGCTGTTCGACGAGATCGGTGGCTTCGACTCGAACTTCGAGGGCTGGGGCCTCGAAGATCTCGATCTCGGCGTGCGCCTTCACGCGGCGGGGGCGCGCTGGATCTTCTCGCGCTTCGCCCTCGGCTATCACGTCGTCGATCCGCTCGAGGACGCGCCGCGTAATCCGTTTCGGCGCCCCCATCCGACACGCGAAGACTTCGCCGGCTTTCTCGCGAATCTCGAGGTGCTACGCGCTCGGCATCTGGGCAATCCCGCGATCGCCGCGTATGTGACTCGGACGCTCAGTGACATCGACGAGACCTGCAGTCGACCGAGCACGGTGGGTATCGAGTTTGGCGGCGCAGCGCGGGTGCGGCCGCCGTTTCATGCACAGCTGCACAAGCTGCAGCCGGGCGGCGTGCCGACGGAAGAGCTGCTCGATCGCGTCGCCTATGCCGCGAAGGTCGGCGCAAAGCGCCTGTGGCTGCTCGGCGGTGAACCGGCCGAACATCCGGGCTTTCTGCGCGTGCTCGAAGCGGCGCACGAGCGCGGGCTGCGCGCAGGGATGGCGACGATGGGGCATCCGTTCGCCGACGCGCGGCTGGCGCGAGAAGCGCAGCGGCTCGGCCTGCAGCACGCGACAGTGCTGACGTTCGGTGGCGATGCGGCGCAGCACGACGCGCTCGGCGGGTCGGGACAGTGGGCCCGCTACGAGGCCGGGGCGCGCAATCTGCGTGAGGCTGGCGTGCACTGCAGCGCCCACCTCGTGATCACCGACGTGAGCTCCGCGTCGATGCGCGCGTGCGAGAACGCGCTGCGCGCCGATGGGGTGAAGATCGACGAGGTCAGCCGCATCGCTGCTGAGAACGTGCGCTAGGACGCCGCGGACGCTACCGTTGTTGCCTATGACTTCTCCGGCGATGCTCCGCTCCATGTGGCTCCTTCTCGCGATCGTCGCGCTGCTCGCGCTCGCTGGCTGTGGTCGTGCGCGACGCGGCGGCGGCGGGACTCGAGACCTCGGCACGCCGACAGACAGCGGCGGACTCGATCTCGGTAACATCGACGCGGGGAGCATCGACGCGGGGAGCGGCGTGGACCTCGGCGGCGGAGGCTTCGACGCACGGGTGGACTTCGGCGGTGGCGGGGTCGGCACGGAGGGCGCGCTGCGGCTCTCGGAGGGCTCGATGGGATTACTCGAGGTCTTCCACGCCGGCGTCTGGGGCACCGTGTGCAACGACCTCTTCGACGGGAGCAGCGCCGGCCCGACGGTCGCGTGCCGGCAGCTTGGTTTTGCGAGCGGCATGTACGTGACGCCGGAGGTGCCTGGGATTGGTGAGATCCACATGGACGGCGTCATGTGTGCGGGCACGGAGGCGCGGCTCGTCGACTGCCCGTTCAACGGTTTCGGCGTCAACGACTGCTCGCACAGCGAAGATGTCGGCCTGATCTGTTCGAGCGGCGCGCCCTGAGCGCAGGCGCGATCGTCGGCGCGCGAGACCTTCGCGCGAGAGGTTATCCGGCTCAGCGCAGCAGCCGATCGAGCGCGGCGAGATCCGCCTCGCGCGTCGCCTGCGGATCGTGCTGGGCAGGCAGGAGCAGCACCGCGCGCGTCTCGCCAAACACGAGATGTGCGGCGTCGAGGTGGCCGTGCGCGACGCCCGCTTCGTGAAGTGCTGCGACGGCTTGGCGAATGCCGTCGAAGTGCTCCGCGGAGGGATTCGACGCGGCCGAGCGCAACGTGCCGATCGGCGCTTCGAGCACGGCGCTCCCAGCCTCCGCATCGATGTCGTAGATCGCCTGCAGGTGCGGGTGATCGGCGGCGGCGCACGCGCGTAGAAACGTGACGCGCGCCTCGTCGCAGGGCGCCAACCAGACCAGCCGATCGAGCGCGCCATCGCGTGCGAGCACCGCGTCTGCGTTGGGCGCGGAGACGCGCACCGCGTCGGTGACGACGACGTAGCGGTCGCAGCTGCCGAGCGCGGCAGGCGGCGGCAGCGACGCCAGTGCGATGGCTGCGGACGCGGTCTCGGCGAGCGCCGGCCACGCGAGCGCGGAGAGGCGCGCGCCGAGCTCCGCGCAGCTCTGCGGACGTGCGGCGGGATCCTTCGCGAGCAGATCTTCGACGAGCGCGTCGTAGACGTCGCCTAGCTCCGGACGCAGCGCCGACGGAGCCGGCGACGTGCTCTCGAGGTGTTGCTGTACGAAGTCGGGACCCGGGAAAGGCAGCGCACCGGTTAGCATGCGTACGATCAACACGCCGAGCGCGTAGACGTCGGTCGCCGCGGTCGGCTGTCGACCGCCGGTGATCTGCTCGGGCGCCATGTACGCCATCGTGCCGAGCATCGCGCCGGTCAGCGTCGCGCCGAGATCGGCGAGGTGCGCCACGCCGAAGTCGCCGATCTTCACCGTGCCCGCGGCGTCGAAGAAGACGTTCGCCGGCTTCAGGTCGCGATGCACGACGCCGCGCCGATGCACCGCGGCGAGCCCCTCGAGCAGCGCGCCGAGGATCGCGCGCGTCATCGCTGGCGAGAGCGAGCGCCCCGCGGCGAGGCGATCGTCGAGCGTGCCGCCGGCCATGTGCTCCATCACGAGGAACGGCCCGGACGGATCGAACTCGAAGACGCGCACGACGTTCTGGTGTTCGATCGCGGCCGCGAGCCGCGCCTCGCTTACGAAGCGCGCGAAGGCGTCGCGACCTTGCGCGCCATCGGCGACGTTGAGGACCTTGATCGCGACGTCGCGATCGTGAAACGCATCGTGCGCGAGGATCACGCGGCCGGTGCCGCCCGCGCCGAGCGGTCGCACGACGCGGTAGCGACCGGCGAGCCAGCGCGAAGCATCGGGGCCAGCTGTCGCGCCGGTGTCGCGCACCAGCGCAGCAAAGCCGCGCGCATCGCCGAACGATTCTTCGAGGTATTCGGCGACCGTCAGCGGCAACGCCGGATCGCCGGCGCGGAGCTCGTCGAGTCGCGACGCCGCAGCCTGCGCGAGACCGAGCGCGTCGAGACATGCGACGAGCAGGCGAAGCGCCGCGCCGCGCTGCTGCGGGGCAAGCGCCGCGCGCTGCAGCACGCGCGTCGCCGGCTCGTGACGACCAAAGCGCGCGAGGATGATGCCGAGCCGAAGCGCCGCCGCGCCATCGTCGGGCGACTCGCGCAGGTGCTTCTCGTAGAGGCGCCCGGCGTCGCGCAGCTCGCCCGCGGACTCGAGCAAGCGCGCAGCCTCGAGCAGCTCGCCAGCGCGCTCGTAGAGCGCCGCGGCACCAGCCACATCGCCTGCGCGATCGCGGAGCAGCGCGGCGTCCGCGAGTCGGCCTTTGATCTCCGCGGACTCGGCCGCACGCAGCGCTTGCTCTGGGCGCAGAAGCAGCAGATCGCGCAGCCGCTCCTGCGCCGCGCGATCGTCGCCGGCGAGCGCGTGCCGGTATGCCTCGTCGAGGCGCTCGGCCTGCTCGGCGCAGCGAATCGCGTCGGTGTATCGCCAGACGCGCGCATAGAGCCCTGCCGCGCGCAGCGGCTCGCCCGCGGACTCGAGCCGCGCGGCCGCATCCGCGTGTCGCCCCTCGCCGATCAGCTTCGCCAGCGACGCCTCGAGGTCGGCGCGCGTCATGGAGACACCGGGGTCACGGCTGCGGCTGGCTCGGTGGCCACTTCTTCGACGATCTCCGGCGCGTCGATCGCGGCCTCGTCGTCGTCGGTCGCGTCCTCGGCGGCGCTCGGTGGGAACGGCGGGAGTACGCCGCGGGCGCGAGCGCGAGCGTCTGCGCTCGAGGCGCGCGCGACCAATACGCGTCGCGCGCGAGAGCGCCGGCCAGGTGAGGTGCCGTCGAGCCAGAAGTAGCTGCGGTTGCGCACGTCGATGTGCACGAAGCCGCCCACTGTGTACGTACCGACGCCGCTGAAGCCCTCCGCGCGTAAGTGATCGGCGAGGACGGCGTCACGCACGCCGGGCAGCACGACGTCGATCGCGCGCCCCATCGTGTGGCGGCTGGTCGAGCGATCTTCGCGAAAGCCGCTGACCACCCAGACGAACGGCACGCGGAAGTGGCGTTGCGCGCGATAGACGCGATCGAGCACGCCGGGATCGATTGGGTGCCGCGCCCCACTGCGACGCGCGGCGAGCGCCTCTTCTGCGCGCCGCCGCGCATCGGGATCGAAGCCGCCGTCATCGTGCTCCGGGACGAGCTCGACGCGCACGCCGCCCGCGACGGTGACGAGCACCAGCGGTGGTCGCGGCAGCGTTGCCTCCCAGCGCTCGCGATCGTGCGCGGCGGCCGGCTGGTGCCAGCGCGCGCGCATGCGGCGATAGCGCGCGCTGATCTGCGGGCGGCGCGGTCGACGTGGTCGGTGCGGGCGGCGCACGGTGGGCGCGCGGACGCCAGCGTCCTGCGCGAGCGTATTCGCCGGCAGCAGCTCGGCGGCGCAGCCAAGCGCAGCGCACAGCAGGACAGCGCGGATGGCGGCGCGAGGCCAGCGATGGACGCGCGAACAGGCCATCGTCAGCGCGGGATCTCGGGCAGCTCGATCTCCAAGTGGTGCAGCACGCTCTGCAGCGTGCGCAGCTCTTCGCGCACGGTGCGCAGGTGCGCGCGGTAGCCACGCACATCGCCGCCGCCGTGCGCCGCGATCGCGCGCTCGGCGTTCTCCGCGATGAGCAGCAGATGCGGATGCAGCAGGCGCAGATCCGGCGTCGGCGTCATGTGTCCGGTCATCGTCACGTATTGCTGCGCGAGCGGCAGCGAGAAGCGCGCGAGCGGCTCGTTCCCCGGGTGCATCTCGACCCAGCGCAGGGTGCGGCGGATTCCGTCGAGCACGAGCACGAGGCGCTGCAGATATTCGCGATGCGCGCTCGGCGGAGGTGGCGCGACGCGCGGAGAGGGCGTCGCACGTCGCGCGGCTGAGGTCTGAATTGGCTGGGTCACCTGGCCGGGCGCTGACTGCGGCTGCGGCTGCGCGGCGGCGCTGGTCGCCGTGGCCGAGGACGACAACAGCAGAGCGAGGAGCGTGAGAGCCGCGAGCGCGAGGACGGGCAAAGACTGACGAGTCGCATGCATCGGGCTCACCGCACGATCAGAAGATGGTGACGACCCGCGTCACGCGCGCCGTCGCGTCAGTCGGCGAGGTGGTCCCAGCGATGGACACCGACGCCGCGAGCGCAGCGAAGAACAGGCGACCTGCTGCGCCGCCGCCGCCGCCACCGCCGCCGCGCGAATCGCCGCCGTCCGCGCCGCCGAGCGTCACGCCTGCGCCGCCCGTGCCTCCGGAGCCAGCGCTGGCGCCGCTGCCGCCGCTGGCCGCCGTCGTCGCATCGCCGCCGCGCGCGCCGTCGCCAGGGTCGCTGAACAGGTCGCCATCGCCGCCGCCACCACCGCCGCCGTTCGCGACGACGAGACCGATCACCGCGACGCTGGTGCCTTCGAGGAACACCGTGCCGCCCGCGCCACCGCCACCGCCGCTGTTATTGCCGCCTTCGCCGGGACCGCCAGGTGCGCGCACGATGCCGGTCGCGCTCACGGTGATCGACGTCGCGGACGTGATCTGCAGCGCGCCACCACCGCCGCCGCCCGGTCCGCCACCTGCGGCGTTCGCGCCCGCGCCGCCGCCACCGCCGCCGTAGAGCACGGCGCCATCACCGTCCGCGATCACCGCGCCGCCGGCTCCGCCAGGCGCGTCGGTCCCGATGAGCACATCTTGATCGCCGCCCTGACCGCCGGCGCCTGAGTGTCCACCGCCGCCGCCCGCCGATTGGGTCACGTCGAACGCGCCGCGCAGCTCGCCGCGCGCACCGCCACCGGGGCCCGCTGCGCCGTTGCGATCTCTGCCGCCATCGCGACCGCCGGGACCACCCGTGTTGCCGCGTGCGCCCACGTCGATCACGCCATCGATGATTACGCTCTCGGTCGACAAGATCACCAGCGCGCGCGCGCCGATGCCAGTCACGGTTGCGCCAGCCGCGACACGAAACGAGCGCATCGCGAAGATGCCGAGCCCCGGCGCCATGTCGGCCTGCACCGCAGTCCGGAAGACGATGCCGGTCACATCACCGGCCGCTCCGGCGGCGCGCAGCACCGTCGCACCATCGCGGATCTCGCCGGTGTCGGTGTTGATCGTATACGAGGTCGTGGTCACCGCGACCGCAGCCGTGCCGGCGAAAAGCAGCGCTGGGTCGGGCACATGGCTCGGGCGGATGCGGCCACACGCGCCGATGCCGCCAGTCTCGATGCAGCCGAGGCTGCACGACATCGTCATCGTCATGCCCGTTGCGGTGCAGGCTTCGAGCGCGCCGCCGCTACAGCGCGGGATGCACGTCGGGCCGGCGTCGAGGCCGGCGTCGAGCGGCCCTGCATCGAGCTCCACCGCAGCGTCGACATCGCCTGCGTCGGCATCGCCTGCGTCGACATCGCCTGCGTCGACATCGCCTGCGTCGACATCGCCTGCGTCGACATCGCCTGCGTCGAGGATCTCGGCATCGACGATCTCGGCGTCGACTATCTCTGCGTCGAAGATCTGCGCGTCTTCTTCGGCCGCGTCGCGATTCGCATCGGCGGTCGCGTCACGCGCAGCGTCGCGCATCGCGAGATCGACGAGGCCGCCGTCGATCGCTGCGCCTTCGAAGCGCCCTTCGCGATCGACCGAGCAGGCGGTCGCGCCGACGCAGAGGATCAGAGCTGCGAGACAGACACGGCGCTTCACGGCGGCCCTCCTGCTGGCGGTGCCGAGCTCGTCGCCTCGAGCGCCACGCGCGCCGCCTGTTGTTCGGCCTCCGACTTCGAGCGGCCGCGGCCCTCGCCCGCGAGCTCGCCGTCGATGCGCAGCGCCACGTGAAACGCGCGCTCGTGCTCGGGCCCATCGGCGGCGACAATCTCGTAGCGCGGCGCGCTGCGACCCGACGCCTGCAGCCGCTCCTGCAGTCGCGTCTTGAAGTCGAGCGCGCCAGGGCTCTGCGCGTCGAGCAGCGGCGCGAACAGCGGACGCCCGATCGCCATCGCTGCATCGACGCCGCCGTCGAGATACACCGCCGCAAAACACGCCTCGAGCGCGCCGGCGAGCAAGCGCGGCTTGTCGCGCCCACCAGAACGCTCTTCGCCGCGACCGAGGCGGAGCGCCGCGCCGATGCCGAGCTCCGCGGCCAGCCGTGCGAGCGCAGGACCACTGACGAGCGCCGCGCGGCGTTGCGTGAGCTCGCCCTCGCGTGCGTCGGGAAAGTGCTCGTGCAGCAGCGTACCGACGACGAGCCCGACGACCGCATCGCCGACGAACTCGAGCCGCTCGTTGTCGCGTGCTCCCGCGGCGTGCTCGTGCACGAAGGAACTATGGGTGAGCGCCTCCTCGAGCAATGCGGGGCGCAGAAATACATGGCCCAGCGCATGGCCCACGGCATCGACGTCGATCGGAGGTGGAGGGCGATTCGTGGCGACGCGCATGACGGAGCCCGCACATCATACTCGGAGAGGCTTCCGCGCGGTGGAATCGCGGGGTAGCATCCGCGCCATGCTCATCGAGGACGACAAGCTGCGGGACAAGAAGGTCATCACGGCGGATGGACGGCAGATCGGCGAGGTCGTCGGCCTCGAGATCGAGCTCGACGGCTGGCAAGTCCAGTGGCTCGACGTGAAGTTGCTCCGCGAAGTGCTCGACGGCCTCAAGGTGAAGAAGCCGATGTTCGGTACGGTCACCGCGCGCTTTGCGCCCGAGCGCGTGCGCAACGTCACCGACAACGTCGTGCTCACCATCGACTTCGATCAGGTGAGCGCGCTGCTCTCGGCCGAGGGCCCGGACGGCGTCGAAAAGAAGAAGTGAGCGGCGACTGAGCGTCAGTTCAGTGTTCGGGCTGCCGTCGCTACGGTATGACCCGAGTCTCCGTTCAGACAGAATCGCTCCCTTACGCGGCTGAGCTCCATGCGGGGCGCGTGCGCCTCTTCGTCGCCGGCCGCTTGGTCGGCGCGGGAGCGTGGTGCATCGGCCGCATTCTCCCCGTCAACGCCGCGCGCCTCGGCGTGCCGCGCTACGTCATCGAGGCGCTCGAGCGCGAGCTCGGCGCCGCGCTGCAAGAGGCCGCGTAATCACAGGCGCGCAGCGGAAATGCTGCGCGCTTACGCGTGCCTACGGAGAAAAACAGCGCTTACGCGTGCCTACGGAAAAAAACCGCGCTTACGCGTGCCTACGGAAAAAAACCGCGCTTGCCGTGCAGGCGAACACGCGCGGCGAGGCGCAGCAGATCCGTGCCCGCTTTGACCATGGCCGCGGTGCCGAGCTTCGAGCCGCCGATGTCGTGCCAGGCGCGCAGCGGTACCTCGAGCAGCTTGGTCGGCGGGAGCGGCGGCGCGCCTTCACCACCGGCGAGCAATCGGCCGAGCAGCTCGACGTCGAACGCCCAGCGCGACGAGAACGGCGCGCTCAAAGCGTGGCGCAGCGCGGGCGTCGCGCGAAACAGCTTGGCGCCGCACTGCGTGTCGTAGATGCCCATCGACAACACCAGCGACGCCGTCGTCGCGAACATGCGTCCCGTGTAGTGCCGCAGCGGGTGCCGATCGACGTCGGCGCCGAGCCTCGCGACGCGCGAGCCCATCGCGACATCTGCCTGCGCCGCCTCGAGCTCGTCGGCGATCCGCGACAGTTCCTTCGGCGGCGTCGCGAAGTCTGCGTCGTAGTAGCCGACGATCGCAGCGCCGCGCTCGAGCGAGGTGCGCAGGCCGACGCGCACGGCCTCGGCCTTACCGCGATTGTCTGGCAGCACGAGGTACGACGCGCGCCCCTGATGACGCTCGCAGATCGCCGCGAGCACGTCGCGCGTGGCGTCGCGCGAGCCATCGTCGACGAACAACAACGTGAAGCGCGGATCGGCGAGCAGCGTGTCGACCTGCGCGAGATCGAGCCGCGCAGCCTCGTTGTAACAGGGGATCGTGACGAACACGGCCGAGGGCGTAGCACGCGGATTTGCTGCTGACGACAGCGGACGTCACGGGGCGATCGGGCACGACTGCGCACGCGTCGGCGCATCGCGGTGCGCGGCTCACTTCACCAAAGCGCGAGCCTCGACCAGCGCCAACACTTCGTCGCGCGCGTGCTCGTCGAGCGCGTCCCATGCAGCAACGAGACGCTCGATACGCGGATCGGCGTCGCGCACCGCACGCACCGCGAGCGGGCCCTTCGCGGCGCCTCCGCGCTTGGCGAGCGTACGCACCTCGTCGAGCGCGCGCCCGTACGCGTTCTCGTCGAGCTGCGGTCGACAGCTCACAGCGCGATCGTCGATGTACGCGCTCGCCGGCGGCTTGCCCTGGCCGACGTAGACGCTGGCGAACGCGAAGCCGAATTTCTCGAGCCAATAGCGCACTTTGTGCTCGAGAAACGACGGCAGCGCGGCCTCGACGGCGCCGAGCGCGGAGTCCCACGGCAACGTCGGCTCGCGGCGCAGCTCGTCGAGGTTGGCGGCGACGCTGGTGCGCGTGGTGAAGACGACGACATCGCCGAGCGCCGATAGCTGGCGCGTGAATTCGACCGCACCAGGCAGCGGATCGCCAAGGAAATCGAGGCCCTTCCAGCCGTCGTAGCGCGCCAGTACGCCGTCGAGATCGAGGCAGATCGTCGGCCGTGCGCGGCGCACTTGGGTGACGCGTTCGGTTTGGCGGAGCGGTCGTGCGTTCGACAGCGCGTTCGACAGCGCGTTCGGCGGCGCAGCGACGATCGGCGTCTCCGTCGAGGCAAGCGCGTGGCTCGGCACCGCGGCGTGCTCACGCGCTGCGCCCGGGATCGCGCTGAGCGGCGCGGGTCGCGTCGCCAAGATGCGCTCGACGGCGCCGTGCCCTTCGAGCCAAGCGTCTTCGAGCTCGCCCTCCCCGCTCCACACACGCGACCAATGCTGGCGCGTGTGATGACGTCCGGGGAGCCGCAGCCACGCACCTGCGCCGCCGGGCTCGAGTCGCGGTTTTTTTGGAAACGTCTCGGGCGCCGCGACGAGACCGAAGCGCGCCCAGTCGGAGACGAGCTCTTGCAGGAGCGCGAAGACGAGCGGCGTCGGCGCGGGTTCGGCGAGCACGGTGAGCAAGTGGTAGCCGCCGGCGCCGTTCGAGTCGGTCAGCAGCGGATCAAAGCCGCGCGCGCTCAGCCGCTCCCACCACGCGAGCACCGCGCTGAGGTTCGCGGCGCGCGCGCTCGAGGGCTCGCCATCGAGCTCGTCGTGCAGATCCACATCGACTGCAAACCAGCGCGAGGTGTCGTCGGGCGCGGTCGCGTGCAGGCCGACGAGGTGGCCCACATCGAGGCTCGCGTAGTGCCGGACCAGCGTGCCGTGGGTGAGGAACTCTTTGCCGCGCGCCTTGCCGAACGGCGCCGTGAACGCGGCCTGCACGCGCCCAGCGGCGGTGACACGGCGGCGCGCGCTCGGCAGATAGGCGCCCCACAGATCGATGCGATTCACCAGCCGCGCCATGGTGAAGCGCGCGAGCGCGTCGGCGTGGATGCGCCACTCGTCCGCCAGGATGCGCAGGCTCGGGTCCACCTCGCGCAGAGCATGCCATGGGCGCGGGCCACGACCGCGAAGCTGCGCGCTCGGCGTCGGTCGTGGGCACTTGAAACCGGGACGGGCTCGCGTAGAACCGCGCCATGAAGCGGAAGCCGATGCTGACGAAGCGCGAGAAGAAGACCCTCGAGCCGCCCCGCCCGCCTCGCGCGCGGCCGGTCGCGGCAGCGGGCGGTCAAGGCCAGCAGCACATCCACTGCATCGCGTGCGGTCGTCACATCGACGCGAGCGAGCTCAAGGGAGACGCGCCGACGGCGACCGTCCTCACCTGCCAACATGGCTCGCAATTCGCATCGTGCGTCGGCTGTGTCGAGGGCAGCCAGCACCTTATCGACGAGCACGACCGACTGAACCAGCCGGTGAAGTCCGCGTCCGCCTGGCACTGACCTCCTGCTGCAGTGCGTGTCGCCGAGTCCACAGCGGCTGTGGGCCGCGCGCCACGCTGATGCGCGCCCGATCCGTTTAACTCCACGGCTTCACGTCGGCCGAGCGCTCGGCCCAGGACTTGAAGAGTGGCCGCGGCGTGCAGCTCTCCACGGTCCTTCGACGTCTCGCTCTCCTCAGCGCGGTCGCGCTCGTCGCGCTCGGCGTGCTGATCGCGACGCCCTACCCGAGCGATCGCCTCACGCCGCGTACGCGCCAGTCGACGCGCGTGATCGATCGGCGCGGCGAGACGGTGTGGGAGCGGCCCGCGATGGACGGTGGCTATGCGCGCTTCGTCACGCTCGACGAGGTGTCGCCGTTCGTCGTGCGGGCGACGCTCGCCGGTGAAGACCAGAATTTTCGCTCGCACATCGGCATCGACCCCGCCGGCGTCGCGCGCGCGCTGTGGCTCGATCTGCAGGCGGGGCGGCTCGCCTATGGCGGCTCGACCGTCACGCAGCAGCTGGCGAAGCTGCTCGATCGCGAGCCGCGCACATTGCTCGGCAAGCTCGTCGAGGCGACCGACGCGCTACGCCTCGAGCGCACGCTGAGCAAAGACGAGATCCTCGAGCAATACCTGAACCGCGCCTACTACGGGCGGAACGCGTACGGCATCGAGGCCGCTGCGCAGCGCTTCTACGGCAAGCACGCGAGCGAGCTCGCGCTCGACGAGGCGGCGCTGCTCGCGGTGCTGCCGCGCGCGCCGTCCGCGTACGATCCGGCGCGTCATCCGCAGCGCGTGCTCGGGCGTCGCGCGAAGATCCTCGCGCGGCTCGCGCGGCTCGGCTGGGTCGACGAAGCCGCCGCGACGAACGCAGCTGCGCAGCCGCTCGCGACGCTCGCCTATCCGCGCCAGAGCATCGCCGCGCCGCACCTCGTCGACTGGCTGCTGCTCAGCGACGCGCTGCCGGTAGGCATAGCGGAGGTGCACACGACGATCGATCTCGCGCTGCAACAGCGACTCGAGCAGCGCGTGCGCGATCATCTACACGATCTCGAAGGACGCGGCGTCACGCAAGCCGGCGTGGTGGTCCTCGAAGTGCGCACTGGCGACTTGCTCGCGATGGTCGGCTCGCGCGGATACGGCGAGCTCGCGGTGCATGGCTCGGTGAACGCGGTCACGACGCCGCGTCATCCGGGCTCGACGCTAAAGCCGTTTCTCTATGCGCTGGCGCTCGAGGACGGCGCACATCCGGGCACACCGGCGTTCGACGTGCCGACGACGTATCGCGGCTACGCGCCGCGCGCGCTCGATCGACGCTTTCGTGGCGTCGTCTCGCTGCGCGAGGCGCTCGGCAGCTCGCTCAACGTGCCGGCGACGCGGCTCGCCGGCGCGCTCGGCGCAGATCGCTTCGCGCGCACGCTCTACGACGCAGGGCTGCACACCATCGACACGCGTCCCGGCCGCTACGGCGTCTCGCTCGCGCTCGGCAGCGCAGAGACGCGCCTCGTCGATCTGGCCGAGGCGTACGCGATGCTGGCGCGCGGCGGCAATCATCTCGGCACGCGGCTGGTGTTGCCCACGGCAGGCGAGCCGGATCCGCGCGTGACGAATCGCGTCCTCAGCGAGGAGTCCGCGTACCTCATCTCGCGGATGCTCGCCGATGCGCGCGCGCGACGTCGAACGTTCGGCGTCGAGACGCCGCTCGAGTTTCCGTTCGAGGTCGCGGTGAAGACCGGCACCTCGCAGGGGCATCAGGACAACGTCGTCGTCGGCTACACGCCGCAGGTCGTCGTCGCGGTCTGGGCTGGCAATTTCGGCGGTGCGCCGACCCACGAGGTGCTCGCGATGGACGGCGCCGCGCCTCTGTTTCGCGATGTGATGCTCGCAGCGACGCAGTTCGTCGAAGGGCAGGCAGGCGGCGACGGACAGCGCATCACGCGTGCAGGCGGCGAACACGCACGCTTCGCGCGGCCGGACGGCATCGTCGAGCGCGAGGTGTGTCCGCTGTCTGGCCTGCTGCGCAGCGCGCACTGTCCGCATGCGGCGCAGCAGGAGATGGCGCGCGCGCACGTACCGACGCGTGAGTGCGGCTGGCACGGCGTGAACGGCATCGCGCTGCCGGCCGAGGTGAGCGCGTGGCAGCGCGGCGTCGCGTCGCTGCCTGCAGCCGATGGCGACGCGCGCGTCGAGATCCTCGGCCCCGCGAACGACGCGCGCTTCGTCATCGACCGGACGACGCCGCGCAGCGTCCAAGCAGCCCACCTGCGCGTGGCCGTGCGCGCCGCGGACGTGCCGCTCGTGCGCTGGGAGGTCGACGGCGTGCTGCTCGCAGAGGCGCCCGCCCCTTACGACGCCTCTCTTCCGCTCGTGCCCGGTACCCACCACGTGCGAGCCGTTCTGCCTGATGGCGCCACCGACGAGATCGTTCTCCACGTAGTCGACGGAGCTCACCGATGAAACATCCGCAGCCTCTCCCAAGCGCAGTGCTCGCCACGCTCGTCGTCGCGCTCTCGACGTGTTTGTTCGTTCCGCACATGCGCGGTGACGAGCCGCGCGCACACCGTGCGCAGGCTGCGCCACGTCCACGCGCTGCGGGCGCGGTGGCTCTCGCGAACACTCCGCTGGCGGTCACGAGCGCCGGCTCGACCTGCGAGGTGTGCCCACCCGATCAGACGTCGATCGCGCTCGGCTTCTCGGCGGAGGTGCGCCCGTCCGACGTCGCGCGCGCGCTCAGCGTCTATCCGCGCGTCGTGCTGGTGCCCGCGGGCGCCGACACGCCGAGCCGCCGCGTGATGCTGAGCGGCGCGTTCGCTGAGCGGCGCACCTATCGGTTCACGCTGCCGAACACGCTGCGCTCGGTCGCCGGCGCGACGATCGGCGCGGCGTTCAGCTTCAGCGTCACGACGGGCTCGTTCGAGCCGGTCGCGCGCATGCCGATCGGCCAGGCGGTCTTGCCGATCGGTCGCGGACTACCGATTCAATTGCAGCACGTCCGCAGCGCACGCCTCCGCGTGTTCGCGCTCGACGCGGCGGACCTCGAGGCCGCGGCGCGGGTCACCGGCTGGCACGAGCAGGGCAGCGATCCGGTCGCGTCGCTGCCGGCCAACGTCCGCGCGCGCGAGCATCTGATTCGGCCAAGCAGCAACGACGGCGACTCAGCGGGCGTGCAAGAAATCGATGTCTTCACCGCGGTTTTTGCGGGCGCGCGCGCGGCTCGCAGCGGGCCGGTGCTGGTCGTACTCGATGCGCCGGGCGTCGACCCGAAGGTGACAGTCGTGCAGCGCGCCGACATCGGCGTGGTGCTCAAGGCGGGACGCGGCGGCGGACTCGCGTGGGTGACCGATGGCCTTACGGGTGCGCCGATCGCGGCCGCCGACGTGACCGTGTACGACGGCGAGCGCGTGAAGTTTCGCGGCCGCACGCGCGCCGACGGCGTCGTGATGTTGCCGGCGCGCGCGCAGCTCGAGCATCGCGTGCCGGCACGTGCGGCGCGCGCCGCGCGAGCAGTCGTTAACGACGACGGCGAAGACGACTTCAATGGAGGAGGCGAATTTGAAGGAGGAGGCGAGTTCGAGGGAGGCGGCGAGTTCGCGGGAAGCGGTGGCGAGCGTCCACTCCGCGCGGTGGTCCTCGCGGGCACGCGTACGGCGTTCACCAGCACGAGCTTCGGCGCGGGGATCGAGAGCTGGCGCCACGGCCTTCCAGGCAGCTACACGGAGGGCCCGAACGCAGTGCGCGGAATGGTCACCGCCGAGCGCGGCATCTATCGGCCGGGCGAAGCTGTGCATCTGCTCGGCGTGTTGCGTCGACGCGCTCCGAGCGGTCGGCTGGTCACGCCGCGCGGTCAGGTCGAGGTGCGCGTCACCGACCCGGACGGCACCGAGCTGCTCAAGCGCAACGTCGCGCTGACTGCGTTCGGCACGTTTCGCCTCGAGTCGGAGCTGCCGCGCGCGGCGCGCCTCGGGCGCTACAGCGTCACCGTGAAGAAGGACGAGTCGACGCTCTACGCGCGCTTCGAGGTCGGCGAATACCGTACGGCGAGCTTCGAGGTGAAGCTGCCGCCGACCGGCGAGGCCGAGCGCAACGCCGCCGGTGACGTCGTGCTGCCGGTGCGCGCCGACTACTTCTACGGCGCGCCCGTGCGCGGCGGCCGCGTCGCGTGGAGCGTCTCGTGGCGCGGCCGTACGCCGAGCTTCGCAGCGAGCAACCAGGGCCTGGCCGGCTTCTCGTTCAGCGGTGAGAGCAGCGACGGACTCACGCAGCTCACCAGCGGCGAGCTCGAGCTCGATGCGAACGGCGCCGGCAACATCGAGCTGCTGGCGGCCGCGCTCGCGCCCCTGCGGACGACGAGCGCGCAGGCCGTCGATCTGGTCGTCGAGGCGCAGGTCACCGACGCTGCGGACGACGTGCTCAGCGCGACCAGCGTGCAGTCTTTGTCGCGCGGCGCGGTGCTCGTCGGGCTCGCCAACGAGCGCTGGGTCGTCGGCATCGCGGACGGCTGGGACGTGCGCGTCGCGGCGGTCGACTCGCGCGGCGCGGCGATCGCTGGGCAGTCGCTGGTCGCGTCGTTGGTCCGGCGCACCTGGGTGAGCGCCGCCGAAGAAGGACACGATGGCCCGAGCTACGGCGGTCGCTACGAAGATCGTGTCGTCGCGACAAAGGAGCTCACCAGCGCCACGCAGCCTTCGCGGGTGCACTTCGATCTGCCGGGCGGCGGCGACTACCGGCTCGACGTTCACGTCGCTGGCGAGACCGGCATCGCGAGCAGCAATGTGTGGGCGTACGGCGGCAGCGACTTCTACGGACCGCCGCGCAACGACGCGCTCGTCGACGTGCGCCCGGATCGCGCGAGCTACGCGCCTGGTGACGTTGCGCACCTCGTCGTCGCATCGCCGTTCGCGCGCGCCACGGCGCTGGTCACGACGGAGCGCGAAGGGATCCTCGAGGCGCACGTCGTCGCGCTCGACGGCGCGAGTACGCCGATCGACGTTACGGTACGCGAAGGGCACGTCCCGAACGTGTACGTCGGTGTCTCGATCGTGCCGCGCGGCGCTGCCGGAGCCGCGCCTGTCGCCGGCTCGCCGCTGAAGATCGGCTACGCGACGCTGCCCGTCAGCACCGCTGCGCGACGCCTCTCGGTCGTGCTCACGCCGCGCGCGGGAGCGATGCGTCCAGGAGAGATGGCGGACGTCGACGTGCGCGTTCGCGATGCGGCGGGGCATCCGGTGCGCGCCGAGGTCACGCTGTGGGCCGCGGATGAAGGCGTGCTCGCGCTCACCGGCTACGCGACGCCGGATCCGTTCGCGCCCGCCTACGCCGCGCATCCACACGCGATCGCGACGTCGTCGAACTACACGCAGTGGACCTCGCACTTGTCCGGCACCTGGGACGACGGCGGCGTCGGTGATAGCGGCGCCGAAGAGGCCGGCAGTGCGGCGCTTCGCTCACGCTTTCTCTCGACCGCGTTCTTCTCCGTGCCCGTCGTGACCAGCGCGCGCGGCGAGGCGCGCGTGCGCTTTCCGCTGCCGGACAACCTGACGCGCTGGCGCGTGATGGCCGCGGTCGCCGACGAGGGCGAGCGCTTCGGCAAGGGTGAGACCGCGATTCGCGCATCGAAGCCGCTGCAGGTCACGCCGTCGCTGCCGCGCTTCTTCACGCAAGGCGATCTCGTCGACGCGAGCGCGGTCGTGCACAACGACACCGGCAGCGACGGCCTCGTCGAGGTGCGCTTCGAGGTACGCGGCGCGGAGCTCGCGGGCGACGCAGTGCAGCGCGTCGAGGTCGCGGCGGGTGGGCAGGTGCCGGTGCGCGTGCGTCTGCGCGCGACCGGCGTCGGCGACGTCGTCGTGCGGGTGCGCGCGGCAAAGGGCAGCGAGCACGACGGCTTCGAGCTGACGCTGCCTGCGTATGCGCCGACGGTGTGGCAATCGAAGCAGCTCGGTGATGGTGTCGTCGATGGCAGCGCGCGCGCGACGATCACGCTGCCGGAGGGCGTGCAGCCTGGGCTCGCCGAGCTCGTCGTCACGTATTCGCCAACGGTGCTCGCGTCGATCGAGTCGGGGCTCGAGTCGCTGGTCGAATATCCGAACGGCTGCGTCGAGCAGACGACTTCGCGCTTGATCCCGATGGTGCTGCTCGAAGATCTGCTGCGCGGGCTCGGCAGCGAGCGCTTCGACTCGACGACTCATCGCGCGCGGATGGAGGCGTCGATCGTCCACGTGCTCGATCACCAGAACGACGACGGCGGCTTCGGCCTGTGGCCGGCGAGCGACAGCGAGGGCTTTCTCACCGCGTATGCGCTCTGGGGCCTGCTGACGTCGCGCGATCACGGCTACGAAGTGCCGCGTGTGCGCGTCGATGCAGCCGTCGCTTACCTCGCGCGCCACGCGACGCAGGGCGACGACATGCACGGTCAGTTCTCGACCGCGGAGACGGCGCCGTTCGCCGCGTACGTGCTCGCCTACGCGCGCCAAGACGATCGCGGTCTCGGCGCGCAGCTCACCGATCGCCGCGCATCGCTGAGTCGCTTCGGGCTCGGCCTGCTGGCGAGCGCGCTCGAACAGCGCGAGGCCTCGGCGCAGCTGCTGCTCACCGACCTCGACGCGGCGCGCGCGGCGCGAAGCGGTGGTGGCGTGCTCGTACACGATCCCGCGGCGGACGCGGGCTTCATGAGCTTCGGCCGTGATCTGCGCGCGACCTCGAGCACCGTGCAGGCGCTCGTCGCCGCCGGCAAGACCGACCAAGCGAGCGATCTCGTCGCCGGCATCCTCGCCGAGCGCCAGTCGGACGGCTCGTGGGGCACCACCTACAACAATCTGTGGGCGCTCTACGCGCTCTCCTCGTACGCGGGCAGCGTGCGCAAGACGGCCGAGGGCGCGACCGTCGTCGTGCGCCTCGATGGCCGCGAGCTCGCGCGCACGCGCATCACGGCGACGACGCAGGTCGAGCGCATCAGCGTGCCCTACGCGGCGCTCGTCGGCGCCGATGGCCGACCGCGTCAGCTCGAGATCACTGCGCCTCACGACGCGGGCGTGCGCTGGTCCGCGCGTCTTCGCTACGCGACGGATCTCGCGCACCAGACCGCCGAGAGCCACGGGCTCAGTGTCGCGCGCACCATGCTCGATGCCGAGACTGGCGCCGTCGTGACCAGCCCGCGCGTCGGTCAGCTGTTGCGGGTGCGGCTGAGCGTGACGTCGACCGTCGCGCACCAGCAGATCGCGCTCACCGATCGGCTACCGGCCGGCCTCGAGGCGGTGGACACGAACCTCGTGACGGAACAGCGACGCGTCGAGACGGCCGGCGACGACTGGACCTGGATCTGGCGCGAGCTGCACGACGAGCGCGTCGCGTACTTCGCCGATCATCTCGCGGCGGGAACGCACACGGCCGAGTACCTCGCGCGGGCGACGCGCAGCGGTGAGTTCGTCCGACCGGCGCTGAGCGCCGAGGCGATGTACGACCCGGCGGTGCACGGCATCGGCGCAGTCGAGCGCGTCAGTGTGGTGCGCTGACGTGCGCGACGCAGTCAGTGTGGTGCGCTGACGTGCGCAACGGCCTCGACGCTGGTGCGTGCGAGATCGAGCAGCGGCTGGGGCATGAGCCCGCCGAGCACGACCAGCACGACCAGCGCGAAAGCCGTCGCACGCTCGCGCGGATAGAGATCCGGCACGGCGCCCTCGGCGACGAACATCTCGCCGCGCGAGCGCGGGCCGAGGAACGCGCGATGGAAGCTGCGCAGAAACGCGATCGCGTTGAGCGCGGTAGCGAGCAGCAGCAGCGCGGCGAACACCGGGTGTTCGTCTAGGATGCCTTGCACGAGCAGGTCTTCACCAACGAAGCCGAGCGTCCCGGGGAACCCGACCGACGCGAAGCCGAGCAAGAACCACACGGCGACGAGGCGCGGGCTCTCGCGCACGATGCCACCGAGACGCGAGACATCCGCCGTGCCGGTGCGCGCGGTGAGTGACCAGGCGACGAGGATGAGGCCCGTCGTCGCCAGGCCGCAGGTGATGCTCTGCAGCAGCGAGCCGGTGACGCCCTGCGTGTCGAGCGACGCGAGACCCACCAGCGCGAGGCCCGATTGGCTCACGACGATGTTGCCGACGACACGGCGCAGATCGGCCTGCACCACCGCGAGCAGCGCGCCGAGGACCGAAGAGCCGAGGCCGATCCACGCGACGATCGGCAGGCCATGTGCGCTCGCCGCTGGCAGTAGCGGGACGACGACGCGGGAGAGCAGCACGAACGAGAGCGGCACACCCGCGAGCACCACGAGCGGGCCGAGCGGGCCACGCGCTGCGAGCGCCGGCAACCACGCGTGAAACGGCACCACCGACGCGCGCACCAGTGCCGCCAGCACCAGCAGCGCGAACACCCCGAGCTGCCACGTCAGCGGCAGCCGCGACGCGGGCCCCGGATCGAGCGAGAGCGGCTGCGCGGCCCCGGAGCGCGCGAGCAGCACCGCGAGCAGCACGATCCCCGCGATGAGCGGGAGTGAGCCACCGACGTTGAGCGCGATGTGGGCGCGGCGCGTCTCGCCATCGAGCTGACGGCGGCGCGCGAGGATCGCGCCCGGCACGAGCGTGGCCAGCCAGCCAACGGCGAGCAGCACCAGGTCGCGCGCGCAGATCACGGTGACCGAGGCTGCGGCCGTGGCGAGCACCGCGACCACACCGCCGCGACCGAGCGCGAGCCGGGGTGCAGCGACCAGCGTCGCGAGCGCGACGATCGCGGTGAGGAGCAGCAGCGCGACCGCCGCACCATCGAGGCCAACCACCAGCGCGAGCCGGCCATCGAGGAGCGGCAGTGCGCCGCCCAGCTGCACGTGCGGGCCTGCCGGGACGAACCGCGCCAGCGCCCAGAGCGCGAGCGCGAGACTGCCGAGCGCAGCCGTCGTGCCGAGGAGCCGGGCCCGCTTCGGATCCGGAACGGCGCCGAGCAAGATCGCCGTCAGCAGCGGGAGGCCGATCGCGAAGATGGGCAATGGCACGTTCACCGCTGGCTCTCCTGTCCGGCGTTGGGCGTTCCCGCGTCCGGCGCAGCGCGCTTGCTCGATTCCTCGCGCCGACCGGGCAGCGCTGCGGCGAGCGCAGCGACCTCGAGCAGCTGCGTGAAGCGGCGCTCGTGCAATGAGAGGACCATCGCGATGCGCGTGACGGGCGCGACGATCGCGTTCTCGAACGCCTCGAGCTGAAACCGATCGAGCGCGAGTCGATAGACGAAGCTACGCAGGCGCAGCGGCGCGAGCCCGGCGACGAAGCCCGCGGCCACCGGCATGCGCCCTTGGTGCACGGCGCGCACGACGTCGGCATCCTCGAGCGCGGACGGCGCGCGCAGCATCTGCCAAGTGCGCAGCGACGCGTGCGCCACCATGTGCACCAACGCGACGCGATGAAAGCCAAGACCGACCTCGACGAACATCAGGCCGACCTGCGTCGTCGTCGCGAACGCGAGCGCGCTCTTCGCGTCCGATTGGACGCGCCAGCACAGCGTGCCGACGACTGCCGTCATCGCACCGACGACGACGATCACAGCGCAGGCGATCGGCGCGCGCGCGAGGACCGGCGCCGCGCGCAGCAAGAGGAACACGCCCGCGTGCACCGAGAGCGCGCCGTAGAAGAGCGCGCTCGATGGTGTCGGTCCTTCCATTGCGCGCGGCAGCCAGCCGCCGAGCGGGAACTGCGCCGACTTGCCCATCGCCGCGAGGAGGAACGCGAGCGAGATGGCCGTCGCAGTGGCGGGCGCGACCTGCTCGAAGTGAAGATCGCCGATCTCCGAGCCGTGCCCCGCGCGGTGCAGGAGCGCAGCCCCGACGAGCAAGCCGATATCGCATAACCGATAGACGACGAACACGCGCAGCGACGCGCGCACAGGTGCCGTGCGCTCGTGAAAGAACGCGACCAACAGCACCGACGAGAGCCCAACGAGCTCCCAGCCCGCGAACAGAATGTCGAACGTCCCCGCCGCGACGAGCAGCTGCATGCCCGCGGCGAACACGCCGAGCAGCAGGAAAAAGCGCGTGAAGCCCGCCTCGCGGTGCAGGTACGATCGCGAGAAGCGCGCGACCAAAGAGGTGATCACGGTGGTCAGCACCAGCATGGTCGCGCTGGTCGTGTCGAGGTGCAGCGAGGTGTGAAAGCTGTAACCACCCACCTCGAACCACGCGCCGAGAGGCACGTGAATCGGCTCGCCGCCGCGCACCAAGATCGCGCCCGCGCCGAGCAGCGAGGCGATCAGAGAGCCGACCAGCGCCGCGAGCGTGATGCCCGCCGTGGTCGACTCGCGCGGATTGCGAACCAGCAGCGCGTAACCGCCGATGGCGGCGACTGCGAGCGCCGGAAGCGCGGGCGCCGCGATGACCGCGCGCGCTGCGATCTCAGGCAGCGACAGCACGGTGCACCTTCTTCGCGACGCTCGCGTCGATGATCGCCGGCGGGAGAGAATCGGCCTGACCGCGATACCAAGCGTGCGAGCTCGCGACGACCGGCACCTTCAGCTTCGGCGGCTCGTACGGTACGAACGCGCCATCTTCGAAGAGCATCATGTGTCCGGTCTCGGGGTGCACGGCGACGAGCCGCACCAATCCGTTGACCACCAGCTCGCGCACGTCCTCGCGGCGCTCGCAGATGCCGAGCAGATGCGCGGTCTCCGCCTCGATCGCGAGCAGCAAGCGAACCGGCTCGTGGATCTCGATCATCTGCTTCGGCAAGCCGGTACGCAGATCGCTCATCGCGCCGTCCATCACGCCGAGCAGCGCGACCAAGTTGTGCGGCAGCTTCGTGCCGGCACCGAGGCGCTCGTTGTCGACGCAGGAGAAATAGTACTCGAGGTTGATGCCCGCACCGACCGGACCGACGGCGACGAGCAAGCGCTCGAGCACCGAGCCGTGCGGGTCCGTGCTCGCGTCGTACGAGATCACGAACGCGCGTCGATCGAGGAACAGCCCACGCGTCATCGCGCGTCGACCGATCACGCACACGGCGTTGGTGACGTGCCCGAGCTCGGGGCGCGGCTCGCCGAGATCTTGCGCGCGGGCCTCGACGTGCGCGAGCGCGCGGCGCGGCGATGGATCACGCGGCGCCGACTCGAGCCTGCGACAGCGCTCCTGCGCCGAGAGCGCGCGCACTGTGTCGAGCGTCGCGACGATCCGCGCGAGGTCAGCGCGAAACGTCTCTGGCACTTGGTCGAGATCCGCGAGCCGGATCGCGTCGCTCGCGGTGTCGTGCATGCCGCCGATGAACCACACGCTGTCCGGCAGATCGATGCCGCGCTGGCGCAGCAGCACGCGCACCTCGGGTCGGTTCGCGGCTTCGGCGAACAGTCGCGCGCTCGCGTCACCGTGGCGGCCGCCACATGCGCCGCAGTCGTACGCTGATCGATGCGGGTTGTTCACGCTCGAGGAGCCGTGCCCGAGCAGCACGATGAGGCGCGCGAAACCGCTGAGCAGCCCGGTGTTCTCGAGCTGCGCGGCGACGCGATCGGCCTGCTCGCGCACGGTAAAACCGGACGCCTTGAGGCCGTCGAAAACCGCCTCTTCCTCGCGACGCGCCGTGAGCACGGTGAGTGGCTCCGGCAGCAACCTGCGCAAGAGTCGCGCGCTGGCGCTGCCGTAAGCACGCGGAAACAAGATGCGCCCGAGCAGCCCGACGAACGCGAGCGCACCGAACACTGGCACGAGCAGCAGTCCACGGACGAGCGAGCGCGTGCCCGAGCTCATGTCGCGCTTCAGCCGCGCCCACTGTGTGCGTCGTCGCTGGCGCGCGTTGGCCGCGTCGACATGATCCGGGTGCGCGACCTCGGTCACGATGTGACCAGGCGTGAGCAGCACCGGACAGCGCGGCGCCGCCTGCCCCTCGTCGAGTCCGCGATAGTCCATCGCAAAACCGAAGAAGCCGCCGAGCCCGTAGGTCGCGATGCTCGGATCGGTCTCCTCGAGCGCGCGACGAAACGACTCTTCGCGATCGTCGAAGCAGCACAGAACCTGCACGCTCGGCGCCGCCGCGATGCGCTGCTCGAGCGGACGCTCCAGGTTCGCGGCGAGACCCGCGAGCACTTCGTCGCGGTGATGCGCTTCGTACGCCTCGTGAAACAGCTTGCGGCGCTCGAGGCTGTCGAAGCGATCGAGCTCGGCGATGACGCGCGCGACGTCGACGTCGTTGAGCGCGACGACGTCCGGTGCAGCGACGCCGTCGAGCTGCGCCAGATGAAACAGCCGCCACGCCTGAGCGAGCGCGTCTTCTTCCGCACGGCCGGGCGCACGCGCCGCATCACGCACCATCCGCGTGACGAGCCCGCGCAGGCCGGACAGCGGGCCGGTGTAGCCGAGACGACGCTCCGCGATGTCGCGCAGTGCGTAGCGCGAGAGCACGAGGCGAATCGCCAGGTAGTCGAGCAGCGATGCTGCCGGCGCATCCGGACCACGGTCGGACGGTAGCTGCTCGAGCCGGCTGACCATGCCCGCCCAGCCGGGCAGCGCGAGCAAGACACGCACCACGTAGTTCGTGCAGCTATCACGTGGCACGCCGAGCTCTTCGAGCGCGAGTCCGACCACCTCGCGCGCCGTACGACCCGCAGCGGCGTGCTGCACGAGCTCCGCGGCGAGCCCGCGCATCCACACCGGATGTGGCGCGCCCCGCTGCGAGTAGAGCGCGACGAACGCTGGCCACATACCCTGGTCACGCAGCTCCGGCGGCATCGACCAGTGCGCCATGCCCTCGTCCAAATACGCGGCGCAGAAGCGCACCAACAATGGGTCGACGAGATCGGCGGCATCCTCGCCGGTCGCAGCGCGCAGGAGATCGCGATGGGTGCGGTCTTTGCCAGTACGCGCGGCGACATCCGCCGCGTCGAGCGGTCGCGCCGGATAAGTCCGACCGCGGCACGCAGCCCACAGCGCCTCCGCCGTCACGCGGCCGCGGTCCGCCGTGAACGCCGCGCGCAGCGCCTCGACGCTGCGTAGGCCGAGCGTCTCGACCACGCTCTGCGCGACTTCGTCGGTGCCGTCCGCCTCGAGCAACCAGTCCTCGGTGCGCATCGCCAGCGCCTCACGCAGCTCATCGGGCACGTCCGCGCGAAGCTTGTGCGTCGCGCCGAGCTCGGCGAGCTGCCATCGAATGAACACGGGCTCCTCTTCCGGTACGCCAAACAAGACCGAGATGCGCTTGATTCGCGCGCGTGACAGCGGCGCTGCGGCATCTGCCGCCTGCGCAGCGGCACGCCGCGCGAGCACCGCCTCGAGGTCGCGCCGCGCGATGCGCCCGCGCTGCCGATGCCGGCGATACTCCGACTCCGGTAGATAGCCACTCACGCCGAGTTCTGCGCTGGCGGCGGCGATCGCCTCGTGAAACGGCAGATGCTGATACGCGTGCAGCGTGTTGTGGTGAATGAAGACGCCGATGGGACCCTGTGCCGGCAGCACGTGCGCGGCGTGCGCGAGCGCGGCATCGAGGGCGTCGCCGACCGGCGCCGCGCTCTCGTCGTGCGCGGTCATCCGCCGACCTCCGCCACCGGCACGACGCGCTTCTTCTTGCGCGCCGCGAGCGGATGTTCGGAGAAGACGTCGTGACCTTCGAGACCACGTATCTCGAGGAGGCGCGCCGCGCGGGCCCACTCCCGCTCGAGCTCGTGCAGCTTCTCCATCACCGTGTGATCGACGAAGTGCGTGTCCTCGAAATTGACCGAGACGTGCGTGACGCCCGCCGGCAGCTGCGCGAGGCGTCGCTTGATCGTCAGGTAGTTCGTGAACAACGCCGCGTGCCTCACCCTCAGCGTCGCGCGCTCGGCGTCGACGCTGACGTCGATGTCTGGGCGAAACAGGCTGCGCACCGGCGCGCCGTGCGCGACGTAGATCAACATCTCGAGCGCCATGCCGGCGAGGACACCGAGCAGCAGATCACTCGCGACCGTGATGGCGATGGTGCTGACAAACACGAACAGCTGCTCTTTCCCGACACGCCAGGTCTTGACGAATTCGAGCGGCGACGCGAGCCGCACCCCGGTGAAGATGAGCATCGCAGCGAGCGCCGAGAGCGGGATGTGATGGATGAGCGACGGCGCGAACGCGACGAAGAGCAGCAAGAACACGCCGTGAAAGAAGTTCGAGAGGCGCGACCTCGCGCCGTAGCCGATGTTGGCGGAGCTGCGCACGATCTCCGAGATCATCGGCAGCCCGCCGAGCAGGCCGGCGATCAGGTTGCCGACGCCGGTCGCGAGCAAGTCCTTGTCGAGGTTGGAGCGGCGCTTGAGCGGATCGAGCGTGTCGACGGCCTTCGCGCTGAGCAGCGACTCGATGCTGCCGACCAGCGCAAACATCACGATGTACTTGATCGAGACGCCGCCAAAGACGTGCGAGAAATCCGGGAAGGTGACCGCGGCGATCAAGTTCTTCGGCAGGTTCACCAAGAAGTCCGGGCCGATCTGATAGTCGTGCCGAAACAGCGGCTCCCGATACATATGCAGATGCTCGAGGTCGAACAGCGACGCGAGCGGGATAGCGACGGCGAGCACGAGCAGCGGCGCGGGAACGCGACGGATGAATGAGAGATATCCGCGTAGGCGCGGGTGGCCGAACAAGATGATCAGGCTGATGACGCCGATCAGCATGATCTCCGGGTTCATCCGCATCAGGCTCGCCGGGATCTCGGCAATCAACATCAGCGGCTCTTTCGCGTGCGGCGCGACGCCCATCACGACGTGCGACTGCTTCGACACGATGATGATGCCGATTGCTGCGAGCATTCCGTGCACCACCGCCGACGGGAAAAAGTCGCCGAGCGTGCCCGCCCGGAGCAGCGCGAACACCACCTGAAAGCCCGCCGCGACGACGATGCAGGCGAGCGCCCTCCGATAGCCGACGTGCGCGTCTCCGGCGCCGAGCTCACCGACGGCGCCGAGCGCGATCACGATGAGCCCCGCGGCGGGACCCTTGATGGTGAGCGGCGCGCTGCCAAGCCAGGTGGCGAGCACACCGCCGACGACCGCAGTGATGATGCCGGCCACCGGCGGGAAACCGCTCGCCATCGCGATACCGAGGCAGAGCGGGAGCGCGATCAGAAAGACGAGAAAGCCCGACAGCAGGTCGCGTCGCCAGGCGTGTTTCTCAGGGGGAACGAAGGTCGGCGCCGCGGCGGGAGCGGACGATGGGATGCTCGCATCGTCGACTTCCGTGGGGGTCGGCGCGTGGCTGGGCGTGTCGTTGGTCATGGCAATGCGCACCAGACGGAACGAGCCGCGCGGCCGGTTCCCGTGGGGCGTTGCCGGGCGATTCTCGGCGCCGCCCGTTGGGAACCGACTGCGCGTTAGGAACCCTGCGCAACGGGAACCGACTGCCCGCTTCGCACCGTCATGGGATCGATGGGCGTCCACACCTCCACCGCGCACTCCTCCTCCGCGCACGCCGCCGCCGCGCCAGGCATGCTCGAATGGGTGCGGAAGCCGGAGTCTCGCGCTAACGTCCCCGCCGCTCGCTCGCCTTCGACGCGCGCGTACCCGATGCCCGAACTCTTCACACTTCCGCGCGAGCGGAATGCCTTTGAGGCAGCGGTCCGGCCGTGTCTGCCGCGGCTCTATCGCTTCTGCGTTGCGATGACGGGCTCCGCGGATCGCGCCGACGATCTGTTTCAGAACGCGATGGTGAAGGCGTTCCTGCACAGCGCGGACTTCGGCGGCAAGAGCGATCTCGCCGGCTGGCTCTGCGGGATCGCGCGCAATGAGCACCTCGAGGCGCGGCGTACGGAGGGGCGCCGCAACGGCCTGCTCGATCGCGTGAGCGCTGCGTGGGCTAACGTCTTCGGCGCAGGGCCGGGCGCGGCGTCTGCCGGGCCAGGACCAGAGACGAGCGCGATCCTCGGCGAGGAGAGCGACCTCTTGGTCCGCTGCCTCGCTCGGTTGCCGGAGGAATTTCGCGCGGTGGTGGTGCTCTGCGACCTCGAAGATCTCGGCTACGGCGCCGCCGCCGAGGTGCTCGGCATCCCCGTGGGGACCGTGAAGAGTCGGCACGCGCGCGGCCGCGCCAAGCTGCGCGCGGTGTACGACG
>Ga0209181_10000857_pt1 | contig 54864 bp, 61 predicted proteins | sample MAT05_FD_187208 | JGI IMG/M metagenome (GOLD analysis project Ga0209181, IMG submission 187208) | Freshwater microbial communities from Lake Fryxell liftoff mats and glacier meltwater in Antarctica - MAT-05 (SPAdes) (version 2) | ecosystem: Environmental > Aquatic > Freshwater > Ice > Liftoff... | reverse complement strand
TTAGAATATTCTCTTCTGGTAGTTCCATTCTCATGCTTTACTGCCCTTTTACTGATGGACGTTATTACTGGGATACCTACAACGAGAGTACAGCTAGAGTGCTTTTAGCAGATGGCGGTACGGGGGGGTTTACAAGTGGGGTAAGAATTTCAAGCTCATTCACAGCTATCTATAGGAATGGGTCGATAGGTGTATCTAGCACCGCAAGTGGGGGGACGTTTCCCAGCACAACAACCTTAAACCTCCTAGAAAACGATAGGTCACGCGCTAGCTATTTTTACGCCGGGGCTGCTCTAACAGAGTCAGAAGAAGCACTGCATTATACCAGAGTGCAAACGATGCAAACTGCCCTCGGACGGCAAGTCTAGGCTAATCCATACCCATAATCTGAGTAATACCCCATGCCCTACGCCACATCAGAAGCCTACGAACAGGCTAACAAGGAACGATTCCACCTTATCTACCAAACCCAGTCTGTCGCAGCCGCAGAGGTCGTTACGATAACCCTGAATAAGGACTGTAACTTCATCAACGTCACCACAACAGCCGGGATTGGTACTTGCCGCCTGGTCAATGCCGCAGCGGCTGCAATGTTCGATACCACGGTCGTACCCAACGTCCCCGCCTCTATCTTTGTGGGCACGGGCACCATAACCCTGACGATTACGAACTCTGCCATCTCAACCCTTGGTGTCAGTCAGATGGCGGTGTGGGGGGATTTCTCATGAGGTAAGGTAAGATAAGATGGGTAAGGAAATCATTATGATGGCGGTGGCTATCCTGTCCTCCCTGACTGCCATCACTGCCATCCTACTAGGTCAAATGGCGGAAACGGGCAAGGCACGGGATAGTCTATATGAGAGGTTGATACGGATTGAGGAGAATCAGGGGGCAGTCCGCCGGGAGATAGATGCCCTAGAGAATGATTTAACACACGAAATAAGGTCAAACCGCGATGCCACTAGAAAAATCGGACAGCAGCTTGAACGCGAATCAGTTGGTGAGGAAGCACCAGAGGGCAAATAAAGAGTACGGGTGCCAGGAGATTATCAGCCTGATGAAGCAGCACGGGGTGTCTATTGCCGACCTAGGGGCACACCTCAACCAGCCCACCAAGGAAGCAGCCCTGCGAGAACTAAAGTCCAAGCTATTTCATTCTAAAGAAGAGGAGGTCGTGAGTGGGGTACCGGAAGAACATGGACACACCAGTAGCCGCGCCACCGAAAGCGCAGCCGAAGCCAAGCCCAAAGCCCAAGCCCAGCCCAAAGCCCGGACAGCCCAAGCCAAAGCCAAATAGCGGACTCCTGGGTGCGGGCGCCATCGACAAAATGGGAACCTTCGGGAGCAACAGATTCACGGGGTTCGCTGAGGGTTCGTGGTGGATTGATGGGAAGAAGAAGGGGAAGGATTTGAGCGCGAGTGACATGGCTAAGTTATCTTACTCACAGGGGGTGGTATCTAATTCCTTGGCTAACCAGGCTTTGACGGCGCAAGGCAGGGAGCAGGACATCGCACTAAAACAATCTCAGGCGGCATACCAGACCTCACAAGATAACTTAGGTATCTTATCTCGACAGGTGGAGGAAACCCGACTGGCATCCGCGAAGACTACGGAGCTGGCGGCACAGAAGACCCTCATGGATGAAGCCCAGGCTAGAACAGCCCAGGCGGAAGCTAATAGGTCGGGGGTTCTCAGCCAACAGGAGGGCAGAATGGCGGTCGCTAAATCAACCAGATTACGCAACAGGTCACAAGCCAAACAGAACTCCCGCCGGGGACTCCTCTCAGCAAGCAGCCGTGCTAGATAACTTACCTTACCTTATTTTTTTTGTATTAAAGGAGCAACGCGACAATGCCTACGATTAATTATGGAACAGCCCGGACAGTCCGGCAAGAGATTGAGAAAGCGGCACTGGGGGATGTTGTGGGGAACCTGTCCTACACCAAGCCTGTGGCTGAACTGTGTTTCCGGGGTCAGACCATCGTCACAGCCCAGACGGAACTATTCATCAATGGTAAGGGTGCCATTACGGGTGTGACTGACTCTGCCAAGCGGTTGTATATCGGGGAGAACTCCGGTCACGCATTCACGATACAGTTCATGGCGTTCAATACTGCCCTGAAGACCGTCATCGCTGCTGGCAGTGGTTTCGTAGCCTGCTCCCGACCTGATGCGGGTAACGTCATCCTATCAGCCGTGCAGACGGGCACACCTCTCGCGGGTAACACCGGAACCACCAACCCCAACTTCCTCTACAACGTGGGGGACACAGCGGTTGCCAACGTTGCTATCGATGCCGATACCACCAACCAGTCACTCCGGGTACGGGTCACTGCCCCCAACACTACCCTGACTCAGTGGAAGGTAATCCTCATTCCCGTCTTCAACATCACCGACCGGGCAAGCTCCAGCTTCTTCGGCGACCGGGGTGCAGGAGATTCGGTCGAGATTTGAATCTTGTGCTATACTTGATTTGTTGTTTACACACGGGGGAGTTAATAGCTCCCCTTTTCTTTACCTCTAGGTACACAGCCGTGCTGAAAAAGTTCCTCTGGCTTTTGCCCGTTTTCACTGCTATACTCTCGCCTGCATCCCCTGCACGTGCAGCACTCTCGTTTATTGACCAACCCTTATTTGGTCAGGCGGCACCACCCCCATCCCTAAACTTCGTTGACCCCTATGAACCAACACCCGTCGTTAATGACAACAGAGTACAAGACCCAGTACCTCAAGCTGGGGCAGATTCGTCTGGAGATATATTCGCTGGAAGCCAAGATAGCCTGGTTTCAATCGCAGTTGGCTCTGCTGAAGGAACAAGAAGACCTGACGGAGGGTTTAATGATGCTTATGCCGGGCACACTGACCCCGGAAACGAAGTCTGGAACCTAGGAAGCTTCTCCTACCAGCACGGGGCTGACTCACCGGAACACGCCGATGACAAGCAACTAGACCGTCTCAGAGGTCAGGACGCGACCCTATCCCAGATTGCTGCCAGCTACTCCATGACCCTCAACCTAGAGGAGCGGATGAATGGGATTGACCTGGCAAACCAAGCACCCCAGGCAGCGCTCGACAACGGTGGGTACATCGACTGGCTGGCAGATGCCAAGCAGAAGGGGTTGACAGGGGCAGAGGCTATCCACTATGCTAGGGTTAATTCCTTCACTAATCCCAACACGGGTAGATTGGATGCCCCCGGACTAGGGAATAGTTGGTCACGGGTTGAGGCTGACCAGAAGCGCCGGATGGAAATGATTTGGGAAGCAATACAAAAAAAATAAGGTAGGGTAAGTTATGGGAAGATGGAGCGTCGGTATTGAGGGGGTGGTGCGCCCTGGTTATCTAACGACAATGAGCGCGGCGGACGTGGCGGATGTCCTGGGTCAAGTTCTGGGGGGTACGCTGGAAACCATAGTGGTTCCTAGGCACATCACCCAGAAGAAGCCCCGGAAAGGCTGGAAAGGTAGACCACTTGGCAGCAAGAACAAGCCGAAAGACCTGACGGCACCACCCAAAGCACCACATATCCCCCATAGGTTGATAACACGGGATGAGCGGGATTACATGGTGTGGATGCGGAAGCGGGGTAAAACGTTCAAGGAAATTGCGGAGGCTGTTGGGATTGGTACGTCCACTGCTCGGAGGTACGTGAACGCTGAGAATGCTTGATTAGGGGGCTAATTGAATAGAGTAACTCCTGATAAGGGGCTGGGCAAGTTACACCCACCCCTTATTTTTTTTGTATTAACCCGAAGGGTTCACTTGTTAAATAAATATGGCAATTAAAACACAAGGCAGGCGCGGTCAACCCAAGATTCCTACCAGGGCACAGAAGGTGCAGGCACTCACGAATTTCTGGGTGTTCGTTGACATGATTAACTACCAGGGAAGCTCCAGCCGTTTCTCCCAATGCCACCGGGACTTATGGGATTTCTACTGGAACTCTCACAAAGAGCCAGGAGTCAACCGTCACCTGACCTTGATGCCACGGGGTCATCTCAAATCAACCATCATGTCGGTCGGTCGAGTCCTATGGCGCATCTATCAGAACCCCAACATCCGCATTTTTGTGGGTACATCCAAGAACGAGCTGTCTTCCGCCTTCGTCCGGGAGGCAAAGGCATACCTGGAGAACGACTGGCTCCAGGAACACGTCTGGAACTCCCGACCGCACATATCCGGCAACCTAATCCCCACGATGGACAAGCTGGGACGCAGCAGGCGCAAGGCTTTCGAGGAGGATGGTGAGTATACCGAAGCGGAGGACAAAAAAATTATCTGGCGTTCCAATGCCCTCCAGGTCAACCGGGAATTTATCCTGAAAGAGCCTACCCTCATGGTTGGTTCGGTGGGTTCCCAGGCTACCGGGATGCACTTTGATGAAGCCCAGTTCGACGACATCATCACCTACGACAACATCTCGACCCCAGAGAAACGTGCGAAGCTGATGTCCTGGATTTACGACATTGAATCCATCATTGACCCTGAATACTACGATGATTGGCTGGAAGACCTGCTGAAGAATGGTGCCAAGCTGACTCAAGCCTCTGCCGATGTCATCTGCCGGACGGGTGGTGTCTTCAACATTGTGGGCACACGCTACGACCTGGACGACTACTACGGGTACATCATCGACAACCAGGATGAGCTTGGATTCAAGGTATTCCAGCAGAACATCTACAAGAATGGGGTAGACAGTGGGGATGGCTACCTGTGGCACGAGAAATGGGATGAAGTCCTGGAGAAGAGTACCCGCAGGGCGATGACTGCCCAGAGATTTGCCAGTCAATACCTAAATCGGGTGCTGGCTTCTGAGGATGTGCAACTGAACTGGGACAAAATCCGACCACTGGGGCACGATTTATTTGAGAAGGCAGAGCAGGGGCAGGCTTGCTTGGTTATACCTGCTGGCAGCACCAAGAAACTCCTAGTCCGTCTGGTGATGACGGTAGATACGGCAGCCTCCGTCTCGGATACCGCTGACTACACCTGCCTCTGCGTGGGCGGGAAGGATGAGGTGGGGAACTTCTACCTGTTCGACATGGCAATGGGTCGGTGGAGGTCTACCGAAATCCTGGAGAACATCTACAGGCTGGCTGACAACTGGAATATGCGGCAGATTCACGTAGAAACCGTGGGGGGCTTCGGGCACTTCACGCAATTCATCCGGGATTCCTTCGACAAGTTCCGACCAATCGGGGTAATCCAGTACATCCCCAAGGGTGAGAAGACAATGCGGATTTTAAACGCACTGGAGCCACTAATAAACAACCAACAATTCTGGATGGTACGCCACATCTTCGGTAACAAGGCGGCGCAAGACCAAATCATGTTCTTCCCCCGCAAGACCATGCACGATGACTTCCCCGACTGCCTCGCCATGTGTGTTGAGCTGGCTAAAAGACCAGTAAAACAAGCCTACAAACAACGCTACGAGGCGAACTCCCGATGGGGCGGCACCCGTTAAATCAGCAAGCTGCTTACAGGTTGCGCAGAAGACAACACCCACCTAATAATTTTTTGTATTAATCATGAAAAATCTGAACTTCGACAAAGAACACCTCCTGATGACGAGCATGAGTCGCCCAGGAATCCCCATGAAGACAGCGGCACAGCGGGGGAAGGAGCTACACAGCATCCTCCAGAGCATCCGTCTGGACTACAGCAACAAGCGCCAGCAGATGACCCAGCGAATGCTTGAGTGCTGGGCTGTATACTTAGGCACACCTGAATCCCAGGACTACTTACGAGCCAATGCTATCCATAAGACCGTGGGCGATGTCCAGAAAGACTGGAGACATCGTGTCAATAATGGGAAGGGGTACGAGATTGTAGAGACGGTAGTGGGTTATTTGATGGCTGCCACCTTCCCTAACCTGGACTGGTTCGACATGATACCTGAAACCCCCATGCCGGAGGAGGTTGACTACATCAAGTTTATTCGCATCATGAAAGCCTTCCTCTCCTCCAAGCTGGATGCTGCCCACTTCCGGGACAAGTACGAGTGCTTCTTGCGACAGCTAGTTGTAACCGGAACCTCCGTTATCAGCCTACCCTGGCGTTTAGAGACTAAGCCCACCAAGAAGAATGTCAAGGTACGCTCCCTCGGTAAGGATAAAATCAATCAGACTGTGGTTGAGAAGTGTATTTATAATGCGCCCGACATTACGGTTGAGGACATGGTGGATGTCTTCCTCGACCCCTGCGCTACCGACCCCAACACGTCGAGCATGATGCGCCGCATGACCAAGACCAAGGGTGAAGTCCTGCGGTTGATTGAGAGTGAGGTGTACGACATGGCGACCCGTGACGATATCATCCGGGCGGGTACATCCTATCGGGTTACGTCCAGCGACCGGGAGACTTACGACTACCTGGTGGGGTATGAGAGCAGCGCCGGGGATTGGCACATGGGGGATAAGGTCGAGGTGTGGGAATTCTGGGGGACTGTCCAGCTCTCGGATGTGGAACTGTCGGATGTGGTAGTCACCTTCATTGACAACACCATCCTGCGGTGCGAGACAAACCCGTACTGGGGTGGTAAGCCCTTCATCGTCGGGACGTACACACCGATGGTCAACAGTCCCTATGGTATGGGGGCACTGGAACCAGCCTTGGGTCTACTCCACACCATGAACATCATCAGCAACAACCGATTGGATGCGGTCGAGCTGGCAGTCAATCCCATGTGGCTTGCGGTTAACGACGGAACCATTGACCTGAACGATGTCTACTCAGAACCAGGGAGAATTATCCCGGTCGGAGACCTCAATTCTATCCAACCCTTAATACAAAATAATCAATTTCAGGGAGTAAGCCTGACTGAGGAGTCTACCCTGGAAACCAAGATTGATAAGGCGACGGGGACGGGTGCGTTCGTGGGTTCGGGTGCGGGGCGTAGTGGTGAGCGCGTGACGGCTACCGAGGTACAGGCGGTACGGGATGCGGGGGGCAACAGACTGTCCAACATCCATGCCCACATTGAGGATACTGCCCTGATGCCCTTCCTCCAACGAGCCTACACGTATGCCCAGCAGTTTGTCGTAGAGCCAGAGGTTGTGACGGCACGGGGGAACACGTCGGATGAGTGGTGGTATGCCCGTGTGGGTCTAGACCAGTTGAGCTACGACTTCAAGATTAAGGCTCGTGGGGCACAGCACGTAGCAGACCGGGAGTTTGAGTTGCGGATGCGGACTGAGTGGATAGCGACCATCACAGCCGTACCGGAAATGGCACAGCTTGTGGATTGGGCGGAGGTGGCGAAAGATGTTACCGCTCGGTTCACGGGGGAGGAGGCAGGCAGGTTCATTATGGATGAGCCAGCGGCACCACCACCAGACCCTAACGCACAGGCTGAACCACCCATGCCCACTGACCCCAACCAGATGGCAATCGCCGGGGCACAGCAGGTTGGTGGACAGGAGATGGGTCGGGCTGTTGAGACTCAGGTAATGGCTGACCAACAGTTCGCAGACCAACAGGCGCAGGAGCAAGGGCTAATCTAAAAACAACGAAAGTAACAACATTAAATCACAAAGGGAGTTACGACATGGCAATCTATGGTGACGGTGTATTTGTGGATGATGAAATCCAGGCTGATGCTCCCGTTGTTGAACAGACGGAAGAGGATAAGCTGCGCCAGATGGGTGCAGAACTAGGGCTATTCGATAAGGAAGACCCTGGTGATGTGGAAGCCGCTCCGGTTGAGGAAGTTGTGGAGCCAGTGGAGGCTGTTACGCCACCTGAGTCCTACTCCTTCAAGACTGAGAGTGACTTTCAGGAGGCAGCACTAAAAGCACTAGAGACAAAACTGGGGGTTCCTATTGCGGCTGTTGTGGAGATGCTCGAAGATTTTAGCGGATACCGAAATCAGAATCTTATCGAACAGCAGAAGCAACCACTCAAGGGCGAGTGGGGTGACGAGTTTGACGACCGTTACGACCAGGTAGTTGCCAAGTACCAGACACTCTCCCCTGACATGCAGAAGGCTCTCGACAATACCGAGGGTGCGAAGCTTATCTGGGCGATGATTGCACAGGATGGTGGCAGCTCAGTCCCAACACCCCCACGCTTTGACCGTCAGGGTTCTACGCTCAACCGTTCTAAAGCCAAATTTGCATACACCCAGTCACAGATTGAGAACCTCTCATTGGCAGAATACCAGAAAAATGCCGATGACATCAACAGTGCGTACTTCAGAAACCTGGTAGACCTGGCTAATTAATTTTGTACTAAGGACAGTTAAACGCTATGAGTGGATATTCAGGTGAGATGATTGGGAAGTCTGAGGCGAGAGCTTTTATTCCCGAACAGTGGCAGCAAGAAATCTACCGCTACCGTATGGAGAATCTAATTCTCGCTAAGTACGTGATGAGCATCAACTTCGGGTTGAAGCAGGGGGATAGCATTCGCCGTCCCAAAATCTCGCGGTTAGCCGTGGGACAGAAGATGGCTAAGGCTCCCATCGAGTACCAGGCAGTTACGGAAAGTGAGTGGAAGATGGTGGTCGAGCGCTACACGTACTCCGCAATTATGATTGAGGATATCGTTGAGCTACAGGCACACACCAACCTCCGTGCTGAGTACACCAAGGAAATTGGGACAGCCCTGGCTCGTGACATTGACTATGCTGTCATGGCGCAACGTCAGGCTATCATTGCCTATGGTGCTGCCGTCAACAACACCACGACTTCTAACTCCCACATCGTCACGGCTGGTACAATCTCTGCGAACGAGATTCTTGCAGCAACCGAAGTCCTCGACCGTCGGCGCGTACCCAAAGAGGGTCGTATCTGGATTATGCCCGTGGCAGCGCTCTCCAGTCTCCTAACCCTCAACCAGTTCATCAACAGTGACTTCGTTGATGGTCGCCCTACCCAATCGGGTGAAATTGGTCGTCTATTTGGCGTTCCAGTTATTGTGAATAACAACATGGGTATTAATACCACCACTGGTTTCTTCAACGGTGATAACGGCGTGGGTTCTCCCTCCCCTGGTGTGGCTGGCTCCATGTACTACCCCACCCAGGAGGATGTGCCTGGTACTTATGGTCTACCCCTGCAGTACTACACCTCCATGCTCCTTCACCCAGAAGCCATAGCGATGGCATCCCAGAAGAAGCCCGCAGTCCAGGCTGAGTATGACATTGATTATCAGGCTACCAAGGTGGCATCCACTCAGATTTATGACCTGAAGCTGTATCGCCCCGACCACGCCGTTTGCGTAAGTCACGACGAAGATTCACTTATTTAATTAAGTGTGCTATAGTTAATCCATGTGGGGGGCGTAACTGGTTTTTCTATTACCCAGGTTCCCCACTTTTTTATGTGCTACAATCAGAATACAAATTAATCAAGGTAGTTGGTATGCATCACAATTGTTACTTTGTTTACCTGAGCGCTGAACACACCTACGTCCTAGAATCCCCCAACATGGAATTTGTCCAACGCACAGAAATTGGACTTGACCGCGCTACCATCACCAATTCACTCAACATCACTGAATTCCCCTGCTTAGTGATGCTTAGTTCTGGTGATGCTACCGGGAATAATGCCACAGCAACCACCATGCCCATCTCGCTCCTCCGGTGTGAAGAGCCAGAGATAGAGTACGAGGATTAAAAAGTGTGCTATGCTGTTAGGTGCTTACACAGTAGTCCTTCCCTTACCGGAGGGGCTTTTTTGTGGGCTAATCAGGAAACATCACCTAATTTTTTTTGTATTATCATGCCGTCATCCACCACCACCCTGCTACAGGCTGCAAACACGGTGCTGCTCACTATCAATGAAAGACCCCTGCCCAACCTATCCACCGTCCTGGGGCAGCAGGTACGGGCTTGCTTGTCTTCTGCCCTCCAGCGCCTAGTTGAGGAATCCAACTGGACTTGGCTGGAATCTACCCAGGGTGCTGTCTCCTGGAACTCAGTGGGACAGGCAACACTGGCTGACGATATCCAGCGTGTCCGGCTAGTGCAGTACCAGCGTGTCGATGGGAGTTGGGACAGGCTCCGATTCCTTGATGCAGACTCGTTCGATGAGTTGCAGGACGAGCCATACTTAGTGACCCAGACTACCTACTACCCGAACTGGTATACCCTGGACGACTGGAACCTAGTCAGGGTCAGCCCCTACCCCACCAACGTTATCGACCAAGCAAAAATCAGGTTCAAGGTTATCCGCCGAATCTCCCTACCCACCGTCGAGTCTGCCGTCTTAGACTGCCCGGAGCAATTCATTGAAGCCCTGATTAAGAAGGCGGCGCAGGAGTTTGCCATACGACACGCCGAAGACCCTGCCCTCAGCCAGATGTTTGGTCAGGGTTATGAGCAGGAGGTACAGTCCCTCCGAAATCGCCACAGACCGGGGCAGACCAACAGCTATTCCATGTATCGTGGTCAGAGAGGTAGAGAGTAAATGGAACAGCAACAGGCAGTACAGACAGACCGAACAGGCTTTACGGCAGCCGTATCTGGTGGTCTTAACACAACGGCATCCAGGCTGGCAATGCCCGAAGAGGACAGCCCAGACCTGCTCAACGTCAACATCAACTATGACGGCTCAGTCAGTAAACGAGAAGGATTTGACATCTATGAAGGTACCACACCAGCCGAAACTCTTTCAAGCCCTCGCCCTCGCGGAGCAACCTCCTCTTCCAGTTATTACACCTACGGAACCAAAGCAACCCCGTACTCAGTTGTCTTCCATCGCTATCAAAGTACGCCTGCTGCCGGGGTAGGGATGGAGATGACCCTCCTGAGGAACAAGGTTTTCTCTAATCCCCGTGGGTGGACTAGCGCGGGTGCGACTGTCTGGTCAAACCTAGCGACCGTCAAACCAGATATTACCGTTATCCAGGACAGTGACAGGATACGCCTGCTCTACCTGACCGGGACTAACGTTCCCGTGCAGTTCACCATCAAGGAGCGTGACCTGACCTTCGCGAGTAACCTGGCTGAGTACGGTGCAATCGCGGGTTCACCCACCCTGAACGAGACAAACCAGTGGTCTGGAATCAGAGCCAATAACACGTTCCTGATTAATAAGACGACCCTGGTGGTGTATTCAGGAGCCTTCTCTGTCAACAAGATAGCCGCCACGGTGCCCAACGGGGACTATTGGTGCGTGTTTGTGAGTTGGCAGTGGTGGTGTTGTGCCCAGTATGTGCGGGGGGACTGGTGCCAGGATGTTCGTAACAGGTTTTCTGTGGATTTGGTGCGAGACAAAACCATCCCGGTACCACCAAATCTCCTGTACGGTATTGTAGGTCTGCCTTACAGCACTACACTGGTGCCATACCCCATCACCCTAAATGATAACAGCGGGTACGCTGGTGGTTATGTCTTCAGTCAGACCACGGCAACCGCTAACCACTACCAGTTTTCGACTGGATACAGTCCCCTTGCCAACGCCACCACCCAACCCTCCCCGAACTTCGTAACTTTTGGGGCTGTGACAGGTGGTTTAGTAAGGTTCGACAGGGGCTTCCGGGCTGACTTCAATAGCACGATAGAGATTGATGAATCCCAATGCTCTGCCACAATAACCAACGCCATTGACGGATTTATTGTCGCCAGCCGGAACACGTCGGGCAGCGGAACCGTAGCACCCTCGTGGCAGAAAAGGATAGCTGACTATTCTATTGACCTCGTTGGCTCTGGTGCGGCGATGAAGTGGTGGTCATTCGATGGTATGAGTAACGGGGCGGGTGCCCAAATCAAGGCAGACTGGGACATCTACTTCAGCTACACCCAGCTCAACTCAACCTACGTAGGGACTGGGGCACTCAGCGCTCCTACCGGTGTTGACCTGTCCTTCGATGGATACCCGTGGGCTGCTCCGGGCTTGTGGGAGATTGCCAACTACGAGCAGGGGGACTTCCCTGACACCGGAACCATCTTCCAGGGTCGCCTATACCTGGCTGGTTTCTCCAAACTACCTGGTGCCATCCTCGTATCAGACCTCTACGATACGACACAAGTAGGGGTATTCTACAAAAGTTTCCAGCTAGAGGTTACTACCGGGGAGGCTGAGTCACCGTTCGACATCTCCGTGGGGCTACAGAGCGCAGACGACATCATCAAGTGTGTGCGTGAGTGGCAGAATTCCTTGTGGATTTTCTCCAAATACTCCGTGTATCGCCTGACGGGTGGGAACGCAGGGATATCCTACGGTACGTTCAGCCTCCAAGCCACTGCCGGGGTGGGGGTTATCAACAGCCAGTCCGTTGCCCTGACAGACCAAGCCCTGATGTTCCTCTCAAACCAGGGACTCTACAAGCTAGTGCCTGCCGGGGGTTTGTCTGATGCCTATGCGGTCGAGGAGGTATCCAGCAAAATCCGCACCGTGTTTGAGGACAGGCGGAACATGGAGAATCTTGCCTACCTCGTGTGGGACTCCGTACGCCAGAACCTATACATGGCGCTGCCAACAACATCAACAACCCGGACGACGGACTTCTTCGTCTACTTCGCCCAACGGAATGCCTGGTCAAGGTGGGCTGACGGCAGTGGTGAGGGCTTGTTCACCAAGCACGCCTTCATGAGCTACAACACCCCCTCTGACTCAGACCTGTACATCGCCCACCTAGTCACAACACCAACATACCAAGGGGATACAGTCTATGAAGGTTATCGTATTTCTCGCTACCCTAGCGAATATTTTGTCGATGTTTGTATTGGTGCCGTATTCTCTGGAAACTGGGCAAAGCCTTGCCAGAGAGTCGTCTATTACACACTTGAGGATGATGTATTTGAATACTCAACCACCGTCGAGAGTTCAGGGCAGGTAACTGGATTCAAGATGCTTCCCTTCACGGATGTCCAGGATGTTGAGGTCTACCAGAACACGGTTAAATTACAGTTCGGGACGGACTACTACAAGACCCTCCAATCGACCATAGTATTAAACTTTGAGTCGGCGGGACAGCCCATCGTCATTGAGCAACGCACCACCGAACTGAAGCCCACTAGTAGTGTCGTGGGATACAAGCGTATCGTGACGGCAGAGCAGACGACAGCACCAACCTCACCCACCATCGCAACGACCAATCCAATCGTCTACGGGAACCCGGCAATCAGTGGGGCAGCAGAGCCTCTGTACGCCGTGGCAATCCAGTATCCCGCCTACCACAGCACCATCACCATGAGCAGGGGTACACTGGCGAATTACAAGCGGATGAAGACCTACTTCGGGTATTACCGGAATGAGCTGGGTAAGTACCTAGAGCGGTTGGACATTCTGGTTGGTGAGAGTCTGGAGCTTATTGGCACGACGGTCAATAGCATTGGGGTGTCCATCGTTGTCCTGTTCAATGACGAGGCAGACGGCTCACCAATCATGTCTGAAATCCTGGGGTCGGATGACCTGTTCTGGGATGCGGCGAACTTAGGTCAGGCGACACCACCCAAGCAGTCCACCCAGTACACCCGCGCGTTCGTCCCCATTATCGGCGGGGCTTACAGCTTCAACGTCGTCAACTTCTCCTTCGATGAGAAGACCTGGAGGCTGGTAGGGTACGAGATGCAGGTCAAGGTAAAACAGGGTAAGGGGCTATCCCGGACAGACTAGGCTAATCAGAAAACAATACCTTATTTTTCTTTGTATTATGCCCCCAGCAGTCATTGGCGCGGTAGGGTTAGCAGCCTCGGTTGCTGGTTCGGTAGCCCAGATGTCATCCCAGTCTAAAGCAGCTAGGAAACAAGACCAGGCGATTGAGGAGCAGGTACAGTCCTCTCAGCAACGCCTTACCCTTTCATACCAAAATCAGCAGATTGTTAGGGAACAATCTAAAATTGCCCAGGCTAAGGAGCAGGAGCAATTGAAAGCAAACCACCAGCAAAGCTTGCTTGTCATCAACGAACAGCGGATGCAAGCACAGTTGGCTGGTATTCAGTCCCAAGCGGAGTCGAGCGGCATTCGTAATGACGCTAAAGCGCAGGCGGCAAACTTGCTCAAGGATTACAGCAACCAGACGAACCAGCTTCTCACCCAAAATGAGAACGAAATGGCGGGACTTAACCAAGCCACAGACGCGATGAATTCCCAGGAGAGTGCCGGGAAAGTTGCTAGAGCTGGCAAACAAGGTAGCCCCAACACGGTTTCGTCCGGTGCCCGTGAGCAGACACTCGTAAACCAACAGGCAGCACTAGACCAAGGAGTCCAAGGGAACGCAGCCACACGGGATTTCCAAGCCCGGAATGCTACAGAATATGGTAATAAGCTATCGGAGAACCTTATTAAGCAAGCAGAGACGGCAGCGGGGTACATCGAATCGACCCAGGCAAACCAGAACCAGACGGATGCTAACACATTCGACGGGGGAGTGGTTGCGGAGAATTTCCAGAACAGACGAAATCTAATGGCAAGCAAAGCTGCATTCTTATCTGCACAAGGGCAGAACAGTACGCAGTACCTCGGACAGTTGGTTGGTGAGAGGGCGCAAATCTCCCAAGCGACTGCCCAGAGAGGGAGTATCCAACGCCCAGGAATACTCAGCTACGCTTCTTTGGGGATTAGTGCTGCAACCCAGGCTTATCAGCAGGGTCTATTCTCACTCGGTCGCTCGACAGGTACCCCCTCCTCCCGCATCTCGACTATGCCCCCGCCAGTCAATACTAACATCAATTCATTCCCACCCACCAACACGACCTACTCCGGCACTACCGGAAATGAGATGAGAGGATAACCACTATGGCTCAACTACCACCAAGAAACACAGCCCTAGTGGACATCATGGGCACCAACAGTCCCCGGATGAGAGCGCAGACAGTACAGGGCACCCAGACACCCATCAGCCAGGACATCACCGACCAGAAGTTCGCTGAATCCAGACAGTCCGTAGCCAAGATGTACCAGGATACGGTGCAGGGTCTAACGGATGTTGCCACTTCCAAATCCTCCAGCCTAACCAGCCGGGGCAGGGGTCAGGGGGCAGCAGAGATTGCCGGACTCTTTGAGTCTGTGGCTACGGGTGTCAAAGTATACCAGGACGTAGAGGCAAAGCGTAAGGTTGCTGAGGCAGAGAAGGCGGCGGGTGAGTCCAAGGTTGCGATGACCCTGGCGAACCAGAGCGTCCGTACAGCAATACAACAAAAAATAAGTGATTTGAATGAGGCTATCAATACCCGCACGGGTGGTGAGGGTGTCAATAAAATCCGGCTTGATATCGACCAGATGCTTGCGGAGAACAGGTCAAGGTTAGACCCCAAGGATTACGAAGAGCTTGAGAACCTGGTTGTTGCCGCCAGAAATTCCGCATCGGATGAGTACTACACCCGCATCTGGAACACCCAGGATGAGATGGTGAAGTCCGAGAAGGCGGCACAGCTAGCCACCCTCACGCTCCAACTATCCCCAATGCTGGGGGCACTCAAGACAGCCCGGACTGCCGAAGAATATCAGACTGGGATGACCACCATTCTGGATGCTGCGGTGGCGGCGACTGGAGACATGACCCCCAATGAGCGGTCTATCTTCCTCACACCCCTCCTCAACCAGCTAGCGGCTGACTCCCAAGCCAGTGTCGCTACGGTCACGGGTATTGCCCAGACCCAGCAAGATATTGATGCCGCAATTCCAGCACTGGAAGCCTGTAATGCCCAGTACGGCAACGACCCCAACGCCCTGAGTGCCTGCAACGAGAAGGTTCGGGGACAGTTCCCTGGTGCATCCGCACTGATTACGGCACGTAAGAGTGACTCTGAAATCCGCTCCTTCACCCTGTCAACTATTAAAGACCAGGTGGCTCTACAGCAGCTAGCGGTTGAGACTAATGACCAGGAGATGCAGCGTACGGCTGGGGACTTCCGTTCAGCAACGGTGCAGAGCCTAGCATGGAAACTGGCTCAAGAGGATGGCAGCTCTCGTGCAGAGCGAGAACGCATTCGCAGCAACCCATCAGCCACACCAATTGAGAAGGAAGCCCTGGCAATGGCTGAGGCTAACGACAAAGACAAGGCGGCACTGGACAAGCTCAATGAGGATATCCTCTCCCAGAATGCGGAGATGGAGTCACTCGCCGATAAGGTTGACCCCAAGAGGATGGGGGATAGTACTTACCTAGCAGCCTCACGCGACCCCATAACCGGGGAAATAGTGTCCCCCGTCGAGATTCCGGGTGGTGCATTCGCTATCCGACCTGGGGCATCACGGGCAGCATTTGATGCAGCCTACGCCCGAACACAGGAGACGGTACGACAGCGGGATGAGTTAATATTCAACGGGCAGCAGCGGGGGATTGACCTTACCAACATCCGCAACCAACAGTTCCAGGTGCCCGTCAATCAGGTCTTGGAACACGGTCGCCAGTTGGCAGCAGCCCAACGACCCAGACCCACCCTCCCGAATAGCCAGTACTCACTCAGTCCTGACGGAACAGTTTCCCCCGCAACGCCAAATTTTAATCGGGTTGATGGGGAAGGGCGCATACCCACTCAACCTATTGTCCCCCTGCGCCGCCTCCAGGATGGAAGACGGGGTGATGCCCAAACCGACATGATTAGCCCCATCTCCGGTGTGAATGCCATTATCACCGATGGGTATGGTGAGCCTGGTAATGGTGAGAACGGTCGGGGGAGGTACCACTCCGGTATTGACATTGCCTCAGACCATAGGGGGGATATCCCAGTCCGGGCTATGACGGGTGGGACTGTACTCCATGCTGCCAACTGGGGTGATACCGGGTATGGTGGCACGGTCACGGTACGCTCACCCTCCGGGCACGTAGAGCAATACAGCCACATGAGGTCATTCGATGTCAAGCCTGGTCAGGTAATCCCACCGGGAACACCACTAGGTCTGATGGGTGGTGGTGATAACGACGTGATGGCTGGTGGTTCGACCGGACGGCATATACACCTGACAATCTACAGACCTGACACCACCGATGGGGAGGTTGGATACACTTCCAGGACTCATTCCGTTGACCCGATAGCTTACCTAAAAGGAATACAGTATGGGAATGCTAACAACAACTCTCAGCAGGGCTTGCCACCAAACCAGGACTTCCCTGAGGATGGGGCTAGGAATGCTTACGTTCAGATTCCTCGCAGTGCCATTATACTGCCCAGCGGTTTTGCCTTCTCTGGAAATAATTTACAGGGGTCGGTATTCTCCAACAACCAGCTACAGATACTCGGAGTCGGTGCCACCGGGAATGCCAACGCGAAGCCTGGTGTACCTATACAGAGGGTAGCCACGAGCGCTACGCCGCAGGTCGGGGGTATGGTTCCCATTAATCGGAATGCCTTCCCCTCTATTGGCACGAAGGAAGACAACTACGGCTACCAGGAACTACGGGACAGACCCAAGCTACGCGAAGCCATTCACATAATCGCCAAAGCCCTGGATGTCCCCGGTATGTGGGTGGCTGACATCATGAATGCGGAGTCTGGCTTCAGTCGGGATATTGCGGGTGGTGATGGGGGAGCCTACACCGGACTAATCCAGATGAACTCTGACTTTATTTCCCGACAAGGATTCTCCCGTAGTGACTTCTCCAGCCGGGATGAGGTGTGGCAGGCACAGAACATCATCCTCCCCTACTGGCAGGCAGTGGCAACGGAGGGTAAGGGTAAGTATGAAACTATTGAAGACCTATACGCGGCAGTCCTGGGGGGTGGTGCCATGTATCGCGCTGCCCCGGTGGATAGGGATTATGGGGACTCCAATGCTGGGTTTCCACAGCACATGAGGAGGATGGGTCATGCAGCAGGGCGAAGATACCGAACAACATGGGAACAAGGAATGCAATCTTCTATGCCAACACACCAACTTCAAGATGGGGATATGCCACCCGTCAACGGTTCTTGGGCAATGGTGGGATAAAATGTACCATACAACTTTTGCCGAACGAATCTTAAGCGCCGCCTTTATCCTAGTCATCTGCCTGGTCAACTTCCTGGCATTCAAGAATATGGATAACGATGCCATCATGCAGGCAGCACTGGGGATAAACTCTAGTGTTATCGGAGGGTTCATCGCCTTGCAAACGCAGCGGCGCGAACCACCATCAAGAAATTAATACAAAAAAAAATAAGGTGATGTTTTCTGATTAAAATCGTGTATCCCCATTCCCGTATAGGTTTGGGGCATTTTAAGGGGGGCTTGTGTAATCTAAAAATCCGTGCTACACTATTGGGACAAAGCGAACACAACCAACGGGCGTGAGTTAGGGAAGAAAAAAGAGATTTGACTTTTCTTGTCTTCTGTTTATAATTGAAGAAGCAGTTTAGGATTTCGCGTCAGAGGTAAATATGGATTACGAGAATTTACATAATGTACAGGTAGTGGTATTCGTAGCGGAATGCTTCTCGGTTTTGCTTATGATTAATTTGGGAGTAGCACTCTGGCTTATCTTAGCTAACGTGGCTATGCAGTGATGCACAGCATACCAGATTGTCCAAGACCTTCGGGATGAGTAACTTGACAGACGGCAGCACCCTACCTTATAATTTTTTGTATTAAATCAAAGAGGTTCCGATGGATGAAGATTACATTGAGGTGTCGATTCCTGCCCACAAGGAACTCTATATGGAGAGCCAGCTCCGGCAGGTAGACAACTGCACCAACGTAGCAGCCCTCCAGGATTTGTGTAAGCAGCTAATCAAACTGCATTTCGGGAAAGATGAGGCATGGAGTCAGATGATGAAGACCCACTTGACATGAGCCGCAGCCTGAGATACCATCTAGAGGAAACGAACATGACAACTAAGAACGACCCTGGTGATTTGGATTCAGACTACACCCCCAAGGAACACCAGGAAGCCAACGAGAAGACTGAAGACCAACTAGCTAAGAAAAGGATTGATAAATAAAATGGCTAAGGATTCACAAGGCACGGTATACACCCTCTTCAGTGACCACGACACAGTTGATGTCCAGAGCTGGATTACCCGGAACAACGTCACCAGCTCATACAACGAGAAGGTTTACATAGGCACACTGGATTTGCAAGTCCAACGCGCTATTCTAACATCCCCCCTGAAGCAGTATGTCACCTCAGCCACCCCCACCCTCATCAGTTGCCCTAAAGACATTAACGTTGATGGAGTCACTTACAACGTCAGCAACGACCAGCTCCGGGCGATTAGAGGGATTCTGGATGCCGCCATTCGTGTTTCGGGTAACTAAGACAGAGTACTTATGGAGCAAAGTTAAATGCCACAGTCAACGCGATACATCCTAAGCTTTATCGGTGTGTTAATAGTCCTCAAGCTCCTCTCTAACGGAGCGCTCGACCCAGACCACCGGGTTATCCAATCCCCAACAGTCCCCCCTACAGAGCAGACGGCACCACCCCCTCTCCCCTAACCTTATTTTTTTTGTATTCGATGCCGCTCTGGGCAGCGGAATCTTAAAAATCCCCCCTTCCGGCTCGTGCTAGAAGAGGGGATTTTAGTCTTGATTAACCTACGTTGACTGCGTTCTCTAGACCAACGCCTTCGGGTGAAGGGACGGCTACAACTTCAGGAACGGTTTCAGGAACTTCACGCACAGGCTCAGGCAGTTCTAACGGGGGAACCGGAACTTCAGGAGTGGGTGCGGGTAGCTCAGTGGGGATGGTGGGCGAGGGAACTGTCGAAACCAGCCCAGCGATAGCATCAAGGATTTGCCCACGACTGAGGTTTAGGTCAGCAATAGCCTGGTCGATACCGGGAACGTCACCCGCGAGGGCAGCATCCAGTAAGCCTTTAATCACAACACCCTGGGAGCTGATGGCTTCCAAGATGGCGCGGTTAGACCCATCAACCTGTTCTTGATAGACTGAAAACTTAGTCATTAAATACTCCAAGTCTAGGATATGCTCGTTGCCATAGCGCACATCTCGCGCTATCTTTCTCAGGAGTCGGAGTACTGGCTCTGTGACCATTACGCCATAGACCACATCCTCTTCCTTAAAATCAAAATCATCATCTTCCATAGATTCCTCACTTTTTCTGGTTAGCCTAGTCGGTGTGCCCACACTGCCCTCGACCCCGGGATGGTGTAGTTACACCACTTTAGTAGGCTGGCAGGGAGCCATAGGTCATTCTCCCCTGATAACCACTTGTTGTACTGCCCCGTATGCGCGCTGAACTTCCCATTAGAATCATTCACTTGGATTAGTCCGTTGGGTAGAATCTGCTTCAGGAGGATGATGTGCCCAGAGGGTGTCCAGTCGCCACACAGGATGACGGGATTAGTCTTCAGGTGGGAGAGGACATCTTCCCAGTCGGTTGCGTAGCTGAAGTTATCCTTGATGCCGTAATCATCGAAGACTTTTACCATCGTCTCCGGGGCATGGCGACTGTACCTGTGGTTATATTCCTGGAAAATCTCATCGGGGAGCCTACCGCCACCACCCACGAAACCGTATCCTGTCAGGGCGCTGGCTGTGGAAGTGAAGTTACAAGTTCCTTGAGGTTCATATTTATTATCCCATTGTGAAAAGTATTTTACTCTGTTGACATCGTACTTCCTGACCATCAGAAGACACCACCTTATTTTTTTTGTATCTCTACTCCCGTTTAGCCGCTGTTGGGCTAATCAGAAAACAATGCAATAAGGTATTTCTATGTCTTCTGACCTAATCGGTGAGGCTCAGGCTAACGCTGATGCTACCCGTAGGAGTCTTACCATCCAGCCACCCCCTAAGCGACCCTGGATAGAGAACCCTGCCGTGCCCTTTGGTGAGGCTCTGCCAGCCCGTGACCCCGACCCAATTGGGTATGCACCAACATCGGAGCAACAGCCCCAACCCCCCCTGATGGGCGCTACGGAGGGTCTACCGTTTGGTGAGGAGATACCTTCCGACCCGATTGGGTTCGCCCCCACGCCAGAGCAACAGCCAACCCCACCCAACCTATCCCAGGCTACCCCACCCTCTACATTCGGGGATGACCTGCCCTCTCCCGTAACCCACTCCACACAGGGCGGGATGCCAGACGACCTGTTCACCAGTAGGACGGGTCAAGCACTGGTTCCGGGTATGCAGCCTGGTCGGAACATTGCTGAAGAGGTGATGGCTCCGTATAAATTACAGGCACAGGCTGATGCCCAGAGGCAAGGTGAGTTTGTTGACTCCTTCCTGGGTTCACGAGATTCCATCATAGACCGGAACTACGCCACCTCGAACACGAGTGTGGGTCAGAGTCTCCTGGGATTGCCTGACCGTCTGACCGCATCCACCTCACGACAATCTGAATTTGCCACCGCTGCCCTTGGTACGGGTCAGAGTTGGGCAGAGTCTAGGGGTGAGCAGATTGCGAATATGCCATCACCCCCCGACTCACTCAACAACCCCATCGGTGAGATTGCCCCCGGTGCAGCAGCCCCCGAAGTCCGGACGGGTGCTAGTGCCTGGTATAGTTCAATCACGGGTCAAGCCTCCGCAGTTGCTAACCTCGTCGGTAGTCTGTTCACCCCCCTGGATGGTAAGTTTGATTCCATCACTGACCTGCCCGACGTTCTGTTCGGTGCCCCGTTCAAGTTTGGTGCTGCCATTGGGCGCAACATTTCGGGTACACGGGGTCGAGCCGATACGTCACAGGGTGAGGCTATCGATGTAGCAGCAACAGCACTAGGACAGTCCATAGCCCCCGCCGAGAATATCAATGGTGGGTACATTATGAACCCCGCTGATGGGCGGTTCGGTGCCCAGGGTTCAGGGTTGGGTGGTGCCGCACTGTACGGCTTCTCTATCTTCCAGAACGCTGTAGGGGCAACCATCTATTCCATAGCAGACCAGGGTGCCGCAGCTAACCAAGCCCTCATTGGTCTACCTATTGTGGGTGAATCCATCCGCCAAGTGACCAACAACTTTGGGTCTGACATTGTGAACAGACCCGAACTACAGCAGCTCGGGTACCGCTACTACCAGGCGTTTGGTGGTGCCGACCTATCCTTCACCCAAGACCGGGATACGGTACAGGCAAGGCAAGCCAACGCCTACCTGAACATCCTCGACCCCAAAGCTGAGGGTGGGGCGTGGTGGGCACGGTTCGGTGTGGGTATGGCACTAGACCTGTTTACGGGTGGGGTGGATGACATCGTTCGTGTCGGAGTCCGGGGGGCACGGGTAGGCAGGGTTACTATACCCTACCCCTCACTACGCACCAACATCGCCCGGATTGGTAGACCAGGCAGGACTCCCACGGGATTACGCATCCCCTTCGTCGAGACAACGGAGCAGCTTGCCAGTCGTACCGCACGTGAGGCTCGTCGGGTGCAGGCGCAGACACTAGGGACTGACATCAACGGAGTACCCGACCCCTGGACTACACCGGAATCACCCGCCACTGTTATCCAGCCACCCAACTACGGTCGCGGGGGACAACCCGGAGTCGGGAGGGTAGTGGAACCACCTACCGAGCCAGACCCCTGGGGACAGTCACCACCCAGTCAGGCGGCAACACCCCACTCGGTAGCCCAACCCACTGCCACGGTCACACAAGGGGAGGCAGTGTTCTCCAACGGTACAGATGCCCTGGCTGTGAGCATCATTACCAACCCCGGTCTGATGCCCCCCACCAGACAAGTCGTTGATGCTGACATGGCTGCGTTTGGTATTGACCCAGAAACAATTGCTAATGATATGTCTGCCTTCGGAGTAGACCCCGGAACGGTTGATGCTGACATGGCTGCATTTGGTATCGACCCCCAGACAATACAAGATGACATGGGTGCGTTTGGTATTGACCCGGAAACGGTTGATGCTGATATGAACGCCTTTGGGGTAGACCCGGAAACAGTTGCCAACGATATGGGTGCGTTTGGGGTAGACCCCCAGACAGTCATTGATGACATGGGTGCATTCCCCGACCCAGCCCGACTGACTGGTCAACCCGACCGTCCCCAACTACCCGCCGGGACAGAGCGTACCCTCATTACACCTGAACCCTCATCCGGTCAGACTATCATCACCCCTGCACCACGGGTTGTTGAGCCAGAGATTCGGATGACCCCAGAACCCAAGGCTAGTAAGGCTTCCACCCCACCCACTGCCACTATTCGGATGACCCCCCCAGAGCAGACGATGTTACGCGCCGTAGCCAATGACCCCACCAGTCTTGAGGCAGCCAACCCCGTAGTCCGGGCAGCGGTCGTTAAGGAGTCAATCGATTCACAAATCCTGGATGATGTTGGGGGTGGGGAATTTCAGTACACCGATGCTACCGTGCGGGAACAGAACCGCATGGTCAGGAGATTGGAGAGACAGGTAGAGAACCTGAAGATTAAGGAGCAGAGTGCCAGACAGCGTAGACTGGACACCACCCCCATCGCCAAAGAGCGCATCGCGTTGCAATCCCAGATTGAGGATGCCAAGTTTGAGATAGGGAAGATGCGCCAGTCTATGCCGGAGGATAAGGCGCTGCTGGATACGGCATCCCCCGTGGTGACTGCGGTTGATATGCGACCTGGCATGACCCTGGATGCTTACCTCGGTTCTACCCAACGCGACATCACCTCACGTGATATGGCTCAGGTTCCCCGTACCCTGAAAGACCTGACCGCACTCGGAAAATTTTTGACAGGGAATGATGGCAAACCTATCGTCAGCCTAACCCGCAAGCGTCCCCTCGACACGTCGGAATTGAAGAAGCTCCAGTCGATGTATGGCTCCGTGTTCGATAAGGTAGGGAAGCCAGTCCCCCAAGCCGTACTCGAAGCCAACCCCCTGATGCGGGTAGAGACAGCGGTAGACTCCAGCCAGATTCCCACCAAGACGGCATTCGTCCAGACACCCGAAGCCAGACAACCAGCAGTCACGGTCACACGACAGGCACCCGACCCCCGGTTTGCTGACAAGGAGTATGCCGCACCGGGCAGTCCACAGGCTATCACTGAGGCGATGAAGGCACGGGAGCAGGCACGGGCTGACTTCATGTCTAGCCAGTCGGAGGAGGCAAGTCACGCCCTTGATGACCTCTCGACGGAGCCAGGTTCGGCAGTGGCAGTGGAGGAGTTTGCCCAGAATGCACCCACCCACCTGAAGCCAACGGAACCAGGCACTAAGAAGCAGGCATCCAAAATGCTGAAGGCACGAGCCAAGGTTCACGAGTCCGGGCAGATTGCCTCCGAGCTTGAGGATAAGATTGCCTTCGCTCAGGCGGCACTGGTGCAGGACACGAAAGAGCTTCAGCGTGTGGTAGGCGATGGTCGAGCGGTCGTGGCGGATGAGGTACTGACTCACCGTGTCATGGGCGTTGAGCCAAAGAAGGCACCACCCGCAGGCTACACACCCTACGACGTATCTGAAGCTGTAGCCCTCCTACAGTATGAGGCGTACCAGAACAAGAAGCCCTTTGACTTCACAAAACTACAGGAGTATGCCCAGGACATAGCCTCCGGGAAACGGGAATCTGTCGGGATTAGTCCTGACACACCATTCCCCATCGTGCGGGAAGACCCTGAATTTTTGGCAACGGTTCCCTACGCACAGATTATGGCGAAGGCTGGTGAGCTAGGGGGCATCCCACTCGACCAACCATTCGCCCAAATTTTCCACCAAGTCCAGGACAGGGTTCTGAAGTCCAGCCCCGGGACTGCGGAGAACCCCAGCAACTTTATCTACTATGACCGCATCGAGGATATCCCCACACCCGTCTCCCTACCTGAAGCCCTCGCCTATTTGCGCAATACAAAAAAAATAAGTGAGGTGGCTCTGCCCAAGAAGCTTGCACAGGCGGCAGAGAAGACAGCACAAGAGGTTAATAAAGTTACCTGGTATCACGGGACTAGGGTGGGCATGGATGACGTGACTAATATGCACCCCAATGCTGGCTCCAGTTCCAACTTGGATATGGGTGCCGGATTGTACCTGACACCAGACCCACAGATAGGCGGTCTGTATGCGCGGGCAGCTAAGCACACAGAGTCAGCGGTTGACCAGTTGATTGAACACTCTCCAACCGGGAACCTACATGAGGTGGTAGTGAATCTTGATAGGGTGGTGTTGTCTTCTGATGTTATCCCCAAACCCATCCTCGACCAACTGAAGCAGGTCATGGGATTGAGTAAGCTGACCAAGGCATCGACCTTCGCCGATATCTGGAAGGAGCTTAAGGATTCCGGGGTAAGTGCCCTGACCTACCAGAACTTGAGCGCAGAGGTGGCAACCATCTTGAAGGGTAGTGGGCTGGACGGCATCCGACGAGACATCGGACTCAAGAAGTCTTCTATGGCTGGTGACTTAATGGTTCTAGATACGCTGGATGGCTCACCCCTACCAGCCAACACCACCACCAAGACGGAAGGATTCGGAACGCCCGACTCACTGGACTCTAAGATTGCCCGACACCAGGTTGATTCGATGATGGATGAACTCGACAGTACCAAGCACACTAAGGCTAACGAGCTGCAATCCAGGCTACAGGTGGAAGGGCAGCACCTCCAAGACCTCTCCGAGCAGTACGCCAAGACCCTCCGGCAGGCTGAAACCGAGGTGGGTGATTACGTAAAGCAGTCTGAAGTTCTGGCTGAGATGGTTGAGCGCCAGAGGAGAATCGTAGAGGGCATCCAACAAGAGCAGGCACCAACCATAGCACAGCGGCAGGCTAAGAATAAGATAGAGGCGACACGCACTAACCGTGATTCACCCTGTCTGTGACCTTCGCAACCCCGGGGCGAACTTGCTGACGGCAACACCCCCTCACTTTATTTTTTTTTGTATTATCCAACGGAGTTACGATGGCACTTAGTAAGGAAGAAATCAAAGCACGGGCTAGGGCTGCACGAGAGGCAGAGAGGGCAAAGGTAAACTCCAAGGTAGAGAAACTCAAGGCTAAGCAGGCGGCTAAGACTAAAGCTGCTGCGGAAAAGAGTCAGGCAAAGGTTGAGGCAGCACGGGTTAAGGGTAAAGCCAACGTCGTGGTGACTAAGGAGAATGCCAGAGCGCGGGCTAGGATGACCAAGGAAGAAATCAAAGCACGGGCTGCGGCTGCACGAGAGGCACAGAAGGCAAAGGTAAGCTCTAGGGTAGAGGAACTTAAGGCTAAGCAGGCGGCTAGTACCAAGGCTGCTGCGGAGAAGAGTCGGGCGAAGGTTGAGGCGGAGCGGGTCAAGGGTAAATCCAATGTTGTGATGACCAAGGAGAATGCCAAAGCCAGGGCAGACCTCCAGAACGAGCGTAAGCTGAATCCCCTGGGTGCTGCCTTCGGTTGTGCCCTCCCGTCTGTTGCACAGGATACCATCATGCGTAACCTGGACTACTCATCCGCCCAGATGACTGACCTGGAGAAGGGGTACGGGCAGTTCATTGCTGACGTTGAATCCAGTGAGGCTGCCTCCCGACTGACCGCCTCCGATAAGCTGGCTGCCAGTAGACGAATCCTCTACGACCACACGGTGCGCATGGCTGAGGCATCCAAGGCAACCATCCTATCCTCCGACCTAGGCAAGAGCTTGGAGTCGTGGGCTTCTGCCAAGCTAGGCGTGGTGCATAGACAGTTCGGGCTGGGTCAGGAGTATACCGATGCGGGGTGGGCGCGCTTCTCGTTGCAGCAGGCGGGGCGTGACGGTGCTGGGTTCATGAACAAAACGCTACGGGAACAGAGACTATATGAGCAGATTACGGACAACAACAGGAAACTCCGTAAAATTTTCAAGGACAACGGTATCCGGGACAGGGCAAAGCGGGGGTACATTTCCTCCCTCGCAGTCGAGTACGGTGCCCTACCATACCTTGATAATGTGGGTGGGCTTGGTCGCGTTAGCCGGATGCAAAACCAGGCGAAGGCAGATAGCTTCCGCCGGGAACTCCTGGATATGGGTATTCCTGTCAAACAGGTTGATGAGATTTTTGCAATGGGTGCTGATGTCAATCGTGTTTACAATCAGACGGGCATCATTGCAAACCAGGCAGGCATCCGAGTCGGTGACGCTACCCAGGCTGGCATTGGTTACGTCCCCAGAATCTTCAGTGCCGAAGCCCAGAAGCGAATCAACTGGAAGCACGCTGATTTAACAGAGGGTACGGTAGAGTGGATAGATGGGTCGGGTGAGAGCGTTGGCTCTATCCTCACACGCACCCGACAGACCTTCGACACCGTGGTAGAGAATGAGGTGATACTCGATTTCGTCATCCGTACCCAGTCCAAAAGAGCCTACGGTAATCCCCTTGCAATTTATGAGAAGGTGGGTGGTGCGGGTGCCCTGCTTGGGGATATTATTGATGACCACCGCTACATGAACACCCTCCTCTCTGGTGAGTTGGGGGAGGATACAATCGTTGCCCTGGTTGACAATGGTATCCTGGGTCGGGTCGCCATGAACTCCGACGAGGTACGTAAGTTCGTCACGAGTAAGTTCAATATGCCCTTCAAGGGATTAGACGAGCTGATGGCAACCGATTGGCAGAAGGGTTACGAGACATACGTTCGGCAGCTTGAGGGTCTAGCGCGAGAGTCGAACTACGTAGGTCAGATTGTAACCAATGTTACAAATGGGAACTGGGGTGTGCCTGGTGACTTGGTGAGGTCAGACCCGGACAAGTACAAGGGCTTTGTCCCCTTGCTGGGGAGGAAGGATACCCCCGGTGCCATGACACAATCGCAGATGGACAAGTTCTACCTGGATAAGACTACCCGGATGGGTGTCCCCGTGGGTCGGTTGGTTGAGGATGCCTACGTTCACCCCATCGTGGCTGAACTGATGCAGTCTATTCACAAAGCCTCGACTGACCCTATCACCCTGGGTGTTACGGGTAACTTGATACAGACCGCGAATAGTCTGTGGCGTGGGCTGGCTCTTGCCACCGTTGACTTCATTCCCCGGCAGATAGCCGCTACTACCTTCATGACCTTCGCGGGTGGGGGGAATCTCCTGTCCCTCCCGGAAGTTATGGCACGACTGACCAAATACCAGGTAGATTTGTGGACGGGTGGGGGGAACATGCGGTCGGCAGCGGAAGGAGCCTTTGACAACACCCGTCGCATCTACACCGATGAGAAGCTGACGATGTTGGAGATGTGGTACAAGGCAATCGACTCCGGGTTCATCAACGACATTGACCCCCAGATGGGTATGTCTCGTGGTGGTACGGCAGCTAATACCTCCAGCTTCCACCCCGCTGACCTCCGCCGGAATCTCCGGTACGCACAGAACGTCCTGAACACTGAGGGTGGTGGTATAGGTCGCCTGATAGGTGAGATGGGTGGGGTGGCTAATAGGGCAGTGCAGACGATGCTCACCCCCATCATGATAGGCAACAACCTGGCTGACATCATGGGTCGTTTCAACGGTCTGCTCTCCACCACTAAGCGGTATGGTGACACCGACCCCTGGCACAATCCCCTGCACGTCATTGAGGATGGGGTGTATGGGGCTGGTCATCTGGTGTCTGGTGTGCAGAAGTACCACGGCACATACGACGAGGCATACCAACACTGGCAGAATTATTTCTATATGTATGACGATGTGACCAGGGCGAATGATACCCTCAACAGGTTTGTCATTCCCTTCTGGAGTTTCGCATCCAAGAATATCCCGGCAACCTTCCGCCACGTAGCCAACCACCCATCACGATACGCCACCTTCGCCCGTATCTACGCCATGATGAACAGCGATGCGGTGCAGTCACAAGACCTGAACGAGGGGAACATCAGCTCTTGGATGCTCCAGGCAGTCCCCGTATTTATTAAGATGAAGCGACAGGATGGGACTGATGCATGGATGGCAATGCCCCTCCGCTCCATCGACCCATACACCCCCGTGCTTAATGATGCCAAGGGCTTGACCCAAGAAGTGTTGAAGCAGTTTGGTCTGTGGGGTGACTACACCAGACCGGGAACCACGGGACAGATTTTGGAGGATGCCCCCTGGTCGGAAGACAAGTCCAACTACCTCCAGGATGCCGTCCTCTCCAAGCTGTACCCCCACATCCGGGCGGGTATGTCTGAGCTATCCAATACCGACCTGACCACGGACTTCAAGCGACCACTGGACGGGACGGAGAACAGGCAGAACACCTTCCTCGGTTATGCCATGACACCCCGTACCGAGATGTGGTTGCGTACCTTCCTCCCAATCCTGGCGACAATCAACAACGAGAATCCGGGGAACATCTTCGGCAAGGCAGACTACCGCAACCCCCGCACTGGGGAGGTGCGACAGGGCTTTAACTCCCGGATGCCTGGGTCTGGTGGTGTAGCCCGGACAGACCGGAACCCCAACACCAACGTCGATGAGTTCCCAGACCTAGCCCTTAACAACGTGCTGAGGTTCGTGGGTGTCAAGCTGTACCCAGTGGATGAGGCAGCCAACACGGGCAACACTCTGATTCAGATGTACACCTCACTCAAAGAGGGGAAGAGCTGGCTCCAGAAGGGGTATCGGGAGCTGGGTAAGATGGATGAGGGGAGCGATGCCTACAACAAGCAGAAGACATACCTGGATAATGCCACACAGTTCTTCTACCAAATAGCCTCTGACCGCATGAGGTTACAAGAGTACGCAAGAAATAATGGAATGACTCCTGACTCTGCCCTGACCTATCTCCAGAGCAGGGGGGAAAAGGTGGGAGATTTACCTACAGAACTTTCACCACAAGAGGAGCATGATAAGGTTATGGCTGAGTTGAAGTCAGAAGATTAATACAAAAAAAAATAAGGTGGTGCCGTCTGATGCCCGTTAACAATTCCACAGCTCTAGTTTCTGGATTCCGCACAGGTACGGGGTGGACGATTGATGTCACCCTCTGTAACCTGTCCGCCTCCCTCGCCGAGAAGGACTTCGACCCGTACACCAATGGGGGTATCAACCTCCTGTCCAACTGGACTAAGACCAGTCAAGTGCTGCTGACCTACACGGGTGTTTCCCTTGCTGCCTCCACCCCCATCTCAATCGTTCGCCGCACACCCATCGTCCGGGTTCAGGAGCTAGTCTATGGGAGCCGCCTGAACACGGCAAACTATGAGGGGGAACTGAACTCACTGCATAAGATGATGTTCGACCGGAGCATACAGCCACCCGTCCTCCTCAGCCCATCCCTCATTGACTACCTGACCTACGTTAGGGCAACCTGGGTAGCTAACGTACTCCAGGCACCCACGGCACGGGCTGTTGTCGCTGCCATTGATTCGGCTATCGCTAGTGCAGCCGCACCCACCAGTCTCGCGGTGTCCACCTTCCTGACAGTGGGCACGACGGGTGCATTCGCGGGGGCGTTGTCTACAGCCAGCACCTTCCAAGTGGGTAGCACCAGCCAGTTTGCGGGGACGGTCAACATCACGACTGGGAACCTGGTCATTGGTGCGGGTAACCTGTCCGTCACGGGCACGGGCACATTCAGCGGGGCGGTAGGCACGGGTGCATTGACAGTCACGGGCACACTAGGCACATCCGGTCTAGCAACGCTGAACACCCTAGCCAGTGGGAACACGGCAATAACTGGAACCCTGAGTACCTCTGCCCTAGCGACGCTCCACTCTGCCACGGTCACCAACACCACAACACTCAACGGGGCTACCAACACCCTGACGACAGCACCCAACCAGATAACGGCGGGGGGTACACAGATGGTGAATGCGGATTGGGTTCGGAGGTCTATCCGACCTTACATCAGGGCAGTTGCGGCGGGTAGCCAGTCAGTTCCACACAACACCAACACGGTGACGCTATTCGCTACTGAGACATACGACACAGACGGCAACTTCGCATCAGGTATTTTCACGGTGCCTGCTGGCGCGGGTGGGCTGTACCTGGTTGAGACAATGGTAGAGTTTACAGTTGCTGTTCAAAACATTGCTATCCAATTACTAATTAATGGTGGAAACACTAGGTTTAGTGCCCCCCTCGCTGCCGCCACAGACGTTCACTTTCGGGTTGAGACTTGTAGAAAAGTATACCTGGCAGCAGCAGACACCCTGAGTGTTCAAATTTACCAAGCTAACTCAGCTTCAGCAGCCAGGACTGTTGCTGCTGTGTCAATGATAGACATCAACCGACTAGGGAATATCTAGTGTCTCCACACTACCATCCGGCATCCGGTAGCCCGTCACGTAGCTGGTCATCTTCCCGTAGTTATTCTTGGACTCAATGACCTCGTAGATGTGGGGGGCTAGTTGCTTGTCGATGTCCTGTGGCACCTTGAAGTTCCCCGTCATGGCGTTCTTATACTTCTCCCCCTCTGGTGGTGGGGCGCAGAAGACATTGAATACCTCATCCCATTCCGTAATCCTCGCGTACTCTGAGATGATTAACTCTGCCCGTCGGATGAGGTGGGCATTCTCACTCGGTATGAATGGTCTGAAAAATATATCACTGGTGTCCTTGTTGTAGAAACACCAGTAACTGTCAATGCCTAGACATTGCTGGTAGAGGGCAAGCTGGGTGCGGTAGGTCTTGGGAATGCACTCAATATTTTTGAGTACCCCCTTACTGTCCTCTGTGTACTGGGTAAACTTGTGACCCGCACACGTCTTCAGTTCCAGGAGAAACCTCTCCCCCGCAGGAGTACGTATGATGAAGTCAGTGTGTCCAGTCACCCCCCCGAACGACACTACCTGCTGTGTCTCCTCAACCTCATACCCAAAGCGGTCGAGGTGAACATACATATCAGCCTCAAACGTATCACCCACATGGAACAGTTGAGTCAGGCGCTCAGTCTGCCAGTCAGTCGTGAACCATTCAGGGTGAAATTTTCTAGCAAAAATATCTAGGGCAGGTTTCCCCAACCCCGACAGCCGAAGACCTCCCTTCTGTGGGGCTGATGCATACTGCTTGATAAGTCCCTGCCTGTACATCTCTGCTGCCGTAGCCAACGCATCTGACGAGGGCATATCCAGCCTGCATAGTGGCTCATCCCAACACTTAATGATATGTTCAAACAAAATGCTCACCTTATTTAATACAAAAAAAATAAGGGGGTGCTGCCGTCTGACAACACCCCCAACACCAGATTAGGACGGGACTTTAGCTGAGACGTTACCCTCTAGGAGGATGTCAGAACCCTTGGCATAGAACAGGCTCAAGTTAAACTTCTCTGTCTTGTCGGTAGCCTTGGTCAGTTGTAGCCTCAGGACTACGGAACCTTCACCCCGATAAGCCTTAACCCAGAAGGCAACACCCTTACCATCCTTGGCGGAACCCGTGCCGAAGGGGGCTTCATAACCAAGGTCTTTGGCATACGAAATGTCTTTATCGGCAGCATAAAACAGTGCTAGTTCATAACCAAGGTCTTCAATGATGACCAAACCCTTGACTGCCAGCTTCTCGTTGTCCTCAACCTTGTGACCAAGGAACCGACCAACTTTTGTGTACTCTTGCGACATGATGATACCTTATAATTTTTGTATTGTAGCACGGACTAGAACGTTTTGCGGTTGACCTTAGCGGCGGGTGCTGCTGTCTTGGTGTCCGGTGTAGTGCCCCGACCCATCGTTGACTCACCATCGTCATCCACCGCTGCCAAGTTGAGCGCGACCTGTAGGAGGTAGCGTCGTTGGTAGGTTGAGGATGCGCCATACTGCTGGGCGTTCTCACCATACAGGGGGGCTTCATGGTCTTGGTATTCCCCTGATGGGATGTGAACCAGGCGTAGAAAGAGAACCTCGTTGGACAGGAAATACTTTAGGCTGATGCCCTCTTCCTTCAGTGCAGGCTCAACGGCTTTGCAGATAGAGGATAGGCTGGAGTACATCTTACCAAAAAACGGATTGAGAGTATCCTTAATCACGGGGTCGAACTTCTCGGATGCTTTATCTAATGCCTTGTAAAGCTCAAGTGGAATCTCTGACATTAGTTATTTACCTGCTCTGCTAGTTTATTTGCGGCTGACTCGTACATTGAATCCAGGACTTGTAGTTTAGCTCGTATCTCATTTATCTCACGGCACTTCTGATTAATCTCATCCTGAATATCTTCAAGAAATTCTACCAGTTCCTTAGCAGTCATAGTACACCCCCGTGTTGTAGGTGGGCAGCAAAGTAGAGGCGAACGATAGCGTGGGTCAGGTCGTTCGTATCCTTGTGCAGGCGGTACTTGCTGATGTGATTTAGGGCGTGACCAATGTGGTCTGAGATAGGTAGCTTCATCCAGTTACCCTCACCGTACTTGTGTTCACCATGAGCCAACACCTGCCCAACCATATCATGAATCTCTGCGGGGAGCAAGTCAAAGCGGGTATCAATGCGCGACTGCTTGCCACCTACTTCATTAATAACCGTCTCGTCCTCGCGGAGGTCAACGAACTTCCCGTCTACGTACCCGGTATTGATAAAGCCGTCAAGCCACTCAGCATCTGCATCGAACACCTTCATGTCCGCATCCACTACGTCCTGGCTGGGTGGACACAACCCCTGAAATTTTCCATCATTTTTTTCAAAGTCTTCCAGCTCACCGACGTACTGCGTGTAAGTTGTCATGTCTCTATCTCCTAAGTATTCAACGAAACCCTTTAACCACTCAAACATTTAGTGAATCTCCAACCAGGTACGTCCAATCTTGGCACTGCCAGCACAAGGCAAGTAAGGTAGAAGCTTGGCTGCGAATGCTTGTTCTAATAAGTATGATACCATTACTGCCTGCCCCTCGTCAACACACTCGACCAGCAGTTCATCGTGTACTGATGCACACAGCTTGGAACCCTCCGGCAACACGGGCACCACCAGCAGTTGTACTACCTTGAGTAAGTCAGCAGCGCTGCCTTGAACAGAAGCGTTGAATGCCTGACGCTCCGCACGTAGCCTGTCCCACTTGTTCTTACTCAGCAGGTCTGGGTAGAACAGGCGGCGACCAAAGAGGGTATGCCCCACACCACCATCAGCCTTCATTTCCGCAAGCACACGGCTATGGAAAATGTTGAAGGATGGGTTGGTCTTGTCTGCCAGGTCGAGGATATCCTGCGCCTGCTTCTCGGTGATGCCCATCATGACGCTTGCCTTAGCCGCCTTGAACCCGAACATCCTGCCGTATGAGATGTTCTTGCCCCGCTTCCGAGCCAGCTTCCGGTCAGGCTCATCACCCAACCACAGGTCAGCCATTGCGGTGTGAATGTCATCCCCCTTGATGAACACGTCCATCATGAACTGAACATCATAGGGTATGGCACCCTCATACCTAAGGAACGAGTCAGCCATTTGCGCAGCCAACATCCGATACTCAATCGCCTGGAGGTCACACGACACCAACCGCTTATCCCCATCTACCCCAATGAATCCCCTGATGATGTTGGATACCTCATCATCAGCATCAGCGGGCAGGTTCTGGAGGTTAGGACTGCTGGTTGATAGCCGTCCGGTCAGGGTCAGGGCGTTGTTGTATGAGCAGTGGAGCCTGTGTCCTGGGGTGGTGTTGTTGACGGCAGCCTTGAGGAATGTTCCCATCACCTTCTGGGCACCCGTGTACTGCACCACCAACTGAGCCAGCGGGTAGTCCAGCCCCTCCAGAATCTCACCCGTCACCTGAACGTTACCCTTTTTTGTTTTTGTATTAGGCTTCCAGCCGTAGAGTTGGGTGAGGGCTTCGCACACCTGCTGGGTAGAGCTGGGCTTGAAGTCATCAATGACCTTGTACATAAATTTCCCAGTATTTTCCTCTAGTCCGAGGAAATGATGGTCGCCCCTTAAGGTACCCGTCGGCTTCTCTTTGACCAGTTTCTTGGTGGTGCCCTGTGGAATGAGGGGGAAAATCTCACGACACCTAGCAAGCCTGTCCTCAATGATGCCCTGGAGGGTGGGAATAGCTGCCAGTACCTTTGAGGGGATGATGGGTAGCCCATTTGCCTCCAGTGTCATGAGGATTTCAGAATAGGGTAGGTCGATGGTCAGGTAATGCTCCCAGGCGACCGCATCGGCTTGCATTTTGGGCAAGAGGTCAGATACTACGGCGAGGGTAGTAACAACGTCCTGACGGGCATACACAGCCATCTCCTCGTTGAATTCTTCCCAGTCCCCATCATACTCAGCCTTCTCCTCCCCCACCCGACTGCCACACGCTGCCAGACCGTGCTTGCTGCCCTTGATGGGGTCAACGTTGGCATGGTAGCAATTGGAGAGGAGCATCGAATCGTAGTAGGTGTCTACCGTGTACCCGAACAGGCGCAGGACGGACACATCGAATGGCGCATTATGAAAGTAACACCCCCAGCTCAGGATATTTTGGACTTCCTGATTAAGCTCAAAAATTTCCCCCAAATTATGGTTAAGCACAATGACATTAGTATCACCCTCACCAGTAGCGTACTGGAAGCTGTGGAGCTTAGTCACCGCACCCTTCAGCCCGTTTGTTTCAATGTCTGCACATACTATCACGTGTAACTCCGTTTAATACAAAAAAAATTAGGGGGTGGTGCCGTCTGATTTTACTAATCTCCACCCATCCTTGACCAAAATACTCCTCTGACCAGCCACAGAGCCACCATCCCAACCGTCGAAATCAATGACACACCAAGGGTTTTCGGCACACTGTCCTGGGAAATAGACATTACCATCTACCTTTGACAGGATACCAGACTCACCCCGTTTTTCCACCCCGTCACCGACTTTCCAAACTGTTTCCATATTGTTCCTGGTAGCGTTCGATGAATTCAAGTCTACCAATCTCGTCGATTAGTTGATTTGGTCGCAATGGGTTCCAGACTAGGTACTGGATTCGGTACTTCTGGCACCACTCTTCGTGGCTCTGTCCACCTTTTCCGTTGATTGGCACGTTCGGCTTCATCAGCACTAGCAGGAACCTTTTTCTTAGGCTGGGGTTTTGGTTGAGGATGCGGAATATTTTCCCCCTCCAAGTTGAGTCCGTCACGGCTTTCGTCTCGATTACCCACTCCCCCAGTAGGAAGTCCGGTTTGTAGCTCTCCGTCTTGACTGCCTTGAATGTTAGGCTCTGGTTGCGTTGCATTTGGGGGTTCAACCCGTGGCAGTTCATCTCGTACAGGCTGTCGTAATTCCCCAGTTCCGACTGGCATTTCTTCCCCTTTGGTCGTGGCATCTAGCCTCCCACCAGCAGGGTCAGAACTATGATTAAAATAATCCCAATTGTGTCTGTCATCTATCCATCCTTGTGTGCGTTTAACGAGCGTTGTCTTGTAAGCCTCATCCATCATGAGTTTTGAGGCAGCCTTCACGTATCCCCGTCTGACCAAAAGTGGGTAGCCATCCTTTGACTTACCCACCTCAAATGCCCATTCCCGACCCCGTGTGCGATGCTCCTCACCAACCGCCTGATATTTACCGTGTTCTGACTTGCCCCAAGGCGGTAACAAAGCCCTAACTTGTTGTGGAGTCCATGTGGCTGGGGTGTTGCCTTCTGGTAGCGTTAGGGGGAACTCGTCAGACGACAACCCCCGGAGCGCTACGAACTCACCCTCTTTACGTAGCAGGTCTATGAATGCCTGCTGTGCTGTCGTCAGGTCTACTGATTCCGGTTTCGGAGGAAAGAATTTATAGCTCTCGCCCCCGCACAATAGATTGGTAGAATCACAAACCTCAGTATCAACCCGAACGCTAGGGCTATCATCAGGGCGTTCCAAATTGCTATTTCCATCTATTCCCCCTTCATCATTGGCAGAATCACGAACACGAACAGAATCACCGACGCTATCAGCATGTACGCCATTCCCGATATCAACATAAGGCTCCTTGTAAAATTCTAGTTTATCACAGTATGTCCTGTGCGTGGGGTTGAATTTGATGGTGAAGTTGTCACCCGCCCGACACTTCTTCGCACCACGAGCCTTCAAAATGTGCAGCTCGGTGCCACCCGGGTTCACCCGCCGCAGGGCTAAAAAATAGTGTGCTAACCTCTCTATCGAACCCGTCCCGATAGCCCCAATGATAGACGGGATAGGCTCGTTCCCTTCCTTGTCAAGCCCCTGGACTGCACGGTTCATGTGGGTCACGAGCATACAGGCGAAGTTCAGTGACCGTACCAGCTTGTTGATAGTGCGGCATCGGCTGGCAATCTCACTAAACTCGGTTTCCATGTCGTTAGATATGGTATCGACCACAAATAGGTCAATGTGATGCTCAATGACCGCAGCCCGGACGTTGATGTAGAAATCCTCATCAGAAAACCTTTCAATCGGTTCCAGGAATATCACCTGCTCCCGGAAGGTTTCGTAGATAGCCTCTGCCTCAGCAATCGTATCCAGGTCGCTGGGGTCAATGCCATATAGCGCCTGAGCCAGGTTCTCCATGACCGTGCCGATGCCCTCCTCCGTGGCAGACATCAGCACCTGCTTGCCTTGCTTGATGTAGCTGGAGATAATGCCGTTAGAGAGGGAGGTTTTCCCCGTCCCGGTCGTGCCCATCACCACGATGTACTCACCAGCCCGAAATCCCCCGTTCATAGCCTTGTCTAGTGCGGTGTTACCCGTTGCCACAAAGTCTATCTTGTGTCGGTTGTAGGTAGCAAGAGCAGCCTCCATGCCATCCTTCAAGAACTCAGGGCGTTGTCTCTGTGCAGCCCATGCCAGGTCAGTAAAGTATTTGAACTCTTTTGCCAGAAGGACTTCATTGACATCCTTGAAACGGTCTAAGACAACTACCTTAGCCCTAGGGTACAGCGCCAATACCTTCTTAGTCGTTTCCTTCCCCGACTCATCAGAATCGAAACAGAGGTAAACATCCTCGAAGGAATCAAGGTACTTAATATTCTTCTCAAACACTTTGACGGTCGCCCTATCGCCGTTCGGGCTTGAGACACAGGTGAAGGACTTCCCACCAAAGATTTCATGGGCAGCCATCGCGTCATATTCACCCGTCGTCACTAGCAGGCGGCGATTGTTAGACGACTTGGTGCCGTAGAAGTCATCCGTAATCTTCCCAAGGATGGTGAAGTGGTAGTCCTCATTTTTGGGGATACTCCCATCCCGCACCTTGAACCCTATCAGGGCTTGGGTCTTGTCGAAGTAGGGGAAGTAAGACTTCTTGTCTACAGCAAACCAGCCATAAGCCTCGAGTGTATCTTTCGAGATTCCCCGGTGGGTATGGGGAACCTTTCGTAATCCAGTAATCTGGTCTGAAAACACTACCCGCCCCTTATTATTTTTTGTATCAGCCGAAGGCGCATCCACCCTTGCTGAGTGACCGCAGACAAAGCAAGTCCCAATCGTACCGCTGTGTCCACTGTAGACCGCAAACCCATCAGAGGAGTCACACTTCGGGTTAGGACATTCCTCATGATGGGAGTAGGTTCTGTCGTCTTTCATTTCAGTACCAATCTCCAGCTTCCTTAATCTTGTCCATGACCTGACTTGGGTAGGGTAAATATTCCCCAAACACAATCTCACCCACCAGACTAGCACACGTGTTCGCCTTAATCCCTAATCTCACCAGTAGCAGACTCTCCAGTGTAACCCTCTCGTTGCATCGCTCAAACGCCGCATGGGAGTAGTGGTCTGGGTTGTCGGTGTAAAACCAGTACATAGACTCTAACACACAGGATTTAATGTCTAGAACTTCTAGACCGCGACGTGTAAAGCTGTAGTAGTCATCGCCTATGCCGAATGAGACGTGCAGGAAGTCTTTGCGGAATTTTTTTGGTATCAGAATTTGAATTAAGCGGTCTTGTAGCGAGTCCGATGGCTTGTGAAATAATACCGCGATGCGTTGCATCATAATTCCTCCTGTGTCTTATCTGTGTATGAGTCAAAGCTGCCAGCCCGCTCCATTGCTGTGACTATTTGGTAGCTATGCAATCTTGAGGCAAGCGCTAATAGGGAACGCTTGGTAGGCTTCTTGAGGCAGGATGTGTAAATCAGGAACAATTCAACTGGTGTAACTTCCTTACGAAATTTCCGATAGATGCCATTGACTAGCTGCTGAATTTCCTTGTAGGAATCTACTAGGGTAGGTCGAACAGGGTTAGGCTTGACTCCCTTATAGGTGCCATAATCCCAACCCTCGTCGCCCATATTCACATCAATCGTAAACCCGAACCCGACCCGTGTACGCTTCTCAAGGACGTTACGTTGCTCCAATTGACCAAAGCGCGACTTGAAAGAGGAAACAGCCCACCCCATGCCACGAGACGGGTGCGTATTCTTGATGTGAGTAGCCAGCATAAGCGCGCGCTCTTCTACCTGTTCATAGCCTAGCTTCTCGTACTCATTCATCTTCTGGTAGGGTGTCGAGGAATCTCGGCACACTAGCTGCTGCTTGCGGTAGTAGTTGTTTGCCGCACCCTTAACCACATCCGTCAGGGATATCCACATCAGACGCTTACACAGGTCGTCCGGCTTTGAGGGTGGGCTTCGGTACATCTCTAGGTAGAAGTACCTGTCCTCCTTGGTAACTAAGTAAGTCTTGCGCAATTCCCGGTCGCTTAACATCTATATCCCCGTAATGGACAAAGGTACCCCCTGATACTAGCACACTTAATTTGATAAGACCTAGGGTAGCACTGATGTGGAAGTGTCCCCTGGAGATTTGCCTAGCCTGCTCCGCATCCGATAGGGTAGTGATGAACATCTTGTACTTCGGCGGGAGCTGGCGGCACAGGTAAATGGCATTGCCTACCCTGAACAGGTAGATTCGAGCCTCAGAATTGTGATACCAGGAATTTTGCCAATCACCCGTTCTCAATTTCACCATCAGCTCAAAGACGATGCGACCCGACTCCTCTGCCTTAAAGTCTGTCTTGATAGAGCAGGGCAGACCATCTACGATACAGTCAATGTCCTTGTAGATGTTGTCATGGAGAGTAGACTGATGGACGATGTGCCCAAGGTCGCGCAACCAATCCATAATCTCCCGCTCTGAATCCAATCCTGCCTGTGCTAGTTTATCCATCTTGCTCTTTTATTTAACCTGCTTGAAAACTAATCTGAGAAAATATCTGGTTTGTAGCTTGGTTTACAATCTCTTGAGTTAATGGTACTTCAAAGAACTTGAGATTAGACACCCCACCCCCCGCTATTCGTTTGTAGACCGCTTTAGAATCAGCAGTATACTCACGAGACTTAAGAGTCTTCCTACTAGCTGAGGAATATTCGTTTAACATCAAACGAGAGTCAATCAAAATGAAGCTGAAAGACTCTAATGTTAAGTTATGGTCTGAGTAAACTTCAACCCTAGTTGATAAGAACATTGGTTGCTCCTCGGTGCTTGACAAGAGCCTTGCCCAGCCGTTCATTATCTTCCTGTAAATCCAGGTTCCTGTCCCCTAGACGTTCCACCTGTAGGCGTAGCTCAATCCCTTGCGCCATGAATGCATCCTGGCAAGCCGTAAGGACTGCCGCCTGCTCGTCGTTAACCTGCTTCAGACGCTCGATACGCTCCAGAAGTTCATTGATGTCTTGATGTGTCATGTATTCCTTTGTAGAAGTTCTTTAATATCACCCTGTAGAAAATAAACCTCAGCAGCAGCCGCCACTTTATCCAGCAGTAGCTCACGGTTTTCCTGCTGTAGCTTGGCATTAGCGCGTAGCAGGTCATCAATGCTCTTAAGCAAGCGCTCCGTATACTCTTCGTGTGTCATGTTGTCTCACAGAATTATGTGGTGGAAATTTGATTGCTAGTCTTCATAGGGAGATAAATCCAGGCACGACCTGTGGAGGTCTTAACAAATAACCAACCATCAGTGTAGAAGGAGATGATTTGAACGTATTCTATCGTAGTTGTGACTCTCAACACCTTTGACCTAAAATCAGGGTTAGTGTAGAAGTAGGTGCCAGCAGGCAAAGATTGGTCATTCCCAAAAAATGCATCACATTCATCAGCTTGTGCTGAGTTTTGGGCATTTCCTAGGCAACCCCACCAACCGTACCCTGTGGTGTCAGCTTTGGCTGGTGCGATAAGGCTTAGGGACGTAGCGATGGTCAGTAGGCAAGCGGTTAGATATTTCTTCATTGTATTCCTTCCTCATTTTGTCAATCTGGGCTTGAATTGCGGCTTCTACTTTTTCTTTGTGTCTGGGCATAGCGTCGTCATTGCCATCTTGTAGGTTACGTTCAGGCGGGTAGTGTTGACTGCCTCTTGGTCGGCTGGGCTGGCGGCAATAGATTCCGCAGTCTTAGCCTGAACCTCAGCAGCAGTGTAAGTTTCACGCATAGTGCAGAAGTACTGCCCATAGAGGTAGACATCCTCATCCCCATACAGGTTTTCATCAATCAGGCGTAGCTCATAACTCACATCGTTGTTGAAGCGTTGTGGTAGGGTCATCGCCTCACGAGAGGTATCAATAGGGTCTTCTTTCACGGGAAAGGCAGGCATCACTAGCTTGGCTGCACCGGACGGAATTGGAGCCTCAGGTGTAGCGCACCCGCCGAGCAACACTAATACAAAAAAAATAAGGTGAGGGGGTGGTGTCGTCTGATATTTCATGGTTTGTTACACTTCAGGTAGATTAATAACCTCGCTGCATCCCATCAGGGAATATAGCAACGCAGTTTGCCAGGGCTTTATTGGTGGTTAAGCCATCCACAAAGCGGGGCTGTGCAGTAGGGTCATTTTTGTCATCAGTGACAATTTTACTCCCCTTGATGCGGTTGATAGTCACCTCATACCACTGGAGCCGACCTCTATGCAATTTCCCTAGCTTGACCTCGCACACAGTCGCTTTGTCTCCAGGGGTAAGAGACGTTAGCCAGTTTCGGTATTCCTGTGACGTTGTGTCGGTAATTGATTCAATCATGATTCTACGTACTCCTGTTTCAATACGGTACCGAGGGTCACTAAGTGGTAGTCCGGGTTAGCTGACAGAATCCCCGCGACCATCCCCTTGTCGTAATCCATATCAAGCTGAAACCAAACAACGTGTCTGGCGTTAGCGCGGGTGAACGGGGCGGCAGTGCATGAGAGTGGGTCAATAGACAGGGTGGTGCTGGTGGACACGGGGCGCGGGTGGCAGAAGTACCAGGCTCCAGAGTGTATCGACCAGACAGCAAAACCCGTCTTATCCAGGTCAATTCCTGCGTGAAAGCAAAAATCAGTTAACTTAGGTAGCATTTTTTTCTCCATCAGAATTCATTAATCTATCAACCAAGTCTAACACAGCTCTCGTTGTATCCCATTCTAGATGATGCTTGACGATGGAAGTCGTGTCGGAGTTGAGGACGGTGTAGCTAGAGTGTAGTGCTATGCTTATCCCCCATTCGTAGTTGCGTAGCTCTGTGTTGGTGTGCCCATAAACGTTGAGTACGACGTGTCGTATCAGTTTGTCCGGTTGAGCGTCATATGCCTCTTGTAGGGGCTTGTTGGGGTGTCTGTGTCCATCCAGCTTCATACCATGTTCCCGGAGTCGGGTAGCACCTCGCTTGGTAGATCCAATGTAGATACACTGGGTACCTGGGAATCCTAAGAGATAGAGGCAGCCAGTTAACCTAGCCCCCTCTTCCCCTACCCTAACGGGTTTTGCCATCAGAATCCTCCGGGGTAAACTTTATCCGTGTTGCTTCCATTCTCTCAGTCACTAGACGCTCATACTCATCCTTGATTTTCTCTGACCGCTCCAAGTCTCTTTCTAAGTATAGCTGCTCAATCTCTTCGTCCCAATTTTGTGCAGTCATTTATATTTCCCCTCTGGTGTATGCTTCTTCGTAATTTTGCTGGTCGTTCGCTCGGTCGATACCGCGCCTGTCCTCAGCTATCATCTGAATATCCTCATAGACCCCATCACGACACTCATCCCGTAGAATAATGTCCTTGGCATGCACTAGTCGGGCAGTAACTACAGTATCCACAAAATTACTGAAGGCAGTTAACTTTGCGGCTGTGTTCAGCCCACTGATGAAGAGGTCTGCTGCATTTCGGATGTTATCGGTTGGCATTGTGTAGCTCCTGAATAGCCTGCTGTTGGTTGGTCGTGACCCTGGAGCCGTTAAGCGTTCTGACTAGGTATACCATTACATACTCCTGAATGTACCGTTGTTGAATGCCTCATCCTGGAGGCGCTTGAACTCATCCGTATCTGTATACCCTGGTTGCCTGACAGCCCACTCACAAAGCCAGGTCACGAGGGCTAGGGCATCCTCTATGCTGGCTGGTTCCACCATACCGAGGTGGGTAACGATGTAGGATTCCTCTGTGAGCCTGACCGTATCCAGCAAACCATTGATGGTAATCGCAACACTTTTCATAATTTTCTCCACTAAAATTCGATTACGTACTTTCCAGGAGCCAAGAAGCCCTGATTACATTGGTCTGTCAGCAGTACCCCGATAGACCACGACTCATGCTTTGTCCTGATAAATTTCTCAATCTTATCCAAGTTCCACTTCTCTAACTCACAAACACACACATCATACACCTTATCGTCGCCATAATCATCCGTAGCCTCAAGCTCGGGCGTCTCATCAAGATTGTACTGTATCTTGAGGAAGTCAGCTAGGTCAGCAACATCGACTAAATAAGCGGTCTCGATTCTAGATTTTAGCATTGGGTTCCCCTTTGTTTGATTGTAGCACAGTGATGCCGTCAGATGACAGCCTAGCACGAGCGGTATGGTAGATGGGTGTATCGTCAGCTTTATCGTAGAAGTAACCCGCTTTATAAGGGTTGTAGGTCGCCTGACGTGGCTCAAGTAGTGGGTCAAAGGAGCAGGTAAGGGTTCCCGTACAGTAAGCGTGAACATTTTTGTGCTTGGTAGCAATTACACGCTGGCGACCTGCCTCATTTACCCTGAACTCAACACATTTTAGTGTAACCTCCGTAAGATGGGCAACCACTGCACCCTTGTACTGTACGGAATAACATCTCTTCTGCAGGTTATAGTAGACCTTGACCTTAGACGTTCCAATCTCTTTGACTAAGTCAGCTTGTAGAGTAATCATTTGAGGTTCCTCGGTTGGTTCGATTGTAGCATGAGAACTGGATTAATACAAAAAAAATAAGGTATTGCTTTCTGATGTGTACTGTGTAGCTGGGTTCGGATGCCTCACTACGCTACGTAGAAAACAGCCTTTATTCTCCCATTAACTTAGAGTCCTGAATTTCGACTTTAAGTTTGAGTAGTTCTAGCGTGAGCGCCAAGCGGCAAGCGACGAACGTGAAGCTCAAAGCTTAAACAAGAAAACAGGACGGGCATAAGTTAACTGACTTTATCTCGCCCCCGTGGCGCAAACGTTATGTAAAGACAACAGCCAGAAGAATTTCTTGTTATGAAAATTTGATTTAATACAAAAAATTATTAGGTAGGTGGTGTCTCTAGATGGTTGGTCAGATGGCAACACACCCTTATTTTTTTTTGTATTATGATTTAAGCCCTCGGCGACTGAGATTTTGTACATGAGATGAGGGTATGAAAGACCCGATTCGCTCAAGTAGTATTCTCTTAGTAGTAGAATGCGGGTTCCAGCCATTTAGGGTAACGAGAGAATCAGTGTTTCAGGCGTTACTCATTGCCAACCTTAATGGGAGCGTCAAAGCCGTAGCTCAAGGGAGTTTCCGGCTTGTATAGAATGCTCTAGGTATTGTCTTCTGATAAACTAAGCTTATGAGTCACAGTAAGGTAGTGCCATCTCCCAAGGTATCGGTAAAGCTCCACTTCCTCATCTGTTAATTCATCAGGCAGTGGTTCCCCCCACCTGATAAGCCGCTCCGCCACTTTCTTGTTATCTGACACGGGAACACAATACCTCCGTAGCGTAGTAGTACGAGACACCTAGGAGGAAAGACAACCTCTCACCCTGTTTGTATGTCATCTGATGCTCTTTCACTGCAATCATCAAGATTTGGAGAGTCCTGATTTCAATCTCCTGCTCACTCATACCGAGATAGACCGCATCGCATACGGCAATGGCATAGGGTAGGGTAGACTGTACCTCATCAGACGATGCTAGACCGCTCTCCTCCAGTCGATTTAGGTAGTTTATCTCCTGCTGTGTGTAGACCTGCGCGTATGCTGGTTGTGCGATAGATAGAGCGAGCGTTGCCGCTAGAGCTGTTAGAAATTTCATGTTAGTTTCTCCTGAATGTGCTGATAGTTGCTGCTGCTATCCACAGCAGAATGATTATGATGTTGAAGCCTGCCACTAGATAGACCGGGATAGGCAGCTCGACTGGTTGGTGAATTTTTACAGTCAGAATTTGATTATTCACAGTGGTTTGCGAAACGCGAGAGCAATGACAGCTAATCCAATTACTAGCAGCATTGCGATATTGTATTCCACTGCTATAGAGATAATCGGAGTGGGTTGGTTTTGAACTTCTACTTGATTAGTCACTTCGCTCGTCCTCATATAATTTGTACAGTGTTTATTGAGCGGACTCGTTTTGTCCCCAAGGGAATACTTCCCCATAATTTTGTGTAGCCAGTGCGGTCAGCATCTCCAATTTGTTCCCGTATCTACCCACCTCTATATCGTTGACTCGTAAAATGTACGTATTCCTCATGCCCTTAGTGTGGTATCGTGACCTGACGGCAGACCATTCCTCACCCGTAGCCCCAATATACCCGCCATACGCCCGACCATCTGACCACGTTTGGCTCACACCTGCTACGATTACCTGCCCACCACCCCCACGGTAGGTTTGTGTATGGTATCGCTGTCTACCATTCTCATCTTTCACTACGCTTGACTCTCCTCACGACAATTCTATAAGCACCCGGTTGATTGTCTCGGTAATCCTTAACAAGCTCCCTTGCTTCCTTCCGGCTCGTGCCCGTGGTCACAACCTCCCAACGGCGTAACTCGGTAAACTGTATGATATCAAACTCATCCACTGTCTTGCGAACGTACATATTAACCTCCCTCTTTCCGTATCTGTATCCACAAAATAGCTTGCATATCTAGTGCCCGGAACCCATGCTTAATAGCCAGTCTCTCAACTTCACCCTTAATAGCCCGACGCTCATCTTCATTCTTAATGTTGCCTAGGTGATGCGTGTCATTGTAGTACGCCCTCACCATCCAACTGTCTACCGTCACAGCAGTGGATGATTTAGGGTGAAGGATGTTATCGTAGAACGCCCTGACCTTAGGTGCCCGCTTGCCTAGCAGCAGCCCGGTAGCTACACCAGGGTTACACAGGATATTCCATGCCTTGACTACATTAGATTGGAATGCACTCACCTCAGCCTCATAGATTTCTTTACCCTCAAACCAGGCAAGTGTCAGGTTCATAGCGCCTGCTAGGTTTTGCTCCCACGTGATGCGCGGGGATAGTACTGCTATTACACCCGCCGCCTGCTCAATAGAGATATGGTAGGTGAATGACATAAAGTGTGCGAAATCGTGCGCCTCTTGGTACCAACTGATAGCGACGTTCCTGTCAGATGACGGGATACGATTAAACAGGTCTTCAAGGTGTGACATTTTTTCCTCGTGAAAATTCGATTGGTTTACTCCCGTGGGTGAATAACCTGAAGCCATCACCCACTCACCTTATTTTTTTTGTATTACCCGCGTAGCGTTGTAGCGTAGAGAGCGAAGCGAACCCAGTCTCCCTACATCAATTTAGGTAGGTCAATGCAGCACTTGTTCGCTAGGTCATAGATAGCAAGCTCACCGTTAAGCCTTGCCAGTTCTAATGCAAACCCTAAGTTCTCCATGTGTGTAACGTTGTCTAGATAAACTAGACTCGTCTCCTCATCAATCCATGAGCCTACACCGTCGTAAGCACTCGAAGGACGTGCCCTATCAAGCGCCTCAAGTACCTGATACCGACCCAACGCCATGCCACCACCACCACCAGGAATAAGGGGATTAGTGTTATCCCCTACAACATATCCAGTAGTGCGTTCAATTCCGTCATACCATAGGGTACTGCCCCCATTCACGAACGTCTCATGCACCATCTTGATACGTTGCACAGAAACCGCTTGCCACGTATCCATTGATTCGGTTGTGTATTTCATTTTTCCCCATCAGAATTCGTTATTACGTAATCAATTGGGACTATCAGGAGCGATACCCCATGCCGACCCAATACATTCACCGTCTCACCCTCGCTAGGGATTCTACAATCAGGATACGCAAGGGCGTACCTCCACCAGACCTGATTTTGTATGACGTAGCCGTGCTCGCTCATTACGGCTTTGGTCTTGTGTCTTGCCCATTCGGGCTTGGGTGTGAGATTAGACATTGTTCAAATGCTCCACAATAAAGGACTGTAAATCAGACTTGTTCAACTTGCCATAACCCCCAAGACCTAGCTCCCTAGCGTAAGCCTTAAGCTCTTTCACATTCAACAACCCAACATACTTGACCTCATCATCCGATGTCGCTTTGAGCAGCGGAATCTCAGGCGTATCCTCAATAGGCTCATCATCAGGCGTAACTTCCTCATTCGATGTCGCTTTGGGCAGCGAAATCTTCGACGTAGGCGGAATCTTGAGCTTGGTATGGACAAACAGGGCGAATGAGTTTAGCATGTATCCCGTAAACAGTACTAGACCTGCTTCGATAATCATAATTTTCTCCAGTAAAAATTCGAGTACGCTATTGCACTCAGTCTAGGGTAGGTTCCCTAGAGTGAGTGAAACTAGAGGACGCTTCTGACCGATGCGTCAGTTCTGTCAGATGGCACTACAATGTAACTACGGTCAGCGTCATTGTTTTCATTACAGAAATCAATTGCACATTGCAACACACCAAACACTTGGGGTACAGCGTTCCATGTCTCCCCATCATCCCCTGTAACGTAGATAGAGAACACTCTTTCAACACAGATAGTCTTGGTTACTAGCATGATAAACCTCGTAATAGAATGCGTGATTGCACTCAGGGAAAGGGGACGCGAATCCCCTTACCGTGAATGAAACTACAGTGTGCTGGCATACTTGAATAGTTGCTCAAGCGAGGCTTCGCTCAAATCTGCCATTAGGTCAAGCGTCTCATCATAGTAGTCAATCTTTGCTGGCTCATCCTCAATATCTGGTGTGAACTGGATGTAGTGTGGTGACGTAGGGTCAGCCACCGCTTCAAACATCTCAAACATCGTCATCTCGTCTAGTGGCTTATGCTCTTTCATTGTGTATCCCTTTGATGTAGTGGTTAGAATTTTCATGGTTAAAATTTGAACCTGGTAAAGAACTCAGTCTAGCCTTTGCTATCAGGCTAGAGTGAGGTCATCATCCTCTCTGTCAGCTCAACCGATATGATGTCAAGTTCATCAAGCACCGTGAGTGAATCAGCTATTTGGTTGTCTAGGTTCGATGTATTCAATCTATCAGATGCACTCGGTGTGTGCAACCTTGGTTGGTTGTGCCCGTCGCTCTTCTGTTTCGATACAAACAATCTACCCCCTAAGCTCGGCGTTGTCTAGTCTGAATTTATCCCAAGTAGAAATTTGATTTATATATAGATAGATATAGGGAAGGCTGTGATGGCGCGGAATGGAATGGAGTGCGAAAGAATCCATCAGAGAAAATGATTTACCCGTAAGCATTTATACCTACGATGACATTCACCAATAAGCATTTATACTCATTATATCAATGATAATGATAACCATTCTCACCCATTAGTACTGCAGTATTATAGTACATTTGTTTTTTTATCCCGCGAAAATTTGATGGGAGGAATTGAAATGCTTTTGAAAAAAAATATACAGGCATATGTTAAAATGTGGGGAGAGGTTAATGGGGGGAGAAGGTCGCGCTCGTTAATTATAAAAGACCACTACCATTTTTTTGCCATAAAAAAGGCTAACCCTTACATATCTACCGGAGAACCTATGCCCTACGCGACCGCAGCGCGCTACCCCACGGCTAAGAAACAGCGATTCCACACCTCCTACCAGGCACAGGGCGTAACAGCCGCACAGGTAGTCACGGTAGCCCTAAACTCACGAACCAACCGTGTCCGGGTTACTACCACTGCCGGAGTTGCCACCTGTCGTCTGCGTAATGCTGCCAACCTAGTGATGTTCGACACCAGTGCCATACCCGGACGGGATGCCCTAATTTTCGTAGGCACCGGAACGAACACCCTAGAAATTACGAACTCCGCAATTGCCACACTCGGAATTAGTCAGCAGGGCTTCACGCACACCATACCTGTCGTCGTTGCACCAGCTTTTGACCCAGACGCTCAGGCATTCTTCACGACAGCAGGAATCACTGACCCCACACAGCAAGCCGCTGTCAGTGCCCTGGTGGTAGGTCTGAAGGCTAACGGCACATGGTCTAAATACCATGCTATCTATCCGTTTGTTGGTGGTACAGCCTCAAGGCATTCTTTTAATCTGAAGAATCCCGCTACATTCCAAATTACTTGGGGTGGGACAGTCACTCACGATGCCAACGGTATTACAGGGGATGGTTCTACAGGATACGGAAGCACGGGTTATACACCTTCTGTATCTGCTACTTTGGGGTCAAACAGTGTCTCTCTATACTGTAGAACCGCCAAAGCAGCTATCCAAACGATTGAGATGGGGTGTACGGCTGCGGGTGAATGGGGACTCGGACTTCGATATCCTAGCGATGAATTCTACCCAATGCTCCAAGAGGGCGGTCAATATCCTAGCGTCATCCTTGCTGCCACTACGGGCTGGATTTTAGCATCCCGGAATAACATGACGACTGTTCAGGGTTATCGTAACGGAGGCTTGGTGTTAGACGAAGCACAGACACAAAATGCAATAAACGGACTCAACTCGCAGATGGCAGTATTGGCTTCTCGCAGCGAAACAGTCTGGAATCGATTCTCGCCTGTGAATTTAGCCTTGGTAAATATCGGATTAGGGCTTACAGCAGGAGAAATAACAGCAGACTACACAACGATTCAAGCATTCCAAACTGCCCTCGGACGGCAAGTCTAGGCTAACCCATACCCATAATCTGAGTAACACCCAATGCCCTACGCCACATCTGAAGCTTTTGAGCAAGCCAATAAAGAACGATTCCACCTTATCTACCAAACCCAGTCTGTCGCAGCCGCAGAGGTCGTTACGATAACCCTGCATAAGGACTGTAACTTCATCAACGTCACCACGACAGCCGGGATTGGTACTTGCCGCCTGGTCAATGCCGCTGCCCTCGCGATGTTCGACACCACGGTCGTACCCAACGTCCCCGCCTCTATCTTTGTGGGCACGGGCACCATAACCCTGACGATTACAAACTCTGCCATCTCAACCCTTGGTGTCAGTCAGATGGCGGTGTGGGGGGATTTCTCATGAGGTAAGGTAAGATAAGATGGGTAAGGAAATCATTATGATGGCGGTGGCTATCCTGTCCTCCCTGACTGCCATCACTGCCATCCTACTAGGTCAAATGGCGGAAACGGGCAAGGCACGGGATAGTCTATATGAGAGGTTGATACGGATTGAGGAGAATCAGGGGGCAGTCCGCCGGGAGATAGATGCCCTAGAGAATGATTTAACACACGAAATAAGGTCAAACCGCGATGCCACTAGAAAAATCGGACAGCAGCTTGAACGCGAATCAGTTGGTGAGGAAGCACCAGAGGGCAAATAAAGAGTACGGGTGCCAGGAGATTATCAGCCTGATGAAGCAGCACGGGGTGTCTATTGCCGACCTAGGGGCACACCTCAACCAGCCCACCAAGGAAGCAGCCCTGCGAGAACTAAAGTCCAAGCTATTTCATTCTAAAGAAGAGGAGGTCGTGAGTGGGGTACCGGAAGAACATGGACACACCAGTAGCCGCGCCACCGAAAGCGCAGCCGAAGCCAAGCCCAAAGCCCAAGCCCAGCCCAAAGCCCGGACAGCCCAAGCCAAAGCCAAATAGCGGACTCCTGGGTGCGGGCGCCATCGACAAAATGGGAACCTTCGGGAGCAACAGATTCACGGGGTTCGCTGAGGGTTCGTGGTGGATTGATGGGAAGAAGAAGGGGAAGGATTTGAGCGCGAGTGACATGGCTAAGTTATCTTACTCACAGGGGGTGGTATCTAATTCCTTGGCTAACCAGGCTTTGACGGCGCAAGGCAGGGAGCAGGACATCGCACTAAAACAATCTCAGGCGGCATACCAGACCTCACAAGATAACTTAGGTATCTTATCTCGACAGGTGGAGGAAACCCGACTGGCATCCGCGAAGACTACGGAGCTGGCGGCACAGAAGACCCTCATGGATGAAGCCCAGGCTAGAACAGCCCAGGCGGAAGCTAATAGGTCGGGGGTTCTCAGCCAACAGGAGGGCAGAATGGCGGTCGCTAAATCAACCAGATTACGCAACAGGTCACAAGCCAAACAGAACTCCCGCCGGGGACTCCTCTCAGCAAGCAGCCGTGCTAGATAACTTACCTTACCTTATTTTTTTTGTATTAAAGGAGCAACGCGACAATGCCTACGATTAATTATGGAACAGCCCGGACAGTCCGGCAAGAGATTGAGAAAGCGGCACTGGGGGATGTTGTGGGGAACCTGTCCTACACCAAGCCTGTGGCTGAACTGTGTTTCCGGGGTCAGACCATCGTCACAGCCCAGACGGAACTATTCATCAATGGTAAGGGTGCCATTACGGGTGTGACTGACTCTGCCAAGCGGTTGTATATCGGGGAGAACTCCGGTCACGCATTCACGATACAGTTCATGGCGTTCAATACTGCCCTGAAGACCGTCATCGCTGCTGGCAGTGGTTTCGTAGCCTGCTCCCGACCTGATGCGGGTAACGTCATCCTATCAGCCGTGCAGACGGGCACACCTCTCGCGGGTAACACCGGAACCACCAACCCCAACTTCCTCTACAACGTGGGGGACACAGCGGTTGCCAACGTTGCTATCGATGCCGATACCACCAACCAGTCACTCCGGGTACGGGTCACTGCCCCCAACACTACCCTGACTCAGTGGAAGGTAATCCTCATTCCCGTCTTCAACATCACCGACCGGGCAAGCTCCAGCTTCTTCGGCGACCGGGGTGCAGGAGATTCGGTCGAGATTTGAATCTTGTGCTATACTTGATTTGTTGTTTACACACGGGGGAGTTAATAGCTCCCCTTTTCTTTACCTCTAGGTACACAGCCGTGCTGAAAAAGTTCCTCTGGCTTTTGCCCGTTTTCACTGCTATACTCTCGCCTGCATCCCCTGCACGTGCAGCACTCTCGTTTATTGACCAACCCTTATTTGGTCAGGCGGCACCACCCCCATCCCTAAACTTCGTTGACCCCTATGAACCAACACCCGTCGTTAATGACAACAGAGTACAAGACCCAGTACCTCAAGCTGGGGCAGATTCGTCTGGAGATATATTCGCTGGAAGCCAAGATAGCCTGGTTTCAATCGCAGTTGGCTCTGCTGAAGGAACAAGAAGACCTGACGGAGGGTTTAATGATGCTTATGCCGGGCACACTGACCCCGGAAACGAAGTCTGGAACCTAGGAAGCTTCTCCTACCAGCACGGGGCTGACTCACCGGAACACGCCGATGACAAGCAACTAGACCGTCTCAGAGGTCAGGACGCGACCCTATCCCAGATTGCTGCCAGCTACTCCATGACCCTCAACCTAGAGGAGCGGATGAATGGGATTGACCTGGCAAACCAAGCACCCCAGGCAGCGCTCGACAACGGTGGGTACATCGACTGGCTGGCAGATGCCAAGCAGAAGGGGTTGACAGGGGCAGAGGCTATCCACTATGCTAGGGTTAATTCCTTCACTAATCCCAACACGGGTAGATTGGATGCCCCCGGACTAGGGAATAGTTGGTCACGGGTTGAGGCTGACCAGAAGCGCCGGATGGAAATGATTTGGGAAGCAATACAAAAAAAATAAGGTAGGGTAAGTTATGGGAAGATGGAGCGTCGGTATTGAGGGGGTGGTGCGCCCTGGTTATCTAACGACAATGAGCGCGGCGGACGTGGCGGATGTCCTGGGTCAAGTTCTGGGGGGTACGCTGGAAACCATAGTGGTTCCTAGGCACATCACCCAGAAGAAGCCCCGGAAAGGCTGGAAAGGTAGACCACTTGGCAGCAAGAACAAGCCGAAAGACCTGACGGCACCACCCAAAGCACCACATATCCCCCATAGGTTGATAACACGGGATGAGCGGGATTACATGGTGTGGATGCGGAAGCGGGGTAAAACGTTCAAGGAAATTGCGGAGGCTGTTGGGATTGGTACGTCCACTGCTCGGAGGTACGTGAACGCTGAGAATGCTTGATTAGGGGGCTAATTGAATAGAGTAACTCCTGATAAGGGGCTGGGCAAGTTACACCCACCCCTTATTTTTTTTGTATTAACCCGAAGGGTTCACTTGTTAAATAAATATGGCAATTAAAACACAAGGCAGGCGCGGTCAACCCAAGATTCCTACCAGGGCACAGAAGGTGCAGGCACTCACGAATTTCTGGGTGTTCGTTGACATGATTAACTACCAGGGAAGCTCCAGCCGTTTCTCCCAATGCCACCGGGACTTATGGGATTTCTACTGGAACTCTCACAAAGAGCCAGGAGTCAACCGTCACCTGACCTTGATGCCACGGGGTCATCTCAAATCAACCATCATGTCGGTCGGTCGAGTCCTATGGCGCATCTATCAGAACCCCAACATCCGCATTTTTGTGGGTACATCCAAGAACGAGCTGTCTTCCGCCTTCGTCCGGGAGGCAAAGGCATACCTGGAGAACGACTGGCTCCAGGAACACGTCTGGAACTCCCGACCGCACATATCCGGCAACCTAATCCCCACGATGGACAAGCTGGGACGCAGCAGGCGCAAGGCTTTCGAGGAGGATGGTGAGTATACCGAAGCGGAGGACAAAAAAATTATCTGGCGTTCCAATGCCCTCCAGGTCAACCGGGAATTTATCCTGAAAGAGCCTACCCTCATGGTTGGTTCGGTGGGTTCCCAGGCTACCGGGATGCACTTTGATGAAGCCCAGTTCGACGACATCATCACCTACGACAACATCTCGACCCCAGAGAAACGTGCGAAGCTGATGTCCTGGATTTACGACATTGAATCCATCATTGACCCTGAATACTACGATGATTGGCTGGAAGACCTGCTGAAGAATGGTGCCAAGCTGACTCAAGCCTCTGCCGATGTCATCTGCCGGACGGGTGGTGTCTTCAACATTGTGGGCACACGCTACGACCTGGACGACTACTACGGGTACATCATCGACAACCAGGATGAGCTTGGATTCAAGGTATTCCAGCAGAACATCTACAAGAATGGGGTAGACAGTGGGGATGGCTACCTGTGGCACGAGAAATGGGATGAAGTCCTGGAGAAGAGTACCCGCAGGGCGATGACTGCCCAGAGATTTGCCAGTCAATACCTAAATCGGGTGCTGGCTTCTGAGGATGTGCAACTGAACTGGGACAAAATCCGACCACTGGGGCACGATTTATTTGAGAAGGCAGAGCAGGGGCAGGCTTGCTTGGTTATACCTGCTGGCAGCACCAAGAAACTCCTAGTCCGTCTGGTGATGACGGTAGATACGGCAGCCTCCGTCTCGGATACCGCTGACTACACCTGCCTCTGCGTGGGCGGGAAGGATGAGGTGGGGAACTTCTACCTGTTCGACATGGCAATGGGTCGGTGGAGGTCTACCGAAATCCTGGAGAACATCTACAGGCTGGCTGACAACTGGAATATGCGGCAGATTCACGTAGAAACCGTGGGGGGCTTCGGGCACTTCACGCAATTCATCCGGGATTCCTTCGACAAGTTCCGACCAATCGGGGTAATCCAGTACATCCCCAAGGGTGAGAAGACAATGCGGATTTTAAACGCACTGGAGCCACTAATAAACAACCAACAATTCTGGATGGTACGCCACATCTTCGGTAACAAGGCGGCGCAAGACCAAATCATGTTCTTCCCCCGCAAGACCATGCACGATGACTTCCCCGACTGCCTCGCCATGTGTGTTGAGCTGGCTAAAAGACCAGTAAAACAAGCCTACAAACAACGCTACGAGGCGAACTCCCGATGGGGCGGCACCCGTTAAATCAGCAAGCTGCTTACAGGTTGCGCAGAAGACAACACCCACCTAATAATTTTTTGTATTAATCATGAAAAATCTGAACTTCGACAAAGAACACCTCCTGATGACGAGCATGAGTCGCCCAGGAATCCCCATGAAGACAGCG
>Ga0209181_10000856_pt1 | contig 54911 bp, 50 predicted proteins | sample MAT05_FD_187208 | JGI IMG/M metagenome (GOLD analysis project Ga0209181, IMG submission 187208) | Freshwater microbial communities from Lake Fryxell liftoff mats and glacier meltwater in Antarctica - MAT-05 (SPAdes) (version 2) | ecosystem: Environmental > Aquatic > Freshwater > Ice > Liftoff... | reverse complement strand
CGACAAATAACGCGGTAAGTCGAGCTTTGTAGGGTCGGGCCCAAGGGCCCTCCTACGATAATTCTTCGGTAGGAGGCCGCTTGCGGGCGACAAATAACGCGGTAACTCGAGCTTTGTAGGGTCGGGCCCAAGGGCCCTCCTACGATGATTCTTCGGTAGGAGGCCGCTTGCGGGCGACAAATAACGCGGTAAGTCGAGCTTTGTAGGGTCGGGCCCAAGGGCCCTCCTACGATAATTCTTCGGTAGGAGGCCGCTTGCGGGCGACAAATAACGCGGTAACTCGAGCTTTGTAGGTTGGCGCCTTTGGCCCAATGCTTTGAATAGGCTGTCATGTTTTTGGGAGATTGTTGTAATCTCTGTCGGGCCGAGGCGCCGACCTACTATTGGTAATCCAGACATTCAAGCTTCGCCGCGCAAATAAAATCATTCTGGCTCAGCCCACCGACATCATGTGTTGAAAAACGCACATGGCAGCGGTTGTAATGCACGCCAAGATCGGGGTGGTGGTCTTCACGATGGGCGATGAAGGCGAGGGCGTTCACGAATGCCATGGTTTTATAGTAATTGTCGAAATGGAAGGTTTTGCTGATGGCTTGGTCATTTTCGATCAGGTTCCAGTCTTTCAGCACCACCAGATAGGTTGCTGCGGCGTCGGTTGGCAGCAGGTGTTCAGGGCCTTTCAAAGCTTTGCAGTGGCGTTGTGCGAGGGTTTCTAGAATAGACATGGGATGCTTCTCCGTTAATTCATCCGATTTTAGCCTGCAATGCGGTAAAATTACGCCATGATCACTATTTCCGAAACTGCTCAGTCCCATTTCCGTCGTCTGCTCGATAGCCAAGGTGGCGATGCGATCGGTATCCGCATCACTGCCGTGAATCCCGGTACGCCACGCGCCGATGCTCGTCTGGAGTTTTGTGATAACGGCGATTTGCTCGGCGATGAGTGGTCGCTTGAATGTGCCGGTTTTACGCTTTATGTCGATGCCGCCAGTGGCAAATTTCTGGACGGTGCCGAAATCGAATATCTGGAACAAGCCACCGGCGGTCAACTTAATATTCGTGCGCCGCGTATCAAAGGCGAAGCACCGAAAGGTGACTCGAGTTTGATTGAACGTGTGCAATGGCTACTCGATTCTGAAATTAATCCGCAACTAGCCTCGCACAAAGGCAATGTCACTTTGTCATCGCTGGACGCCGACGGCACCGTGTATTTACGTTTCGGTGGCGGCTGCCAAGGCTGTGGCATGGCCGATGTGACTTTGAAGCAAGGCATCGAAAAAACCTTGCTTGCCCGCATTCCAGAATTAAAAGCGGTGCGCGACGCAACCGACCACGACAAGGGCGAAGCACCTTATATCGAACGCACGGCATAACTCGCTGCGGGAACTTTGTATCGCTTTAGTTTTCTGATGCCCGACCGAGGGCTATGTGTGACTGAAAATTACGAGCAGAATGTATTAATTCATCTCAGCGCCTATGTGCCGAATAAGCTCGTTAAAAACGATGTCAAAAATTCATCAAGTATCTTCCAGCGATTATTTCCTTTTTGTTTTGCCATTGGCTTGCATTGCTTGTTTTTTTATTGGCTGATTGAAGAGTTCGGACTGCCAAAGAAATATCTGCCTTATGAAGTGATTACGGTGTTGGAGTTTATGCAACCCACGGCAAAAACAATGCCTGTCGATGTTTTGCCCGACATGCGCATAAAAAAACCGGCGTCTGGAAATACTGTGCGAGTGACTGTCCCATCGTCGGCTCCTAGCCAACCCGATCTTGCCGAAAATAAAAACCGGGAAAACAAGCAACAGCCACTTCGGCTCTACGATGATAATGGTCGAGTCAAATTGCCAGTCGATTTCATAGAAAACCTCGATGCCGCCAATTTGCCAAGCAAGCGCTTTGATTTTCAAAATCCGGATCTGGAATTGGCCGGTACTTTTCTGAAACGTCCACCATTGATTGATTTTAATCCGACCCAATTTGAGCAGGCCTGGAAACCCGATCAGGATATATTGACGGAATTGCTGGAAAAAGCCGTCGAAAAAACCATGAAAGAAATCAAGATTCCGGTGCCGGGCAATCCGGGCGTCAAACTGGTCTGCAAGGTTTCAGTGCTGGCGTTGGGTGGCGGTTGCGGCTTTGTGCCCAATGGTGGTTATGGTCGTGTTATTGCCGATGATGAAGATGATCCAAATACCCTAAGCCCGGAGGAAGACAAACAATGCCAAGCATGGTGGGAAAAAATAAATAGTACTAAAAGCCAACGCGAATGGTTAAAGACCAAAGAGCTTTACGAAATTACTTGCAAGAAGCCTTTGGCGAAAGAAAAAATTAAGGCCCCACAGGGCCTTTAGGTAGCAGTCCAAATTTGATTGAGGAAATCGATTATTTTTCGAGTACACTCAAATCGTGAATCTTGCCTTTCAGCGAACCTAAATAAACCGAAACATCGGCAATTTCTTTTTCGGATAGACGTTTGGCATTGCCTTGCATACCGATATTTGCGCGTTTTTTGTTTTTGTAATCGTGCAGAGCTTTGCTGAGATAGTCTGAATATTGGCCGGCGAGAACGGGATTGACAGTATCCATCGCTTTGCCATCAGGCGTTATTCCGGTATTGCCAACGCCGTGGCAAGTAGTGCAGGCCGCTACTTTGGCCCCTTTGCTGTCAACACCGGATTCAAATACTTTTTTGCCATTGGCTGCATCGCCCTTGACGCTGGCAGCAGCATAATTACTGACAAACAACAGGGCCGAAGCAATAAGGAGAGTACGGATAATCATGTGTGGTTTCCTTAATTACTTCTTGGAGGACAGGCTGGATAAATGCGCCGCTATATCAGCGATATCCTGGTCTGAAAAACTGGATGCTTGCGCCTTCATGGTCGGGTGATTGCGTTCACCTTTTTTGTAACCGTGCAATGAGGCGACTAGATAAGCTTCATTTTGGCCGGCAATTTTCGGCACGCGGTAGCTAGGGTAAGCGTTTTTGTATTCGGAAATACCGTGGCAACCAGTGCATGTGTAAGTCAATTGCTTACCGACTTTGGGGTTGCCTTTTAGCTTCGCCTGTTCAGTAACGGCTTGCGTGTTTGCAGCAAAAAGCAAACCCGCGATTAAAAATATCGATGTTTTCATTCTAAAAATCCGGCAATGGGTCGGAAAAACCAGATTATAGCTGTTGCATCGCATTCCAGACAGGGGGCGCAAGCTTAGAGCAGGTGGCGGCATCTCACTTGAAGCAGTTGTTACATCTAGTCATGGCTCGAAGTCATATTGACTTCCGGCACATACGCAAAGATGAACCAATCCTGTACTGTTCTATGCAACCAACACACCAGCTTGGCTTCGGCCTTCGAAATTGGAAAAAGACCTCGATGAAAAACTCAAACTCTTCACTACGCCCATTACCGTCACTATTGCTTGCAATGCTGATGGCCACCGTTGTTTTAAGTGGCTGCAAAGGCGGTAAAGAGCCCGCTTCTGATGAGGCTGCCAAGACCGAAGATGCAGGTAAAGACGGCAAAGAGGGCGAAAAAAAGCCTGAAGCCGTTCCAGTGGAAGTTGTCAGTGTTGGCCGCCAAGCCATCACTGCAAGCTACGCCGGCACGGCCAATCTTGAAGCCCCGGGCGAGTCGCAAGTCGTCGCCAAGACCTCAGGGGTCATGGTGCAACTGCTTGCCGAAGAAGGTCAGGTCGTCCGGAAGGGTCAGGTTTTGGCAAGACTAGACGGTGATCGTGTGCGCCTTGAAGCCCAACGCTCGGCAGCGACAGTCAATAAGCTAGAAAATAATTATCGCCGTTCGCAGAAATTGCGTCAGGAAAAATTGGTCAGTGCCGATTCCGACGAGCAAATTCGCTTTGAGCTCGAAGCAGCACGCGCCAGCTTGGCTTTGGCAAGACTGGAATTGAGCTACACCAATATTGTGGCGCCCATTAGTGGCGTGGTGGCACAACGCATGGTGAAGCCTGGCAATTTGATTAGCTTGAACGCACCGGTTTTCCGCATCGTTGATAATTCCCGTCTCGAGGCAGTTTTAAACGTGCCCGAACGCGAAATGGCAGTGCTGAAACAAGGCATGCCTTTGCGCATGATGGTTGATGCCATTCCAGGTCAGGTATTTGAAGGCAAAGTAGATCGCGTTAGCCCGGTCGTGGATTCCGGTACTGGTACTTTCCGAGTTGTCTGTGCTTTTGCCGGTAACGAAACACTCCGTCCTGGCATGTTTGGCCGCATCGAAGTCATCTTTGATCAACGTCAAAATATTCTGACCATTCCACGCGTGGCTTTGCTTGAAGATGAAGGTGAAACCGCTGTTTATGTCGTACGAGGTAACAAGGCGGCACGTATTCCGGTCAAACTTGGTTACACCACAGGCGAGTTCGCTGAAATATTGTCGGGCGTTAAGGAAGGCGATCGCGTAATTACTGCCGGTAAGGTCGCCGTGCGTGATGGCACCGAAGTTCAAGTATTGGGTGCAAAACCCGTTAAAGCAGCTGCACCTTCGGCCGGAGTTGCCAACAAATGAATTTAGTCGAATTCTCCACCCGGCGTCGCGTCACTATCGCGATGGCCGCAGTCACTATGGTGTTGTTCGGTTGGATTGGCTGGACAAGCCTGAAGGTCAATTTACTGCCGGAGCTAACGTATCCAACACTGACGGTGCGTACCGAATATACCGGTGCGGCACCGGCAGAAATTGAAACCTTGATCACTGAGCCAATTGAAGAATCAGTCGGCGTAGTGAAAGGTCTGCGTAAACTTAAATCGATTTCACGCGCCGGCCAAAGCGATATTGTGCTTGAGTTTGCCTGGGGCAGCGATATGGACAAGGCAAGCCTCGACGTCAGAGACAAGCTCGATACCTTGCGTTTGCCATTGGATGTAACGCCACCGGTATTACTGCGATTCAATCCGACCACCGAGCCAATTTTGCGTTTGGTGATGTCGGTCAATGAAACTTCGTCTGGTAATCAGGCCGCTGAACTGATGCGCCTGCGGCGCTATGCTGAAGAAACTTTAAAGAAGCGCCTAGAACCGGTTGAAGGTGTGGCTGCAGTAAAAGTCGGCGGTGGTTACGAAGACCAAATTCAGGTGCAATTAGACACCCAGCGTTTGGCGCAATTGAATTTATCTTCCAGTGTGGTTATTGATCGCTTAAAACAGGAAAACATTAATATTTCGGGCGGGCGTATTGAAGAAGGCACCGAAAGATATCTAGTTCGTACGGTCAATCAATTCAGTAATCTCGAGCAAATGCAGGACTTGCTGATCACTACACAAAATAATGTACCCGTGCGTTTGAAAGATGTAGCGACCGTTGTTCAAGGTTACAAAGAACGCGAAGCTATTATTCGCATGCAAGGCCGGGAATCGGTCGAGCTGGCGATTTACAAGGAAGGCGATGGCAACACGGTTGCAGTAGCCACCGCTGTGCACGAAACACTCAAGCGCCTGCAAAACGCAAACGTTGACCCCTCTAAGCCGAAAGTGCAAGCAAAGGTTGTGGGCGATTATCTTATCGATGGCTATGCAATCAACACGATTGATGATCAATCAAAATTCATCGAAAGTGCATTGAACGAGGTGAAATTTGAAGCATTGATGGGCGGCTTTTTCGCCATCCTGATTATTTTCTTTTTTCTGCGTGATGGCTGGAGCACCTTCGTCATCAGCTTGTCCTTGCCGGTCTCGATTATTTCCACTTTCTTTTTCATGGACATGCTCGGTCTGAGTCTGAACGTCATGTCAATGGCAGGCTTGGCTTTGGCGACCGGCATGGTGGTGGATGATTCGATTGTCGTGCTGGAAAGCATTGCCAAGGCGCGTGAGCGCGGACTGGGGCTGGTGGCTGCCACTATTGAAGGCACACGTGAAGTCAGCATGGCGGTAGTTGCTTCGACATTGACGACTATCGCGGTATTTTTTCCGCTAGTTTTTGTCGAAGGTATTGCCGGACAATTATTTAAAGATCAGGCCTTGACCGTCTCCATTGCATTGGCGATGTCACTGATCGTGTCGTTGACTTTGATTCCGATGTTGAGTTCGTTGAAAGCCACATCGCAAATGGCATTTGCGAAAGACGATGATTTTGTTCGTGATCCGCCTACCGGAAGAATAGGCCGTTTTTCTCACAACAGCTTTGGTTTCGTGAAAAAAGCCGGTGGTGGAATCATTGCTGTTGTTAGTACGGTGGTAGCGACATGCTTCCGCTTCATGGCTAAATATATTGGAGGTGGCTTGGCTTGGCTCGGTGAATTTATCTTGAGACCCTATGAAGCTGCTGCCGCTTACTACCACCGGGTTTTGCCAAAAGTATTGGATCGTCCTGGCTTTATCTTAGCGAGCTCGTTTATTGCTTTTGTTGTTTCGATTTTTGTCGCAATGGGTCTAGGCACTGATTTGATTCCGCAATTGGCACAAGACCGTTTTGAAATGACGGCGAAATTATCGCCCGGCACACAATTGCGTGAAACCGATAGTCTGGTGCAAAAAATCCAAGCCATCCACGGCAAAGACAGCGATATCGAAAAACTCTATGGTGTTACCGGTAGCGGTACCCGTCTGGATGCAAACCCAACCGAGTCCGGCGATAACGTCGCAAAACTAACCGTTATTTTGGGTGAGAAATACACCCGTGAAGCAGAAGCGGCTATTACCGAACGTATGCGTAAAACGATGACCGCTTACCCGGATGTGCAGGTGAAATTTGCCCGGCCACAGTTGCTCAGTTTTGCAACACCGCTTGAAATTGAATTAAGCGGTCAGGATTTGGCATCGATTGAAAAAGCCGGTCGTCAGCTCAGTAAGTTGATGGCGAACTCACCACATTTTGCTGACGTTAAATCGAGTGTTGAACAGGGTTACCCCGAAGTCCAAATTATTTTTGATCAAGATCGTGCGGCGGCATTGGGACTGACCTCCCGACAAATCGCTGATCAAGTCGTACGACAAGTGCGCGGTGAAGTGGCAACACGTTATAGTTTTCGCGACCGCAAAATCGACGTGCTGGTGCGTGCGCGCGAAGCCGACCGTAGTTCCGTGGAAGATGTTCGTAACATTATTATCAATCCGCAGAGCGTCAATCCGGTTCCATTGTCTGCAGTTGCCAATGTGGTAGAAACCGTTGGGCCGAGTGAAATTAATCGTGCCGATCAAACCCGTGTTGCATTGGTATCAGCAAATTTACGTGACATAGACTTGGGTACCGCCGTACAAGAAGTAAAAAAACTGGTTCGCGAAAATCCAATTGGAACCGATGTCAAAATGGCATTCGGCGGTCAAAGCGAAGAGCTCGACAGTTCCATTCAGTCTTTGATGTTTGCTTTTGGCTTGGCCATGTTCCTGGTGTATCTGGTGATGGCATCGCAATTCGAATCGCTGCTGCATCCGTTCGTGATCATGTTCTCGGTGCCTTTGGCTATCGTGGGTGCCGTGTTGGCCTTGTGGCTGAAAGGTTCGCCCATTTCCATCGTGGTATTTATTGGCCTCATATTGCTGGTAGGTATCGTGGTGAAGAATGCGATTGTCTTGCTCGACAAGGTGAATCAATTGCGTGAAGAAGGCGTCAACAAACGTGATGCTATTTGCCAAGGGGCAGAGTCGCGTTTGCGTCCCATCATCATGACGACACTGACAACCTTGTTCGGTTTTGCACCGCTGGCGTTCTTCGGTGGTGATGGCGCAGAAGTCCGCGCACCAATGGCCATTACCGTGATCGGCGGGCTGGTGGTTTCGACCTTGTTGACACTGGTCATCATTCCTATCGTTTACAATATTCTGGACCGCCGTTCCGATGCTTATTACCGTGAGCGTGGCTTACTTGCAAAAAGTAAATTTGAAGTTTCCCAGGACGGAGCGGCTGCATGAGTCTTGTCGAGCTAAGTCTAAAACGTCCGATCACGGCCATCATGTTTTATGTGTCAATGGTGGCCATTGGATTGATTGCATCGGTACGTTTGCCGCTTGAGCAGTTTCCCGACGTCAATTTCCCTTTCATGATGGTCAGCATTCCGTATCCGGGGTCAACGCCGCAGGAAGTCGAGCGAAGTATTACGCGTCCGGTCGAAGAAACTTTGGCGACCTTGCCGGGCATCAAGCAGATGAATTCCACCAGTCGTGCCGATGGTGCCGAGATTCAAATTCAGTTTTCCGATTTTGACCGTGATGTTGCGATCAGTGCCAACGAAGCGCGTTCGCGTATTGATGCTTTACGCAAAGATCTTCCAGCGGACATGCAGCGTTACTACGTACAACGCTTTTCACCGAGCGACCAGCCGTTTCTGCAAATCCGCTTTGCCAGTACGCGAGACCTGCGCCATGAATACGATATGATTGAACGCCTGTTCAAGCGTCGTATCGAGCGCATTCCAGGCATTGCCAATGTAGAAATTACCGGCGCATCGCCGTCTGAAATTGAAATTGCGATCAATCCTTCTACTCTGGGCGCCCACAATATCGGTTTGAATCAGCTCGCAGCGAAATTGCAGGCGATTAATTTTTCGGTATCGGCAGGTCAAATTGATGACGGTGTTCGGCGGCTTCGGGTACAACCGGTGGGTGAAATTCGTGATCTGGATGAATTGAGAAACCTGGTAATAAACGAGTCTGGTCTGCGTTTGAGCGACATTGCCCAAGTTCGCTTCAAGGCACAGCGTGAAAGCATTTGGCGCCGACTCGACTTGAAACCTGCCGTTGGTATCAACATTAAGCGTGAGCGTAGCGCCAATCTGGTCGCTGTTTCCAAACTTGTCATGGCGGAACTAGAAAAGATTAACCAAGAACCCGAGTTGGTCGGAATCAAATCCATTATCGTTGAAGACCAGGCCGAAAGCGTTACTAGATCTATTGACGAGTTGATTGAAGCTGGCATCATCGGTTCCTTACTGTCGCTAATTATTTTGTATTTCTTTTTGCGTCACTGGCCAAGTACTTTGATGGTAACGCTGGCTATTCCCATTTGCATCATTATGACGCTGGGGGCTATGTATTTCCTCGGCATCACCTTAAATATCCTGTCGATGATGGGTCTGCTATTGGGTCTGGGCATGTTGGTGGACAATGCGGTGGTGGTGGTCGAAAGCATCTACCAATATCGCGAGAAATATCCGAACGACCCGATACGCTGCGCCATCGAAGGTACCCGCAGTGTACAAATCGCCATCAGTGCCGGTACCTTCACCAGCATCGTAGTGTTCTTGCCGAACCTGTTCGGCGAAGCCAACATGATGAGCATTTTTCTGGGACAGGTCGCACTCACCATCACAATTTCATTGCTGTGTTCATGGCTGGTAGCGGTTAGCTTGATACCGATGATTTCGGCGCATCTTAAAACACCGCCAATGATAGGACGCCATGACGGTATTATTCCGCGCCTGGTCGAGCGCTATGGTCGTTTATTGCTCTGGAGCTTGCAGCATAGGTTCAAGGCTTTGGCTGCGATTCTCGTCATCGTCTTGGTCAGTTTGATTCCGATAAAATTTACCGAATTTGATTTTTTCAAGAACGAAGCCAAGCCTGAAATTGGACTGTATTTCGATTGGAAAGGCTCGTATAGCCTGGAACAGATGTCGGAAGAAATTCTGAAAGTTGAACAATATATTGACAAGCGTCGTGACCATTTTCAGGTCACGCAGATTTATGTGTTCTTTGCCGAACAGGGTTGGGGCGGCGTGCGATTGACCTTGCGTAATGAAGGCCCAGGCTTGAAGAAGCCGGATGAAATTTCAGAAATGCTTCGCAAGGAATTACCGAAGTCTGCCCGAGCAGAAATTGGTTTCGACGGCGGTGGCGGCAATAGTGGTGGTAATGCAGCGGGTGATCAGAAAGTCACTTTCTATCTCAACGGCGATTCACCTGAAACACTCGTGCAAATCGGTACCGAGTTATTGCCCTTGTTGGAAAAACGCCCGGAACTTAGCGACGTGCGCGTGAATGCCGGCGATGAAAACAGTGAAATCAAAGTTAGTGTTGATCGTGAGCGTGCAGCCTATTTTGGTTTTAGTGCGCAGGAAGTGGCCCAATATCTTGGTGTGGCATTGCGTGGTAGTCCGTTAAGAGAGTTCCGCCGTGGCACAACGGAGGTGCCGGTCTGGGTACGTTTTGAAGGTTCTGAGCAATTTAGCATCAATAGTCTGTCGAGTTTGGACCTGACCCGTGCAGACGGCGTCAAAGTACCATTGCTGTCGCTGGTGAATGTGAAAATCAAACCCGGCGCTTCGCAGATTTCTCGTTCTAATCGTCAAACATCGATTGCCATTGATGCCAACATTAACCGCGCAGGAAAGTTCGATAAAGACTCCGCGCGAAAAGCAATCAACGAAGTCATGAACGCCGCGAAACTTAATGAAACCCACCCTGGTTATTCCTGGGGCGAGGGTAGTAGTTTCGAGGAAGATGATGAGGCCATGCAGCAAATGCTATTCAGTCTCGGCATTGCCATGTTGATGATATTTATTGTGATGGCAGCCTTGTTCGAATCTATGTTGTTCCCGGCAGCGATTTTCAGCAGCATCATTTTTTCGGTGCTCGGAATTTTCTGGTTATTTGCCTTGACCGGAACCACTTTCACGATTATGGCTTTTATCGGCGTATTGGTACTGATGGGTGTGGTGGTCAACAACGGCATCGTGATGCTGGATCATATCAATCTGCAACGTCGTAATGGCTTGAGCCGTACCGACGCATTGGTAGAAGGTAGTAAAGAAAGATTGCGGCCAATCTTGATGACTATGGGTACCGCGATTCTTGCCATGTTGCCACTATGCTTCGGTGGTTCGGGTATTGGCGGCGATGGCCCATCATATGCGCCAATGGCGCGTGCAGTTGCCGGCGGCTTGGCGTTTTCGACCATTGTTAGCTTATTATTCCTGCCGACAATTTACGCCATGCTAGATGATGTCAGACAGTTTGTAGCGGCCCGAATAAAACACGGTCGTGAAAAGGCGCCGGTTTTCTCGGAGCCAAAAACTGAGACGATTTGATTGACGTAGGGGCGCCTGCTTGCTGCGCCCACTGCGTTCGGAATCCTTGGGTGCAGCAAGCAGGCGCCCCTACGGGTGGTCTCAGCTTAATTTACTGACAATACTCAAACCGGCAATCCAGACACCCGCAACGGTGCCTAAAATGGTCAACGTAAAGTTTACGAATACACGGGCTACGCGATTTTTCCACCAGCCTTTCAAATGCGCAGTGTCATCACGCAGTGTCAAGAAATCTTCGTAGGTGGGTTTACGCACCCAAGCTTCGACAAACGCGCTAACCATGCCGGAACTTAATGCAGGATGTAGCGGCGTGATGGGTCCCGCCACAAATGCACTCAGCACGCTCAATGGATGTCCACCGGCGGCAATACAGCCAACGGCACTCAGGCCGCCGGTAATCAGTACCCATTGCAATACGAGTTCGCCACCGAGCTCTGCACCACCGTGATAGAAGCCCCAGGCAAAACCACCAATTAAAAACACGCAAAGTAAAATCGTGAACCACGGAATCTTGCTTCCGCTTGGCAGTGTGTTTAGTTGGTCGCAAGTCGTGAGCGGATGATCGGGCGCATTCTCCAATGCTTCGGTCAAACCTTTCAAATGGCCGGCGCCGACAACTGCAAGTACTTCTCGCGGCTTTTTATCTTCGGTCTGCTCGCGTAATTGTGCTGCCATGTAGCGGTCACGTTCGGCAATGATTTTTTCGTAGAGCTGCGGCGTGGTTTCGGCAAATTCACCGAAGCTGGATTCGAGAATATCGCCTTCTTTCAGGCGTTCTATTTGAGCTTCGTCAACTTCATCATTGATCAGCAAACTTCCCGCCAAGCCTGCCATTAATTTGCTGCGGCCCCAGAACCCCAAGCTATACCAAGCACGCTTTAAGGTGATGCCGATATCGCGGTCGATCAAATACAAGGGAAGATTGTTTTCCATTGCACCCAATGCAGCGGCTTTCAATTCGGCACCGGGTTCAACGCCCAATTGTTCTGCCAAACGTCTTTGATAAGCCGCCATTGCCAGATTGGCCGCCATCAAACCCATTTTACCTTCACGAATAATCTGGAAAAGATCCAGTTTTGCCAAGGCATTGCTATCGGTCATGGCACGATGGCGATTGGTATCGAGCTCTACGGCAATGGCGTCAAATTGTTTGCTGGCTATGGCTGCCTTAACGGCTTCCACGCTGGCTTTTGAAACATGTGCTGTACCCAGCACAGTAAAGCGGACACCATCGCGTTCAACAATGGTGTGCGGTTGGTCGTGTAAGAAATCGGGTGTTGCAGATTCTGCTTCGATGGTCATTATTAATCTCGAAAACTAGTGTTAAAACGGTCATGCCCGCGTAGTCGTGGATCCAGTGACTTGGGCTAGTGACGTCACTGGATTCCCGACAAGAGCATTCGGGAATGACGCTGGTTTTTTTAACTTATTGGCTCAATCGCGATAGCGCTTCAATAAATCCTGATAAGCATCAATGCGACGATCACGCAAAAAAGGCCAGATGCGGCGAACGTGTTCGCTGCGTTGCATATCCAATTCAGCGAATAAAATTTCAGCTTTATCGGTGCTGGCTTCGGCAATGATTTCGCCTTGCGGCCCCAGTACCTGACTCGAACCCCAGAATTGAATGCCGGAAGCGCCATGTAAGGGCGATGGCTCGAAGCCTGTACGGTTGCAACTCAGTACCGGAATACCATTGGCAACGGCATGGCCACGATGGCTGAGAATCCAGGCCATGCGTTGACGATCTTTTTCAGCTTGTTCATCGCTTGGGTCCCAACCAATCGCGGTCGGGTAGAGCAAAATTTCTGCGCCAGCTAGGGCCATCAAACGGGCTGCTTCGGGATACCACTGATCCCAGCAAACCAATACCCCTAATTTACCAACCGAGGTCTGAATCGGATGGAAGCCCAAATCACCCGGCGTGAAATAGAATTTTTCGTAAAAGCCCGGGTCGTCCGGAATATGCATCTTGCGATATTTACCGAGCATCTCGCCATCTTTTTCAAACACAACGGCAGTGTTGTGATAAAGCCCGGCCGCACGTTTTTCGAATATGGATGCCACCAGCACAACGGTGTGTTGCTTTGCCAACGCCGACAAACGTGCAGTGCTTGGGCCCGGAATGGTTTCGGCTAAATTAAATTCTTCGACCGATTCGTGCTGGCAAAAATAGGCACCGTTATGCAGTTCTTGTAACAGGATTAATTGCGCACCATTTTTTGCCGCTTCGGCGACACGTTGTTCGATAACAGTAAGATTAGCCTCAGCACTGCCATGATTGATTTCCTGAATCAAAGCCACTTTTAGATTATTTGAATTCATGACACTAAACCTTCTGGAAGCTGCATGGTGATGCAATGCAGGCTGCCGTTTTGCCATATCAGCGAACGGCAGGGGATTTGAATAATCTGGCGGCCCGGAAACGCCAGCGCCATGACATCGGCAGCATTATCGTCCATTGCATCGCCATAAGCGGGCATCAAGACAGCACCGTTGATAATCAGAAAGTTCGCATACGATGCGGCGAGGCGTCGTCCATTATCCAGAATGGGTTTGGGCCACGGCAATTCGAACAATCGATAAGGCTGGCCATTGCTTTGTTTAAACGCGGCCAGTTCCTTCGCCATTGTTTGCAATTCGACGTAATGCGAGTCTTCGGTATCTTGGCAGCCTTGGTAAATAATGCTGTCGGCGGATGCAAAACGCGCAAGGGTATCGATGTGCGCGTCGGTGTCATCGCCTTCAAGGTAGCCATGATCGAGCCAGAGCGTACGCGATTGATGCAGCTCGGTTTCAAGCTTCGTAGTAATTTCTTCGCGCGACAAATCCGGATGCCGTTCATGCAGGCAATGCCAGGTACTCAGCAACGTGCCTTGGCCATCGGTTTCAATGCCGCCACCTTCCAGAGCAAATTCGATGCGTGAATGTTTCGCATGACGAAAAACATCGTGCTTAAATAAATTGCGAACAATCAAATCGTCTCGACTGGCTGCGAATTTTCCGCCCCAAGCGGTGAAATGAAAATCTAGCAGACGGAAATGTGTATCTTCAAGCAGACTAATCGGGCCGGAATCACGCAGCCAGGTATCGTCATATTCCAGCACTTCAAAATGCACGCGCTGCAAATTCACACCGGCATCCAGTAATAGATAACGTGCGTGTTGCAGCAAATTATTATCCGGAACCAATATCAGAACTTTTTGAAACCGTGTAATCGCGACAACCAATGCAACATAAGTCGATTCGACACCACTTAAACGATCTGCCCAATCGGTGTCGCTATGTGGCCATGCAATTAAAACGGCGGACTGGGGTTCCCATTCCGCCGGAAAACGAATCTTTGTCGTCATAAATTATTGTCGTGCGGGCGCGGGCCCAACTTCCTGAGCGTTAGCTCGGTTCAGCACCGCATCAACCACATGGGTATTTTCGAAATACACCGAAAAGCCGCTATAGACCCAGCGAGTGATGGGTGGGGTGCGACGTGAACCGCCACCGACCGCAGCAACTTTCTGTTGCGGCGCGCCAAAACGTGCTTCCACTTGCGACATGTGGCTGCCGCGTTTGGGCAAAGTAATGGCTTGTTCGCTGCGTACCCTTTCGATCAACAAGTTATCGGCGCTGGCAACAGGGGCGTTAAGGCTGAGCAATAAGCCTGCAGCTATTGATAATGTGAGTAATTTCATAAAACCTCTCAAGTTTCGGGGGTGGCCTGACGACTGGGTGAATCTTGGCAGATTGCGCCTGTCTTGACTATGTTTGTGGTCTTTTTCAGCCACCGGTCAACCTACTGATATAAGCTGCGTTTAGCTAGGTAACAGTATCAAAACCGACTTTTTGGGGATACGAGATGGCGAAGACCCGCAGGCAGTTACTCACTTCATTCCGGCCGAGGACGCAGACCGGCGATTTGATTCAGGGGCGAAGAAGCAGTTTAGACCGGTTCAAGCCTGAGATTGGTGAGATCGCTCAGAAACTTCCTACAGACGACACGATCCAACATACCGGCGCACATCCGGACGATATCAGCCTGCCTGCCGTTGATCCTCTGGTGACTCTGTTAAATCGCTGCTGCTTCGGTTTCAAGGAGAGTGAATATCAACGCGCTATAAGCCTTGGTTACACCGGTTGGCTGCAGGAACAACTCAATTATACCTCGCTCGACAACAGCTCACTCGAAGCTTCGATAGCCACGACTTTGCCGCGTGTAAGTTGGACTGCCGCCCAATTGATTACGGATGTGAAAACGACCGGCAAAAACGGGCTAGGGGCTAACGAACTGATCGCCGCCACCATGCTGAGACAAATTTTCAGTCCAAGACAATTATTTGAAGTGATGGTCGAATTTTGGACCAATCATTTCAATATCGCCGCCTCCGCAGTGCCCGAGATTTACTACAAGGTAGTAGATGATCGAGATGTCGTTCGTGCCAATGCCTTGGGAAGTTTTCCGGCGATGCTTAAAGCCAGCGCCCGAAGCCTTGCCATGTTGTATTACCTAGATAATGTCAGCAATACCAAATCCGGCCCGAACGAAAACTACGCCCGTGAATTGATGGAGTTGCATACACTGGGTGTTGATGGTGGCTTCACCGAGTCTGATGTTGCCGAAGTAGCACGTTGTTTTACCGGTTGGACCGTATCGGGTTCCTCTACCAATAATCCAGTTTTTACTTTTGTTACATCACGTCATGATACCGGTACAAAAATCGTACTCGGCAATACCATTGCTGCCGGTCGCGGCATCGAAGATGGTGATCAGGTGCTGGATATTCTTGCCACACATCCATCAACGGCACGTTACATTGCAGAAAAACTTTGCATACGTTTCATCGGCGACCATCCACAAACCACGGCCATTGATCAGGTGGCTGCTACGTACACCGCTACCAATGGCAATATTTCCGCCATGTTATTAACGCTATTTGGCAGCGTGGAATTCATAGCCAGTTACGATCGAAAAATACGTCGTCCCGTTGAATATTTGATTGGTGCATTGCGCGTTACCGAGCCATCTCTGACAGGTGACTATCTAACTAGATTGAGTTCGCGATTGGTCACGCTTGGGCAAGTGCATTTTAGATGGCCAACGCCTGATGGCTATCCCGATGAAATGGCAGACTGGATAAATTCTGGCGCCTCGTTAACTCGTTGGAACTGGGTGTTTGGCTTGGCCGAAGACAAAATTAGTACTGGCATCAGAATTAATGTGGCTAATTTGATTGGTAGCGCCAATACCCCGCAATTATTGGTCGATCAATTGACGGCGCGATTATTGCGGCGAACTTTGACGGTGGAAGATCGCAATCGTTTTCTCAATTTCGCAGCGAATGGCGGCAGTATGACGGTCGTACTGAATGCTGCCAGCTTGAACTTACGGGCCCGTGAATTAGTCGGTCTGATGCTTGCTTCAAAATATTTCCAATATCGCTAAGGTGGCAACATGGAACTGACTCGTCGTCGTTTTATTCAAGCCTCTGCACTCGCCAGCGGTGCTGCAGCGCTGGCGCCACGCTATGTATTTTCGAGTGCGGCAGTTGCACCCAATGACGTGTTGGTTGTGATTTTCCAACGAGGTGCCATGGATTGCTTGCAAGCTATCGTGCCTTACGCTGATGCAAATTATCTGAAGCAACGCCCGACTATTGCTGTTCCGCAGCCGGGCGCTGCCAATGGTGCTTTGGCATTGGATAATTTCTTTGGTTTCCATCCTTCATTGGCGCCACTCATGCCGCTTTACCAATCCGGGCAATTGGGCGTGGTGCATGCCACAGGATTGAAGCACGATGAGCGCTCGCATTTCGAATGCCAGATGCATATTGAATCGGCTTTGTTGGACCATACACAACATACCGGCTGGTTGAATCGTCATATCGGCAATATAGGCGTCAACGGGAGTTTTCAGGCCGTTGGCATGGGAAGCGCCGTCCAGATGGCTTTGCAAGGTGCGCAGCCGGCCATGGGTATGTCGAGCATTGCCAGTTTCAGCTTTAGCAGTAGTTCGACACGTAAAAGCGAGCTTGAAGATACATTGTATGCATTGAATTCGGCGGCGTCACAAACCTCCACTAGTGCCAGACAGGCGCTAGATGCCGTGGACTATTTGGCACTCGCGAACCCAGCTCAATATCTGGTGCAAAATGCAGCGGTTTATCCCACCACGACGTTCGGAACGCAACTTAAGGAAGTGGCACAGCTCATCAAATCGAAAGTCGGCCTGCAAATGGCTTGCGTGGATATTGGCGGCTGGGACCATCACAGCAACATTACGACGGCACTGCCGCCATTACTGGATGAATTAGCTAAGGGCTTGCTTGCTTTCAATACCGATCTTGGTAGCACGATGAAAAGCGTCACCGTTATTACCATGACCGAGTTTGGTCGTCGGGTAAAAGAAAATGCCAGCGGTGGCACAGATCACGGTGCCGGCTCGGCCATGTTGCTCATGGGCGGTAGCGTGATTGGTGGAAAAGTCTATGCCGAGTGGCCAGGTTTGGCGGATGCCAATCTGTTTAATGGTGATCTGGATGTGACTATTGATTATCGAACGGTACTCAATGAGCTCCAGCACAAGCGCTGCCGAGACGGAAATGCCGAAGGACAATTTCCCGGATTCACGCCGGGTCCATGGCTGGGTTGTTTTAGGAAAGAAAATCTCGAAAGCTCCGGTTCAATCAAACCACCGAAGCCCAACTACGGATAACAGTAGCAGGCGGCTCGCGGGCGATGGCTCAGAGGCCTGCAGTTATTGGCCCCAAGGGCCCATCTACAAAACGCATAAACAAAAACGCCGACTTTCGTCGGCGTTTTTACTCACATCATCAAGCCTAGCGATTAACGCTGACGGGCTTTGAAACGCGGGTTGGATTTGCAGATCACAAAGACCTTGCCGCGGCGGCGGACGACTTTACAGTCGCGGTGACGGGTCTTCGCCGATTTAAGTGACGACAGGACTTTCATGTGGATTCCTTGGAGCGGGTTTACAAAGAAGCGGAATTATATGACAGAAAAAGACCGCTTGCAATACAAAGACTTGGCTGTCTTCCGTGGGCTCAGATAGCAGGATAAAGCCAAATAGCCGCTCCAAATTGTTAAACTAGGGTATGTCTCGCGCCACTACCGCCACCATCCACATCCAAGCCCTGCAGCATAACCTCTCGCAAGTACGGGCTTTAGCCCCGCATTCCAAGGTTATGGCAGTCGTAAAGGCTGACGGCTATGGCCATGGTCTGGAGCGTGTCGCGCGTGCTTTAGAGGGCGCCGATGCTTTCGGGGTCGCGGCTTTGTCGGATGCCGAGCGCTTGCGTGCAGCGGGTTTGTCTCAGCGCATTGTTTTGTTATCGGGCATTGATGATGCTTCGGACTTGCCCGCCATTCGCCGTTTGGGTGTCGATACTGTGGTGCATCATGATTCGCAGTTGGCCTTGTTACAACAAGATACCGAGACTGATCCGATCCGGGTTTGGTTAAAACTCGATACCGGCATGCATCGTCTAGGTTTTCCGGTCGAACGGGCGGAAACGATTTATACCCAATTAAAAATGATGCCCAATGTGCACGGCGACATCACTTTGATGACGCATTTCGCCAGTTCGGATGAATTTGCTGGCGCGCAAACGATTTCGCAACTAAAACAATTTACTCATTCCACGCAACACTTAAGCGGCCCACATTCCTTGTCGAACTCGGCTGCTATTCTTGGTTGGCCAGAGGCGCATCAAGATTGGGTCAGGGCAGGTGGCGCGCTTTATGGTTTGTCGGTCGTTGAAGGCAAAACTGGCGCCGATTTTGGCTTAAAACCCGCCATGAGTTTATCAACCAAGTTGATCGCGATTAATCACATCAAAAAAGGTGAGAGCATTGGTTATTCGGCGACTTGGCAATGCCCGGAAGATATGCCCGTTGGCGTTGCCGCCATTGGTTACGGCGATGGTTATCCTCGTCATGCTTCGGTGGGAACGCCGGTACTCATCAATGGAGTACGTGTCCCGATTATTGGACGTGTCTCGATGGATTTGATGACGCTAGATTTACGCGGTTTCCCCGATGCAAAAGTGGGCGATGATGTATTGCTATGGGGCACGGACTTACCGGTTGAAATTATCGCCAAGGCTGCCGGTTCCATCAGCTATGAACTTACTTGTTCAATCACTCGGCGTGTCCGTTTTATCGAAGCTTGATTCAGGCTTAGGTCATCTAGCCTACACATCGGGTTCACTATGCTGGGCACATGCCAGCAGCGCTTCGACATTTAATTCTTATTCTGGGTGATCAGCTTGATCGCCAGTCTTTGGTCTTCGATGATTTTGATCCAAAGTACGATGCCATCTGGATGTGTGAAGCCAGTTTTGAGGCGGAGCATGTCTGGAGCAGTAAGCCTCGCATTGCCATATTTCTGGCGGCCATGCGGCATTTTCGTGACGAATTGCTTGCTCGTGGTTTCAAGGTTTTATATCGCCAATTAAATACCCATCAAGCCGACTCCTTGGAAACGGCGCTCGCAGAAGATTTGGTAAAGTATAAACCTCGGAAAGTTGTCGCCGTAAAGCCAGGAGAATGGCGATTAACGCAATCGCTGCCTGAAGTGTGCAAGAAAGCCGACGTGATCTGGGTCGAACGCCCCGATCAACATTTTTTTTGCGATGAGCATGATTTTGCCGAATGGGCGAAGGGCAGAAAAGAATATCGACTGGAGTTTTTTTATCGTTGGTTGCGTAAACGCGAAAATGTGTTGATGCAAGCGGACCAACCTGTTGGTGATAAATGGAATTTTGATCACGAAAATCGTGGTGTTTTTGATAAACGTGGCCCAGGTTTTCTTCCAAAGCCTATTACGTTTGAGAAAGATAAAATCGCCCGGGCAGTGATTGCTCTCGTCGAGAAACATTTTGCAAATCATCCGGGCAAATTGGAATCCTTTGATTGGCCTCTAACTCCAGTACAAGCGGAAGCGGCACTAGAAGATTTCATCGAACATCGTCTGCCCTTATTCGGGCAGTACCAAGATGCGATGTGGACCAATGAGCCTTATCTCTACCATTCTCGTATCTCCGCAGCCTTAAATCTTAAATTATTGTCGCCGAAGAAAGCGGTCGCTGCCGCTATTAAAGCCTATGAAGCCGGTAGGGCGCCATTAGCGGCTGTCGAAGGTTTTGTTCGGCAAATTATTGGCTGGCGTGAATTTGTCCGTGGCATGTACTGGCTACGAATGCCAGAATTTCTTGAAGACAATGCACTGAACGCGCAAGCAGACTTACCGGATTTTTACTGGACCGGCAAAACCGATATGATCTGCCTGCAACAAGCCATAGGACAAACATTGGATCACGGCTACGCACATCATATTCATCGTTTGATGGTGACTGGCTTGTTTGCGCAATTACTTGGCGTAAAACCAAAACTTATTCACCAATGGTATTTGGCCGTGTATGTCGATGCGGTGGAGTGGGTTGAACTGCCCAATGTGCTTGGCATGAGCCAATACGCCGACGGCGGCAAGATGACCTCGAAACCTTATGTAGCGAGCGGCGCCTACATCAAACGCATGTCTAATTATTGTGGGTCTTGCCGCTACAAGCCTGAGCAATCCACTGGTGATAGCGCTTGTCCATTCACGAGCTTGTACTGGGATTTTTTAAGTCGTTACCAAGACAAGTTTGCGCGACATCCACGCACCGCTTTGCAATGGAAAAATTTGACGCGAATTGATACCGATAAGCGCAAGCAAATAAGCAAGCAAGCTGACAGCTTGCGATTGAAATATTCAAAAACCGAGGCTTTGACATGAAAACCTGTTTGATTACCGGAGCATCCGGCGGCGTGGCCGCTGCGTTAGCAGAAAATTTACGTTTGCAAGGCTGGAAGCTTGCTTTGGCGAGCCGAAATATTGAAAAACTCGAATCGCAACTAGATGAGAAAGTAATTGCCGCTGATGTTTCTACCGAAGCTGGAGCGGAGTTGGCAGTGCAAGAGGCCACGGATTTTTTTGGTGCATTGCCCGATGCTGTCGTCAATTGTGCCGGTGCGATCCTGATAGCGCCGATTGCACGCACCAGTGAAGCGCAATACCGCTCCTGTCTATCGGCCAATCTCGATACCGCCTTTTTTACTGGCAAAGCCTATGCGTCTGCTTTGCAAAAAGCCAGACAAGGCGGCTCGCTAATTCTATTTTCATCGGTCGCAGCCGCTACCGGTGTCGGTAATCACGCTGCCATCGCTATTGCCAAAGGCGGAATCGAAGCATTGGTGAGATCCCTCGCTGCAGACTTTTCTAGTATCGGCTTGCGTGTGAATGCGATTGCGCCCGGCTTGATGCAAACTCCCGCTACCGAACGTATGGTGAGCAACGAAGCTGCGGCAAAACAAATTGCGGCGCAATATCCGCTGGGTCGTTATGGTCAAGCCAGCGATGCCGCCAATCTTGCCGCTTTCCTGATTTCAGATCAGGCGACATGGATTAACGGGCAAATTATTTCGGTGGATGGTGGGTTCTCTGCCGTGCGTCCCTATGTAAAATCAGCATAAGAATAAAAACGGAAAGATGCCACATGGGAAATGCACTGGTATGGCTGCGGCGCGATTTACGTCTAACTGACAACACGGCGCTGCAGACCGCCCTGAATCTAGGTTATTCCCCGGTACTGGTTTACGTCCACGCACCAGAAGAGGAAAAGCCGTGGCAGCCGGGCGCAGCAAGCTTGGCGTGGCTGCATTATTCCCTGCAGTCTTTGAAAAAGTTGGTTGAAGAAAAAGGCGGACGCTTGATTATCCGTCATGGAAAATCATTGGCTCAGCTCGAAAAATTAATCGACGAAACCAAATCGGAAGCCGTATTTTGGAATCGCCTATATGAGCCGGTCTGCATCGCCCGCGATATCAAGGTGAAAGAAAGTTTGAAGTTGCGCGGTATTCATGCCGAAAGCAGCAACGGTGCATTGCTGGTCGAGCCCTGGACGATAAAAACCTTGTCGGGTGATCCCTATCGCGTGTTTACGCCATTTTGGAAAAACGCGGTTCAAAATATTGACAACGTGCAGCCAACTTCGGCACCTGACAAACTTCCAAAAGTGTCGGAAAAAATAAAATCCGACAGCATCGAATCACTGAAATTATTGCCAAACATTCAGTGGGACAAAAGTTTCTGGGAGTTCTGGCAACCGGGTGAAGCGGGTGCCGCCGAATTGCTGGAAGCCTTTATCGATGGCGCCGCGATTGGTTACAAGGAACAACGCAATTTTCCGGATCGAATTGGTTCGTCGAAACTTTCGCCACATTTGCATTTCGGCGAGATTTCTCCGAGGCAGATTTTGAAAGCGATTCGTCAACATAAATGGCCCGCGAAAGCCGAAGCAGATGTCATACACTTTATTAGCGAGTTGGGCTGGCGCGAGTTTTCGCATCATTTGCTGTTTCACTACCCGCATACCAGCAACCAAAATCTAGTTGCTAAATTCGACAACTTCAAATGGGCGAAATCCAATCCCAAATTATTGAAAGCCTGGCAAAAGGGAAAAACTGGTGTGCCGATTATTGACGCCGGAATGCGTGAACTCTATGCCACTGGCTGGATGCACAATCGCGTGCGAATGATCGTTGCCAGCTTCCTTTGCAAGAATTTGCGTTACCACTGGCTGGAAGGGGCGCACTGGTTTTGGGACACCTTGCTCGATGCTAATCTGGCCAATAACACCCAGGGTTGGCAATGGACGGCCGGTACTGGTGCCGATGCCGCCCCATACTTCCGCATCTTCAACCCCGTTACTCAGGCCGAAAAATTCGATAACCAAGGCAAATATATCCATCGTTGGGTGCCCGAATTGGCTCAATTACCGGCACCTGCCGTATTCGCCCCTTGGGAACATGCAGAATTATCAAAAAAGTTTGCACCTCTTTACCCTAGTCGCCCCCTCATTGATCTTAAGACGAGTCGTGAAGCTGCATTGGCAGCATTGACGGCAAGCAAATACGCTTAACAATGTCATAGTCATAGCGTAGGCTGAATCGAGATTGTAAAGGGGTGACAGCATGCAGGGTAGTGAACGCAGCACCTACAAACACCGACTACCGGTTAGGCTTTCGCATTGGTTGAATGTTATTTGCTTTTTTATTCTGCTGGGCAGCGGCCTGAATATTTTCAATGCTCATCCCAAATTGTATTGGGGACAGTTTTCACACTTTGAAACGCCGGTATTTTGGCTGCATGCCAATTATGGCGAACAGCGTGAATTGATCGGGCTCATGCAAATTGCCGGTAAGGACTTCAACACTACCGGCGTTTTGGGCGTTTCCAATAACATGAAGGGTAAGCCCACAGCCGTCGGATTTCCGGGCTGGAGCACGATTCCTAGTGGTCGAAATTTGGCCGATGCTAGGTTATGGCATTTTTTCTTCGCTTGGATATTCGTGGTTAACGGGTTGCTGTTTTTATTCTGGACTTGGCGCTCCAAACATTATTCTCGTGATCTGAATCCAAGTACTGCTGATTGGCGCGGCATATTCAAATCTATTTGGGAACATATGCGTTTCAAGCATCCCGAAGGTGAGGCAGCGGCTCGCTACAATATTTTGCAAAAATTGGCGTATGTCTCGGTGATTTATATTTTCTTGCCGGGCCTGGTTTTATTGGGGCTTTGTATGTCACCCCATATGGGTTCGGTGTTGGGCTGGTTACTTGATTTGGTCGGCGGCAGACAATCCGCTCGCACCCTGCATTTTATTTTTGCTTGGTTGATGGTGGCCTTTATCGCCATCCATGTTTTTATGGTGCTCATTACGGGCCCAATCAACCAAATTCGTTCGATGATTACTGGGCGTTACAAAATTCATGAGCCAGTTGTCAGCGATACGGTTCCGGTACAGGAGAAAATTCATGTCCAAGAATGATCGACGTCGTTTTCTGGGGCAGGCATTCGCCGTTGGCAGCGCCGCATTACTGGCCGGTTGTGAGCGTCTTAATAACAGCGCTACCTTTAAGGAAGTATTAGCGAGTAGCGACAAACTAACCGATAAAACCTTCCATGCCTTAACGCCAGAAAATGCTCTGGCACAGGAATTTACTGAAGCGGAAATGTCGCCTTATTTCAAGGCCAATGGCTCGGTAAATCCGAAAACGCCGGAATATCTTGCCCTGCTGAATAATAATTTTACGGATTATCGACTCAAGGTTTTTGGCTTGGTCGATATTCCTTTGGCACTTTCGCTGGCGCAGTTACGTGCCTTGCCATCGCGTACTCAAATTACCCGTCACGATTGTGTCGAAGGTTGGAGTTGTGTCGGCAAATGGAAAGGTGCACCGCTGGGCGCCTTACTGGATCAGGCCAAACCGAAAGCCAATGCGAAATATGTGGTTTTTCACTGTGCCGACAGCTACGACAATAATGATGAGCGTTACTACGAAAGCATTTATTTGCACGATGCAGATCACCCGCAAAGCATTCTGGCTTACGACATGAACGACAAGCTTCTCGATGTCGCCCATGGCGCGCCCATCCGGGTCAGGCTCGAACGAAAACTGGGCTATAAGATGGCGAAATACATTCTTGGCCTGGAATTAGTAGAGTCGTTAGATGCCATTGGCAAAGGCAAGGGCGGTTATTGGGAAGATCACCATGGCTATCATTGGCATGCGGGTATCTAAACCATCTAATCGTTGACCAATCGCTTTTCCCGCTGCAACATGGCAATAACAGTGCAGGGGGAAGTTTCATGAGTGAGCAAGAGCAGTCCAAACCACATCGCGAAGTGATGTCGCGAGTTGATACCGCCTGGTTACGGATGGAGCGCCCCACCAATCTGATGATGATTACCGGCGTGATGATGTTCGATCTCCCTATGCCGATCGAAAAATTAAGGAAAGTCATCAAGCAACGCTTCCTAGCATATCCGCGTTTTTGCCAAAAAGTGCTCGACACCGCGGCCGGTGCCTGGTGGGAAACCGACGAAGATTTTGATCTGGATTGGCATATTCGTTTGACCGCATTACCCGGCAAGGCCGGTAAAAAAGAACTGGAACGCCTGACCAGTCAGCTGGCTTCAACGCCTTTGGATAAAACCAAGCCGCTCTGGCAATTCCATCTGGTTGAGAAATACGGCGGTGGTTCCGCACTGATTTCTCGCATTCACCATTGTTACGCCGATGGTATTGCGCTGGTGCAAGTCTTGCTTTCACTAACCGATACCACCCGCGATGCCAAGAAAGGCAGCGACCTAGATAAAGCTTGGCTGAAAAGCGACGGAGAAAACGTCAAGAAACGTATCGGCACTGTTGATCGCGCCATGAAGATGGGCGTGAACATGTGGGAGAAAGGTCTCGACCTATATCGCGATCCTTCGCTTGCCGGTGTCATCGCGAAAGAGGGTGGTGAAATTGCCCGTGAGCTTGCCGTTGCCTTGAGCCTACCGGATGATCCTCCTACGGTGTTGCGCGGACGTTTGGGTGTGAGCAAACGTGTCGCTTGGGCAGAGCCCTTGGATCTTGATGAAGTTAAAGCCGTAGGTCGTGCCTACGATTGTACGGTGAATGACGTACTGATGGCATCGGCTGCCGGTGCTTTGCGTTCCTACATGATCGAGCGTGGTGAGTGCGTTGACGGTATAACTTTGCGCGCTACCGTTCCGGTAAATCTAAGGCCACTCGAACACGCCAAAAAACTCGGCAATCATTTTGGCTTGGTATTTCTCGAGTTACCGGTAGGTGAAGAAAACCCGGTGCGACGTCTGGAACATGTTGCGGAAAACATGCGGCAACTGAAATCCTCAAGGCAGGCGATCGTTTCATTCGGCCTACTGGCTGCCATGGGATTAGCCCCGGTTGGCGTGCAAAGAACTGCACTTGAATTGTTCAGCCGTAAAGCCTCTGCCGTTGCCACCAATGTGCCGGGCCCGCCACTCCCTTTATATTTAGCCGGATGCCAAATTACCGAGCAAATGTTCTGGGTGCCGCAGACCGGTTCCATCGGTGTCGGCATTTCGATCATGAGCTACAACAACAAGGTTTATTTTGGTCTGATCTCGGACGCCAAATTATTACCGGACCCCGATTCTGTGATTCAACGCTTCCGCCCCGAATTTGAAAAACTGCTGTACACCGCCATGATGGGCGGCTGGGAAGACATTATTTATTCGGATGATGCAGCAGCGTATTGTGCTCAGAGTAACGTCTAGCCCACCGTAGGAACACTCACGAGAGCGATAAGCTTGCGATAACCTCGGTCGCGCTCGTGAGCGCTGCTGCGAATTAAAATGAATCCTGCGGCGCACCTTATTCATCAACATGCGCCTCTAATGAAGCACGAGTTTGGAGAAAATAATGAACACTGTCTGCGATCTGCCTGGCCTTGGTTTAGCAGTAAAACCCGATCAAGTACCACAACCCAATGTCGATATTCCTGCCGCCGATGATCGAGGCGAAGCCGTGCTGGCAGGCGGTTGTTTTTGGTGTACTGAAGCGGTATTTCGCCGTTTAAAAGGCGTGCAATCAGTGCAGCCGGGCTATGCCGGTGGCCAAAACGACACCGCGAATTACAAAGCCGTGTGCGGTGGTACAACCGGTCATGCCGAAGTTATCCGCATTCAATATCGGCCTGAAGAAATATCGTATGGCCAATTACTGCAGGTATTTTTTGCAGTAGCACATGACGCCACCCAATTGAATCGTCAGGGCAATGATGTGGGAACCCAATACCGTTCAGCGATTTTTCCCATCGACGAAAAACAAAAAGATGTGGCAATTCAATATATGGCGCAATTAACGCAAGCCAAAGTATTCGCCTCCAATATTGCCACGACTATCGAACCACTGGATGTTTTTTTCGTGGCAGAAAATTATCACCACAATTATGCCGAGCTCAATCCCGGCCAGTCTTACATTCAGTTTGTATCAATGCCGAAAGTTGAAAAGCTTGAGCATTATTTTGAGGGTAAGTTGAAATCTTGAATCTTTAAAATCGTAGGAGCGCCTGTAGGCGCGACAGACCTCGCCATATCTCTCGCGCCTAAGGGCGCTCCTACGATATTTTCAAATTAAAGCTTCGGCTTTCATTGCGGCCTGTACAGCGGGGCGTTGAAACATCATGGCTGAATGTCCGGCCAGTTTCGGCCAACGATTAATGTCAATTTTGAATATCTTCAGCCAATTCATAACCGTGAACAAATAAGCATCGGCAACACTGTATTCATTGTTGACGGCGAATTTGTCATCGCCCAATTGGTCGCTGAAAGTATTTAGACGCATCTCGATACGAACAATCATGGCTTGCCTGACGTCATCGGTGAGGTTTGGATTAAAAAGCCCGCCGATCATTTTGTGCAATTCGGAATTGATAAAAGTCAGCATCGATTGCAGCTTGTAACGTTCGAAACTACCATTGATAGGCGCAAGCTTGGCACCGGGTGATTTGTCAGCGATGTATTGCAAAATTGCGACACCTTCATTAAGCACAAGGTCATTATCAAGCCGCAGTGCAGGTATATAGCCGTAGGGATTTATCTTACTGAAGTCTTCGCCGTCTTGTGTGGTTTTTGCTTTTAAATCGACTTTGGAAATATCAAAAGCTTGGCCGGTTTCATGCAGCGCAATATGCGAAGCTAGTGAGCAGGCGCCGGGAGCGTAGTAAAGTTTCATCAGCATTGAGTCCTTTATGAGGGTGAACCACTAAGCTGTGGTCTAAATTAATTTTTTCAATCCACTAAACAAATTTACTGGCAAAAGCACATAACAGTTCTTGCGCAATACTTGCGCCAGCTAGAGCGGTAATGTCGCTGACATCGAATGGTGGCGCAACTTCCACGACATCTATACCAATTATATTAAGCCCAGCCAAGCCACGTATCAATTGCAAAGCAATATGCGTACTAAAGCCACCGACGACCGGTGTTCCGGTTCCTGGTGCGCAGCTGGGATCCAGAAAATCGATATCAAAACTCACATAGCATTTTGTATTGCCTACCCGTTCCCTGATTTTTCTAATACAGGCGTCAACACCGTGTTCGTGCAGCCAGCGCGCATCTAAAACCTCATAGCCATGGGTTTCAGCGTTATAAGTTCGCATGCCAATTTGAATGGAATGGCTTGTATCTACAATGCCTTCTTTGGCTGCGTGATAGAACATGGTGCCGTGATCGATTCTGCCATCGGCATCGGCCCAGGTATCGCTGTGTGCATCGAAATGAATCAGTGAAATCGGGCCATGCTTGGCATGCAGCGCTTTAAGAATGGGATAGGAAACAAAATGGTCACCACCCAAGGTGAGTGGGGTGACATTTTCTTCGACGAATACCGAAAACTGCTTTTCCAGTACAGCAGGAATTTTATGGGGCTCACCCTGATCAAAAAATACGTCGCCCCAATCAATGACATTGAGTTTCTCGAACGGATCGAAAGCCCAGGCATAAGGCGGAGCCCAAGCCAGATTGGCAGAAGCTGCGCGTATTGCACGCGGTCCAAGGCGAGCGCCGGGACGATTGGTGGTCGCTAAGTCGAATGGAACGCCGATGACGGCTACATCAACGCCATCCAGATCTTTCGTGTAACGACGCCGTAAAAAACTTAAAGCACCGGAATAGGTTGGCTCGGCTTTGGTGCCGTAGGGGGATTCGCGCGTAAAGGCGAGGTCAGTGGTAGTCGGTGTTACGGTTTTTTCATCGTTCGACATAGAGGGCTCCAGTAAAGTAGTCCAATCGTCATTTCTCCACATTATTGTGGTGGCCGGGACGAGGTTCACCGGTGAATCATGATTTTTACTTACTTTGAATTCAGTGTCATTCCCGCGCAGTCGGGAACCCAGTGACTTGGTGTACACAACAACTCTGGGCACCACTTGCGCGGGGAAGAAGGGGTAATCAGAGTTTTCTCAATTTCAAAAACGCTCATCTGTGTTGAAAGTCGCTGGGTCCCCGATGCGAGCATTCGGGGATGACGGAATAATTTTCATAAAAATTTCATTACTTTTATGTCTCCACATCAAAGATACTTTAGGCAGCCCCAAGACCCAAGTTTCATTTCATCGTCGGCATTACAAATTCAGCGCCACTACCACCACGCGGCCAACGAGCAGTAATGGTTTTTAAGCGTGTGTAAAAACGCACTCCATCGGTGCCGTGCATATGCAGCGGACCAAATAGTGAGCGTTTCCAGCCGCCAAAACTGTGGAAGGACATCGGCACTGGAATCGGTACATTAATCCCAACCATGCCGACTTGAATGCGATGTGCGAATTCGCGTGCGGCTTCTCCGTCGCGGGTAAAAATCGCTGTGCCGTTTCCGTATTCGTGATCGTTGATCAGGTCACAAGCTTGTTCGAATGTGTTTGCGCGTACGACGCACAATACCGGGCCGAAAATTTCTTCGTCATAAATCTTCATGCCGGGTTTTACCTGGTCAAACAAACAGCCGCCCAGAAAAAAACCATTTTCATATCCGGCGACTTTTAAGTCGCGACCATCAACGACAAGTTTTGCACCATCAGCAACCCCGCCATCGATATAGGCTTTGACTTTATCGCGATGTGCGCATGTTACTAACGGCCCCATGTCGGGGTTGTTGGTGTTGCCAGGGCCGACGCGCAATGCGGCAACCTTGGGCGCTAGATTTTCGATTAGCTTGTCGGCGGTAGCATCGCCAACACACACGGCAACCGAAATCGCCATGCAACGTTCACCGGCAGAACCATAACCTGCACCAAGCAATGCGTTACTGACACCATCAATATCGGCATCGGGCATAACGACTAGATGATTTTTTGCGCCACCCAAGGCTTGTACCCGCTTGCCGTTGGCACATCCGCGCGAATAAATATATTCAGCAATTGGCGTTGAACCAACAAAACTGACGGCTTGAATGCGGGGCTCATCCAGAATCGCATCCACCGATTCTTTATCACCATGAATTACATTGAATACGCCATCGGGAAGCCCAGCCTGATGCAGCCATTCGGCCATCAATAATGCAGGCGAAGGGTCGCGTTCGGAGGGTTTGAGAATAAAAGTATTGCCGCAAGCGATGGCGATCGGAAACATCCACATCGGCACCATGCAAGGAAAATTAAACGGTGTGATGCCAGCGACAACGCCAAGCGGCGCATATTCACTCCAGGAATCAACACCGGTGCCGACATTCATCGAATGCTCGCCTTTGAGCAAATGCGGAATACCGCAGGCGAACTCGACGATTTCCATGCCACGGGTAATTTCACCCATCGCATCGCTTAATACTTTTCCATGTTCCAGCGTGATGGCGTGCGCGAGGGTTTCGAGATTGGCTTCGACCAATTCCTTGAATTTGAACAGCACGCGCGCACGATTGAGCGGGGTAACTTGCGACCAAGATTTGAATGCCTGCTCGGCGATATCGACTGCATGACGAATTTCATCACCGTTGGCCAGCGGTACTTTTGCCAGTACCGCGCCAGTGGCAGGATTGAACACATCGCTGAAGCGATTGCTTTGGCCTTGAACGCGATGGCCGCCGACAAAATGCGGAAGCGTGACAGTGTTTTGATGGTCTTTAGCCAACGCGTTCATGTATTCACCGTTTATTTATTGACCCAACGCGTCCCGCGCCGAGAGGTAGGGCAGTCCAAGATCATGGGCAACTGCCTCATAAGTCACTTTGCCGGCATGAATGTTCAAACCATTTAATAAATGCTCGTCATCGAGCATGGCTTTCTTCGGACCTTTGTTGGCCAGTTGCACGGCAAACGGCAAGGTCGCATTGGTCAATGCAAATGTCGATGTGCGGGCAACACCACCGGGCATATTGGCGACGCAATAATGAATTACGCCATCAACTTCATAAGTCGGATTTTGATGTGTGGTGGCTTTACTGGTTTCAAAGCAACCGCCTTGATCGATAGCCACATCGACCAGTACCGAGCCTGGACGCATTAATAAAAGTTGTGAGCGTGCAATTAACTTCGGTGCAGCAGCGCCTGGAATCAATACCGCACCAATCACTAAATCGGTATCGGCAAGACGTTCTTCGATGGCGTCATGCGTTGAATAAATAGTGGTGAGTTGTGAGCCATATAATTCATCAAGATATTTCAGGCGATCAAGCGAACGATCCAGAATGGTCACGTGCGCATTCATGCCCATCGCCATGCGCGCGGCATTGATGCCAACCACGCCGCCGCCAATCACCAATACTTCGGCAGGTTTTACGCCGGGAACGCCGCCGAGCAAAACGCCTGAGCCGCCCTGAGCTTTTTCGAGCGCATGTGCGCCTGCTTGAATCGACATACGACCGGCCACTTCCGACATCGGTGCGAGTAAGGGCAGGCCGCCTTTGCGATCGGTAACGGTTTCATAGGCAATCGCGGTGCAACCGGAAGCAACTAATGCCTTGGTTTGCTCGGGGTCTGGAGCAAGATGCAAATAGGTATAAAGCAACTGGCCAGGGCGCAGCATTTTGCATTCATTTGGCTGTGGCTCTTTCACTTTGATAATCATGTCGGCGCGGGCAAAAATTTCTTCGGCCGTGACAACGATTTCCGCACCGGCTTTTTGGTACATCTCATTGGTCAGGCCAATGGACTTTCCGCCGTCGTGTTGCACCATTACTTTATGGCCATGCGAGATCAGTTCACGCGCACCAGAGGGTGTAAGCCCAATGCGGTATTCGTGATTTTTGATTTCTTTAGGTACGCCGATAAGCATGAAATATTCTCGCTGTTTAGAGTCAAAACACTATTTTACGTGAGTTGCCTGTCTTGTGCTTATTCCATTTCATATTTTGCTTACGCCGTTTCCTTAATTGCATCGGCCAAGCGACTGAAAATTTCATCAATATGGGTTTTTTCTAGAATCAGCGGCGGTGATAACGCGATGATGTCGCCAGTGGTTCGGATCAATAAATCTTTTTCATGGAAGCATTTATTAAAAACTTCGAAAGCACGGGAGCCAACCGCATTAGGGCGTGATGCAAGTTCGACAGCGCCAATCAAGCCGAAATTGCGAATATCGATCACATTGGGCAGACCTTTTAGCTTGTGGAGGGCATCTTCCCAATAAGGCCCTAGGTCAATGGCTTTGCTGAACAGGTTTTCTTCAGCGTAAACATCCAGAGTAGCAATGGCGGCAGCACAGGCGAGTGGGTGTCCAGAATAGGTGTAGCCATGAAACAGTTCAATAGCCGCTTCGGGCCCATGCATGAAAGTGTCGTGGATTTGTGTCGAAGCAAACACCGCGCCCATCGGCACTGAGCCATTGGTCAGTCCTTTGGCCGTCGTCATCATGTCGGGTGTTACGCCGAAGCGCTGTGCCGCAAAGGCCTCGCCAACACGGCCGTAGCCAGTAATAACTTCGTCAAATATCAACAAGATGCCGTACTTTGTGCATATTTCACGTAAACGTTTCAAATAGCCTTCGGGTGGCAAAATGACGCCTGCCGAGCCCGAGATTGGCTCAACAATCACGGCAGCAATTGTGCTGGCATCGTGTAATTGGCAGATGCGTTCAAGGTCGTCGGCTAATTCGGCACCGTGTTGCGGCAGCCCACGTGAAAAGCCGTTACGCTCGATATCTAGCGTGTGGCGCATATGATCGACGCCAGGCAGCATTGAGCCAAAGAATTTTCGGTTATTGACCATTCCTCCTACCGAGATGCCACCGAAACCAACCCCGTGATAGCCCTTTTCGCGTCCGATAAAGCGGGTTCTCTGGCCTTCACCACGGACACGGTGGTAGGCGATCGCAATCTTCAAAGCTGTATCAACCGCCTCAGACCCCGAATTAGTGAAAAACACATGCTTCAGTGGATCGGGTGCAATGGCAGCCAGACGCTCGGCCAAGACAAAAGGGAGTGGGTGGCCCATTTGAAAGGTGGGCGCAAAGTCCATGGTCGCAATCTGCTGACTGACCGCATCGATAATGCGTGGCCGTGAATGTCCGGCATTGCAGCACCAAAGTCCGCCAGTGCCGTCCAGTATTTCTCGGCCCTCAACGTCCTTATAATGCATTCCCTTGGCGCTGGCTAAAAGACGCGGCTGCTGCTTAAAGTGTCTATTTGCAGTGAACGGCATCCAAAATGCATCTAAATGTTCAGGTTTTGAAGTAGCCAGTTGACGATAAAAATCACCAAAAGAAGGCTCATGGGTAGCGGTCATGGGGAGGCCTAGAAACTGCAAATTGGGTAGAAATGAGAAATTAGCAGTGTTGAATAAAATTTACAACCTGTTCAATGTGTGCATTTATTTGACCGAATCTGCTCATAGTGTTAAAAATTCAACATCACACTGAGCAAGCATTATGGACATCGGTTACCGACTTCAAGCAGTAAGAAAATCCAAAGGCCTTAGTCAGCGCGAATTGGCGAAGCGTGTCGGCGTGACCAATAGTACGATTTCGTTGATCGAGCAAAATAAAGTCAGCCCCTCGGTCGGTTCGCTGAAAAAAGTGCTCGACGGCATTCCGATTTCATTGGCCGATTTTTTCACCATTGATTTGCAGGATAGTGGCGATAGTCCGTTTTACACACACGAAGATCAGCCTGACGTCGGTAATAACGACGTTCATTATTTTCTGATCGGCAGCCACAAAAAAAATCGCCAGATGTGCATCTTGCGCGAGGTCATGCCGGCGGGAACCGACACTGGCGAAACTAGGCTCACGCATGAGGGCGAAGAAGGTGGCGTAATTATTCAAGGCCAGGTCGAAATTACCGTTGGTGAACGCATACAAGTACTTGGTCCGGGCGAGGCCTATTATTTTGAGAGCCGCACGCCGCATCGTTTCCGCAATATCGGCAAAGATGCCGCCATTATTATCAGCGCAAACACCCCTGCATCATTCTAAAAATCCGTAGGAGGGCCCTTGGGCCCGACCGACACACGGCGAACTCTAGGAGCTCTCAATGAACAAACCGACATCCCGCGAAGAATGGCAATCGCGTGCCAACGCCATGCAAATTCGCACGCAGGCTTTTATCAACGGTAAATATGTCGATGCGGCATCCGGCAAAAAGTTTGATTGCATTAGCCCTGCCGATGGCCGTGTGATTGCTCAAGTAGCCGAATGCGAGGCCGAAGATATTAATCGCGCTGTCAGCGTTTCACGAAAAGTGTTTGATAGCGGCATCTGGTCCGAGAGTTCACCGGTGCATCGTAAGAAAACATTGATTAAGTTTGCCCAATTAGTTGAAAAATATACCGACGAATTGGCCTTGCTTGAGTCCATTGATATGGGCAAGCCGATCAATGATTCTTTGAAAGTCGATGTTGCTGCCACTATTCGCTGCATCAGCTGGACTGGCGAGGCGATTGATAAAGTCTATGACGAAGTTGCACCCACCGGCCGCGATGAATTGGGCTTGGTAACGCGTGAACCACTCGGCGTAGTCGGTGCCATTGTGCCTTGGAATTTTCCAATGCTAATGGCAGCGTGGAAATTCGCTCCCGCGCTTGCAATGGGTAATAGCGTGGTGTTGAAGCCTTCGGAAAAATCTCCGTTAACCGCCATTCGTCTAGCTGAAATCGCGATGGAGGCAGGCATTCCTGCCGGTGTTTTCAATGTGCTGCCGGGCTTTGGCAAAGGCGCTGGCGAACCCTTGGCATTACATATGGATGTTGATGGTCTGGTGTTTACCGGCTCAACGGCAGTGGGCAAACATTTGCTGCAATGTGCCGGGCGTTCGAATTTGAAGCGCGCCTATATGGAATGTGGCGGCAAGAGCCCGAATATTATTTTTGCCGATGCGCCTAATTTAAAATCGGCTGCAGTTTCAGCTGCCTACGGTATTTTTTATAATCAGGGTGAAGTCTGCACTGCGGCATCGCGTTTGTTGGTGCAACGCGAAATCAAGGATGAATTTCTGGCGATGGTGATGGAAACCGGCAGAAAACTTCAACCACAACATCCCCTTGAGCCCGGCGCAAAAATGGGCGCGATGGTCGATGAAACCCAAATGAAAAATGTGCTCGGCTTTATAGAAAAAGGTAAGGCCGAAGGCGCAAAACTCAGCATGGGTGGCGTGCAAGCGCATGCCGAAAGTGGCGGTTTTTATATCGAACCGACCATCTTTGAAAACGTCGATTCCAAATCAACGATTGCGCAAGAAGAAATATTCGGCCCGGTATTATCGGCCATTACTTTTGATACCGAAGAAGAAGCCCTGCGCATTGCCAATGACTCGCCATACGGTCTGGCAGCAGCCGTCTGGACGAATGATATTTCCCGTGCACATCGTGTCGCACGAAAACTTCGTGCCGGTAGCGTCTGGGTGAATTGCTACGATGGCGGCGATATGACCGCACCGTTCGGCGGCTACAAGCAATCGGGCAATGGTCGCGATAAATCGCTACATGCGTTCGAGAAGTACACTGAACTGAAAGCAACGTGGATAAATCTGCAACCCTGATAGTCCGAATGTAGGGGCGCCTGCTTGCTGCGCCCTAGCACTCGATGCAGCATGGACGCAGCAAGCAGGCGCCCCTACATCACGCAACCAACAACTCTTTCGCCGCCTTCGTCATTTTGCCGCGACTGAATAAAAAGTCCCAATAACTACCGCCCATTTGCCGCCATAAAACGGCGGCACGTACGGCGGCCAACAAGCTGGCACGAATCTCGGCGACCACGATAGGTTGGCTTAAGTAGGCCGGGCTGCCTTGCACGATCACTTTCGGGCCGAGCGGGCTAATGTGGTTCGCGTAAATTTCGCCGCATTTGCCAAGCACATCGGCATCGGTGCTTCCACGCTCATCGCGTAAAGGTCCTAGGTGCTTGAGTTGGTGCTGCACGGCGCGCATGGCTTCCGGGTTACTATTAAATTGCCGTTCAAGCTGCAATACACTCATCGCCATTTTGATAATGGCGCCGTCACGGGTTTGGCCTTCGAGTTGTTTTGAAAACTGCTGCAGGCCGGATTTCAGATTGCCAACCGAACCGAAAATTTCTTCGGGTGTTTCTGCATCAAAACGAAACAGGCTGTCCATACAAACCGATAATGGCTGCGTTTCGAAATGGCCGTTGTTTGCCATGCATTGCACTTGATGAAGTGCTTGCATCAGACCGGCGAGGGCGATCACTTTATCTTTCATAATGCTTTATCTTTCATGTGGCAGATGTTTCCTGTCTTTGTTGCATTTTGGAGTTGGTAGAAGCAATCACTGCACCGCCCAAGCATTCATCGCCCTGATAAAACACGACCGATTGTCCGGGGGTAACGGCGCGCTGCGGCCTATCAAATATGACGTTTAATTCGCCGTTTTCAAGTTGCTGAACCAGACAAGCTTCATCGGATTGCCGATAACGGGTCTTGGCCGTGCAGCGAAATTCAGGGTTTTTCGGTTTTTCGGAGATCCAATGCACCGGCTCGCTATGCAGTTGGGTCGATTGTAGCCAAAGGCTATCAATCCCTTGATCGACATAGAGAATATTTTTCTCGACATCCTTGCCAACGACAAACCACGGCGCTGCCGGACGACCTTTAATGCCGCCAATATGCAAGCCTTCGCGCTGGCCAAGCGTGTAATAAAACACGCCAGTGTGTTGTCCAACTTTCAGGCCATCGACACTAAGAATTTCACCGGCTTTGGCAGGGATGTATTGGCCCAGAAACTCACGGAAATCACGTTCGCCAATAAAACAAATGCCGGTCGAATCTTTTTTCTGTGCGGTTGGGAGCTTAGCTTCAGCAGCCAACTTTCTGACTTCAGATTTCGGCAAATGACCAATCGGGAAAAGGGTGGCAGCGAGTTGCGATTGCCCCAGTTGGTGCAGAAAGTAGGTTTGATCTTTGTCTTGATCAGCCCCTCGAAGCAGTTTCCATTCGCCATCAAGATGTTCAACTTGGGCGTAGTGGCCAGTGGCAATTTTATCGGCACCGAGTTCCTGCGCTTCATGCAGAAAAGTCTTGAATTTTATTTCACGATTACAGAGCACGTCGGGATTCGGGGTGCGGCCACGACGGTATTCATCGAGAAAATATTCAAACACACCTTTCCAGTATTCCTTGGCAAAATTTCGGGAATAGAAGGGGATATCCAGACGCCCACATACGCCGAGCGCATCGCGACGATCATCTTCGGCACGGCAATCGCCGCTATCGTCTTCGTCCCAGTTCTGCATAAACAAGCCAGCGACTTCAATGCCTTGCTGTTTCAACAAAAGTGCGGAGACAGATGAATCAACACCGCCCGAGACACCTAGCATCACCTTGCTCATAACTGGTTCAACAAACTCAGAGGATGTCGCTGACCGGCTAGATAATCTTCCAGAACCCGCCAAACCAATGGGCTGCGGTGACGGGCCTGTTCGGACATTAACGCTTCTGGTGTCAGCCAAAGTGCTTGCACAATGCCTGCGTCAAGCGCGCGCTCCGGGTAGTGAGCGACGGGATCGGCGGCAAAGGCCATGCGCAGATAATGGCGTCCGGTTTCCGGCGCTTTCCATTGATAAGCGCCGACAAAGGCGGTTAGTTTTACTTCCCAGGCGGTTTCTTCCATGGTTTCACGGACGGCGGCGGCAAGTACCGATTCATCGGGCTCGAGATGGCCGGCGGGTTGATTTAGCACCAGGCGGCCGTTAGCGGTTTCTTCCACCATCAAAAACCGGCCACCGCGCACCACAACGGTCGCAACTGTCACATCGGGTTGCCAAAATTGAGCTTTCTTGTAATTCAAACGAGTTCGCGTCCTGTGTTGCAGCAGGGTTTAAAGTGAAGCCAGCCGTCCATTGTGTCGGAAATGTTCGGCTTTCGTCCATGTACTTGTTAAATTTCATTTCAGCCATACCTTAGGTTGTCTGCCCAAGCTTTATAATCGACTCATGGCAAAACGTACCGCACCCGAAGAGTTACACGAACGTGGCTTGGCCCTGGAAACCGCCAAGCCCGAAGTCACACGTCCACCCCTGTACCAGGTTATGGTTTTGAATGACGATTTTACGCCGATGGATTTTGTTGTCGAAGTATTGGAGTTTTTCTTTGCCATGAATCGCGAAAAAGCGACGCAGGTCATGCTTCATGTGCATACGCGTGGACGTGGTGTCTGCGGCGTCTTCACACGCGATGTGGCTGAATCCAAGGTAACGCAAGTGAATGATTTTTCAAGAAGTCATCAACACCCCTTGTTATGCGTGATGGAAAAAGCATAGGCTGCCAATGTGGCATAGGCAGAACGGCATTTGAAATACGCAGGAAGCACCCCATATTGATGTCATCGTCAGGAGACATTTAATGTTTAGTAAAGACTTGGAATTTTCGATCGGCCAGTGCTACAAGCAAGCACGCGAGTCGCGGCATGAATTCATGACCGTTGAACACCTGTTGCTTGCCTTGCTGGAAAACCCATCCGCAATGACGGTGCTGAATGCCTGTGGTGTCGATCAAAATAAATTGCTCGAAGGCCTCAAGCAGGTGATTGTCGATAGCGTGCCCGTGCTGCCCGCTGAAGACGCCCGTGACACCCAGCCTACGCTGGGTTTTCAACGGGTGTTGCAACGCGCGGTATATCATGTGCAATCGTCGGGTAAAAAAGAAGTCACAGGCGCCAATGTGCTAGTCGCCATTTTCGGCGAAAAAGATTCGCACGCCGTTTATTTATTACAGCAACAAGACATCACACGCCTAGACATCGTGAATTATTTGTCGCATGGCATTTCCAAGATTCAGGATTCCAGCGAGGACAAAAATGCCTCTGATGCCAAGAACGATGGTGAACCAAGCGAGGAACCAAAAGGTAATCCGCTGCAGGAGTTCGCCAGCAATCTGAACGACATGGCGCGTGAAGGTAAAATTGACCCCTTGATTGGCCGCGAAGACGAAGTCGAACGTACCATTCAAATACTGTGCCGCCGCCGTAAAAATAATCCCCTCTACGTAGGTGAATCGGGTGTGGGTAAAACCGCCTTGGCCGAAGGTTTGGCGTATCGAATTGTTGAAGGTAATGTGCCCGAGGTTTTACACGACGCTATTATTTATTCCTTGGACTTGGGTGCATTAGTAGCCGGTACCAAGTATCGCGGTGATTTTGAAAAACGCCTAAAAGGTGTTTTGGCGCAATTGAAAAAAGAACCACGTGCCATTTTGTTTATTGATGAAATCCATACCATTATCGGCGCCGGCTCGGCTTCCGGCGGCACTATGGATGCCTCTAATCTAATCAAACCGGTACTGCAAAACGGTGAGCTTCGCTGCATCGGTTCGACTACATTCCAGGAATATCGTGGCGTGTTTGAAAAAGACCGCGCGCTGGCACGTCGTTTTCAGAAAATCGATGTTGTTGAACCATCGGTTGCAGAATCGGTTGCGATTTTGCATGGTCTGAAGTCGCGCTTTGAAAAGCACCACGAAGTGCAATACACCTCGGAAGCGATTCAGGCGGCCGTTGATTTGTCGGTAAAACATATTGCCGATCGTTTATTACCCGACAAAGCCATTGACGTGATTGACGAAGCCGGTGCACGTCAGCGCTTACGCACGCCTGAAGAACGCAAAAACATTATTGATGTAGAAGAAGTCGAAATTATTGTTGCCAAAATGGCTCGCATTCCTGCCAAACAGGTGTCGGCATCGGACAAGGATGTTCTGCGCAACCTCGAACGCAATCTTAAAATGGTCATTTTCGGCCAAGACCCAGCTATCGAAACGTTGGTGTCCGCTATCAAGATGGCACGTTCTGGTTTGGCCAATCCAGACAAGCCTATCGGTAATTTCCTGTTCGCAGGCCCAACCGGTGTGGGTAAAACCGAAGTCACCAAGCAATTGGCCATGCAACTCGGTATCGAGCTGGTGCGTTTCGACATGTCGGAATATATGGAAGCCCATTCGGTCAGTCGTTTGATGGGTGCGCCCCCGGGCTACGTCGGATTCGACCAAGGTGGCTTGTTGACCGAAAAAATCGTCAAGACACCGCATTGTGTATTGCTGCTGGACGAAATCGAAAAAGCCCATCCCGATGTTTATAATGTGCTGTTGCAAATTATGGACCGTGGCGTGCTTACCGACAGCAATGGTCGTGAAGCGAACTTCAAGAACGTGATTGTTGTGATGACAACCAATGCCGGTGCCGCCCTCGCAGCGCGTCGTACTATGGGCTTTGTCGAACAGAATCATGCCACCGACGCCATGGAAACCATCCGCAAAGCGTTTACGCCGGAATTCCGCAATCGTCTTGATGCGATCGTGCAATTCCAGGGCCTAGGCTTTGATCATGTGCTGCGTGTAGTGGATAAATTCCTGATTGAGCTCGAAGCCCAATTACATGACAAACACGTGACTATTTCGGCAACACCGGAAGCCCGCCAATGGTTGGCAGAAAACGGCTTCGATGCACAAATGGGTGCACGTCCAATGTCCCGTTTGCTGCAAGACAAGATCAAACGCCCACTCGCCGACGAATTGTTATTCGGCAAACTGGTGAATGGTGGCCGAGTAAGCGTGATGGTAGAAAACGGCGAGCTAAAAATCGACACCCAAGCTGAGCCGGAGAAACTGTTGCCGGCAACGGTTGATTGATACTGTAAGAAGCGTTGTAGGACCGACGGAAGTCGGGATCCGCTCTCCCGACTTCCGTCGGTCCTACACATAATAGAAAAACGGCAGCCAAGGCTGCCGTTTCTATGATAGGTGTTAGTAGCGAGAACTTACTTCATACGATAAGTAATTCGACCCTTGGTCAAATCATACGGAGTCATCTCTACTTTCACTTTGTCGCCGGTAAGAATACGAATGTAATTCTTGCGCATGCGGCCCGAAATGTGAGCGGTGATGGTATGGCCGTTCTCGAGCTTCACTCGGAAGGTGGTGTTAGGCAGGGTATCCATCACCGTGCCTTCAAATTCTATGGAATCGTCTTTTGACATGCTTAAAATATCAGGGGCAGGAGTGCCACGAAGTCGCGAATAATGCCACGGATAGCTGTTTCTTGCAAAGAAACTGTTAAGCCAGACATTCGGCGGCGGCAAATGGCGCTATCCGGCCACTCCAAAGCCCCGGCATCTCCGCTAGGCCGCATAAACGCGCAAGCTCTTGGACGAATTCACCGCGTGGCTTGAATACCGCCCCCATGGATTGAAGATGCGGGTTTTCTACTTGGGCATCCAGCAAAGGCCAGCGCCAGGAATGTAATATTTTGCCAAGCCCGGCCAGAGCCACCTTCGATGCGCCGCTTTGTGCACTGAACATGCTTTCACCAAAAAACATTCGGCCTATGGCGACACCGTAAATTCCACCAATTAATTTTTCCTCGGCAAATACTTCCACGCTGTGGGCATGGCCTTGCCGATGCAAATGGCAATAAGCGGCAATCATTTCAGGGTGAATCCAAGTGCCGCCTTGTCCTTTTCGGGGGACAGCAGCACATTGACTGATTACTTCATCAAACGCGGTATCCACACGAATTTGCCAGGCTGATTTTTTCAACTGGCGTTTGAATTTCTTCGACAAATGAATTGCGTCGGTTTTAAAGACCATGCGCGGATTCGGACTCCACCACAGAATCGGCTGGCCGTCTGAAAACCAAGGGAATATTCCATTTCGGTAAGCATTTAATAAGCGCGTTTCCGATAAATCACCGCCCGCTGCCAATAAACCATCGGGTTCAGCCAATGCCATTTCTACCGAAGGGAATGGCGCATTTTCATCTTTACCAAGCCACTGCAATTCAATCGTCATGGCGGTATGGACTGTGTTCAAGCACTTGATTGCGATAATGCAGAATATGCTCGCGCTCTTCGTGACACCAAGGTCTTAAAGCATCGGCGAATGCCTTCTCGGTCAAGAAGTGGCGGCTATGCGTAAGTACCGGCATAAAACCACGAGCGATTTTGTGTTCGCCTTGTGCACCGGGCTCAAAACAGCTCAGGCCTTCACGTAGGCAATATTCAATGCCTTGGTAATAACAAGTTTCAAAATGTAATCCGGCAATATTTTCCGATGCACCCCAATAACGGCCGTACAAGGTCGTGTTGCTACGCAGGCAATAGGCGCCAGCGATGGTTTTGCCGTCTTTTTCCGCAAGAAAAATAACAACACTCTGCGGCATTTCGCGATTCAGGTAGCGGAAAAATTCCAGTGTCAGGGCAGCGTGGTTACCTTTTTCAAGTTGAGTCGAGCAATAGAAAGCGTACATCGCGGAAATATCATCATCGCTGGCATCCAGGCCCGAGACACACCGAAGCGACACACCAGCCTTGCTAACCTGATTGCGTTCTTGCTGGATATTTTTTCGTTTCTTGCGATTTAACGCCGCCAGAAAATCATCAAAGCATTTCCAGCCCGGCAGATTTTGCCAATGAAATTGCACATCGCATCGTTTCAGCCAATGATCTGGCACTTCAAGAGCTTCGGCTTCGGGTAAAAAATTAATATGGATGGAAGACAAGTTCTCGTCGAGGGCTTTTTGTTGAAGCGCAAGAATTAATTTTTCGCGCGCAGCACCATCTCTTGCAAGCAGGCGCGGCCCGTTTACTGGAGTGTAGGGAACGGCAACCACCAGCTTCGGGTAATAGTCACGGCCCGTGCGCGCATAGGCATGGGCCCATGCATGGTCGAAGACAAACTCGCCATGCGAATTGGTTTTGATATAAACCGGAGCTGACGCGATCAATTCATCGTCTTCAAGTAATGTGATGGGTGAGGATTCCCAGCCCCATTGTTCACGCAGACAATTATGTTTTTCCAGCCCGGATAAAAAAGCATGCGATAAGAAAGGATGTTGGCTGCCATGCAAGGCGTTCCAACTTGCTGGAGAAATATCGGAAATGATTTGCCGCTTTTGGGGATATAGCATCGTTGAAGTGTAGCCTAGGTCATGGCTTTATCTGACCTAGGATTCATTTTCCGCAGAAAAAAATTTACCTTGTTTTTCAACCTGGTAGATTTGAAAAACCCGGGTCAGATAAAGCCATGACCCGGACTACCTTAATGCTCTTTATCGAGAAACTTCTCGGCATCCAGCGCTGCCATACAGCCAAACCCGGCAGAGGTGATGGCTTGGCGATAAACCTGGTCTGCAACATCACCAGCGGCGAATACGCCCGCTACGCTGGTGGCGGTTGAACCACCTTCTAGGCCAGATTTGATCGTGATGTAGCCGTTTCGCATCGCTAATTGTTGCTCGAACAGACTGGTATTGGGCGTATGGCCAATCGCCACAAAGAAGCCCTGCACATCAATTTCGCGGGTACTGTCGTCATTCACGCTGCGAATGCGCATGCCGGTAACGCCGGAGTCATCGCCCAGTACTTCATCAACACTGTGGTTCCAGATAATTTCAATTTTTCCAGCTTGGGCTTTGGCGAATAATTTGTCTTGCAGAATTTTTTCAGAACGTAATTTATCGCGGCGATGTACCAGGTAAACTTTACGCGCGATATTGGATAAATACAGCGCTTCTTCTACGGCTGTATTGCCACCACCGATCACGGCAACGTCTTGGTCACGGAAGAAAAAACCGTCGCAAGTGGCGCAGGCAGATACACCTTTACCCATGAATTTCTGTTCTGATTCAATGCCCAGATACTTCGCACTGGCACCGGTAGTGATAATGAGCGCATCAGCGGTGTATTCGCCATTGTCGCCTTTCAAACGAAATGGACGACTGGATAAATCGGCACTATGGATATGGTCAAAAATAACTTCGGTTTCAAAACGCTCGGCATGTGCTTGCATGCGTTCCATCAGCGCCGGGCCCATCAAACCATGCGCATCACCAGGCCAGTTATCCACTTCGGTGGTGGTCATTAATTGCCCGCCTTGCTGCAATCCGGTGATTAACACGGGCTTGAGATTGGCGCGTGCAGCATAAACGGCGGCGGTCCAACCGGCCGGTCCGGAGCCAAGAATCAAGAGTGGGCAGTGTTTCGTGGTGGTCATAGGAAGTATTCGATTTAGGATGTTAGTGAGATAGGGACGTTATTGCTGATTTTCAATCAGTGAATTATCGCTTATTTGAAGCGGTTTCGTGCATTGCTCTGGGCGAGAGCGGGTGATTTAAGGTATAAATCACAACTGAAATAAATGAATTCAGGAAGTCGCAGACGGTGGCACGAAGCTCGGAATCTCTCAAGGCAAGCAAGGACCAGCGCCTGTCCACCATGAAGCGAGAAATCGCCTACATCATTCTGGCCCCGGTATTGTTTTATTTAATGGTCAGTTTGCTCAGCTATTCCACTAACGACCCAGGCTGGTCACGCACGGCCAGTGTTACTGGCGCCATGCATAATTATGGCGGTCTGCTTGGTGCCTATCTGGCCGATTTGGCCTTTATGTTGCTCGGTTATATCGCTTATTTTCTGCCCGTCGTATTAGGTGGTATCGCTTGGATTGCCTTATTTGGTCTCGATAGCGACGGTGATGGCCGCGTTGATTTCGGGCCTGCATTGCGTTTAATCGGTATTGTCGGTTTTTTAATTGCGGCAACGGGCCTGTTTCATTCGCTCGGCGGCGCCGCACCGGATTTACCGGAAGGTTCCGGCGGCGTACTAGGAAAACTGGTCGGCAATAGCAGCTATAGCGTATTCGGCAGCATGGGCGGCAATTTATTGTTGACTGTGATGTTTTTACTCTCGGTTACTTTGGCGACCGGCTTGAGCTGGTTCGCCTTGATGGATTGGATTGGCGGTTTGGTTCTGAAGTTGTTTGAGCGCCTAGGAAAGAAAAAAGATCAAGCTGCCGAATGGCAACGTACCAAAACATTGCGCGAAGAACGCGAAGAAGTTCGTAAACTCGATACCGAAAAACGTGCAAAGCGCGAGCCGGTAAAAATCGAACCACCGGCCAAAACCATTATCGAAAAGAGCGAGCGTGCGCAACGTGAACAACAAATTCCGTTATTTAATGCTGGTGGCGATAACAGCTTGCCGCCGCTTTCATTATTGGATGACCCAAAGCCTCAGCCCAATGGTTACTCGGAAGAAACCCTGGAAACCTTGTCACGGCAAATTGAATTCAAGCTGAAAGATTTCCGGATTGAAGCGCAAGTCGTCGGTGCCTATCCCGGTCCGGTGATTACCCGTTTTGAGATGGAACCCGCACCCGGCGTAAAAGGTAGCCAGATTTCATCGCTGGATAAAGACATTGCCCGTGGCCTGTCAGTCAAATCAGTACGTGTGGTCGATGTGATTCCCGGCAAATCAGTCGTCGGTCTGGAAATTCCAAATACACAACGCGAAATGATTTACCTGAGCGAGTTATTGCGTTCAAAAGAATATGACAAATCCTCCAGTCCGTTAACCATTGCACTCGGTAAGGATATTGGCGGCCGCCCCGTGGTCGCCGATTTGTCACGCATGCCGCATTTATTGGTGGCCGGTACGACAGGCTCGGGTAAATCCGTTGGTGTCAATGCCATGGTGCTCAGTCTGCTTTACAAGGCGAGCGCGAAAGAAGTTCGCATGTTGATGATCGACCCGAAAATGCTTGAACTATCGGTCTATCAAGGCATTCCGCATTTGCTGGCGCCGGTGGTTACCGACATGAAAGAAGCCGCCAACGGTCTGCGTTGGTGCGTGGCCGAAATGGAGCGTCGTTACAAATTGATGTCGGCGGTGGGTGTGCGGAATCTGGCTGGATTCAACCGCAAAGTACTGGATGCACAAGCGGCGGGGCAGCCCTTGATGGATCCCTTATTTAAACCCAATCCCGAGTTGAACGAAGCGCCACGTCCGCTCGAAACCTTGCCATTTATCGTGGTGTTTATCGACGAATTCGCCGACATGATGATGATCGTCGGTAAGAAAGTGGAAGAACTGATCGCGCGTCTTGCACAAAAAGCCCGGGCTGCCGGTATTCATCTGATTCTTGCGACACAACGGCCATCGGTCGATGTTATTACCGGTTTGATCAAGGCCAATATTCCAACGCGGATTGCCTTCCAGGTGTCGAGCAAAATCGATTCACGCACCATTCTCGATCAAAGTGGTGCTGAAACATTATTGGGCCATGGCGATATGTTGTATTTGCCGCCTGGCACGGCGATGCCGGAACGTATTCACGGCGCTTTCGTTAGCGATGAAGAAGTGCATCGCGTCGTTGAACATCTCAAGCAACACGGTGGTGGTGTCGATTACATTTCCGGCGTGCTGGAAGAAGTGCAGATGATGGGCGATGGTGTCGTGGTGGGTGCGGGCGGCTTGCCGGAATCGGGTGGCGGTGGTGGCGATGAAAGCGACCCGTTGTATGACGAGGCAGTGAAAATTGTTACCGAATCGCGTCGTGCATCCATTTCAGGTGTGCAACGCCGTTTGAAGATTGGCTACAACCGTGCCGCACGCTTGGTGGAAGCCATGGAAGCAGCGGGTATTGTTTCGCGCCCCGAGCATAACGGTGATCGCACGGTACTCGCACCCCCTCCGCCAAGGAATTAAATTTGTGTAGCCCGGGTCATAGCTCCATCTGACCCGGGTATATCGGGTGAAGAGATAATCCCGTAATTTCTGAAACCTGACAATTAAAAAGCATCCTGTTTCTTGATAATCTCGCAAGTTTCCCTAGGTCAGATAGAGCTATGACCTAGGCTACTTTCGTATTGTTCATTCATTCATCCGTTGTCTTGCACACTCCACAAAATTCTTCAGTAATTACCTATGCAAATCATGATCCGTATTATTTTCGTTCTTTTGTTTTTGCTAACAAACGCTGCCCATGCGGCTGCTCGCCAGCAAATGTTGGCATTCACTAAAAACCTGCAAGGTTTAAGTAGTCCATTTGAACAAACAGTCTATAACCCTGCAGGCAAAGTCAGTGATAAATCGACGGGTGTCGTAAAGTTAAAAGCACCAAGGCAATTTCGCTGGCAAACACTGAAACCCTATCCGCAAACCATTGTGGCCGACGGCAATCACATATGGATCTACGATCCGGATTTGGAACAAGTCACGGTTCGTAATCAGAGTGCGGAAGAATCTAATAGCCCGCTGGCAGTGCTGATTGACAGCACTGAAATGGATCGCCAGTTCAAGGTAACTGAAGCGGCAAAATCCAATGGACTCGAATGGCTGTTGCTGAAACCAAAAAAAACGGATGAGGCACCCTTTGAGAAAGCTATGCTTGGTTTTTCGGCTCAAGGTCTGGTGCGCATGGAGCTTTATGACGTGCTTGGTCAGCGTACCGTGATTAGTTTTACACAGTGGCAACGCAACCCGAAATTTGCAGTAAGCGATTTCAAATTCACGCCTCCCAAAGGTGCCGATGTCGTTGGCGATGTGTCGCCAGGTGCGACGGTTACTCCGATTCGCGATTGAGGCTTCCTGTGACTTAGTGGGAGCCGTTTTAGCACTGATTGAACAACAAGACTGCGAAGTTCTGAAACATTGGATCGTCGCTAATGCAGCTTCTAAATGTGTTCGCGCTTATTTCAGGAAAAGTGCTTCTGCATTTGCTGTCGTAGCCATCGCAATCACTTCTTCCGATTGTTCACGTAATTCAGCGACGACTTTCAAAATATCGATCATGCGAGCGGGCTCATTGCGCTGTCCGCGATAATTGGCATTGGGCTGATCAGGCGAATCGGTTTCCAGTAATAAAAACTCTAGTGGCATGCTCGTGACTAAACGGCGCAACCGTTGTGCGCGGTCATAGGTAATTGGACCGCCGATACCCAGCGAAAACCCCAGAATGAATAGTTGCCGCGCTTGTTCCTCGCTACCAGAATAGCTATGGATTACGCCTTTCAGTGAACCTATTTTCTTAATGCTGGCAATCACTTCATCCACGGCGCGCCGAGCATGTATAACCACCGGCAGTTCAAATTCACGTGCTAGTTTTAATTGTTCGATGAAATAAAAGCGTTGTTGCTCGGCGTCGAGTCCTTCAACAAAAAAATCTAGACCACATTCGCCAACGGCATTGGGTTTTTCTTGTTCAATCCAGGTTCTTAATGCCGGAATATGCTCAGGTCGATGCGATGCAAGATACATCGGGTGCAGACCATAAGCCGGATACAGCCCTGAATATTGAGCACAGACGTCTTTCAGATTGCTCCAGCTGGCATATTCAACCGCAGGCAGTAATTGTTGCTTCACGCCATGGGCTTGAGCACGGGAAACGACCGCGCTTCTATCGTGCTCAAATTCGGGCGCATCCAGATGGCTGTGGCTGTCAAATAAGTTGAAGCCCATCATATTCAATCTTTCTTGTTCAATCTTTCTTGAACTCGCCTTCAATCGGCGGCCTGCTGTCGCTGGAATCAATAGGCGCTTTCCGATTTTTCCAAGAGGCCAGCAAGACGGTGCCTAGGCCTAACAGAATTTCATCCAGAAAAGGAATAAAGTCTGGAATAACCAGATCAAATGCGAACAAACCAGCGATAACAAAAAAAAGGGTAGGGAATCGCAGACGCGAGGCAAAGCCAAGAATGGGGCCGAGCAGGGGATTGGACATTGCATAACTCCTAAAAACCAGTCTGTTGTATAACACGCGCAATTCTAAATTTGCAGATGAAAATGGCGTCAATTCAGCACTAATACATTTGTTTAGGGGGTGCCGCTAGAGCATATAAACCGCTAAAATAGTGGTCTTTTCACGCTAGGCATTATTCCCATGGCCCTTAATCCGACTGATTTATACGATATTCGTTCCATGCTCACCGAAGAAGAGCGAATGATTCAAGACGCCGTGGCGCGTTTTACCGACGAAAAAATCATTCCGATTATTGGCGATGCTTTCAGTGAAGGTCGTTTCCCGAAAGAACTGGTGCCTGAAATTGCCTCGATGGGTTTGCTCGGTTCGTCACTGCCGGAAAAATACGGCTGCGCCGGTTTGAATTCGGTCAGCTACGGCTTGATCTGTCAGGAATTGGAACGTGGCGATTCTGGTATTCGCAGTTTTGTCTCCGTGCAAAGTTCGCTCTGCATGTATCCGATCTTTGCCTACGGCTCCGAAGAACAGCGTTTGAAATACTTGCCAGGTATGGCAAAGGCCGAAATTATCGGTTGCTTCGGTTTGACCGAGCCGCACGGTGGTTCGGACCCGATGAATATGAAAACCACCGCGAAGCAAGACGGTGATGACTGGATTCTCAACGGCGCCAAAATGTGGATTACCAATGGCAACCTGGCCCATATCGCGATTGTCTGGGCGATGACTGACGAGGGCATTCAGGGCTTTATTGTCGAAAAAGACATGAAGGGTTTTGCGGCGCAGGAAATCCACAAGAAAATGAGTTTGCGTGCTTCGGTCACTTCGGCACTATTCTTCGATAACGTCCGCGTGCCGGACGCCAACCGTCTGCCTAACGTGAAAGGCCTGAAGGGTCCCTTGGGTTGCTTGACCCAAGCCCGTTACGGCATCACCTGGGGCCCGATTGGTGCCGCACAGGCCTGTCTGACCGAAGTGACCGAATACTGCAAAACCCGCATTCTGTTCGGTCGCCCCTTGGGTGCCAATCAAGCCATTCAGTTGAAATTGGCGGATATGGCACGTCGAATCACTTTGGCGCAGCTGCTGAGCCTGCAACTGGGCCGCTTGAAAGATGCCGGCAATATGCAGCCAACCCAAGTCAGCTTGGCCAAATGGAACAATGTGCGCATGGCTTTAGATATCGCCCGCGAAGCCCGTGACATCCTCGGCGGCGCCGGCATTACCACCGAATACTGCCCCATTCGTCATGCCTTGAATCTGGAATCGGTCATCACTTATGAAGGTACCGAAACCGTGCATCAATTGGTGATCGGCCGCGAGCTAACCGGTATCAACGCGTTTTAATGATTGATGTTGATTCGCGATGCCAGCGCAGCGGATTTTGAACGGATTCTTCAATTAAACGAAGAGTCCGAGCATTTTCTGAGTCCGATGACATTGGCAAGACTGGAAGCCTTGCATGCAGAAGCGGCCTACCATCGCGTAATGGACGACGATGGAAAAATTGCCGGATTTTTATTGGCATTTCGTGAAGGCACTCGATACGACAGCAGCAACTATCTTTGGTTTACCCAACACTACGATCAATTTCTCTATATCGATCGTGTCGTTGTCAGTAAGCAATACCAAGGGCAGGGCCTTGGCAGCCAATTGTATGACGATCTTTTCGAATTCGCTCGAGCAAGCGGCGTGACTCGCATCACTTGCGAATTTGATATTGAGCCGCCGAATGACGCATCGCGACGCTTCCATCAGCGTTTTGGTTTTTCCGAAGTTGGGACGCGCAGCCATGGTGAAATCACCAAGCAGGTTTCGTTGCAGATGGTCGCGGTTTGACTGATGGAACGTGCGAACAGTATGAAATCTGAGGCATCACTCGTTATCGAAACCCAGCGTTTGATTTTGCGTCCTCCAACATTGGAAGACTTACCTGACTGGGTTCGTTTCGCCGAACACGAAGAAACGATGCGCCATCTAGGTGGTGTACAGAGCCCATCGAATGCGTGGCGAAGCTTGATGACCATGATTGGCGCATGGTCAGCCCACGGCTATGCAATGTTCTGTGTTATCGAAAAATCTAGCGGCACATGGATCGGCCGCATCGGCCCTTGGCAGCCACTGGATTGGCCCGGCACCGAAGTAGGCTGGGGCTTGCATGCCGATTTCTGGCATCGCGGTTTTGCCCTTGAAGCTGCAGCGGCGAGTATTGACTGGGTCTTCGAAAATCTGGATTGGCCGGAAGTTATTCATACCATCGCTGCCGAAAATCTTCCTTCGATTGCATTGGCTGAAAAGCTGGGATCGAAGTATCACCGTCAGGCGGTTCTGCCTGCACCAATAAGCCTAGAAATCGGTGTCTGGCAACAGACACCCGGGCAATGGGTTGAAAATCGCAAGCGACTAGGACTTTGAATTCATGAACACTATTTACGGAATGAAATCCTCCGGCAATTGCTACAAAGTACAATTGTTGCTGGAAATATTGGCCAAGCCATACCATTGGATTGCCGTGAACAGTGCTGCCGGTGAAACCCGTGCGCCGGAATATTTGGCCAAAAATCCGAATGGCAAAGTGCCCTTGCTCGAAACCGAAGCGGGGCAGTATCTGCCAGAATCAAATGCCATTCTTTGTTATCTGGCCAGCGACACCGATTTTTTTCCGAACGATAAATGGTTGCAGGCGAATGTTCTGCAATGGTTGTTTTTCGAGCAATACAGTCATGAACCGTATATCGCCGTGGCTCGCTTTATCAAAAAATACTTGCCGGAAAGCCACGAACGTTATGCTGATTTGCCGCGTTTGCTTGAACGTGGTAACCAAGCTTTATCGGTAATGGAAAAACATCTTTCGACGCAGGACTATTTCGTTGAATGCGGCTTTACCATTGCCGATATCGCGCTTTACGCCTACACCCATGATGCCGCCACCGGCGGTTTTGATTTATCCCGGTATCCCCATCTGCAAAGCTGGTTGCAACGCGTTCGGTCGCAACCGGGTTTTGTGCCACAAGAAAATTAATAGAAAGATAAAAATATTATGTCTGCCCAACCTATCCTGATTCCCGGCCGTCAAAAGAACGTCAATCGCGCCATTGTGTGTGATGAAAACTTTGTCGATTTTGTCAACAACTGGTCCGGTCATGTTGATGGCAAGCCATCGCCTAACGAAGAAATCCTTCCCGGCAGCCTTTGCACAGCAAAAGATTTCGCCGACTTATTCGAATCGCAATTAATCAGCCGTCATCTCGATTTAATGGCTCGGGTACTTCGTGTGCAAAACAAGGTTTTCTACACCATTGGCTCTTCCGGTCACGAAGGCAACGCGATGGTCGCACGTCTGACTCGTCATACCGACCCGGCTTTTCTGCACTACCGGTCGGGTGGTTTCATGGCCGAGCGTTTCCGCAAGTTGCCGGGAATGGACCCCATCATGGATTCGGCTCTGAGCTTTGCCGCCAGCAAGGCAGACCCGATTTCCGGCGGCCGCCATAAAGTCTGGGGCAGTAAGCCATTGTGGGTATTGCCGCAAACCTCGACCATTGCGTCGCACTTACCCAAAGCGCTAGGTACCGCGATCGCTATTGAACAGGCCAAACGGATTGGCCACCAGTTACCGATTCCGGAAGATTCGATTGCGATTTGCAGCTTCGGCGATGCTTCAAGCAACCATGCAACAGCACAAACCGCTTTCAACACAGCGCAATGGACGGCCTATCAAAAACTGCCGGCGCCGGTTCTGTATGTCTGCGAAGACAACGGTATTGGCATTTCGGTAAAAACACCGAGCGGCTGGATTGCCAATGCTTTCCAGCAGCGTCCCGGGCTGGATTACTTCTTTGCCGATGGTCTCGATATTGCCAGTGGCTACGAACAAGTCGCTCGTGCTGTCAATCATTGCCGTACTACACGACGCCCGACATTTCTGCATCTCAAAACCACTCGCATCATGGGCCACGCCGGTACCGATTTCGAAATCGAATGGCGTAGTTTTGAAGAATTGATGGCAGTAGAAGCCAGTGATCCATTGTTACGTTCCGCTGAAATCGCTCTAAGTTCGGGCCTGATGAGCAAGGACGAAGTACTGGCGAAATACGAAGCCACTCGCAAGCTTTGTTTTGCTGCTGCCGAGAAGGCTGACAGTCTGCCCAAACTCGACAACCTGGCCGATGTCATGGCGCCGCTGGCACCTTACACACCGGACAAAGTAAAAGCCGAAGCAGACCGCTTTGATTACGCTGAAAAGCGCATTTCGATTTTTGGCGGTGAAGAAAAACTGCCGGAAAAGCTGGCGCCGCGCCACATGGCAATTCAAATCAATAACGCTTTGCATGATTTGTTCTGCAAATATCCGGAAACTTTATTATTCGGTGAAGATGTTGCACAAAAAGGTGGCGTCTATACCGTCACAAAAGGCCTGCAAAAATCCTTCAAGGGCGCCCGCGTTTTCAATACCTTGCTTGATGAAACCATGATTCTGGGCTTGGCCCAAGGTTTCGCGAATATGGGAATGTTGCCGCTGCCGGAAATCCAGTATCTGGCCTATTTCCACAACGCCTGCGACCAGATTCGCGGCGAAGCCTGCTCGCTGCAGTTCTTCAGCAACGGTCAATTCAGGAATCCGATGGTGATGCGAATTGCATCGCTGGGTTATCAACGCGGTTTCGGCGGACATTTCCATAATGACAATTCGATTACCGCCTTGCGGGATATCCCCAGTCTCGTCGTGGGCTGCCCAAGCCGTGGCGATGATGCCGCGACCATGCTACGCAGCATGATGGCACTGGCAAAAGTCGATGGGCGTGTTTGCGCGTATCTGGAGCCGATTGCCTTGTATATGACGAAAGATTTATATGAGGCCGGTGACGGTCAATGGCTGACCCAATATCCGGCACCGGAAGAATCAATGGAAATCGGTTCGGCCCGCGTCTATAACGAGTCCGCAAAAGACTTGGTAATTTTCAGCTTTGGCAATGGCGTGCCGATGAGCCTGCGTGCTGCCCGCGACATCGAGAAAAAGCATGGTTGGAAAGTCCGTGTAGTCGATTTGCGCTGGTTGCAACCGCTTAATATCGCTGAAATTGCAAGGCATGCAAGGGAATGCGCCCGCATTATGGTGGTCGATGAAGGACGCCGCAGTGCCGGTGTAGGCGAGGGCATCATTACCGCTGTAGTGGAATCAGACCAGGGTGCCAAACCACTGCGTCGGGTAGTCGGCCAGGATACCTACACCCCCCTTGCCGGTGCGGCATTTCTGGTGATCCCGAGCGAGGCCGATATTGTTGCCGTGTCCGGTGAACTTGTCTAATTTCGTTAAGTATCTACTGTAGAGCTGCGAAGCTCGCTGTCTCGGGTTACACTCTGTCTTATGAGTTCACGTCCACAAGCCATCCTGTTTGCCGATGTCAGCGGCAGCACGCGAATATTTGAAACCAAAGGCGATGTTGAAGCCCGTCGGCTGATTTCAGCCGTGTTAACGGCGTTATCGGATATCTGCGTACAGCACGGTGGACGAGTCATTAAAACCATCGGCGATGAAATTATGTGTACCTTGCCTGCTGCCATGAACGGCATCTTGGCCTCGGTCGATATGCAACGCAAGATGGCAAGAGATATCAATTTCGTGCGTGACAATCTGGCGATTCGTATCGGCCTGCACTTTGGCGAAGCACTGGACGAGAATGGCGATGTCTATGGAGATGCGGTCAATACCGCTGCCCGTATGGCGTCCTTGGCCAAACGCGAACAAATAGTTACCACGCTGAGCACGACCAAGTCGGTTTCCGGAAAAATGCCGGAAACCCGCAGTCTGGGTAAGGCCCGCGTCAACGGAAAACTATTTCCGATCGATATCGTCGATGTGATCTGGCAAGAAGATACTTCCGGCATGACCATGGTGCAAAGCGCCATTCGCTTGCAGGATTTGCCGGGCGCTCTTGAAACTATCTCTAAGCTAACCTTGCGTCATCGCGGCAAATTAATCGAGATTGACCAGAATTCCGAGCCTTTCATGATGGGCCGCGAAGGTAATAATAATCTGACCGTTGAAGCCGATTGGGTTAGTCGTAGCCATGCCCAGATCGAATTCAAGCGTGGCCATTTCATGATTGCCGATCGTTCGACCAATGCGACCTACATAAAATTAGGCGAAGACAATGAATTACGTCTGCATCGTGATGAATTGCATTTGCGAAAATCCGGCACTATCAGCATGGGGCAATCGGGTGCTGTGAATACCAATGACCTGATTTATTTTGAAACCGAAGACTGATTTTCAGCTGGATAATCAAAGCGGGCCAATCAATAATAATCTAGCAATAAAAAACCCCAAGCATGCTTGGGGTTTTTGTTTGCAGGTAAAAAACCGATCAGGGTTTTTTGACCGGTTTAGCTGGTACTACTGGTGCCGCCGCAGCGGCAGCTGCTTTTTGATAGCTCGGTACTGCATAGCCATAAGCCGCACTCAGAACGCTTTCACTACCCGCATAAGTTGCGACATTCGTAGGTACGAATTTTGTAGTGCCCAGTTCACTGATAACATCAAACAAATTATTGTCCAAATGCAATTTGAGCATCGCCGTTTTCACTTTGTTACGAATGTCCGCTGGCACGCTCTCATGAGCCGACAGCGCAC
>Ga0209181_10000855_pt1 | contig 54986 bp, 44 predicted proteins | sample MAT05_FD_187208 | JGI IMG/M metagenome (GOLD analysis project Ga0209181, IMG submission 187208) | Freshwater microbial communities from Lake Fryxell liftoff mats and glacier meltwater in Antarctica - MAT-05 (SPAdes) (version 2) | ecosystem: Environmental > Aquatic > Freshwater > Ice > Liftoff... | reverse complement strand
AAAATGTGAGCATGGTGGCGGGCTTTGGCGGACCTGAGGCGATGCTCATGAAGGCGTAGGTGAACAGGATCGCGGTAAGGATGGAAACGAGGCTGCGGCGCCATTCCTTCGTACGTGCGAAGCGCAGACCGAATGTGAACGCTGCGAGGATCAAGCCCAGAAAACCCACGCCACCGGCCATGAAGTGGAGCATGCCGTTAACAGGGAAGAAGCCATGTGTACGGTCATCGGCGGGCGGGAAATCGGCCATGGGCCCAGCCACGAAGATGCCCGCACCGATGATGCCCACGCCATAGAGACCGAGCATGAGCGCACCGAAGGTGCCACCAAAACACCCTTTCAGCGCGCGGTACACACCCACTGCAAAGGCCAGCATCAGCAGCCCGGTGACCAAGAAGTTGCCGACCTGCACCCAGCCCCACCGCCCGTTGGCGAGGATGCTCAGGGGGTGTCGGGTGATGTCGAAGCCCTCGCGTAGCAAGATCTGCAGCAGTCCTATGGACACATAGATCACTCCGGCGTAAATGCCGCAGCGCAACAGCTTCGTGGTCGTAGAGGTCATCGTGTGCCTTTCGGTGGGCATGGGTCCGTGGTTCGTCATTGGGTCAGTGGAATGCCTCGCCGCGCTCCATCATGCAGGATGATCATCGGTTCTTTCGACTGTTTGGGTCCGTTCAGTGTAGCGAACCACTCGGTGGTGCGGAAGCTCGCGGCATTCCACTTCACGCCTTCTTCGATCGACTTGTCAGCCGCGAGGATGATCATGCGCAGCGCATCGATCTCCTTGCGCAGTGGATGCTTGTTCGCATTCAGCAAGGCGTTCACCGCGGTGTCGAAGCGGGTTTTCATGATCAGACTGGATCACGCCTGAGCTTCAACATGCGCCTTGAAGCGATCGAGGATCGCCTGCCAACCTCCGCGCTGCGATTCCACTGGGATCTCGGTCTCTGCATGGAAGGATTCCGTTACGCGTGTGCCGCCGTTCTCTTCCACGACGATGATCTCGCACGTGCGATCGTCGGCCATGGTGTAGACGATGCGTTCGTGCAGTTGAACATCGTCGTACACACCCGCGAAGTCGAAGCTGAAGCTGCCGTCGCGGGCTGCCATGGTGCTGGTGAATGCGCCGCCGATACGCAGGTCGTTGCTGGCCTTTGGACAATGCCAATCATCACTGGCAGCGTTCCACTGCATGATGTGCGCCGGATCGGTCCAGCAATTCCAGACCTGTGCCACAGGTTTGGCAATATGCGCGGAAACGGTCATGCGGGTGGTCGTGCTCATGTTTCTGATCCTTGTTGTTCAAACTCAGGGATACTGTGCGGCCATAAGTTCATCCAGCTGATCCATGCCCGTAGTGAAGCCTTCCTTGAAGCCCATCTGGATGATCTGTTCAAGGTCCTCCGAAGTATCGAAGTGCAGGTGGATGCGCACCAGCGTAGTCCCATCGCTTTCGCTGAAATGGTTCTCCCAATTCACCTTGGGCTTTGTGGTGTTGGCAACGCCCTGCTCATCGCAGAACGCATCGCTGCCGGAATAGAACGACTTCGGCCGGACGGTCTCGTAGTCGAAGAAGCACCAATGCCGATCGCCTTGCGGGCCTTGCATGTAGTACAGCCAACGTCCACCTTCGCGGAAGTCGAGCACCTTGATCACGCACTTGTAAGGCTTCGGTGCCCACCACTGGCACAGGATCTCCGCATCGGTCCAAGCGGCCCAAACGGCGTCCAGCGGAGCCTTGAAGGATCGCTCCACGATGATCGACCGGGCGTCCTTTTCCACGATGAACTTGAAGATGGCTGCTTTGCTCATGGCTCAGTGGTTGATCAGCGTTCGTAGGTGATCCTCCAGACGTGCGAGCGTTTGTTTCCCGCCTTCGATCGCACCGACCTCCTTCACCACGAAGTCGCGCGCTTCCTTGGTGGGGAAGATGGAATGCAGCGTGATCAACGTGCCGCCTTCCACATCGGTGAAGGTCATGGATGCCTCGAAGTGTTTCGGGTTCTCCCAGTCGCCATGGTCATAGACGAGCGGATCGATCGGCGTGACCTCCTTGTAGGTGATGAGGTTGGGGAACACGGTACCATCGGCGGCGGTCATGGTGTACTTCCATGTCCCGCCGACACGGAGGTCCATGCCCAAGGTCTTGTTGGTAAAACCATTCGGACCCCACCACTGATCGATGTGCGCAGGTTCCGTACAAGCCTGCCACACGCGGGCACGCGGTGCCTTCACGGTACGCGTGATGATGATCTCGCGGTCGCTGGTGTTCATGGCTTCTTCTTGGTCTTTGTGGTCCTGGTTGATGCGGCCTTCCCTTCTGCGGACTTTGCTTGCAGTTCGATCAAGTAAGCGTCGAGGCGGTCGAAGCGCGCTTCCCACATCTGGCGGTACTGTTCGATCCAGGCATCGGCTTCGCGCAACGGCTCGGCCTTCAGTTCGCAGGGCCGCCATTGGGCCTCTTTGCCACGTGCGATCAGTTGTGCGCGCTCCAGCACTTTCAGGTGTTTGCTGATCGCCGGCAGGCTCATGGTGAAGGGCGCAGCGATCTCGTTCACCGATGCCGCCCCCGTGCTCAAACGCGCAAGAATGGCGCGGCGCGTGGGGTCGGCAAGGGCAGAAAAGATGAGCGAGAGGCGGTCCATGGTTCCCGTAAGGGGCAAACATATTTAACCAAATGGTTAAATACAAGCACAACGAACTATTTTCATCCGGCGTAGGGGTAAAGTGGGGGGTGAGTGTCCTAGTAGTACAACACCATACGAATGACCACTCGTCCAGCTCTCCTTATTGCCATTGCCATATTGTTCTCCAATGCCTTCACCCTTCAAGCACAACGCGCGGATACCACCGACATCAATACCCTGTTCGGTGCTGGTAAGGACATGGACAACGGTGGTTGGGGCGGGCCTTCCGTCCACTACACCACCATCATGGGGCAGGATGCGTTGCTGACCGGCCTACGTGGTGGTTGGTTGATCGATCACCGACTGACACTTGGACTGGCTGGCCATGGGCTGGTCACCGATGTCCCCAACACCACTTATGATCAGTATCTCCTCGACAACGGGCACGTCCTCCACAAGAAGAGCCAGTTCCGCATGGGGTATGGTGGTTTGCTGATCGAACCCATCATCGCGCACCGCAGTGCGATACACGTGAGCCTTCCGGTGATCATCGGTGCTGGCGGCTGTGGATACGAGACCTATGAGCCGCGACCGGCGAACTTCGACCCGTTCTCCTATTCCGATAATGTACAAGCATTCTTCGTTTTGGAGCCAGGGGTCGAACTGGAAATGAACCTGATCAGGTTGGTCCGTTTCGGCGTGGGGGCCTCATACCGGTACACCACTGATATCACACTACCCGGAACGCCTTCGGATGCGCTGCGTGGTCTCAATGCGGGCTTTACCATCAAAGTGGGTAAGTTCTGAGGACCCGAGTAGGTCGCAGGAGATCAACGGCATGTCGAAGATATTTGAACTGGACCGACACCTCGTCACCGGCCTTCATCCACATCTCGGCCTCCTCCAACGTCTGGAAGTTCAAGATGGGGTAGGGCACGGTCGGTAACAAGGTCCTTACAGAACGTTCCATAGTGGTGAAGTTGAAGAGGTCGGGCCTATCGCACCTTGGATGGGATCGTTCCTTGCGCTCCAAGATGAGCGGAACGTAAGGCTGCGTTGAATGGGACGCAGGTCGTAGTTTAGGCCATCGATCACTCTACGTTATGGCGGCACTTCGATCAGCGACACTACCGATCCTTCTTGCCAGTGCACTGTCTGCGCAGGCCCAACCCAATCCCTACGGTTGCCATTACTTCCGGCACCAGCCCACCGGGATGCACAGCACGGCGGCGGACCGCGAGCTGATCGATGAGGTGATCGCCCGTAGCGATACATTCGACATCCTGCACTACGACATCACCTTGGATGTAACCGCGGTTGCAGCGCACGAGATCACCGCCGCAACGCGTATCTCGTTCGTTCCATTGATGGCGGACCAGTCCTTCATCCGTTTCGATCTGTTCCAATTGGAGGTCGATTCGGTGGTGGGTGAGGAAGGCCCATTGGCCTTCGGCTACGACGGAGAATTCTTGAAGGTCGAATTCACAGCTTCACCCTTGATCGGTGAAGTGCATGCAGTAACGGTCCACTACCACGGAGAGCCGCATCGCGATGGGGATTGGGGCGGCTTCTATTTCGAGAGCGGCTATATCTACAATCTGGGTATCGGACTTTCTACCATCCCGCCCAACTTCGGCAAGGTTTGGTATCCATGCTTCGATAGTTTCGTAGAGCGCGCATCGTACACCTACCACGTGAAGAGTGCCGGCACCTACAGGCTGCATGGGCAAGGTGAGTTCATTGATGAAGTCCAACTGGGTGGTGACACCGTGGTGCGTTCGTTCGATCTCGCCCAGTCCATACCCACCCATCTGAGCGCCGTTGCGGTAGCCGCATACGTGGATCACGACTATGTACACACGGGGGCGAACGGTGATATACCCGTGCGATTGAGCGCGAAGACAACGAACCTTGCGAACATGATCACAAAATTCGCTGACCTGGGTGCGGCGATCGATGCGTGCGAGTATTGGTACGGACCGTATGCCTACGACCGTGTGGGCTATGCGCTCACCACCGATGGTGCACTGGAGATCCCTACGAACGTGGCTTATCCACAGTTCATCGTCGGTGAAAGCGTGGTGGACAACCGTGGGTTGTTCACGCACGAGCTCGGCCATCATTGGTGGGGCGATATGGTCACCCCTCGGGTCCATAATGACATGTGGCTGAAGGAAGGCCCAGCGGAATACAGCGGCCACTTGATCGAGGAATGGTTGGGCGGCGCGGAGGCCTTGTATTCCGTAGTGAAGGACAACCACTACTACGTCCTGCGCGCTGCACACATCGAGGATGGCGGATTCCAAGCTTTATCGCCCATGCCGGACGCATACATATACGGCACCCACACGTATTACAAAGGAGCATCCGTGATGCACAACTTGCGCGGCTACTTGGGCGATGAGGTCTTCCGCGAGGCGATGCGTGGTGTGCAGATCGATCTTGCAAATACGGACATGACCGCAGTGGGCTTCAAGGAAGCATTGGAGGTGCGCACAGGCCAAGATCTCGATCCGTTCTTCGACGCATGGGTCTTCGCTCCGGGTTTCGCCGCATTCGAGGTTCGCCACATGGATGTGCAACCGGGTTCGCCGATGAACACCGTGACGCTCGATATCGGTCAAAAGCTACGGGGGGCCGCTGTTATGCACGAGCAGGTCCCGTTGGATGTCACGTTCATTGCGGAAGATGGCACAGTGGACGAGCAGGAGATAGTGGTGACCGGAGAACTCACCACCTTGAGCCTAGAAGTGCCCTTCGAACCGGAGATGGTGGTTTTGAACCGTTACAATCGGTTGAACCAAGCGCGCATGGACCACGAGATCACCTTGGTGCCGGGCGTGACCTTTCCCGAGCAGTTGCCGTACGTGGATTTTCGCCTCTTTGCCACCGCGCTCGTGGACACCACCTTGGTACGTATCGATCATATCTGGTCCGGGGCGGATCAAACGCCTTTGGCTTCGAATGTCATAGCGGTCAGCAATACCCACTACTGGAACGTGGATGGCCTCTGGCCGGACGGAACACAGCTTCGCGGTCGGTTGTACTACTATGGACAAGAGGAAACCCAATTCGATCACGACCTCATCGACGGGAACGAGATCGGGATGGCGCTCTTGCACCGCCCGAACTCGAACGAGCCATGGGCCGTGTTGGAAGGACAATTGGTAACAGCCGGTAACGTCACCAATGGAAGTGGGTACATCACGTTCGAGAACATGCAAAAGGGCCAATATGCCTTCGGCAAGGCCGTTGGTGCCATTGGTGTCGAGGAGGTGAACGACGAGCCTATGAGCTTCGCGCTATACCCGGATCCAGTGTCGGAACAGCTGACCGTGACGGGCCAGTTCGATGGGCAGGCGCAGCTGTGGTGGGATGTGATCGGTGTTGAAGGCCGTTTCATGCAGCGCACCACCACCACGACCAGCGGGGTGTTCAAGCAGCAGTTGGACGTGTCGGCGCTGGCGTCGGGAACGTATGTGTTGCGGGTTCGTGACGCTCGTGGCATGATGCAGATGGATCGTCGTTTCCACGTGGTCCGTTGAGCATGGACAAAGGTCCGTTGCAGGAAGGGCCGTTCAACGAGATCGGCTTGCGCAAGCCGTTCTATCCGGTAGCCGCTCCGCTGAAGGAATACCTCGAACACCATGGCCGACATGTTGTGTTGCCGTTGACCTACGCGGATCTGCGGAGGTATGACGGCCTGATGCCGCACGTTGATGCGCAGGGCAAAGCGACGCTATGGAACTCCGTACTCTATCGCCCCAGCGACCTGGAGGGTTTACATGATCAGTTGGTCGAGACCTACCAGCTGCTGATCGCCGATGGTAGACCGATCGAACACCTCAAGGTGGCGAGCATCGACTTCTGCGCCTACGGCAATTCACAGCCGTTCCGGATCAAGATCCTTAATCAGATCAACGATAATCACGACTACTACTACATCAAACGCACGGATGCCAGTCGGATCTACGGTTTGGAACTCGAGCACCTCTTGTCCCCGAACCGGATCAACTACATGTGCCACGAAGGTACTTTGGTAGAGGAGCACATCATCGGTGTGCCGGGCGACACGTTCATGGCGGATCCCTCGCGGTACGGCGGGCACTTGAACGAAGTGCGCTTGAGCAAGGAGTTCGTGAAGTTCAACGAGCGTTGCTTCGTGCGGCTGCTGGGCGATATGCGAGCCTACAACTTCGTGGTGGACGTGATCCATGATCTGGACCAAGTGCAGTACCGGATCCGCAGCATCGACTTTGACCAGCAGTGTTACGAAGGCCGTGGTCGCATCTATATGCCGCAGTTCTACAAGGAGAACCTTGCGTTCGTGCGGTTCGCGCAGCAGGTGATCTCCATGGAAACAGCGGACCAGTACCGGAACGAGGAACGCGCGCTGCTCCGAAAGCGGCAGAAGCTGGCCAAGGAACAGTTGGATATGTTGCTTGGGGTAATGCGGGATGATACGATCTCCACACCGGAGCATACGGCTGAATTGGCGGGCGACCTCGCGGTATATCACAAGAATGAAGGCATGCGCGCGTGCCGATCCATGGGCGCAGTGCTGGAGCGCCACCTGACTCTCCTGCTTGAACGGGATGAGCCATTTCGATCGACGAACATGTAACCTGAGGCGGCCGGTCGCGTATCAGCGCCATGAACGGCCATGAACGGCCCGCTTCATAAACGTTGATATGGCACGCATCTCTTACCTCTCCGTTCTGCTCCCGGTCCTAGGCTTGTTCGCAACCCCTATCCTTGGCCAAACGCTGGATTACCAATGGTTGAACCAGCCATGTTCGGACAACCTGAATTGCAGCAACGGCTGCTCTGCTTGCAATCTGCCCGCCGGCGGATCCACCACGTTCGTAGGGGCCAATGTGATCTGGTCGGGATTAGACGTTTGTCCGCACCCACAGACGGTAGGTGACAACACCATCTACACCACGGGCTGGCCCATTGCACCGGAACCGGGGGTCTACGTTGGCCTTTCAGCGGCCTCGATGGAATCCGTTCAGATCGATAGCATCATCATCCGCCACCGTCGCGCCGAGGATGGTCCGCAGCGCCTTCGTGTCCAGTTCAGCAACGACGTTATGCAGGTGCCCACCGTACTTGGCGACGTGGACGTAACGCAGACCTATCAGGAAACGACCTTTAGCGATCTGGGTTGCTTGACCATGGACCAGGTATCGCTCTACTCAGGTTTCCAACTGCGTATGCAGGCCTATCAGGGCGGTGGGGGCAATTGGCAACTCGACGCCATGCGCATCGTGGTCAGCCCGTGCAATGCGGCACAGGTTGGCATCGCAGAGAATTTCCAACGCCAGTTGCAGGAGTCCGGCACCTATGTGGATGTGCTTGGCCGTCCGGTGAAAGGGCAGCCTGCGCCAGGCGTCTATCTCGGAGCGCGTAAACGCGTGCAAGTACTCTGATCGATCGAAGGAAGACCCTACTTCCCTCCTTGGCCCGGAAAGGGCATGCCACTTATGCGGCGTGCCCTTTTCGTTTGTTTGAGCGGGGATGGAACTGTAGGATATTGCTGCGGAGATACGCGCGGTCCAAGTGCGTGTAGATCTCTGTTGTGGTGATGCTGGCATGGCCGAGCATCTCCTGCACCGCGCGTAGATCGGCACCACCTTCCACCAAATGGGTGGCGAAGGAATGCCGGAACGTATGCGGACTGATGGTCTTCCGGATGCCTGCTTTCACAGCAAGCATTTTCACAAGGTTGAACACCGCCATGCGTGAAAGTCCGCTGCCACGGGCATTGAGGAAAACGAGATCTTCTGCTTTCGGGAGCATGGTGAGATGCACACGTTCCTCGTTCAACCACATGCTGATCTGACGCATGGACTCAGGGCCGATGGGGACCAGCCGTTCCTTGTTGCCTTTGCCCACCACGCGGATGAAGCCTTGGTCGAAGTGCAACCACGAACGACGCAGGTTGCACAGTTCGCTCACGCGCAATCCACAGCTGTACAGCGTTTCGATCAAGGCCCTGTCGCGGTGGGCGCGGGGGGCGCTCATATCGATGGCCTGCACCATGGCATCGATCTCGCGCACGCTGAGGAAGACGGGAAGTTTGCGCGCTACACGCGGGCTTTGCACCAGTTCCGTGGGATCCTGGTCGATCACTTTATCGCGACGAAGACTCCGATAGAAACCGCGCACCGCACTTAGCAGTCTGGCTTGGCTGGTTGCCCCCAGACCTTGTTTGGCAACGCTGGTAATAAAGGCTTGCAGGTCATCGAGCGCGATGGCCTCAGGACGTAGAGGAGGTGTTCGGGCTTCAGCGTAGGTGCGCAACTTACCCACATCCCGCAAGTACGCCTCCACCGTGCGATCGCTCAATGATCGCTCCAGTTTCAGGTGCATCCGTAGATCGGTCAGGGCGTTGTCCCACGTCACGCGTCAAAGATCCCAATGCACTGTTGCCTCGCCGTACCGTTCCGTTCAGCAAGTGCGAACGTCTTGATGTGTACAGCGCCATCGCTGGCTGAAGCCGACCTTTGCACCATGCGCCGCATCCTTATCGTCAATGGCCCCAATTTGGACCTGCTGGGCACACGGGAGCCGCACATCTACGGAAGCCGCTCTTTCGAAGAGTATCTAACGGAATTACGGTCCCTCTACGCGGGTCTGGAGTTCACGTACCAGCAAAGCAACATCGAAGGGGAATTGGTGGATCTTTTGAGGAAAGCGGATCATGTCGTCGATGGGATCATCCTGAACGCCGCAGGCTATTCGCACACCAGCGTTGCGCTGCGCGATGCGATCGCCGTGTTGAAGAAGCCGGTAGTGGAGGTCCACATCAGCAACATCCATGCACGCGAAGAATTCCGCCACCACACATTAACGGGTTCCGTATGTGCCGGTGTGATCACCGGTTTTGGCTTGGAAGGGTACCGCCTCGCGGTGGAGCACCTGCTTCAGCGGTCCTGACGGAACGCGGCATCATCCAGCTGTGAAAAGCGCTTCCAGCCCAGAATGAACCGGTCGTAGGCGATGCTGCGATAGTACATGCCCGTGAGGTCCGGTGAGCGTTCACTGTCCATCAGTTCGCGCCGTTGGCGCACCACAGCGGGTAGGCGTAGGAAGAAGTGCCAATGCGCGCGCGCCACCTGCCACGTGTGTGCGCCATGTCCCTCGAACAGGAATTTCCATCCCGCGAAGCCGTCTAGCACCAAGCGCCGGAACAACCACCACCAGGACCAGCCGTTGTGCAGGTTCTTGGTGAGCACGATCAAGCTGTTGCGGAAGTTCAAATAGGTCTTCTGCGGACTGCCGTAGCCGAGCGATCCACCGCCGACGTGGTACACGGTAGCCCGACTGGTATACCCGATGTGCCAGCCCATACGACGCAAGCGCCAGCACAGATCGATCTCTTCCATGTGGGCGAACAGTGCTGCATCGAAGCCATGTGCGGCATGGAAGGCATCGGCGCGGATCATTAAACACGCCCCCGTGGCCCAGAACACCTCACGTTCATCATCATACTGGCCCTTGTCCTCCTCGGTGATCTCGAATATCCGGCCACGGCAGAACGGGTATCCGTTGCGATCGATGAAACCACCGGCCGCGCCTGCATGCTCGAATTGTTCCGGTGTGCGATGCGAGAGTACTTTGGGCTGGCAGGCGGCCATTTCGGGGTGGCGGTCCATATAATCGTTCAGGTTGTCCAGCCAGCCTGCGGTCACCTCCACATCTGAATTCAGCAGCACGTACCGATCCGCCTTGACGTGTGATAGGGCTGCGTTGTAACCACCTGCAAAGCCATGGTTCGCGCCCAGCTCAATGGACCGGACCGTTGGGTGCGTAGTGGTGAGCCGATCGATGGAACCATCGGTGGAACCGTTGTCGGCCACGATGATCTCCGCCGTGCCACTGTGTTGCAGAACCGAGGGCAGGAAGCGCTCCAGCCAGGACCTTCCGTTCCAATTGAGGATGACGACCGCTACATGCATACCTACCAAGCGCGGCAAAGATGCGGTATGTAAGGATCGCGGTTCAGCGCGGGTTAATGAAGAACTCTCCGGCACGCTCGCCACCAAGGGAATTCACGGGTGTGTTCTGCACACCATTGTTGGGCACATTGCGCGAGTGCAGGACCTGGTTCCAGTTGTAGTTCTTGATCTCGCCGGGTACTTCGCTGTGCAGCAACTGCAGGCAATTGGTCACTAGGTCGTTGGCGTAGAACACGAACCGTTTGTTGGTGTACTTACCCGCCCGGTAGTAATGCCAGATCGTATAAGGACTGGTATCCATCTCATTGAACCGGTCCATCATGGTATTCGGTGCGCCGTATTTCAGGTAAACGGATCCGCGATCGGTCTCATATCCTTTCATCACGCGGCATCCGAAGATCTGGTTCACCTTCACTACTTGCTCGCGATAGTCGGCCCATGCCTTCTCCGGTTCAGCGCTCCGGTTGCCCCAGAAGCTGTAGAAGAACCGCTTCATAAGGTCCAGATCGCGGTCCTTGAAGCGATCATCGATGATCTTTCGCTCCAAGGGGTCGGCAATGGGCCGCAGGCTCGCAATATGTTCGGCCAAGCTGTCCACATTGTTGAGCGCCCCGGAGAACTTGCCTTCGAGGTCCAGCTTGTCCATTGCCTGCAGGTCATAGTTGTAGGTGACCGGGTTGTTGCGCTGAAAGAACTGCTCGCGTCGGACGATCAAGGCACCGGTCCTATCCCGCGCCTCAACGGCCAGAACATAGTTTCCCGATGGTAGGTCCGCGATATCGAACTCGGCCATAACGGCTTCCACAGGTCTGCCTTGTGCCCGCACACTTCGTTTGTACGGTCCGAACACCGCCTTCTTCTCAAAGTTCTCAATGGAATAGTTCACCAGGTAGGCACTATCAGCTCCAAATTGAGCGTCGCTGCCATAGACCTCGGCGTAAAAGCTCAGTTTCCCGATGGTCTTCGGCAAGTAATCCGTGAGCAATGGAATTACCGAATAGCCGTACTTACTGCGTTCGCCTTCCTTCACCGGAGTGATCCGCTCGGCGAAAAGAATGTTCGAGATGCTAAGCTCGATGGGTAAGGCACCCACGGCCAATGGGGCCGTGTAATGGGTCACGGTGGTATCGCCGGAATTCAGGTCGCGCGCTTCTACGGAGAGGTCGTATGCCCCCGGGGGTAGGGAAAAGAACTCTTGGTGTACGAGGTCCAGTTCGATGCTGTCCAGTCGTTCTGGCCCCAGTACTTCGGTCTTGCCGAACGCCTTCACCGCCCCACCTTGTTCGATCAAGGTGATCACTTCGACCCGCGCTTGGTTGAAGCCGCGTTCGTTGGGTCTGGAAATAGCTGTCCCGGCCAAGAACGCCATGTTCACGTCCACCTGTGCAGCACCGCCGGGAGCATAGAACGTGCGTGTCTCAACGGCCATTTCGACCTGTGCCTTGAGCGGGCGGAACGGCCACGCGGCCAAGAAGAAGGAAAGAAGGAGGAGTGACACCCGCATGAACACAAAGTTACGGCTGATGATGCCCTGCGGCCTACCGTTTGTCGTGCGGTGGGGACCGGGAGTTGGATGGATCAAGGTAACTCGCTCGTGCAACGCAATGGCATGAACGAGTAAGGCCACCGCAAGACCGGCTCTCCGAATAGGGGAGGCTCCAAGTTCAAGCCCAAGTCGTTCCTGCGGAACTGACGTGCTTTTATGGTGCTCTTTCTCGCTGGAGCTACGCATAGCTCGGGCGCTGAACAAAAAAGCCCCTCCACTAGGTGGCAAGGGCTTTTAGTTGGCGGAGAGGGAGGGATTCGAACCCCCGTTACCCGTGAAGGTAAAGCGGTTTTCAAGACCGCCGCATTCGACCGCTCTGCCACCTCTCCGGTCAGGACCTCGTTGCGAGGCGCGAAAATAGTGCGTTCCACTTGCGGCCAGCGATATTTGCCCCGCATGGGCATCATCCGCGTTGAATTCCTCGGCACAGGCACCAGCCAGGGTGTTCCAGTGATCGCCTGTGACTGCGCGGTGTGCATGAGCACCGATCCGCACGACAAACGGCTGCGCGCCTCGGTGTGGGTCCAGGTCGAAGGGATGAGCCTGCTCATCGATGCGGGGCCCGACCTGCGTCAACAAATGCTACGGAGCAGGATACATAAGCTGGATGCCGTCCTGCTCACCCATGAACACATGGACCATATTGCTGGGATCGATGACCTGCGGGCCTTCAACTTCGCACAGAAGCGGGCGATGGATATCCACGGCAATGCGGCCACTACAGCAGCGGTGCGGCGCATGTTCCATTACGCTTTCGCGGAGGAGCGCTATCCCGGCGTGCCGGAACTGCGCCTGCACGACATCGTCCCCGGAACGGTCACCATTGCAGGTGTGGAGGTGAAGGTGATCGAGGTGATGCACCATAAGATGCCGGTCCTGGGTTTCCGCCTCGGCGGCTTCGCGTACATCACCGATGCCAAGACAATATCCGCCAGTGAGCGCGAAAAGCTTCGTGGCCTCGATGTGCTTGTACTCAACGCTTTGCGGAAGAAGGAACACCCCACGCATTTGAACATCGAGGAGGCGCTGGCGATCGTGGAGGACCTGCGACCCAAGCGCGCTTTGTTCACGCACATCAGCCACTTGTTGGGCACGCATGCCGCCGCAACAGCCGAACTTCCGGACGGAACGGAATTGGCCTACGATGGTCTAGTGGTCGAGCTACGATAATGCACTGGCTTGACCGGTCATTCCCTTCACCTTTCTTGCAGGCCCACCGAATTGCCTTGGAAGGGCACGCCGTTTCGCCGAAATTCGCTCCGCTTTTCAACCCAATGAACATGCTCCTTCGCACATCTTGTTTGGCATTCTTCGCCGTTGGCATCTTGGCTGGTCCGGCTTGCGCGCAATCCTCAGCGCAGAAGGAAGAGGTCACTTACATCACGGACATCCGACAAGTGCCCGACCTGGAAAGACAAACCGAGTTGCGGCAGCGCAATGGATGGCGGCAGTTCAAGACGCTGCACCCACGCTGGTCGGTGGAATTCAACGAAGCATCCGGAATGCCCCGGCGGGCGTATGGCGACCCCATAGCCGTTGGTGGCAGCAGCCCCGAAGCGAAGGCGAACGAATTCCTCGGGTCCATCGCTCAAGCGTTCGGCCTCCCGCTGCAGGATCTGGTTCCCGCGAGCGTTGCTCCAACGAAGAAGTTGACCTACCTGCATTTTTCACAGCACCATGATGGCCTTCCGGTGATCGGGGCAAAGGCCCTGGTAAAGCTTGATGGGCAAGGTCGTGTCATCGGATTCGGTGCGGATCTGTACCGCGAGTTCCCTGAGGCGTTGCAACCTACCACCGGTGATGATGCCGCGATCGCGGCAGCACAGGACGGCTTACAGAACGTTACGACCTCCGTTGTGGTGGGACTGCGTTTCCTGCCGGTTCCCGAAGAGACCGAGGTGAACATGCGGTTGGTGCGTGAGGTGGAGGTATCTACCGGCGGCAATGCTGTAGCTGGCCGTTACCAATGCATCGTGGATGCACACACAGGCAAGCTGTGGTACCGGACCAATATGGTGAAGAACTGTGGCCACGATGCTGCCGCAGATGCAGGAGCAGATGTGCAAATGGTGGCTACCGCATATACCGGAAACCCAATGGACGCGACCGAAGTGCAGAACCTTCCGGACATCGACATCACGATCGGGTCCAACTTGTTCCGCACGGATCTCAATGGATTTGTCGCCTCGGGCGTACCCGGGCCGACAGCCGCAGTATTCCAGTTGCGTGGCCGCTACGCGAACGTGAGCACCAATAGCGTCACACCCGTCTTCAACGGCACATTGAACGAAGGCTCCAACACGGTGAGTTTCGATGGTCTGGCCAACGTGCGTGAGGTTTCGGCATACATATACACCAACCAGATCCACGCCCATGCGAAGGCGGTCTTGCCCAACTTCCAAGGCGTCGATTTCTCGCTACCGGTGCGTGTGGACCTCACCGTGGACAACTGCAACGCGAACTACGATGGCTTCGGGCTCAACTTCTTTGCGGCCGGCAACAACTGTCCGTCCATGTGTACGATCAACGATGTGGTGTACCACGAATACGGCCACAACATCAACGACAAGTTCTACACCTCGTTGGGCAGCAACTTCAACAATGGGGGTATGAACGAAGGCTACGCTGATGTGTGGGCTTTGACATTGACGGAGAACCCGGTCCTGGGACGGGGCTTCAGTGTAACGGATCCCAACTCATCGGTGCGTCGGTATGATCTGGAGCGGAAGGTGTATCCGGTGGACATCCAAGGGGAGGTGCATGCGGATGGCGAGATCATCTGTGGTGCCTGGTGGGATACATATGTGCTGCTCGGCAACAACATGGGATTGACCAAGGAACTGTTCGCCGAGGCGTATCCGGGGTTGCAGGCGAATACGGCGAACGGCCAAGAAGGCCAATCGTTCCGGGATGTATTGTTGGATGTGCTACAGGCGGATGACGATGATGCGGACATCACCAACGGTACGCCGAACGGTGCCGCTATCGTGGAGGCTTTCGGACTGCACGGCATTACGCTGATCAGCGATGTCCAGGTGCTGCACCAAGACATTCTATCGGCCCCAGCGGATGAAGCGATCATGGTGAATACGGATATCGTGATCACCTTCCCTTCAACGGAATACCTCACTGCCGTGACCCTGTTCTACAAAGTGAACGACGCGGCGGATTGGACCGAGCAACCGATGACCTCCTTGGACGTTTCCTTTTACGAGACCGAGATCCCTGCACAACCGTTGGGAACGATCGTGTCCTACTACCTGGCACTGACGGACATCTTCGGGCAATCCAGTTCCGTTACGCCTCCGGGGGCCGAGCGTCCTGATCCGAACCTTCCATACCATATCCTGGTGGGGTACGAAGTGCGCGCCACGGAGAATGCGGACGACCAAAGCGAACTCGGTGGGTGGACCCAAGGGTTACCAACGGACAATGCGGTCACCGGCGCTTGGGAGTTCGGTCTGCCCGTTCCTTCGTATAGTGATCCTCTGGATGCGAGTACGATCGTACAGACCGGTGCCAACCACACCGAGGGTGGCGGTTTTTGTTGGTTCACAGGCAATGCTGCGTCCGCTACATCACCGGTCGGCGATCGGGACGTGGATGATGGGACCACCACGTTGATGACCAGCGATATCGACCTTTCCGCGTACGAGAACCCAGCGTTCAGTTACTGGCGTTGGTACGTGAACAACCCACCCACCGGTGCCAACCCCAGTGCGGACTGGTGGCAGGTATATGCCAGTGGTGATGAAGGCCAGACCTGGGTGCCCGTTGAGGACACCAAGTCGAGCGAGCGTCGGTGGCGGAGGCATGCGTTCCGTGTGCAGGACGTGTTGGGCGATGTCAGCAGCATCCGCCTGAGGTTCAATGCGAGCGATAGTATCCGTGCCGGTGTCGAGTTGGAAGGTGGCAGCTTGGTGGAAGCAGCGTTGGACGATATCGAGCTGTGGGACGAGACCGTAGCTGGCAACGCTGTGAACGAAGTGGAGCGCGTTCAGATCACCTCTGTTTGGCCGATCCCCGCATCAGAGAGCATCAACGTTTCCTTAAACGACCGACCGGTCCGAGGCATGCGGCTGGAAGTGCTGGACATGACAGGCAGGAGGGTGCTTCAACCGGTTCCGATGATCCTCGGTAACGGATCACAACGCATGGATATTCGCAGTCTCGCGGAAGGCCAATACGTTGCCCGTATCTGGTGGGATGGCGGATCGGCCGAGCAACGCTTCAGCATCGTACGCTGAACAGTTCATTCCCCGCGAAGGCCCCGGTATCCTTGGTTACCGGGGCCTTCGCCTTTTCAGGGAACAACGATGGGCCACGACGCCCGCTTTCCATCGCCTAGGAGGCAGACCATGTAAAGTCCGGTGGACAAGAATCCCAGGTCCAGCACATTGCTTCCTGCAGTCAAACGCTGTGTTGGAACAGATCGACCTGCTGCATCGAAAAGTTGAAGATCCGTCCATGCCCCTGCGGGAAGATGGAGTTTCGAATCCCGGCCCACCCAAGGTGGATCGGACGTTACCTGCGTGACCACTTCATTCTCCAATAGGATGGTCAGGACCTCATCTTCTTCCAACCCTTGGTCGTAGATGCGTACATCATCGATCCAACCGGAGAAGGGAGCACTGCCGGTGCTTGTAGCGCCGATCGAGGCGGGACTTTCGGGATGGTAGCCCATGGACCCCGAAGCACTGCTCTCCGCCATGAGAGAGGCGTTGAGCCATATCCGCATCGCAGCGCCGTCATAAGTGGCGACGATGTGGTACCACGATCCGGAAAAGATGGAAGATCCCGGTGTTGTCAGTTCCGTGGTGGTGCTTCCTGTACGCAGGTTGAAGCGAATGGCGGAAGCGTTGACGAAGGACAAGGACCAGATGTGGTCGGCGTTGGTTGGTCCGATCGTCTTGATGATGAGCGTACGATCTGCGGCTGTCACGAGATCGGGTTTCACCCATACGCTCAAGCTCATCTCCCCGCCACCAGTGGTGATATCACAAGGACCAAGGATGATCAGGTCGTTCACGCCATCGAAGCGGCATGCGCCCTGGTGGTGGCCACCGGTGGGGTCCCAAAGCGCTCCGTTCTGAAGGATTCCCGAGACCACGTGCTCAACGTCATGAGCGACCGTGCCCCCGCTCTCGTCCAGTCGCCAATGGTTGAGTGGATCGGTCTGCGCGTTAATGTTGACGACCAGAAGAAGCAGAGCAGGCAGTGCGTAGCATCGGTCCATGGCGCGAACGGATTGGTTTGTTCGCATTACGGACCAGCTTCGCACATGTTCCGATCATTCGGCAGGACGCCGCAGGCTGTCACACCAATGCGGGAAATATATCGTCGAACAAGGCTCCGCTCAATAGCCTAAGAGAACGCCTTGTCCTCGTTCAAGCACATCGCAAGTCCGGTGTAGACCTTCTTGATCGTCTCCATCGTGGGGGTCTTGCCCGTGTGTTTCAACATACGAGCGGCCAGACAACCATGCTCCAGGATGTGCGCGATATGCTGGCGACATCCCTCGCTGAGGTCACCATAGAGTTCAACGAACAAGTATTGCCACAACTTTTGAGCGCTCATCTGTTCCTGCTTCATCAAGCCGAACATCAAGAGGTAGTCGCGGTTGGCGATGTTGGCGTTACCCGCGTCCTTGATCACTTGTAGGAACAGCGGTAGCAAGTCGTTCTCATCCCACGCGCGTTGCAGGTAGCTGCTCACCCAACGTCCACTGGTCATGGCTTTCAGCACGGCAACGATCAGTTCGGCGATGGCGAGATCCGCGCTTGGACATTCTTGGATATCGATGACACGGATCTCAATGGCGCCACGATCGAAGCGGGCGATGGCACCGCGTGAGTTGGCGAAGTGGTGGTCCATGACATTCTCGGTATCGAACGGTGCCATGGCTTTCGCGATGGGGCTGAAGATCTCGCGGTAATAATCCTCTTGCGAGAAAACCGCTTCAGGGATCAATGAACCCATCAACTCGGGCAGTTTGTCCTGGTGGTGGAAGTACGCCTCCATGCGCGAGTCAAGGAAACCAGTGGCCTTGCCGTCGAGGATCGGTGAGCTGGCGCTGAGTGCTGGTATGATGGGTAACAGGAGGCGGATGGCGGCGTGCAACTTGCCGAACTCCTCGTCGTTGGAGAACGGTAGGTTCAGGTGGGTGCTTTGGAGATTGCTCCAGCCGTGACCGCGGCAATCGAAGATGCGGTTGTAGAGCGCGTACACCTCGTTGTACTCATGCGGCCAGATCACGGTCTCGGTGAACGGGTCCATGAACGGATGTGCGGCCGTGGGCAACAACATGGCATTGCGTTTTGCCAGCACGGCGTTGATCGCCTTCACTTCGCTACTGAACTTCTTGCGGAAACTGGGGATCTTCTTCGTGGGTTTGGCGGTCTTCAGTTCCACCACGTGGTTCACGAGCTCGTTGCTCCATTCCACATCGCCGCGCTCCACGTCGCTGGTGATCTTTCCTGTGACATCCTCGAAGAGCTTGTCCACGATAGGCAGCACCTTCAGCGTATCGCGGTCCACGATCATGTATTCCAGTTCGATGCCAGTGACCTCGAACAGCTTGTACTTCTTGGGTTGCGTTGTCATAAAAAGGAACGGTCAGCGCGCGGCCACCGCAGGTGTTCGTGGTATTCCGATCTTCTCTTCAATGCAGGTCTTCAACGACCCGATGATGGCACGATACAGGTCATCACCCAACACCACGTCCTCCACTCCGTGGTCGATATTGGGGCATTCGTTCACCTCGATCACATAAGGTTTGCCTTCGAACTCTTTCACGTCCACACCGAACAGACCTTTATCGCCCACGATGGCGTGCACGGCCTTCAGGGCGGCATCCACGATGAACTTGGGTGCATCAGCAACGGCCATCGTGGCGAAGTCGCCTTCCTGCCCCTTCTTCGTGTTGCTGCCCCAGTTGTAGATCTGCCAGTGGCCGCGTGCCATGAAGTATTTGCAGGCGTAGAGCGGCTTGCCGTCCAATACGCCGATGCGCCAGTCGAAGTCGCTGGGCATGTATGCCTGCGCGATGGCGAGATCGCTCTCGGCGAGGATCATGTCCAGTTGTTGCTCCAGTTCCTCCGGTGTCTTGGCCTTCACCACACCACGGCTGAAGGTGCTGTCGGGCAGCTTTAACACGACCGGTAGGCCGAAGAGCTTCGCGACTTGGTCGCGGTTCTCGCTGTGTACGATCAACGTGCGTGGTCCAGGCACTTCGGCGGCTTCCATGCGTTCGGCGAGGTAGACCTTGTTGTTGCACTTGAGGATCGCGTCCGGAGCGTCGATCACCGCCAAGCCTTCACTCTGTGCTTTTCGCGCGAAGCGGTACGTGTGATCGTTCACGTGCGTATTCTCACGGATCAGCAGCGCATCGTATTCGGCGATCCGGTCGATGTCGTCCGGCCCGATGATGTCCACCGCAAAACCCATCTGCTCGGCGATCTGCCGGAACTTCACCGTTGCGCGTTTATTCGATGGGGAGGCCTTGTCATCCGGATTGATCAAGATGGCGAGGTCGTACTGGCTGCGGTCTTCACGGGCACCATCGTAGCGCTTCTTGGCGAAGTAGTCCGCCGCGTAGCGTTTCACGTAAGCGAGGTGTTCCTCCGGGATGTCGTTGTAAGGAATGGGACGCAACGAGCGCAGTTCCCACTTCTCAGATTCGGTCTTTACGAAACGGGCGCGTAACAACGGTGCTTGGAACACTTTGTACAGTTCGTGCGCGAGCTTGTCGTACTTGCGGTTCACGTTACGCCCGAAGTAGATGCTGAAGATGAACTCATGCTTGTTCTTATCCGCGAGGCTGCTCTGGATCACTTCGTCCAGATCGCGGGACAGCACCTTCACGATGCTCGGAGACTTCAGGTCGAGGATCGTCCTTGCGCTCGGTATCACCTTCTGGCCACGGGCTTCGGCGAGCAGGCTTACATAATAGCCACGGCTCTGGTAGCTATAGCTGCGCGCCAGGTTGAACACGCGCACGTTGCGCATGCTGGCGAACTGCGGGTCGGTCAGGTAGTCCTTGGAACTCACGACCTCGAAGCCCTTCACACCCAAGTTCCATTCCTTGGGCTCGCGTACAACGATGATCTTCTTCATTCGTAGTTGTCTGTTGTCAGTTCTTAGTTGTCAGGCTAGAGTACGACACGGCATTGCTATCTACCAATTCCACCGGCGGGAGGACGACCGTGAATTCTCTTGCCACCAAGGAGTCTGACAACTGACATCCAATAACTGACAACTAGCCCCTCTATTCATGGCAACGGTTCCTTCGAGATGATCAACAGATTCGCATCATAGGTCACGATCCCCAGCATGATCGCATTGATCAACCGACCCACTGGAACATGGTAGTAGAGGTCCTTGCTGTAGGGGTTGTCCTGATAGGGGTCGGCTACCAGCACACTCCGTCCCCCCGCACTTGATGCGGGGTCCATGCCGCAGAGCACTACGAAGTGCCCCATGGGCTTGCCGCGTAGATCGTCGTAGATGCTTTCGCCCATGCTGCCGCTGTATTCGCGTTTGCTCTTGTAGAGGTACGTTGCACTCAACCCTGTCAACACGGGAAGGTCGCGATCGAAGTAGCTCTGGAGCAGGGCAGGGGACGGATCATCGAAACGGACCTCGCCCCCTTCTTTGATGAACTTGGAATATGCGAGACAGGTGGCATGCAGCTTCTTGCCGTCCTTGTGTTTGGTCTGCGCCAACAACTTCTTGCGCAGCTGTTCCATAGGAAGTCCATCCCACGACGGATCGAACACGCGCAGGTTGTAGGTGTGTATGCGCGTGTTGAAGCCTTCCTTCAGCGCGTGGATACCGAGGAATACCGCGAGCGTTCCACCATCCTCCAAGAAATGGACTTCATCGATCACCTGCTCCAAGGGCAGCTTCAACCCGAACGACTCGTACACGGCATGCAACGCGGTGGGGCCGCAGGTGCTGTCGTCGGGTTGTGCAAGAATGCGGATGGGGCGCATGGCAGGGACCGGAGCGAGCGCCCGGTACAAGCCTCAAAGGTGCGCGTGGTCTATGGGAAGATCACTAGGCCGGTGGGTTGGCCCTTCACGATCGTTTGTTGACAGCTACAACAATTCCTGAAGGTCGTGTTAGTCAGTCACACCGGCCGAAGAGCCGGTGTCTCACAAAAGCCTCGCAGGCGGGGCTTTGGTGAGTCACCGGATAGAACGCTATCGCATTCTTCCGGTATGACGGATGGGGTGGAAGGCTGGCGCGTTACTGAGTTGCCGTCTATGGGTCCATCGCTAGTCAGTCACACCGGCCGAAGAGCCGGTGTCTCACAAAAGCCTCGCAGGCTGGGCTTTGGTGAGTCACCGGATAACACGCTAATGCGTTCTTCCGGTATGACGGCTTGCTCCGTCAAGGTGCGTTACCGGTACCGCCGAACAAAGTCCGTGTAGTGCCTGCACTCGATGATGTCGCGGTACGCTTGCTGGCTCTTCGCGTCGGTAAGCTGGTCCAAGTAGGGCGGCTCCGGACCAACGGGGTCATCGAAGCGCTGGTACTCGCCCCAGTTGTATTCGCACTGTTCGGCCATCATGCAGGCCATGGCTTTCAGTATGGGGTCTTTCGCGTTCTCCATCGCGGCGAGGTAGTGTTCCTTGGCGCGCTCGCATCCGTAATAGTCGGCATCGCCCGGGGTGTTGTACTCCATGTCGCGGTATTCGCTCATCTCATGCATGCTCCACGCTATGCGCGAGAGGCCCCAGTACTTGCCGTGCCAGCTCATGCTGAAGTAGGCGTTGCCGAGCAGGTAGTTGTTCAGCGCGCGTTTGGCGGGGCTGCGCAGGGCTTCCTTTTCCAACGCTACCATACGTTCTACGATGCCAAGGCGGGTGTACCGCACGCTGTCGGTCTTGTGGTAATTGTGCGGGTCTTCGATGTTCACCGTGAAAGGGTCATCGTCCGCGAACAGGTCCTGCCAGTAATCGGGATGCACTTGGCGATAGGTGGCGGCGGCTTGCTCCAAGCTGTCTTCGCGCAGGTACCACATGGCCTTGTAGTCGAGCAACTTGTCGCGCGTAAGGTCATTGCCACGGAAGTTGTGCTCGGTGGCTTCCCAGTCGGCAGGGCGCTCGTCGGTGGCGGTGAGGTAGTGTTCGAATGGCGTCTTGTCCGGCTTGTCCAGAAGCGCTATCAAACCATCGAAGTCGTTGGGTGTGGCTTGCTCGAAGGCGACATGTCGTGCGTTCTTGTTGTAATAGACGGGAACCAAGGTGCCGTGGTCGCGGTTGGTGCGGGCGAGCAGGAGCAAGCCTTCCACCATTTCGCCGCGTGCGATCAATTTCTTACCGAGGTAGAGGTGCAGTTGGCCCAGCACATTCTCGCTGAGGTTGGTCAACTCGGGGTCGGTGTTCACTAGGGTCACCAGTCCAAGGATGTCGTTGCGCGTAGCATCCGTCAACCGTTCGGTGGCCATGATGCCGCAGAGGATCCGATCCATCCGTGCTTGGACGCGCATGAGCGCTGTGGCGTTAGCATCCGCTTCCACCGTCGCCATGATCTTCATGCACTCGGCGTGCTCACCGGACACATAGCTCAAGTGTCCGTCCAGCAAGGTCAGCAAGGGGCGGTCTGTCGCCTTTGCCTGCAGCGTGATGCGGCGTATGAAGGCCTGCACCTTGCCGAGGTATTCCAGGTCCACGCGCAATACATCGGCCGCGTCAACACCTTCTTCCCCTTCGCTCCATTGCCGTATCGCCGCGTTGTAATCCGTGAGGTCGGGTGTCAGCAACCAATCTTCCAGCTTGTTCACTTCGCGGGTGAGGAGCAAGGGTAGGTGCTCGTTGCCGGGATCGTAGGTCGCGATACGTTCCAGATCCTCCAACACACGGCCGGGGTGTTGCAGGTCGCGCATCACCAGCAGGTTTGCACGTTGCTTATCGCTGGTGGCCAGCGGCAGGTACGTCTCCACTTGGCTGCTCTCGAACAGTTGCACCATGCGGAACTGCTTATCCATGGCCCGGTCGAAGCAATCGGCGAAGGCGAGATCGCGTTCCGGATTCGGCAACATGTTGGCTAAGTAGAAGGCGGCCGTTGGTTCCATCCACGTAGTTCCGCGCAGAGGAGCGAGGTGCTTCGCGTAAAGTGGGCGCACATCCAGATCGGCCCGTTGGGGGTCGCGCGCGTAGTGTGCCAGGCGCACGAGTTGGAAGGTGAGGCGTGCGCGCAACATCGGATGTTTCGCCTTGGCCAGTTGTTTCGTGCCCTCCTTCCAAGCCTTGCGGATGCCATCGCCATCGTGCGCAATGAAGCCCCACGGATCATCGCTGTTCACCAGTTGCTCGCAGCGTTTGGCGAAGGCGATGTACGCCGGCCAGCCGCTCTTTAATTTCGAAAGCCGCGCGAGGAAAGCGTTGGCGCGGTACAGGGAGTCCTGCTGCTTTTTAAAGGTGTCCAGGTCCATGCCGTACAGCACACGATCAATGTCCTCGGCGGGCACATCGTTGCCGATCACGGCGTGCCACTCAGCGATGTTGGCCGCGAAGGGCAGCGCCGCTATCTCGTCGACGTCATAGGCGTTCAGCAGGTCGGTGGTGAAGTAGAACGCGTGCAGGGGTCGCGCTCCGGCGAGTTCGGGTTGCAACAGCCAGAAGCGGTAGCCGTCGGCATACCATTCCCAGCCGCAGCTGTTCAGGCGAACCGGTTGGAGCGTAACCAAAAGAGCGATCAGGAAGAAGCGCTTCATCGCATGGTGGTATCTGGTGCGGACCATGCGGCAGTGTCGACGGCCATCCATGCGGCGGTATCGATCGCCACCTCCGCTATCCTATTGATGGGAATGAAATAGTCGCCGGTGCGGAGGGGCCCGAAACGAGCGAACCCGGCCCGCACCTCCTCGGGCTGCATCCGTTGAAAGGTGGCCGCACTGGCTTCGAAGTAGACCACGGCCAGCGTATCGCTGTTCACCGCGGTGCGTGCCAATTCCGTTACCTGCGCGATCACAGCGGGCGTCAACTCTTCCACGCGGATCTCATCGCCCAAGTGCAGCCCGGGTCCTAGCACGTCGTTCTCGTTCACCACCTGCAGCGTGCCGCGCGTGGGGCCGTTGAGCATTCCGCTGCTCATCACTTGCTGCATTTGTATCTCGCTCAGGATACCCACGAAGGCACCCTTGCGGAACTGCACGCCCCAAGAGAAGGCCGGCAGCCCGATATCCAAGGGAAGGGGATAGGACTTCTTGTTCTTGAAGTAAGGCTCTGCCGTGGCGCGGTCGAAGATGGAGTTGACATTGCCCGGTTCCGTAATGCGACCTACGTTGTACGGCATCAGCATACCACGATCGGCAGGTGGCACACCGGTCTTGCCAGGCTGCGCATAGTGGTGCAGGCGAATGGTGACGGTGAGCGGCACATCCAGGCTGTCGTTCATGATCCGCGTCAGTCGGAAGAAGCGTGCCTTGGTCTTCGCGGTCCAGTCGCAATCCAACATCACCCCGCGGATCAATGCCGGACGCTCCATGCGCAACTTGCGCAAGAGGTTGCGTGCCAAGTCAACGGTGCCTTGGTCGTCCAGCTTCAAGAAGGTGTTGTTGGTGATGTAGATGCACGGCACCAGTTCCACACGCCCGGTCCATTCGCCTTGGCTACCGTAATAGCTGCGCCACTGCTGTGGTATATGGACGGTGGAAACGGGGTGCGCCCCGTTGGCGGAGTTCCAATCGATGTCCAGGACCTTCATGTACACCCGTTGGATGCCATTACTGCGGATGGCCTGCTCTTCGCCACCATCCATCCAATGGCTATTACGCCAGCGGAACACGCCGGGCACCACCACGGGGTCCGGTGTCTCTGGCAGAAAGGCCAGCAAGCATAGTGGCACGAGCACAAGCGTGAGTGACCAGCGCAACAGACGTTTCATGGAAGAGATGGAAAGGTGAACGCGTGAACGAAGTTCCTATTTCGTTCGGCGTGAAGGCTGGTGTCCAGCAAAGACCGCGCTAACATCCAACACCGCGCGGTCGGTAGTGGCGAAGACGCAGTGTGTGGCTTCGGGACGGATCGTGAACGTACCGGTGCTCATCCCAAAAGCAGGCAACAATGCACTGGTGTTTCCGAAGGAAAACCAAGGCCAATGCAGGTTCTGTCGCGCGCCGGTAAGGGCCACGTCGGGGTCTATATGGCCGCTGATCACGCAATACCCTGGGCGATCCACATGCTCATGTGAAAAGATGAATGGCCCTTCTTCGAGCGTAACGGTGTAGACTTTCAAACCGACATCCGTGTAACGGCGATCAGTCAGGATGTCATGGTTGCCCAACACCAAGTGCAACCGCGCATGCTGCGCCATTCGCCCAATTCTGGAACAGTCCCCAGCTGTTGTCGTGGCTGCTGTGGAAGAGGTCGCCCAGGATCAGCAGGGTGTGCGGCGCAAAGGTGTGCAGCCACAGATCCAAACGTTCCAGAGTGACGTCATCATGCACTTCCGGCAAAGATGCGCCCGCCTTGCGGAAGTGTGCCGCTTTGCCCAAGTGCAGATCGCTCACCACCAACAATTTCATCCGCGGCCAAACCGGCGCGCGATAGGGATGGGGCAAAAGCCGTTCGCCAGCGATGTCTACTTCTTCGGTGAGCATGGGCCGAAGATATGTGCCGATAGGTGCTTTGCTCGCAGATGCTGAGTATGCGCGGTCCACCGAGCGCTGCGCAGAAGAAGGACGATCACGGCCGGAACATCCGGAAAGGTGTGCGCCAGGTGCTGCCTTTATCCGGTGCTTGTGAGCGCAGCGAAGCGATCTCGATATCGCCCATGCTGCCTTCGAGGTTGGTGCCGCGCAAGAGGTCCTGTAGGAAACTATCGGCGGTGGGCCACTTCGTCAGGAAGCCTTGTAGTTCCAACGCAAATGGTGTTGTTGTATCGAGCTTGGGCAGCAGTTCGCGCAGTGCCTCGCAATGAGCGGCGAGTTGCTTCGCAGAGGCCAGTGAGCTGCTTGCTTGTTGCTGCGCTGTAACGCCACGGCCTATGGACATCAACCGGTGATCATAGTAGAGGTCGCTCATCTTCGCTAAGTGGGGTCCGATCTTCTTCATCGGCGGTTTGCGTTCCTCCAAGGCCCACACGGTAAGGCCGGCGGCTAGCGCGATGATGACGAACGTATTGCGCAACAGCGTGGAGAGGGCATGGGACAAAGATCGGTGGTGACTCTCCGAATGTGTGGTGCCATGCCCAACACGGAACGCACTGAACGGGTCCATGCGTTCCGAAGCGGAATACCGCCGAAACCTAAGTGCATTGAAGAACCTCAGCACTTCATAAGACCCCAGCCGTGCGGCGTACAGGGCCGTCACACAGCAACAGGCAGGTAAAAGTGCGCGCCGTTGTATCCGCTTTCGGCACTGCCACCGGGCCCGTATGGTAGGACAAGCGCCACCGCACGACCTATTGCCGGTTGCAATAGTACTGGCGCGTCATACCGGCACTTCGTCGCGGGGCTAGAACCTGTATGTCACGAACCCTTTCAGGAAGAACGGTGTGCCGGGTGTAAAGTGCAGTTCGCTCACGGGTTCCGCTTCGTTGCTCAGGCGGCTCTCGGTATCGAACTGGGCCTGGTTCCATTGCACGTTCAAGAGGTTCTCCACGCTGGTGCCCACCTCGAGGTTGCTGAAGCGGTAACTGGCTTTGGCATCGATGAGGAAGTAGCCTTCGGCGACCACGCTGTTGGTCTCGTTCGCTGGTCGATCGGCGATGTGGCGGTAGCGCGCGCTGGCGTTGAGACCTTTGTCCTTCACGAAGGCCAGGCCACCGATGGTGGTGAAGCGCGGCGCCAACGGGATGGCGTTCTCGCCGTTGGGCGCACCAACGAGCTTGGCGCTCACCGCGTTCACATCAACGTCGGCGAAGAGGCGATCGGTCAGCTGGTAACGAACGCTCAGGTCTACGCCCATGCGTTGTGTGTGGTCGCTGGTCTCCACCACGCCACCGTCACCCACGTACACCAATTCACTTTCCAAGTAAAGGCCCCATAGGGCAGCATTCACCAACATGCGGGGGAGAGGTTTGAAGGTGGAGCCGAGGTCGGCACCATAGGCTTTGGGCAATGTGCGGTTCGCATTGTCCACCACCACGGCGCGAGCATCGTTGCTGTGGAAGCCCATGCCGGTGCGCAGGTAGAGTTGCACGCGATCGTTCACGGTGTAGGTGAAGTTCAACTTCGGGCTCACGCGCTGCTGTACGGCCATGCCCGAGACCGAATCCAAGCCGCGCGCATCGGCATACATGAAGCGGAACACGTCCAAGCGTGCTGCCGCATTGATCGTGAACCGTTCGGTGACGGAGAGGTGCGCATCCACGTACCCATTGGCATTGAATTGGTCCACACTACCGGCCACAATGGTATCGTACACTACGCGCTGCACGGCGTTCTTCAAAGAGATATCGGCTTGGTCGTACCGCAAGCCTGCACCGGTATTGATCCGTAGTGCCCGCGACCCCAAGTGCGTGTCGATGCCATAGGAACCGGTATATCCCATGATGCTGCGGTCGTCGGTCTGCGCGATCATGTCGCCGTTCACACTGTCGTTGGCGAAGAAGGTGAAGTTGCTGTAGAGGTTGAAATCATACTTCACGAAATAGACTTGGTTTCGGATGGACCCCCCGTTGCGCAGCCCGTTCACCAGCGTGGCATAGGTATTGGTGCGCTTGGTAGTTCCACCTTCCGTATCGTCGATGGCGCCGAAGCGGTCTATCAGTCCGCTGTTCACGGCCCGTTGTGGCACCTGACCGCTGGCATCCCATTCCGCGCCGAAGGTGCTACCGGAAAGGGTAAGGTGCGCTCTTTCGCCCACTTGGCCGGTGTACTTGCCCAGAACGTTGTAGCGACCGAACCCTTGCGGGCTGTTGAAGTACGCATCCGTGTAGGCATACTCACCGGCGATGTAGGCGTTCTCCTTACGTTGGCTGAAGAGGTGTTTCTTACCGAGCACATCGAATTGTCCCACGGTGCGGAACGTGTTGAACTGGCCGGCCTCCACCTTCATCTCGTTGCGGTCCACACTGTTCTTGGTCTGGAACTCTACTGTCCCGCTGGTGGCGAAATCTCCGAAACGCGCATCGTACGGGCCTTTGTGTACGAGCAACTTATCCACCGTCTCAGGAATGGTGAAGTGCAGGTCTGCATAGCCTTGGCCGTGTGCATGGCTCACCATGTTCACGGGCATGCCATCCACGCTCACTTGCAGGTCCGTGCCGTGGTCGATGTCGAAGCCGCGGAAGAAGATCTGTTCGGCCTTGCCGCCGCCCGCATGTTGTGCAATGAAGAGCCCGGGCACCAGTTGCAAGAGATCTTGCGAGTTGTTCACGGGACGTGTGAGGCGATCGAGGCCACTGATCGTCGTGGTATTGGTGACCTCGCTGCGTGGCGAGATATTCACTTCGCGTAGGTCGATTGCCTTACGTTCCGCAGCGACGTCAACGGTGACATGCCCGGCCACGATCACCTCCTGCACCTTTTGGCCATAGCCGATGTACGAGGTGCGCAAGGAGTAGGTGCCGGCAGCGATGCCGCCGATCACGTAACGGCCGTTCTGGTCCGTAGTAGCGCCGAGCGCGGTACCCACCAGTTCTACGGAAGCACCCACAAGGGGCGTGTTGTTCACCTGGTCGATGAGGCTGCCCCGAATGGAGAAGAGCTGTGCGAAGGAGCCGGTGGTGAAGGCGAGGCAAACCATCACCAAAGACAGGCGTAGGGATCTGGTCATAGTGGAATGTGTTGGGCGGTGGACAGAGAATTACTAGAGCATGGCGCGGCCGGTGGTGGCGAGCGCGTGCTGGAGATAAGGGTCTTTGGCAAATGCTTGCTTCACGAGCGTGCGTCCGGCATCGGTCCTTCCGTTCGCAGCGGTCAACAAGCCGTCCACCAAGAGGATCTCGGCGCTTTTGCTACCGGAGCGTTTGGCGATGTCCAAGTGTACCGCGGCTTCGGCGTACTGCCCCTGTGCATATAGGATCGAGGCAAGTGCGGCGTTCACATCCACATTGTCCTCGCGGTGCTCGAACTCGTGTTGGGCGTTCGCCAGTGCAACGGGCAGGTCTTTGTGGAATTCGAGTTCGAAGCGCGCCATCTCCAAGCCCACTTCGTGACTGTGGCCATGTTCGCTGGATAACACATCACCGGTATGCGCGTGTACCGGTCTCTTGCCCACCAAGGCATCTTCGGCTTTGCGCACCGCATCGGCATAGGCTTCTTTCTTGTGCTGCACGCCCAGTACCCGTGCGAGGTCCACATAGAAGTGCGGGTCGGGCATAGCGGCGATGGCCTTGTTCAAGTGTACTTCGGCAACCTCGTACTGCTTCAGCTTACCGGCCACACGGCCTGCGGCGGCCAGTGCGAAGGGGTAGTTGGCGCGTTCCACGAGCGCAGCTTGGTATTGCTCATCGGCCTTTTTCAGGTCGCCATTCCGTTCGTGGATGCCACCCAGTTGCACGCGGCTCCAGCAGGTCTCTTCGGCACCAGGATATCCGGCTTTCACGGCCAGCTCCATGGCTTGTAGGGCGCCGGGCACATCGCCGTGGATCTCGCGCAAGTAGCTCACACGGCTATAGCTGCGCAGGTCGGGACGGGTGCCTACCATCTTGTCGCTCATCTTCACAGCTTCAGCGTAGTGGCCCAGTTCCACGTTGGCGTCCACCAACACGCCGTAGTTGAAGGCGCGGTGCGGATCAAGTGCCACGGCTTCTTTGCCGAGTACCAGCGCATCTTCGAATTGGTGCTGGCTCAACTTCACCAGCGCTTTCAGGGTAAGCGCTTCGCCACGTAGTTCTTTGTTCTTGTTGTCCGTGCCATTGGTCTTTTCCAGCACGCGGTCCAGGATATCGAGGGCGGCGTCCTGGTTGGGGCCGTAGTTGCCGGTGATGCGTGCCTCGGTTATGAAGACCTCGCTCAAGGCAATCCAGGTCTTCATATCGTTGGGGGCTTTGAGCAGCTGAGCTTTCAGCGAGGCGTGTTTGGCACGCAGTTGTTCGGCTTCGCCGGGAAGCCCCACCGCTGCGGTGCGGTCAGGCAGATCGGGTACAAGGATGCTCGGCTGCGAGGTGGACGATGCGGAAGTCATGCTGTCGTTGCCGCCTTGCAGATCGTTGCAGCCGTTGAACAGTAAGCAGCTTCCGATAATGAGGAGGGTAAGTTTGGTCGACATGGTTCGGTGGTTTGGGGTCGCCCGTTCCCGCGCACTACCAATTGGCGGCAGTGCGCGGGCGCGAACGCTGGTCTTGGACTATTGCTTCGTCAGTTTCAAGGCACCAAGGAGGACACCGTCGGCATCCACGGCCTTGGCCAAATAGGTTCCGGAGGCTACGCCAGCGGCATCCCAAATGATGTTCTGTTTGCCGCTGCTCACCATACCGTTGAATGGTACGCTGACCAACTTGCCGGTCACCGTGTACACCTCGATACGCACTTTGCCTTCGGCCTTGAGGTCGAATTCGAATGCGGTACGATCGGTCATCGGGTTCGGATAGGCGGTGAGTTGCAGCGTTGTGTTGCGCGCTTCGCTGATGCCTACTGACCCATCGCTCGGGTCAAGGATATCCGGTTGGGTGTAATTGATCGCGAGCCCACTGCATGGTCCCGTTCCACTATGCGGTACTGCCAAGTAAGGGAAGTTCGTTTGGAAGGGAAGATCGTTGACCTCAATGCCCGTGGTGTAGCTCAGCACATCCAGCAGGTCCTGTGTAACAGGGTTCGCTCCACCAGCGGTGTAATCATCGTACCACAGTCCGATCGCGGCCAGGGCGACACCACCCACAGCTTGCAGTTCGATGCGTGTCACATCATCTTCCAAGCGTCGGCCATTGGGGAATCCATCCATGTTAGGGATGAATTCCAAGGAGGCCGTTGCATTGTACATCGGATCGGTAAGACCCGATACCGCAGCGGCTACGATCCCCAAGGATGAGAAAGCAGGGTCGCTGCGATCCGTGACCGGCACGGCCATGTTCAGGCGCAACATATCACCACCGTTGGGCAGGAAGTTGTTGATGAACGGCTTACCGGCGGCCAGTGGGTCACCGTTCTTGCCAGTGGCCAATTGGTACGGACGCATGTTCGGTACGCCGGTATGGAAGATGGGCCACAGATCCACGCTGCGTGGGCTGTTGTCAGCAGGCAGCAGCAGGGTGCCGAAGATGTCATCATCCAAGGCCGTCCCTTGCACAGCCGCTGTGTTCTTCAACGGATACAGACCACTTTGGCCATTGCCGAAATCGAACCCCTGCAAACTATTGCGTTGTATGCGCAGTGCGGAGAAGGCCGGAACGGCACCACCGAATTGGTCATCATCCATGTACAACGCCAGTTCGGGGTTGTAGAAGTAGTTGCCGAAGGTGCTCAGGTTAGCGAGGTCCTCATACGGGGTCAAGCTGTTCCAGAGGTCCTTGCTACCGATGGGGATCACCGCTTCGTTCGTCAGTGGCATACCCAAGCGCGATACCTGCACCCAGTCGCCCATGTAGCTCTCGGTACCGGTGGCGCTCAAGGTGCGCATGGTCTGGCGGCTGGCGCTGGCCCACACGCCGATCACGAAATCGGGATCGAGGATGCTGGTGGCCGAGCTCACGTTGGATCCGTCCTTTTGCAGGGTGCTGATCGGGATCTTCAGCACGATGGAACTCACGTTCATGCAGGAGAGGCCGTCCTTCGGCATACCGCTTTGGCGTGGTGCGTCACCCAGGTCGAAAATGCCAGCGAGATCCACGAAGAAGGGATCATCGGTAGGACCAGCGAACACCGTTTCACCGGAACCCAACTGGTGGAATGCACTGGACATCAGTGCTGCATACGTCGTGTTCAGCCCAGCACCACCTTCGATGCTGCGTTGACCGATGTTGTTCGGTGGTACCACACCGTCCAACTTCACCACTTGGAAGCTGGTGCCCCCGTCCGTACTGCGCTCCAGCGTGTACGTGGTCTTCAGGTTCTGCAACCCGAGGCGTACATTGAAGAAGGTGGACGGATCCTCGTTCTCCTTGTGGAAAGTGAAACGGTAGATGATGTCATCACCGGAGGTGGAGACATCGTTGTCGATGTGGATCTCGTACCGGATGTTCTCACCGAAGGAGTAGTAGTTGGGACCGCCGTGCGGCAGCTGCATTGGAACATAGTTCGCGATGATGATGATCGAATTCGGATCATCGGGGCACCGGAAGGCGTACACGTCGGTATTGTCCGCGAGCGGGTCGTTGGAGATCAGCGGTGCTTCGCGGTGGCTGCTGGCATTCGCCATGGAGGCGACCAGCATACCACAGGCGATGGCGAGGGTGTTGACGGGCGATGCATGCATCGCCTTTGCTGTTGTTTTCATGTTGGTATGGGATCAGACATCCGTACCCCTCCAAGGAGCGGCCACGTATGGGAAGGAGGTACGGAAAGGAGCGTCGTTGGCTTCCACCCCGGTGCTGTACTGAAGGGTGTTCAAAAGCAGGTTCGTCACCGGGCTCTGGTTGGGGTTGCTGGCGTTGTAGTCATCGAACCACAGGCCGATAGCGGCCAGTGCGACACCGCCTACGGCTTGCAGTTCGATCCGCGTTACATCATCCTCCAGGCGGCGTCCGTTGGGGAAACCATCCATGTTGGGGATGAACTGCAAAGAAGCATCCGTGTTAAAGGCAGGGTCGGTAAGGCCGAGCACGGCCGCTTGTACCACACCGAGCGTGCTGAAGGCAGCATCGTTGCGGGCCGTGATAGGCACGGCCATGTTCAGGCGCAACATATCGCCACCGTTGGGCAGGAAGTTGTTGATGAACGGCTTGCCGCTAGCGAGCGGATCGCCCGCTTTGCCGGTGGCCAACTGGTAAGGCGCCAGATTGGGCACACCGGTGTGGAAGATCGGCCAGAGGTCCACGCTGCGTGGGCTGTTGTCCGCTGGCAGGAGAAGCGTTCCGAAGATCGCATCATCCAATGCCGTGCCGGCAACAGCAGGTGTATTCTTCAACGACCAGAGGCCGCTTTGGCCATTGCCGAAATCGAACCCTTGTAGACTGTTGCGCTGCACCCGCAGGCCAGCGAAGGCAGGCACCGCACCACCGAACTGGTCATCGTCCATGTAAAGCGCCAACTCCGGGTTGTAGAAGTAGTTACCGAATGTGGCGATGTTCGCGAGGTCCTGGTATGGCGTCAATGCATTCCAGAAGTCCTTGCTGCCGATGGGGATCACCGCTTCGTTGGTGAGGGGCATGCCCAAGCGGGACACTTGCACCCAGTCACCGCTCTCGGTATAACCGCTTCCGGTGGTGTTAAGGGTACGCATAGCGGGACGGCTAGCGCTGGCCCAAACACCGATCACGAAGGCGGGGTCAAGGATGTTGGCTGCTGCGGTCACGTCCAAGCCATCTTTCTGCAGCATCGAAATAGGGATCTTGATACATATACTGTGGATGTTGGTGCGTGCCACGCCGTCACGTACGATGCCGCCGTTGTTCTGGCGGGGTGCATCACCCAGGTCGAAGATGCCACCCAGGTCCACGAAGAACGGATCATCAGCAGGACCGCAATACACGGTCTCGCCGCTGCTCGCGGTCATGATGGCCGCGGTGATCAGTGCTTCATAGCTGGCGGCACCGAGACCGGCTGCTCCTTCGATGCTGCGTGGCCCGATGTTCGGTGGTGGCACTGCGCCACCGCTGATCACCGTAGCCCACGTGGCACCACCGTCCATGCTCTTCTCCATGGTGTACACGGTGAGCAGGTTCTGCTGACCGAGACGGATGTTGAAGAAGGTACCTGGGTCTTGGTCCGTTTTCGTGAAGGTGAAACGGTAGGTGACATCATCACCCGGCGTATCCGTGTTATTGTCGATGTGGATCTCGTAGCGTATGCCTTCGCCGAAGCTTGCGTAATTGGGGCCACCGAACGCGAGTTGCGCCGGGATGTAGTTCGCGATGATGGTGATCGTGTTCGGATCATCCGGACTTCGGAAACAGTACAGGTCGGTATTGTCCGCCAAGGGGTCGTTGGCGATCAAAGGTGCTTCGCGGTGGCTCGATGCCCAAGCGCCGGGTGGGGTCCCCGTGCTGATCATCAAGGCCGCTAGTACCGCAACCCGTCCAAGGGAGTGCTGGTAGATCATGGTCCTTCGTTTTGATTTAACCGCCGCATTAGCGCGGAGGTATGATCACTTACGAGGTTCGAAGGGTGCATAGACCACCGCGCATGAAAAGAGTGCGGTGATGACCGAGTCCCGCGGGGCGATGGACTTCCGCCTGCGGTGTCAAATGCGCCGATCGGGGCGAACTGCAACCCTAGGCAGTCGGGGGGTATGGCCACCGATCATGCCCGTATCCGGCAGTAAAAAAGGACTTACCATGTGACCTGTCACGGTCTGTCGATAGTCTATTCGAAGTGCTTCTGGTGCCCACCCTAATCGGCCTGACTAGAGGGTATCTTAGAATTGTTTTTGGCAGCCTGCGAGGAGCATTTAGCGATCAGGCGAGGCGCGAACCCCGAGCATAGCCGGTGGCTATGTGAGGCGTTGAGCAACGAAGCATGGTCGCGAAAGGCCCTCGCACAGCCCGAAGGATAATTTTGAGATGCCCTCTACCCTGATCGCTTGCTCTCCGCGATCCGCTTCGCTTATCTTCGATCATCACACACCGATCCATGCGATCTACGCAAGGCCATTCCCTTCACAGGTCGGTGTTAAGACCGCCTGCCTCTGACCTGCGATGCATGGTGCGACCTGAGCTACACGATTCAGCCTTTGTCTCCAACACGCGGTCAAGCCCCGCTTACCGCGCGCGCATCCTCAGCGGCAGCATGGCGGCTTGCGAAATGGCCACGGCCAACGCATCGCCACCCTCGGTGAACGGCCAGCAGAATAACGCATCGATGGCATGGTCGTTCCGGATGCGTTCCAAGGCATCCAGCGTGGACCGCTTGCCGAGTCCCGCACGACGATGCTCCTCCAACACCATGGCGCTACACAAATAAACGGCCTCATACTCACCACCCACCGACGTGCGCTCGTACAGCTCCTGCTCGGTGATCGTGCAGGAGAGGAAGTCCGCCATCAACGCAGCGGTGGTCGGTATCAGCAGGATCCACGCCACCGGGCCATCAGCATCGGCCTCCTCACTGACCGCTGCCGGATGCAACCGCCGCAAACGCTCCAACACGTCCGCATCCACTTGTAATTGCGTGGGGTCATCGTGTACGGCGAAGACCTCCTCGGCCAGTTGCATCATGCGGTCATAGTTGTCCATGGGGCAAAGGTGGGGCGTTGGGGGGGGGGCACCACCATCCACGTGCTGCTGGGTACCTAAAAGGCATGGCGCATGCTGGCCTTACGGCACCGCCTCACCGGGAATGCTGCTCGAAGCGATCTTGGTACGCCTGCTCCAATTTCTCGCGGTGTTCCGGTGCTGCGATGGCGATGAGGGCCTTGGCGCGTTGCTGTAAATTCTTGCCGTAGAGGTAGGCGACACCGTGTTCGGTGACAACGTAATGCATGTGCGCGCGGGTGGTGACAACGCCGGCGCCCTGTTGCAGGAAGGGGACGATCTTGCTGGCGCCCTTGGCGGTGGTGCTGCATAGGGCGATGATGGGCTTGCCACCCTCGCTGAGCGCTGCGCCGCGCATGAAATCCATCTGACCACCCACACCGCTGTACTGGTAGGTGCCGATGCTGTCCGCACAGACCTGGCCGGTAAGGTCCACCTCAATAGCGCTGTTGATGGCCACCACCTTGGGGTTCTCGCGGATCACCTTGGTATCGTTCACATACTGGGCATCCAGGAAGGCGAAGAAGGGATTGTCATCCACCAGATCATAGAGGCGGCGGGTACCGAAGGCGAAGGCCGTGGCCACCTTGCCGCGGTGCTTCTTCTTGTATTTGTTGGTGATCACACCACGCTCCACCAGATCGATGATACCGTTGGAGCACATCTCGGTGTGGATGCCAAGGTCCTTGTGGCCACCGAGGGCGCCGAGTATGGCATCGGGGATGGCGCCGATGCCCAGCTGCAAGGTGCTGCCGTTGTCGATCATGGCGCTTACGAGCTCGGCCACGCGGCGTTCGGTGGGGCCGATCTGCGCAGCGTAATCCACCTCGGGCAGCGGATCGTCCACCTCCACCAACGCGGCGAAACGGCTCACGTGTATGGGGCTCTCGCCGAGGGTGCGCGGCATTTTCGGGTTCACCTGCGCGATCACGGTGCGGGCATTGCGCACGGCGCTGCGGGCCACATCCACGCTCACCCCCAACGAGCAGTAGCCGTGCCGATCCGGTGGGGACACGTGTACCAAGGCCACATCCAGCGGCAGTATGCCCTTCTCGAAGAGGCGCGGGATCTCGCTGAGAAAGACCGGCACGTAATCGCCATGCGGACCATCGACGGTGCTGCGCATGTTGGCCGAGACGAAGAGGGCGTTGAGGAAGAAGGCCTGTTGCACCTCGGGGCGGTCGAAGCCCAGATCACCGAAGGTGCTGATGGCGGTGATCTCAACATCACGGAGCTCGACATGGCGCTCCAGCAGGGCGCGCACCAGCCGAACCGGGGTGGCGGCACTACCGTGCAGGAATACGCGGTCGCCGCTTTGTACCAAGCGCACGGCCTCGGCGGCGGACATCCAGGGGAGAGGCATGGGGCGAAGTTCAGGGAGAACTTACAGAGTACCTAGCTGGTCGTTGGAGCTGACCCGTCCTGTAAAAGGTCAAACCTCGTCAGAGAGAGCCGTGACCGCCACCCGACGACAAACCTTCGTCGGCTCTAGTCTTACACCATCGATTAGGACTTGCTTCATTGTCGAATTGCTGGATACGGACGGTAAATAGTCCGCCGCCTCGGATCCGCTTCACACACTTCGGTGGTGGTGCCGCACAGGCACGGGTGTGCGGCGCAAGGTGCTCCGGAACGGTGGCTCACATGCGCTTCACCAGCCAGGCCATGAATTCCTCTTTCAATTCGCGGTAGAGCTTCTCGAAGGTGTGCATGGCTTCGCGGTGCCCGCTATGGTCGTGAAAGAGGCGATGGTCCATGGCGATGGGATGTTCCTTGGCTTCTTGGGCCAAGCCGTTCTCGTGCTGCTTCATAGTGTGACGCATCTCGTCTATCACTTCGTTCTGGCGGATGTACTGGTTTTGGAAGTGCTCCAATTCGGCCATTACCTCCGTGTGGGTGTTGCGCAGGGCGATCTCGCCCATACGTTTTTCGAAGATGGCGATCTCGTCCTTGCAGAATTGCAGGGTATTCAACCAGATCGTGTGGTCGCTGTGGAGGTCGCCGAGGTGTACACGTTGCTCTTTTGTAGTGTGCATGGTCACTGGTATTTGTTTGTTCGTTCGGTGCGCCAGTGCCAAGCTGCCGCAGTTTTGGGATGGTGCCGGGCAACGGAGTTGATAGGGGATACTTGGCCACTTGCCGGGCAGGGTAACCCTGTTTGGTGAGTGTGGTAACAAGGTACGACGAGTGCGGCTAATCTGTTCGCCGTGCCGCGGATCCTACTTCAGTGCCCCCACCGAACAACAGACCACGTGGTACGCCCACAAGCCCAACAGACAGTCCGCCCATCCGCGAGCGCGGAAAACCGCTGTGGAAGACAACTGGCGAATCGCCGCTCTTAGTGCCGCCCTGTTCTAGGGGTGCAACTTCGATCCACCTGCACGAATTGCATACCACCCCCCCCGCACACGTTCGGCCAAGATCACACCCAACTGCACACAGCTGATGATCACCTTGTCCCTGCTATCCTGTTGCTTTTGGTGCCGAGCATGGGTACTGCCAGCGCCCAACCATACTACGGTGCGGCGGAATTGCAATAGATGATGAAGACCATCAAGTGTACATCCGTTTTGGAACACATTCCCTTCATCTATTACATTGGCATCACCCGCACGGCACCATGAACTACATTCTCCCAATCGCCGCCATGCTGCTCAGCGGCTTTCTCACGCTCATGATGCTGGTGTTCGCCGTGGCGGGCGCCGCGAATGCCGGTGCGGACCAACTGAGCGAAATGGGCGTGTTCGGCGGTGGCATGTTCCTGCTGTTCGTGGGGTGTGTGATCGGGAGCATCATGCTCATGCGCAAGGATCGCTTCGGGAAAGCGGCATTGGTGGCGTTGTTGCCTACAGTGATAATAATGATCATCCTACTGACGGTGGGGATGTGAGGCGCTTCGGCGGGTGATCAGCGCGGGCACGAGGCTCCTACCAAAACGTCACACCGGCCAGAGAGCCAGTGTCTCGCGAAGGCCTCGCATGGCGGGCTCTGTGAGACATCGGATGGAACGCTGCATGTTCTTCCTGTGTGACGTGGTCGTGGGTGTGTCGCGCAACTCGGTCACACCGGCCGAATAGCCGGTGTCTCACGACCGCCTCGCATGGCGTGCTCTGTGAGACACCGGATGGAACGATGCACGTTCTTCCTGTATGACGTGGTAGTGGGTGCGTCGCGCAACTCGGTCACACCGGCCAATGAGCCAGTGTCTCGCGAAGGCCTGGCATGACGGGTTCTGTGAGACACCGGATGGAACGCTGCACATTCCTTCGGTGTGACGTGGTCGTAGGTGCGTCGCGCAACTCGGTCACACCGGCCAAAGAGCCGGTGTCTCACGAAGGCCTCGCATGGCGGGCTCTGTGAGACACCGGATGGAACGCTGCACATTCCTCCGGTGTGACGTGGTCGTGGGTGCCGGTGTGGCGGAATAGGCCACTGATCGTTACTCGATCATGAACGACGCGCGATGTACAATGCCACTGTTGTCAACGGACCGTATCCAATAGCGTCCCGGAGCTAGGGTAGCTGGCGTATGAACGGTTCCGTTCTGCGCGTTCAAGGTGGCCGCTGATCGACCGAGCGCGTCATAAAGGTGGATCACGCGATCCGCATGGTCCAGGTGAAGCACGTGTCCCGCGCGAAGAATGGAGGGCCAAAGACGATCCTGATCAGCAGCCGTTGGCTGGTCGATACCGGTGCCGATGCCGAAGATGTCTTGGTAGCTCTGGGCGAATTCCGTGCTGCTGGCGTTGCAGGAACTTACCGCATCCCAGTTGATGCTCCAGGTCATAAGTCCGCGCAGCGTGGGGTAGGTGCTTATGCGTGTGTAACTACCGGGCTGCGGACCAGTGCCGCGCAAGTAGGCCACGGCAGCAGCGACCACATCGGGGTCCGTGTAACCACCGCCGGCAGCCGATGGGCAAGCGGGTAGGCCGATGGCTACCTTTTCCGCTGGAAGCGGCTCGAAGAAACCACCAGCGGTGGTGAACCCTTGCAGCAGCACTTCGGTCTGGCTCACGATGAAGTCTGCGGTGCCCTGTTCGTAGATCCCGCCGTCCAGTCCGAACATGCTACCGCTGTTGTAGAACTGGACCTGTAGGATATCCAACCGATCACGAAGTGCTTGGATGATGGGCAGGTAAGCGCCCCAGATACCACCGAAAGCACTTTGCCCGCCTTGCACGTAGGCCGTTTCGGGGGCCATGGTCAATAACATGCGGCGGCCATGTTCGGTCTCGAACGCATCGGCGATGCTGTGTACCGCAGCGATCAGGTTGATGATCTTGGCATCGGATGGTACGCCGATGGTACCGCCGGAGATATTCACCGAAGTGCCTTCCAGATCAAGGTCCATTCCATCGAAGCCGTAAGTGTCCATGATCTGCAGCATGCTACTGACGAACTGATCGCGCTCCTCCGCAGTATTCAATTGAACGGTCGCGTTCGCGCCACCTATACTGATCAACACATTGCGCCCCGCATCTTGCAACGTAGCCACATCCGCGATGAACGTTGCGGCATCCGTTTCCGCAGGAGCGAAGACCATGTCATAGGTGGTGCCTGCGGCCGGTTCCGCGAAAGCGACCTCGATGATGCTGTAGCGCGCATCTACCTCCGACAGTTCCATATACGGCGCGTTGCCATCGTTCCAGTTCTGCCAGTAGCCGATGAGGTCGTGGGTTTGTGCTGAAGCACAGATGCAGGGAAAGAGAAGGAGGGAGGCTATCGCGTGGCGCATGGTGATCAGTTGAGGGCACAAGTTCGTCCCTTTCCTGCAATTTCTGTGGTCGATCCCACAGGAACGCGCGCAATGCACCTCTACGCTATCGGTCAGCCGACGAGTACACTGTACCTACTGGGGCCTGGATCATACTCCTTGTACGGAAGAGCAACACCACCAATGATCCCCACGTGCAGGATATCCACTGGCATCGCATACTTTAGCACGAAGGATCCACGCCCATTATGCAACCCGGCCCACTTGACCCGAACGCTGCTGGCCTTATTGGAAATTGGAATGTCCGAAGGCGAACAATTTCCAGGGCCCGGGCGGCCCGAAGTCGCGATCCGGAGGACCGAGAGCTTCGCGTGGTCGGAAGGCAAATGCTTCATGCTTCACAAAGTGGATGGGCATGTGGGTGCCGCAGAACTAACGTGTACGGAGATCCTCGCCAACGAGGAGATTCGTTCTACAACCACGGCAAGCACCAAGAATGGACCCATTGGTCCGAAGAGGACCGCTGGATGATCCAAGGCATTTGGCGCGAGAACGGAAACTACCAAGTGCGTTGCGCAAGCCGTTTCGGCGGCCCCGACCGGCGCGGATCCATTTGGGAACGCAGCACCGCGAGCGAGGGCTGGGAACTCAGTTGGCGGATCGTTGCAGTAAGGGTGCTGTGATGCGGAGGTCCCAATGGCCTCTTGTTGAATGGGTCGTGGTTCCCCCACACGAGTCTTCCGAAAGCCACCCAGTTCTGTTGACAGTGCATACTGGCATGTAACCAACCACCTGGAACGGCGACTCTTACCACGATGATCATGACACACTCTGTCGCGTTGCTTGCGGCCACCATCCTCGCTTCCTGTTCGGCCACGCCGCAAGTGGATCCAACGGCCGAAGCCATCCGCAAGGTGGAGACCGGATTGGGTCCCATGGTGCATTTGGTGGGAGACAGCACATGGACCATCGAAGAGCGTATGGCGAACTACGGCGTGCCGGGTGTCAGCATTGCGGTGATCAAGGATGGCAAAGTGGCGTGGACAAAGACCTACGGGGTCACGGACAAAGAGACCAAGGAACTGGTCACCAATTCCACGCTATTCCAAGCGGGTTCCATCAGCAAGCCGGTGGCCGCGTATGGCGCGTTGAAGTTGGTGGAGCTGAAGAAACTCGCGCTGGATTCGGACATCAACACGCAGTTGCGTTCATGGCAACTGCCGGACAACCAATTCACGCAACAGCAGAAGGTCACGCTCAGGCACCTCCTCGGCCACACCGGCGGCACTACGGTACACGGCTTCCCCGGCTACAGCCCGGACGAGCCAGTGCCTTCGCTTACGCAGATCCTCAATGGCGAGTCGCCGGCGAACACACCGGCCATCGTGGTGGACAAGGTGCCCGGTGGCGAACCGCGCTATTCCGGTGGTGGCTATTGCATCATCCAGCAACTGATGATGGACGCGCAGGGCACCGCATTCCCGAGCGTCATGGACGAACTCGTACTAGGCCCTTTGGGCATGGCGCACAGCACCTACACGCAACCATTGACCGGCGACCGGTTGAAGATGGCCTCCACCGGTTACCTGCCCGATGGGTCCATGGTGAATGGCAAGCGACACACCTATCCGGAAATGGCCGCAGCCGGTCTGTGGACCACGGCAGAGGACCTCGCCAAGTACGTGGTGGATCTGCAGCGCACCTACAAAGGGGAAAAGGGAGCGGTGCTTTCAAAAGCGTCGGCGACAAAGATGCTATCGCCATCCAAGGACCCGAAGTGGGGCAAGGGTATGTTCCTGTACACGCGCCAGTGCGAACCCTATTTCGAACACGGCGGGTGGGACGAAGGCTTTTGCGCGCAGCTGATGGCACACCGCGACAAGGGCTACGGCGTGGTCGTGCTCATCAACGCCAACCAACCCGACTTCATTTGGGAGTTGATCCGCTCGGTGGCGCGCGCCTATGAATGGGATAACTACGTCCTCTCGTACAGGCCGTTGGCGAACGACCTAGCCGCCTTGAAAGCCATGAGCGGTCGCTACCGGACCGGCAGCGATGCGCTGATGACGATCTCGAACATCGGTGGACATCTCCTCATGCAGGACCTGATAAACGATACCGTCGAGCTTTTCCGCATCACCGATAGCACATACGTGAGCCGCACGAATGCACATCCCGTACAATTCAAGCAACACGCTGGCGATGGCACCTTGGAGATGGTGCGCAACAACGAGCGCGATGGCACCGTGCTGGAGCGCCATGCGCGCATGACCGAAGGTGAGCATGTGCCGTTCGAGTTCCTCCTAGCGGGAAGGGCCGAAGAGGCGCTTGATGGGTATCGCGCTCTCAAGTCAGTGGACCCCAACGACGATGCGGTACAAGAACGCACGTTCAACGACCTCGGCTACGCAAAATTGAACGAAGGCAAGACCGTGCTGGCCCGCGACCTCTTTTATGTCAACATGCACCTCTATCCCGAAAGCGCCAACGTGTACGACAGCTACGCCGAGGCCTGCCTCAAGAACGGGGAAAAGGAACTGGCCCTGCTGAACTACAAGAAGGCACTGGCCATGGCTCCGGAGAATAGCAATGCGGCGCGGGTGATCAAGGAACTGGAAGGGAAGAAGTAGGGCTGATGATAGGCCTAGTGCCCAACGGCCTCCTGCAGCAGAATTGCTTTGTGGGCATCCATGAAGAGTCCTAGACCGTTGGGAATGTCTCCCGATACGGACCAGGGATCGAACCTTCGCCCACCGAACGCGTCTTGACCTTATAAGCACACTGCTGGCGGTCGCGGGTTTGATCGGTCCCACCGCCGTAGCGCATGACCAGCACCCCAATATCCTGCTGGTCATCGCCGATGATCTTGGCCTCGATCCGGTACCCGGCTATATGCCCGGACCGGTGAAGGCAGCGATGTCCCACTTGGAAGGGCTGATGGTCCAAGGCCTCACCTTCGACAATGTTTGGACGAACCCGTTGTGCGCACCCACGCATAGCAGCATTCTTATACCATTTCGCATTACAGATCGACCCAAAGATGCGCCGCTATTTTTTCGCAGGACGATCCGAGGAGGTCGTTGCGTAGCCGTAGCTACGGGACGACCTCCTCGGAGAAGTAATGCGGAAAAAGAGCAAGTAGATCGGGTGGATCTGTAATGCGAATTGGTATTACAGGGCGTTACGGCTGCCGGACCGGTGTGTTGAACGCGGATGAACTCTCCCTGCTGCCCGCGAACGAAACCATCCTTGCACGGTGGTCTAAGCGAGAACGGCAGTGGGACGCATCGTACATCATCGGTAAATGGCACTTGGGCGGTTTCCAGCCCTACCCGCTTATCCCAACGTCAAGTTGAACGGCATGCAGCGGGATCTTCATTTCGGCTAGTGGACGCCGATCTGCTGTTTCAGAATGAACAGCACCTTGGGATCAGCACATCAACTCCCAGCGATCCCCGCCGCCTTCCGAGCCACGCGTATCCCGATGGCTACGCCCATTCCGCCCATGCGCACGGCTGCGGTAACCCGGGGAGATATGCGTTCTATGATCGGTGTCTTGCTGCCCCCCATGCCCATGATGCCGCTCCAGCGCTGCGCGATGGTGAAGGGAGTGTTCGGTAGGATCACGTCGCACAGCAGCCGTTCCAATGCACCTTGTATCTCGGGCGTGGTGGCATCAGCCGTGGTGGTCTCACCGGCGACGTCCAGATTGCGGCCACCGCCCAGCAGCACACCGCCAGCATGGTCGCGGAAGTAGTAGAAGCCTTCGTCATAGTGGAACGTGCCTTGCAATTTAAGGCCGGGGATAGGTTCGGTCATGAGCACTTGGCCGCGCGCTGGTGTGACGTCGAGTGTAGGGATCAGCTCCTTGGCGTACCCGTTCGTTGCGAGCACCACTTGCGCAGCGTTCAGAACATCGCGGTCCTTCAACGCTATGGTCACTTGGGTCTGGCTTTCCTCGAACCGTAGCACTTCGGCCTTCGGTCGGAAGAAGACCCCTTCAGCCAACGTTTTTCGCAGCAGCACGCTCATCATCAGCCCGCTATCCAGCGGACCTTCCAAGTTGTTGCGCACCAAGTGGTCCACGCCGGAAAGCCCGAACCGCGCTATGGAGCGATCTTCCCAATGGAACACGGGCATCTTGAAGATGGGGTCGAGCAAGTCGTTCAACACATCGAACCCATTAGCCACCCGGGTGTACAGCGGATCATGCGCGGCGTAGACCTCATGCCCACCGGTGCCCTCGAAGCCGATGGCCGCATCACCCAGTTCCTTCCGCAAATCCAGCAAGCCCAGCCACCGGTCCTCCACGCGGGCCAACATGGCGTCAGCACCTTCTTTGTCCAGGTCGGCCAGCAATTCGCTTGGGCTTCCGAAGCACGCGAACCCCGCATTCTTCACACTGGCACCGCTGGGAAATGGCCCACGCTCCAACACCAGCACATGGTGGTTCGGATGCGCTCGTTTATGGAACAACGCGGTGAACAAACCGACGATACCCGCCCCGATCACGACAAGGTCCGGTGTGCGGTGGAATTGACGGGATTCCCAAATGCTCTGCATGCTGCGGGTAGGCTTGGAGGTTGGTACGAAAGGGCTATCAGGTCAACGCGCCGACGGGCGGAGTCACACATTCCAAGGCACCACGGATCGGTCCTAGTAAGAATTTGCGCCACACCCTCGCCATTCCTCGCATTTATCCGTGTCCATCCGCGTTCATCCTTGGCCACATTCAAGAAGCAGCGTCAGCTGCCACCCGATCCTTTCGGGAACGGGCATCCAAAGATGTCGTAAATTGGCGCGTTGATGAACCTCCTGCAAGACGTTCTCTGTTCCATGGGACCCAAGCGAATAGCCCGAGCACGCTGGTGTTGGACCGTGCTTCTGTTGGCGAGCCTCACTGCGGGCATGGCCCAAGTGGACAATGTCCTCATCTACGGCACGGTCAAGGACCTTACCAGTTCCAAAAAATTGGACGCTGTGACGGTAACTGTATTCAAGAACGGCGCAAAGCTGATCGATGTGCCCACCAATGCCAGCGGTAAGTACGAGGTGAACCTTGACTACGGCTCGGACTATAAGATCCTGGTCTCCAAGACAGGATTCGTGGGAAAGAACATCACCATCGACACGCGCAACATCCCTGAAGAGGAACGGCAAGGGGGTCACGGGATGAACATCGACTTTTCGATGCTGACCGATCTGCCGGGGATCGATTACTCCATCTTGAACGAGCCCTTCGGTAAGGCAGCTTACGCGGCAGGCACCTTCGCGTGGGACATCGACTACACGAACAAGATGCGCGATGCGCAGGCGCGCTTGATGCGCGAGTATGACGATAAGCGCAAACGTGAAGGGGACAGCGAGGCGCAATTCGCCAAGTTGATGGCGACCGGTACCACGGCCATGACAGCGTCCGATTTCAAGAAAGCCGTGGACAGCTTCACCGAGGCACTCACCTTGAAACCGGGTGAGCCCGTGGCCACCGCCAAGCTCAGCGATGCCAAGATGCGTATGGAAGGGCTGGATGCCGAGAAGAAGGAGGCCGAGCAGTTCGCAGCGCTGATCAAGGAGGCTGACGGGCTCTTCGGCAAGAAGGACTATGCTGGGGCGAAGACAAAGTACAACGCGGCCATCGATGTAAAGGACACCGAGCCGTACCCGAAACAGAAAGTAAAGGAGATCGAAGCTATCCTCGCCGACCTGGAGAAGAAGAACGAAGAGGAAAAGAAGGCCAAGGAACTACTTGAGAAATACCAAGCGGCCATTGCAGCGGCCGACGCGGCCTTCAAAGCCGAAAGTTGGGACCAGGCCGCGAACAAATACTCCGAGGCCAGCGGGTTGAAGCCCGAAGAAAAGTACCCCAAGGACCAGCTTGCGCTGGTGGCCACCAAGAAAGCCGATTCGGCCAAGAAGGCGGAAGAAGAGCGCTTGGCCAAGGAGTTGGAAGCCAATTACAAGGCGGCCATCGCTGCTGCTGATGCGGCCTTCAAAAGCAGTAATTGGGATGCGGCCACGGCGAAATACACCGAAGCCAGCGGCTTGAAACCAAGCGAGAAATACCCGAAGGACCAGCTCGCCGCGATCCTGGGGAAGAAGGACGATGCTGCCAAGAAGGCCGAGGACGACCGCAAGGCCAAGGAGTTGCAGGAGCAATACCAAGCGGCCATCACAGCCGCCGACGCTTCTTTCCGCAGTGCCCAATACGACGCGGCCGAGACCAAGTACACCGAGGCCAGCGGTCTGAGGCCGGAAGAGAAATACCCGAAGGACCAGTTGGCCGCCATCGCCAAAAAGCGTGACGAGTTGGACAAGAAAGCCGAGGACGAGCGCAAGGCGAAGGAGTTGCAGGCACAGTACCAAGCCATTATCGCCGACGCGGATGCCGCGTTCGGGAAAAAGGAGTGGGATGCCGCTACGGCCAAGTACACCGAAGCCGGTGGCCTGAAGCCGACGGAGAAGTATCCGAAGGACCAGCTCGCGGCCATCACGGCAGCAAAAGCTGCTGCGGACAAAGCGGCCGATGCGGAACGCAAGCAGAAGGAGCTGGACGAGAAATACGCTGCGGCGGTCACTGCTGCGGATGCCGCGTTCGGCAATCAGGAGTGGGATGCGGCCACCGCCAAGTACACGGAAGCCGGTGGGTTGAAGCCCACGGAGAAGTACCCGAAGGACCAGCTCGCCGCCATCACCGCACGCAAGGCCGAGGCCGATGCGAAAAAGAAGCAGGATGAACTGGACGCCAAGTACCAAGCGGCCGTTGACGCAGCAGATGCGGCATTCGACAAGAAGGACTACGCCGCTGCGAAGCCCAAGTATGTGGAAGCATCCGGTGTGAAGCCCACCGAGAAGTACCCCAAGGACCGCATCGCCGAAGTGGACAAGCTGATCGCGGAAGCTGCCCAGAAAGCCGAGCAGGAGCGCAAAGCCGCCGAACTGGAGGCGCGCTATGCCGATCTGATCAAGAGCGCCGACAGATCATTCGATGCCAAGAAACTCTCCGAAGCGCTGAACGATTACAAGGATGCTTCGGGCCTGAAGCCGGCTGAAGCCCATCCCAAAGAGCGGATCGCTGCCATCGAAAAACAGCTTGACGCCGCCGCACAAGCAAAGGCCGAAGAGGAGCGTTTGCTGCGGGAGAAACAGGACAAGGACAAGCGCTACAGTGATCTAATTGCATCGGCGGACAAGGCGTTCACCGCGAAGAATTTCCAACAGGCACGCACCGATTACAGCGCCGCTTCCGGCGTGAAACCCGATGAAGCATACCCGAAGGACCGGCTAGCGGAGATCGAGCGATCGTTGGGCGATGCCGCCAAGCAAGCGGAGGAAGCCCGCCTCGCCGCCGAACGCGACGCGGCCGAGAAAGCCCGCAAGGCCGAGGAGGATCGCTTGGCTGCGGAGAAAGCAGCTGCGGAGAAAGCCCTATTGGATGAGGAAGCCGCTAGGAAGCGCGCCGCCGCAGAAGGCATAGAAGCGGAGTACCGTGATCTGGTCGCTGGAGGGGATCTCGCCTTCAGTGCCCAACAATGGGACAAGGCCCGTGATAAGTACACCGCAGCACTTGGAGTGAAACCAGGTGAGAAGTATCCCACCGACCGTATCGCTGCCATTGAAGCGGAGATCGCGAAGCGTGCCTCGGCGCAGTCCGAGGCTGAACGTCTTGCAGCGGAACAACGTCGCTTGGACGAGGAGCGGAAGGCAAAGGAAGCCCAAGATGCCGAAGCTGCGCGGTTGGCAGCAGCATCGGAAAAGGAACGTTCCGATGCCGACCGCCTGCGCAAGGAACAGGAAGATGCGGATGCCCGCCGCCAAGCAGAAGAACGGGAGCGGCAGGAGCGTGAAGGTGCCAAGGCCTTCGAGGAGCGGTACCGCGCCACCATCGTGAAAGCCGATGGATCATTGGCCGCGAAGAACTACCAAGAGGCACGCGGTACGTACGCCGAAGCGAGCGATATGAAGCCTGAGGAGACGTATCCGTTGGCCAAGATCGACCAGATAGACAAGTTGTTGGCCGAGCAGGAACGCCTGCGCTTGGAGGCCGAGGCTGCAGCCCAGCGGGTCGTGCAGGCCAAGGCGGATGAACGCCCGAAGCCCAGCACCAGTGCCGGTGGGCAGGAAGATGAGGCCGTTGGCTTCATGCGCGAAGCACGCGAACGTGAGGAGGCCGAGAAGTACGAACGGATCAAGAAGTTCCGCAAGGATTTGGAACAAGAGGAGGGGGCCAATGCATCCGAAGCCGCTACCCGCCGTGGTGAGGATGTGAAGCAAAAGGAACGCATCGTTGAAGTGGGCGCACAACTCTACCAAGGCAACGATCAACGGCGCTCGCAGCGTGCCGAGGAACTGCTCGCCTTCCAAACATCCTTGGAACGCGCTGAAGCGGAGCGTCGCGAACGGTCCAGTGAAGTGCGCTCGCAGAACTACCAAGGCAAGGTGGACCTTGTGGAAGGTGTAAACGAACGTGACCGCTCGTGGGACGAGAAGCAGGCCGACCGTGTGAAGTCCATGGAACTGGGCAAGGAGAGCCTGCAGACGGCCGAGACACAACGCACGCAAGCCGGGCAGCAACGCACCGGTCAAGCGCGTGAAGGGGTGGAGGCCACGCAGCAGGGAATGAACGATCTACAAAAGCGTGGCGGTGGGTTGGTGGATGCACAGCGCCGCTCCGTGGACGACGAAAAACGTGCGCTTCATGCCCGTGAGACCAGCTATACCCAAGGCAGCGCTGATGCCCGCTCAGCAGCCAAGGATAAGTTGGACAACACCGCACCGGATAAGCCCCGTGCATTCGCCGATTACAACCGCTCCAAACTGGCGCAGGAATATCCCGAAGGTGTTACCGAGGAGAGCTACACCGAAGGTAATAAGGTGATCATCCGGCGCGTGGTGGTCAATGCTAACAAGGCCGACGAGTATAGCAAGGTGATCGCGAAGTGGGGTACGTTCTACTTCAAGAACGGGCAGAGCATCACCGAACCCATCTGGAGCAGGGAGACCGAGCAGTAAGCAATGCTCAGATCCGATAGGCCGATCTTCAGGGAAGCGTCACGAACTTCCAAGGTCGAAGAATGAAGCACAGGGCGGTCAGTCCTTTGCTTTGCGCTCCTTCATTTTCTTCACTAGGTCCACCATCTGGTCCGCAGTCAATTGCTTCCCGAGGAACTTGCGGTCGCCGTCCACCAAGAACACTTTCGGGGTGGCGTACACATCATACGTCTCGGCATAGTTCAAGCTCTCGATCGTCGTGAGCTTGGGAATGAACTTCCGGGGATCCTTCTTCGCTTCCTCGAAAACGTTCTTCGTCAGGCCCACGTTCACCCATTCCAGTTCGTTCTCCACGATGAAGGCTTTCCAGTCCTTCATCAGCACATCCTCCGTGGCTTTGGCCACGCAGAAGACCTCCATGTCCAAGGCCTTCATCTTCTCCTTGTACACCTTGGCGATCTCCGGCAGTTCCTTCTTGCAATGGCCACAGTGCGGGTCCCAGAAAATGATGACCACATACTCCTGTGGTAGGTCATAGAAGTTGATCCACTTCTGCTCGCTGGTATCGGGTAGGCAGAGGTAGGGGGCCTTCTTGCCGAGCACCAACGGCGCTTGTTTCTTGGCTCGTTCGCAAAGCTTGTCCAGTTTGTCCTGCGGCATCCAATCCGCCCGGCCGGGTGTGTTTCCGGTAGGGCAGAAGTATGTGAGCGACATGTGGACGAACACGGCGTCCATGCCCATGATATCGCTGGTCTCGTACTTGTGCGTCACGGTGTTCACCATGTACTTGAAAACGTCGTTCTTGCCATCGGTTCGGGCGATAAGCTCATCGACCAGCTTGTTGATGGTGTCCGGTATCTGTGGTACGGTCTTGCCGATGTATTCATCGAACTTGTTCGCAAAGACGGGAACGTGGATGATCCGTTCATCATGCAGGTCGAAATTGTCCCAGAAGTGGGCTCGGAACTGATAGTATGCAGCAGCGCTGTCCAAGCTGCCATCCGCTTTGAGCGGCTCGGGCAACTCTATGGCCATGCTCATCTTCACCAGATCCCCGGCCAGTTTTCCCGGGTTGTTGGTGATCAGGTCACGCTGGTACTGCTTCACGGCCTTATCCATGTCCTCCATCTGCGCTTTGATCCCGTTGCGGCCCAGTGGATCCGTGTTACGGTCCAATTGGCTCTTCAGGATATCGCTCTCCTTCTTCTTCCCGTTCAGGTAACGGATGTACTCCAAAAAGACCTGGTTCTCATCGGATGTCTTGACCAGCAAGTTGCCCAATAGGTCGGTCGTGTCCGTGGCCAGATTGATCACTGGTTCATTCACGATCACTTCGAAATACTTCGGGCCGGGCACCACAACAGCATACACGCCGGCCTTGTAACCCTTTGCACTTTCGAACACCACTTTGCCCTTGGCATCGGCAATGGCCGTGTCGGCGTAATAGAGTTTGCTGCCATAATAGTTGGCCAAGTACACAGTGTCCTTCTGCGCCCCGGCGATCACTACTTCGATGTAGCGCTTGGGCGGGTTTTGCGCATGCACAGCGCTGGATAGCAACAACGTTGGAAGAATAAGACCTAGGATGTTCTTGTACATGCTGGCAAAAGTAACGTGGCGGACACAGGACAAATTCCGTTCCAAGGGGGTGACGATGCCCTTCTATGGTGCCGTTGTTCCGCAGGATAGTTAATGTCTTGTTAACGGTCTATGACCCGAATTCGGGTGATCAGTCGGCGGTCACACCGAAGCGGTCTTGAACTCGCTCGTGGTATGGAACGTGATCGCTGGGTTGTTGCGCTTTTCCAGATCGAGCATATAGGCGCTGGGCGCCATGAACACATGGTTGCCGTCCTTGTCCTGCACGATCTGTTGCGCCTTTACACGTATGAACTGGTCCAACTGCGCTTCATCCGTGCTGGTCATCCAACACGCCTTGAAGGCTTGGATCTGCTGGAAGGCGCATTTGGCACCGTATTCATGTTCCAAGCGATAGCTGATCACCTCGAACTGCAGTTCGCCCACACAACCGACCACTTTCTTGTTGCCGGGTTGCTGGGTGAAGAGCTGGGCTACGCCTTCGTCCGTAAGCTGCCGTATCCCTTTGTCCAACTGCTTGGTCTTCATCGGGTCCATGTTCACCAGTTCGCGGAACATCTCGGGCGAGAAGGCTGGGATGCCACGGAACTGGAAATCGGCACCTTCGGTGAGGGTATCACCGATCTTGAAGTTGCCGGTGTCGAACAGGCCGATCACATCACCGGGCCAGGCTTCATCTACGATGCTTTTCGCGGCAGCAAGGAATGCGGTGGGTGTGGCGAAGCGCACCTCTTTGTCCAACCGCACATGGTGGTAGTAGGTGTTGCGCTGGAAGTGGCCGGAGCAGATCCGCAGGAAAGCGATGCGGTCTCGGTGGTTGGGGTCCAGGTTGGCGTGGATCTTGAAGATGAAGCCGCTGAACCTCGGATCGTCCGGTGCTACTTCGCCCTGGTCCGTGGGTCGGGGCTGTGGCTGGGGTGCTATCGCAACGAAGGCGTCCAACACCTCTTTCACACCGAAGTTGTTGAACGCGCTACCAAAGAACACCGGTGCAATACGCCCTTCATGGTAAGCGGTGAGGTCCAAGGGATCATAGACCCCTTCGATCAGGTCGATATCCGCGCGTAGTTGTGTCGCTGCTTCCGCGCCTATGCCTTGCTCCAGGAGCGGATCGGAAAGGTCTTCGATACGCAGGCTGCTGAGTTCCAGCTTGGTCTTGCCGGGGTCGAACAAACGAAGGCCCTTGCTGAACAGGTCATAGACACCTTGGAAGGTTGCACCGATACCGATGGGCCAACTCATAGGCCGCACCTTGATGGAGAGTTTCTCTTCCAGTTCGTCCAACAGGTCGAACGGGTCGCGGCCCTCCAAGTCGAGCTTGTTGATGAAGACGATCACCGGCGTATTGCGCATGCGGCATACCTCCATCAGGCGTTCGGTCTGCGCCTCGACGCCCTTCACGCAATCGATGACCAGTACGACGCTGTCCACGGCCGTCAGCGTGCGGTAGGTGTCCTCGGCAAAGTCGCGGTGACCGGGCGTGTCCAGCAGGTTGATCAGCTTGCCCGCGTAGTTGAAGGTCATCACCGAGGTGCTTACCGAGATACCGCGTTGCCGCTCGATCTCCATGAAGTCGCTGGTGGCCCCACGGCGGATCTTGTTGCTTTTCACGGCACCCGCAGTTTGAATGGCACCTCCATAGAGGAGGAACTTCTCCGTCAGTGTGGTCTTACCGGCATCCGGGTGGCTGATGATGGCGAATGTGCGCCGGTGGTCTATCTCGTCTTGCAGGGCCATGGGAAGCGATCGGCTACGGTAGTGGGTCCCTGAATGGGGCGGCAAAAGTAGGTCTTGGTCGAAAGAAGCCTTCCGCGCGCGGCCATCTACCTAGTTTTGGCGCAAACCCTAGCAAGAAATGAATTGGAAACTCTTCCTCTTGGCCGTGCTGCCCTGCTCAGGCGCGTTGGCCCAGAACCCTGTCCGTATCGCTCTTCAATCGTTCGCCACGGGCTTGGCGTCTCCGGTCAAGATCGCCCATTGCGGTGATGATCGCCTCTTCGTTAATGAGCAGTCGGGCAGGATCCGCATTGTTGGCCCTGATGGCACAGTGTTGGCGACCCCCTTCCTCAACATTCAGGACCGGGTGAACGATTCCGGCGGGGAACAGGGCTTGTTGGGCTTGGCCTTCGACCCGAATTATGCTGAGAACGGCGAGTTCTATGTGAATTACATCGCAGGTGCAGGCAATGGTACCAGCCGCATTTCCCGATTCCGCGTAACGGAAGATCCGAACGTTGCCGATCCCGCAAGCGAAGAGATCATCTATTCGCTCGAACAACCATACTCGAACCACAATGGGGGCGACTTGGCCTTCGGTCCCGATGGCTACCTCTATTGTGGCTTCGGTGATGGAGGAGCCGCAGATGACCCGGAAGGGCACGGCCAGGATCTGACCGACAATGCGCTGGGCGACATGATCCGGATCGACGTTCACGGAGAGGCGCCCTACGGTATTCCTACGACCAACCCATGGGCAAATGCAGGCAACGACACGTTGCCGGAGATCTGGGCCAGTGGGCTGCGCAATCCATGGCGCTTCGGATTCGATGCGGTGACGGGTGATCTTTGGATCGGTGATGTGGGACAGAACGCATGGGAAGAGGTCGATTTCTGGCCAGCAGGCGACCATAGTGGCCCCAATTTCGGCTGGCGTTGTCGCGAGGGTTTGGTGGCTTGCCCTTCTTGTACAACCTCAGGTTGCCCTTCACCGACCGTGTTCGTTGATCCCATCAGCGTTCACTCGCATTCCAGCGGTTGGTGTTCCGTTATCGGCGGGCGTGTATACCGGGGTACAGAGTATCCTCGCCTCTATGGCCGCTACATCTATACCGATTATTGTCCTGCGCCATATTACTCCTTGGTTCCTGATGAGTTCGGTGGATTCACGCGTGAACAGATCATGAACTCCGGCGGTGTTGGTGTTTCGTGCATCGCGGAGAACAGCCAATTGGAAATCTTCGTCGCAAATGTGGAGAACGGTACTATCAAGCGTATCGTGGACCAGTGCCCCATGCCAGTGCCGGTGATCTCGCAGAACAACAACGTGCTGACCAGCACCGATGCAGATGCATACACGTGGTTCTTGAACGGCGATGAGATCCCGAATGCCACTACCCAAAGTATCACGATCACCGAAGTCGGAGAGTACCAGGTAGTGGGCGAATTCAACACCGTGTGCGAACTTTCCAGCGAAGTGGTACAGGTGATCGGATCGGGCGTTGTTTCCTTGGGAACTTCCACTTTTGAGGTGTTCCCGAGTCCTGCACGTGACAGGATCATGCTCGCTGGTTTCCCGGTCGAAGCCCAATTGGTGCGCCTCACGGACCTCACCGGTCGTACTGTTGCTACACAAGCGATCAATGGGAAGAACCGTATGACAGTGGATGTGTCCGACTTGGCGAATGCGACTTACCTGGTCGCATTGGTAGGGGCCGATGGCACCCTGATCCAGCAGCGCAAAGTGTTGGTGCAGCATTGATCCCTTTCCGAGTATCTCCGGTCCTCGGAGTAGCGATCCATCTCTGGCACACGTGCGAAAGCCCCGCCGACATCCGGCGGGGCTTTCCTTTTTGCTTTTCTTCTCAGGATCGTCCGTCCTCCGAAGATCCATCGCTTTCCGCAGTGCTAGCAAGTTATACCGTTTCGCAATTCGTAATGGCCCGATCTCGCCATACGGCTCATCGAGCCAAACGTATTGTCTCACGCGCATTTACCACTTCTAAGTCCAGCCCAGCCTTGGGGCTGTCCTGAACTAAGAATTGGTATTAGCTGTCGCATCCTCCGCAGCAAGAGTCCGCTGATCCTTCAACGCCCAATACGCCTTCACCGCCGATGACGTCATGCCGCTGACACGAAGGCCCCGCCGATAACCGGCGGGGCCTTCGTATGTCCATGGAAAACGAACCCTTCCGAGGATCGTTGCTCCTCGTTGAGGCCTTACGGCGCTATCACCAACCGCTCGGTCCAAGTCTTCGTGCCCGCGGTGACGTGTACCATGTAGAGGCCTTGGGCCATCGCCCCATTGAGGTCAAGAGCGGTGTTGAGGTAACCATTCTGCACGGGGATCGCGCGGGTGGTCACTTTCTTGCCGGTCATGTCGTAGATGTCCACACTCACCGTGTTCACATCGGTTTCCACCGTTGTGAGGCTGATGAAGAGCTGGTCTCCACGGTTCGGATTCGGGTACATCGTCAGGTCACCAACGGTCTCAGGAGCCAAGTTGCTCGTACCGCCGCTGGTCAGACTACCGCAATTCGGGCTGGTCGTGATGCTCAGGTTGCAGATCTTGCCCCATGGGGTAACAG